>Ga0335072_10008143_pt1 | contig 15211 bp, 12 predicted proteins | sample Lox_Sample_21_FD_206725 | JGI IMG/M metagenome (GOLD analysis project Ga0335072, IMG submission 206725) | Soil microbial communities from Loxahatchee National Wildlife Refuge, Florida, United States - Lox_Sample_2.1 | ecosystem: Environmental > Terrestrial > Soil > Wetlands | place: USA... | reverse complement strand
ACTTCATGCAATATCAAGGGAAATCGCCCGGAGGTACCCATTACGGAAACAGCAATTGCATTAGTCCTTAGGTAACTTGTATTCATCCAGCAGCAGGAACTGCTGGATGTTCGGATCGGACGACGCCAGGAATGCCGTCAACGGCCCGAAAAAGCTCGCTCTTCCCTGGTGAAGAAACAAAACCAGGTCGGCAAGTCGCTCCGCAAATCGCATGTCGTGGGTCACTACAATGCTCGTAAACCCAAGTTGCCGCTTTAACCGCTGGATCAGGGCGCCAAGCCGCCGCGCGATGATGGGATCCACCATCGTGGTTGGTTCGTCGTACAGCACTACTTCGGGCTGCGCTGCCAATGCCCGCGCGATCGCCACTGCGCGGCGTCGTCCCGTCGACAGGCTCGCCGGCAGCGCGTCCTCCACATCTTCCGCCCCTACCAGCCCCACAAGCCGCTGAACAATCTGCTGGATTTGCTCCTCGTCCAATCCGCCGCGCTCGCGCAATGCGAAAGCAACATTCTCGCGCACCGTCATCGAATCGAACAAAGCGCCGTTCTGGAACACCATCGTGATACGCTTCCGCAGTTCTTGCAGACCTTCGTCATTCAGCCCGATCACTTCTTTCCCCTCGACGCGGATGGAGCCGGCGTCGGGCTGCAGGAAACCCATCAGCATGCGCAGCGAAACCGACTTGCCCACGCCGCTTCGCCCAAGAATGCAAAGTGTCTGCCCCCGGTCGACCGAAAAGCTCACATCCTCAAGAACGGGGCGCTCGTTGAAGGAAATTGAGACATGATCGAACTGAATGATCGGCTGATTCGAATCCGCACCAGCAGGCTCCGGGATCGGCAAACCGCTTCCGTCGGCGCCGGCCTTGGGCGGTTCTGTCCCGCCAGGGAGATTAAGGTTCGCATCCGCCATGTCTTGATCAGATTACGCGATGGGTCGTGATGAGCGACTCGGCGCGCCGCAACTCCTCCAGAGTATTGAGATTCCCGAACCAGAGTGAAGACGGCAGCCCATGTTCATCAGCCACCTGGCCTGCCTGAACCAGCAACTCGACCGGCACGACCGAGAAATCGCGCCCCGCGTCCGTCGAAGCCCGCTGGAATGCCTCGTAGCATCCGTACCTCTCGCTCTCCAACGACGACCTCAGTTGCCGCAGCACTTCACGGTCGATTACAGCGGGAAATGTCTGCGCAAAGCCGTTCACCGATGCAATCGTGATCGCGGCTCCGCTCACTTCTGCGTGGCGCAGCAGATATCGGATGAGCGACTCCGGAATGAATGGCGCATCGACCGCCACGAACACGGCAAGCCGCGACGAACAGGCTGCCAGCGCGCTGCACACTCCGCTTAGCGGTCCTCGCGCTGGTTTCTCGTCTCGAATGACCGGCGCCAGACCGTCCAGCGGCGAAGCAGCTCCGGCGATCGAAGCCCGCAGTCCCGCGCGTCGCAGACTCTCCAGTGCATGCGCGACAAGGGGCCGCCCTCCTAGCTGCATCAGAGCCTTGTCAGAACCCATGCGGCTTGAAAGCCCTCCGGCCAGCACAAAGCCCGCTGCATCCACCTGCGCGGCCGCCTCTCGAAAGGTCAAGCACCCGCCTCTTCGAGAAAACGGATCAGCGAGTCGATACCCAGTTCGAAGTTCCTGACGTTGAACTTCTCATTGGGAGCGTGAATGTTATCGTCCGGCAGCCCGAACCCCATCATCACGCTGGGCACATTCAAGTGGCGGGCAAAGTCTCCCACAATCGGAATCGACCCGCCCGACCGGATAAAGACCGTGTCCTTGCCCCACACTTCGTGCAGCGCTCTCGTCGCCGCCTGGATGTACCGGTTGTTCACCGGAACCAGGCAGGGATCGCCGGAATGGATCAGCTTCACTTCCAAATCCACGCCCGGCGGTGCAATCTTCTCCACGTACGCCTTGTACTGCGCGAATGCTTTGGCCGGAGTCATGCCCGGCACCAGCCGCATCGAAACCTTCGCCGCCGCCTTGGCCGGAATCACGGTCTTCGCGCCTGCACCCGTGAAGCCGCCCGGCATTCCGTGGACATCAAGCGTTGGCCGCGCCCACGTGCGCTCCAACACGCCATAACCGGCTTCGCCCACAAGCTGCCGCGAGCCCACCTCCGTGATCCGGTAGTGTTCCTCGTCAAATGGAAGGCTTTGCCACGCTTTCAGCTCTTCCTTGCTCGGCGGAATCACATCGTCATAGAAACCCGGAATCAGGATGTGTCCTTCTTCATCCTTCAGTTTGGCCACAATCTGCGCCAGCGCCACAAACGGATTCGGCGCAGCGCCGCCATACATGCCCGAGTGCAGGTCGGTCTTCGCCCCCTTGACCACGATCTCCGTGTAGATCATTCCGCGCAAGCCCACGCACAGTGTCGGCAATCCAGGAGCAAACAACTCAGTGTCCGAAACCAGCGCAAAGTCCGACTTCAACTCGGGCGGCTTCGACTCAACAAAGTGCGCGATTCCCTCCCCGCCCACTTCTTCTTCGCCTTCCAGCAGCACGCGCACATTCAGTGGCAAAGCCTTCTTTGTCGCCAGCAGACTCTCCAATGCCTTCACCTGGGCCCACACCTGTCCCTTATCGTCCACGGCGCCGCGAGCATAGAGGTTGCCGTTCCGCACCTCCGGCTCAAACGGAGGCGAATTCCATTCCTCCAGCGGATCGGCAGGCTGCACATCGTAGTGGCCATAGCACAACACCGTCGGCTTCCCCTCTGCGCGCAGCCAGTCGGCGTAGACCAGCGGGTGTCCCTCCGTCTCGATCAGGCGAACATGCTCCATCCCGATCCGCCGCAGTTCCGCCGCCAGCGTCTCCGCCGCCCGGCGGCAATCGTCCTTGTGCTCGGGCAGAGTAGAAACCGATGGAATCCGGAGCAGGGCCTTCAACTCATCCAGAAAACGGTCGCGATTCTCCTTCGCATAGGCAACGGCAGACGAGGACATAGTTGAACTCCAGCAATGAGATAGCCAACGTAGAAAGTATAGGATGCCGCGCCGCCCGGCCGCAGTGCGCCCTTATCTCCAAGCCTGCAACCCGCCGGATCACTCGCTCAACCCGGCCGTCGAGGCCGCCCCCCGAAGGCTTCTGCCATGACCGTCTTCAAACCTTGATCAAAATGGCCTGATACCGAATCAATTGAATAAAATGCATTACATGCAGAGTGGAGTGAAGGTCCTCATCGTCGAAGACGAGCCGCACGCGCTCATGGGGCTTGCCGAGCTCATCTCGGGTTGGGGCTATCAGACTGAGACCGCTCGCGATGGGGTCGAGGGATGGGAAAAGGCAGTCAGCTGGGAACCGGCAATCGTCGTCACAGATCTCAAGATGCCGCGCATGGATGGCCTCGGTCTTCTGGCCAAGCTCGCAGACGAGGGCTCCGTCGTCACATCCAACGTCGCCGTCGTCCTGCTCACCGCGCAGGGTTCGATCCAGGTCGCGGTCGACGCGATGAAGATGGGCGCCTACGACTTCCTCCAGAAGCCTGTCGATGCGGCTCGCCTGCGCACCATTCTGGCCAATGCCACCCGCCAGCGTGACACGGCCATCGAGTTGGAAGTGGCGCGCCGCCGCCTTCGCGAAACCGGGATCCTCGGCTCCATGGTCGGCGGCTCCCATGCCATGCGCGAGATCTTCGCCCTGATCGAGCAGATTGCCCCTTCCAACGTATCCGTCCTGATCACCGGCGAAAGCGGGACCGGCAAAGAAATGGTCGCGCGCACCCTCCACGCCCTCAGCCCCAGAAAACCGCGCCCCTTTGTCGCGCTCAACTGCGCGGCCATGCCTGAAACGCTGATGGAAAGCGAGCTCTTCGGCCATGAGAAGGGCTCCTTCACAGGCGCGGTCGAGAGGCGCGCCGGATGTTTTGAGCTCGCCAACGGAGGCACTCTCCTTCTCGACGAAATTGGCGACATGCCCTTCGGCACGCAGGCCAAGCTGCTCCGCGTTCTTGAAGACCGCAAAGTGCGGCGCCTCGGCGCGCGCAACGAGCAGGAAGTGGATGTGCGCGTGCTCGCGGCCACCAATCGCGATCCCGACGAAGCCGTCGCGCAGGGTTCTCTACGCAGCGATCTTTATTACCGGTTGAACGTCTTTCACATCCACATGCCGCCCCTTCGCCAGCATATGGAAGACGTCCCGCCCATGGCTGAATCCATGGTCGCCGAGATGAACCAGAAGCATGGCCGCCGCGTTTCCGGGGTCGGGCCCTCGATCCTCGACCGCATGCTCGCTTACGATTGGCCCGGCAACGCGCGCGAGCTGCGCAACACCATCGAGCGCGCCGTCATCCTGTGTCCCGATGGGATGCCCCTCGAAGTACCGCATCTGCCGCCCGGCTTCGGCAAACTACAGGCTCCCGCCATCACCACCCTCGACAGCAACATCCTGCCGGTGCGAGTCGGCACCACGGTCAACGAGGTGGAGCGGCTGCTCATCCTGCGTACCCTCGAATCCACCGGCCAAAACAAGACGCGTGCTGCAGAGATCCTCGGCGTAAGCTTGAAGACGTTGCATAACAAGCTCAAGGAATACAGCCAGGCCCGGGAAGATCAGCCGGCTTAGGGCCATGCGACTCAAGACCCAACTCGTTCTGGCCATCACCGGCCTGGTTTTCCTCGTGTCGGGCGCGCTCTCCCTCGTCTATGTCAGCCAACTGCTCGACGCGGCGGTCCAGCAGTCCTACGACACCAACAAGACGGTCGCCAACCAGGTTCGCCTCACGCTTCAAAATGCGCAAGGTCGACCCCAACAATCCCGCCGAACTGCGCAACCTCGAAGCTCAAGCCATTCACGACAGCCAGTCACTCCATGACCTCATCGACTCCGTGAACCGGTATTCCCTCACGGTCTACGACATCAACATCGGCGACAGCCAGTCGAATACCATTCTCAGCACCAATCCCAACAATGAGGACAAGCCTCTCCCGTCCCGGCCAAATTACAACGAGCTCCTCAAAAAAAACCCCATCCAGTTGATGAACGAGGTCTTCGGGCCGCCGCGAGTCTTTGACGTCGTTGTTCCTCTCGACCGCAACGGTGAACCCTTCGCCACGGTTCACGTGGGCGCGCGCACCACGCTGCTGCAAACGGTTTATGCACCCTGGCTTCGCGAGGGCCTCACGCTCATGGGCTTCGCCCTCGGCACCGCGCTGGTCGTCGCATTCCTGCTCAGTAATCTTGCGCTCCGTCCCCTTGAAGAGATCAGCATGCAGCTCGACCGCCTCACCCCGCGCAGCGAAGGCGCCGAGCGCGAGCAGGAAGCCCCGGAACAGGACACGCCCCAGCGCGTCTCATCCAAGATCGCGCAGATCGGGCAGCGCATGCGAAACGTCGAAGAGGTCTTCGCCGCCCTCAAAGAAAACCTCGACCAATTCCTCAGTAATCTCCAGGACGGCATTCTCCTCTTCACCGCCGACGGTCGTGCTGTCCTCGTGTCAGAAGCGGCCCGGCGCTTTCTCCACGTCGACCATGACCGCATCCTCGGCTTGCACGCAAGAGAGATCTTCGACAACACCACGATCCTCGGCCGAACACTGCGCGAAGCGTTCGACGGTGGCATCAACCTCGTTCAGGAAGAGGTCCAGACCGAAACCGGCCGCCGCATCCAGGCTTCCCTCGACTTCATCCACGACGACAATACCCAGCAGGGGCTTGGCGCCCTCGTCACCCTCCACGATCTCGAATCGGTCGAAGAGATCGAGTCGGAACTCGAACTTTCGCGCCGCATGGCCGCCATCGGCAGGCTTACCTCCGGCGTCGGACACGAAGTCAAAAACCCCATTAACGCCATCGTCGTGCACCTGGAATTGCTCAAAAACAAGCTCAGTGCCGACAACGCGCCGGCCACCCGCCATCTCGAGGTCATCGACGCCGAAATTCATCGCCTTGACCGCGTCGTCCAGACCTTGGTGGATTTCTCCCGCCCCGTGGAACTCCAATTAAGAGAACAGGATCTGCGCCAGGTCTTCGGTGACGTGCTCGCTCTTGCCGCTGAAGAATTAAGCACCCGGAACGTGACCCTCCTGAGTTCGCTTCCGTCCAATGCTCTGGTAGCCAACGTCGATGCCGACCTGCTCAAGCAGGCTGCGCTCAACGTCATTCAGAACGGGGCGCAGGCCATGCCCGCTGGCGGCACCCTCAGGGTTGTGCTCGAAGAGGACAGAAAGGCAGGAGTTCTGCGCATTGCCGACGAGGGGGTCGGAATTCCGGACGAAATCCGCGAGAAAATCTTCGACCTCTATTTCACTACCAAAAGCGAGGGCAGCGGCATTGGGCTTGCGATGACCTATCGCATTCTCCAATTGCATCACGGCAGCGTGGAAGTACAATCAAGGGTAGGACGTGGTACGGAATTCGTCTTGCGGATTCCTCTCGCCACCACGGAATGGGGACGTCGGCATCTCCAGCCGGCGAATGTCGAAGGATCAGAAAGGTTTCTGGGATGAGAACGCGTTTCACATGCGTTGCATTGCTATTGCCGCTCATGCTGACCGCGTGTTCTCACAAGCCGCAGCAGGCGGCCATTAGACCCTACGCTCCGCCCATCGATCCCAATGCTCCCAAGCCGACCACGACACCGCCGGATGTGCCGCCTTCCGTGGCCACCGTTCCCACGCAGCAGCCGCCCTCTGCTGCTGAAATCAAGCCGCCTGACCAGCCGCTCAAGCCCAAGGCGCATCATAAGAAGCCCGTCGCTAAGGAAACCGAACAGGCCTCGAACGCGACTCCCGAAGTCAGTGCCGTCGGGCAGCTCTCACCAGCCGACCCTCCGGACGAGCAGCAGCAGACCAGGTCGTCCATCGATTCCACCGAGCGCACGCTCAATGGCATCACCCGCAAGCTCGACGAGCAGGAAACGAAGACCGCCGCGCAGATCAGGGAGTTTCTCAAGCAGGCCAAAGAGGCATTGTCGACCGGCGACGTCGACGGGGCTCACACACTTGCCGTCAAAGCCAGCGTGCTCCTCGCTGAGATCAAGCCATAGCGGCAATCTCGCGTCGCTCTTCTGCCCGATCCCGCCTTACCGCTCGCCCCAGCTCAACTTGTTTCGGAGAGCTTCGAAAAATCCGCTTTCACTCAAGCGAACAAAGTTCACCGTGTAGCTCGATCGCTGGCACCGCACTTCGTCGTCCATCTGGAGATCAATCGCCTGCTGCCCATCCACCGTGAGCAGCGCCCGGTCTGGAACACCTTCGACGCGCACCGTCAGCGCCGCGTTGCCGCGCACCACGATCGGCCGCAGCGTCAGCAGGTGCGGGCAGATCGGCGTCACCACCAGGGCATCCACGTCCGGTGTCAGAATCGGCCCGTTCGCGGCCAGCGTGTACGCCGTCGATCCCGTCGGCGTCGAAACAATCACTCCATCGGCTCGAAAGCGCGCAACGCTCTTCCCATCCAGCTCCACCGCAAAATCGCCCATGCGCGCAATCTCGCCCTTCGACACCACCACTTCGTTCAACGCCTCGAACGTGTGCTTCGATTCCCCTCCGCGCCACACGGTCGCGCGCAGCATGGCTCGTGAATCAAGCGAATGGCAATCCGCGCACCAACCGTCCAGGGTAGCGTAAATGTCCGCAAGCCGGATCTCCGTCAGAAATCCCAGGCTGCCCAGGTTCACGCTCAAGATCGGAGTTCCCGTCGCGGCAAAGATCCGCGCCACCGAAAGCAGCGTCCCATCGCCGCCGAGAACAATCACCAGGGCCGGCTTCTTGCCCGGCATTTCCGAGCGATCCACTACCGGCGCATCAGGATACGACGCACCGCCCTCGCGGTCGAGAATTGGCTGGTACCCATGCTCGCGGAGCCACAAAACCAGGTCGGGCAGGATCCTGCTCAGTTCTTCCTTGCGCGGCTTGCAAACGATCGCAATGGAATCCATGCGGCTCCAGTGTAACGGATGGCGCGAAAGCACACGTCAACACCGCGCCTCATCGCGAAACCGGCAACTCCCGGCGCGCGTACATCAGAAACTCCTGGTTCCCTTCCGCTCCCCTGATCGGCGACGGAATCGTCTCGACCACCTGCCAGCCCAGGCCGGCCACGCACCTCGCGACCTTCTCGACCGCGATCTGGTGCGCCTCGGCATCGCGCACAATTCCGCCTTTGCCCACGCGCTCGCGCCCTGCTTCGAACTGCGGCTTCACCAGGATGACAGCCTCATCCAACTCCGGCGCGGCCTCAAACACCGGCCCCAGAACCAGCGTCGCCGAAATGAATGAAACATCCATCACCAGCAGCGTCGGCGCCGGTTGTTCGCATGCCAGTGCGCCAGGCTCCAGCAGCCGTGCGTTCGTTCGCTCCAGCAGCCGCACGCGACTGTCCACCCGCAGCTTCATCGCGATCTGACCAAAGCCGGTATCGACAGCCGTGACATGGCCGGCTCCGTGCTGCAACAGGCAATCCGTGAATCCGCCCGTCGAGGCTCCGACATCCAGGCATGTCCTGCCCTTCACGTCGATCTTCCAATGGTCCAGAGCGGCCGCCAGCTTCAGCCCGCCGCGGCTCACATAGGGGTTGTCATCCCCGAGCAGTCGCAGAGTTGCGCCGCTTTCAACCGTTTCACCCGGCTTCTCGCGCTTCTGCCCGTTCACCAGCACCCGGCCCGCAAGAATCAAGGCTCGCGCCCGTTCCCGGCTCGGCGCCAGACCACGCTCCACCACAAGCACATCGACTCGAATCTTTCCTGGCGCTGATTTGCCCATCAACCCATTCCACTGATCATGACTGCCCGGGAAACGAAAAGGGCCACTCCCGCCGCAGGAATGGCCCCTCTTCTTGATTGCCTGAGCCTACGGCAACGTCTGGCACACCTGCAACGCAGTCTGGCCGCCGGTCGGAGCCGGCTCCAGCGCTGGCGGAAGATAGCAGGGCTGCCCCGCTCCCGGCCTGCGGCTCGTGTTGTTCGAGTTCCCCGAACTTCCATTCTGGTTGTTGGTGCGAACATCCACCACGTTTCCCTGTAGCAGGATAGTCGTGTCCACAACGTCCTGATCGGTGCGAACGATGGTCAGATACGGACTGTCTGGAGCTGCCACGTAGACCTTCCCATAGAGCGAGTTCGCCGTCGAAACAACCGTCCTGGGATGACCCGTGACGGCCAGTGTCTTCTCCACCGTGTGGCTGGCCAGGTTCACAATCGACACAGTTCCATTCCCGGTGCCGCTGTCGTCGCCTTGATTCGCCGTATAAGCGCGGCTGCCGTCGAACAAGACCGTTACGCTCGCCGGATACGGCGTCGCCGTGTTTCCAACTTTGACCGTGTACGTGGTGCCAAAGGTCGCGCTGTCGTTGCCATACTCATCCAGGCTCACGTCGATAATGCTGATCGTCCCGCCATCATAATCGGCCACAACCAGCTGAGCCGTGGCCGCGTTGTATTCCGCGTACACCGGCCCGGCCACCGCCGGCATCCCGCCGCACGTCGGATCGGCTGCAAGATTGCAGTTCGGCGGCGTTACCCCAGTTGCGCTCATGGCCGCGCTTGAGAGCGGCAAGCTCGGGTGACACGTCACTGTCTGCCCGTTCTGGTTTGTGAATGGTGTGCAGGAATCCAGCGTATTGTCCTGGCTGTTGATCACCGTCACCGTGTCGCTGCCGCGATTAATCACAAAAACCCGCCTGCCATCGCTGCTGATCACGCCGTAAACCGGGCACGCTCCCAATGGGATCGTGGCCGAAACCGTGTAGCTGGATGTCTCCAGCGCGTCCGCCTCCCCGTCGGTCGTCACCGAAGAAGGCGCCGTGTTGCAGATCGTCCCGTAAGGAACGTTCTGGCTGATCGCATAGTTATGCTGCCCCAGCGTCCCCGAGCCAATCACGGCAATCGGCGTCTGCGCCACCGGGATCGCCAGCTTGAACGTCTCCGGGCTTCCGGTAAACACATCCACGATGTTCCCCGTCAGATCCGGCGTCCAGAGGCCGGCCGACGGCGAAAAAAGGCCGGATGGCGAGGCCGTCGGGGGAAGCGTGGACTGAAACACATGCTGGGGGTCGGTGCGCAACTGGCTCGTGGCAACGAAACCCGTCAGCGTTCCGTCGCTGTTCAGCGTATAACCCGAGCTGCCCGACTCATCCAGGGAGAATTCAAGCGGCCCGGGCCCAATTTGCGCCTGTGCGACCACCGTGTCACCCGAATAATCGATGATCGTTGCAATCCCCGGCGAAGTCGGCGATGAAGACGAGATAGCTACCGCCAGGGCATTCGGCTGCTGCGCCGGTCCGCTGGGATTAATCGGGGTCACAACCGGGCGGTACGCGTCACCACACCCCAGGAAAAATGCGGCGACCAGCGCCACCGACGCTGCCGCAATCAGGCGCGCACACGGGCGGCCAGAAAAAATCGGAAAAAGACTCATTCAGATAGTTTCCTGCTTAGGTGATTGTAAATCAGGCAACTCGGGTCCAATCGGCGTCACCACCCCAGGGGCCTTTCGCGTAACCGTTTGATGAACCGGGAGTAGGACGGGCCTCGAACAACCATGACCCCTCCCCGATGCGTTGCAATGCTATGCGTTAGACGCACTCGTCGTGCGTTCGGCTAACCGCCCCCGGCGACAGCCCAATTTCCGAAACGCCGGTCCGCCTCAGCGCCCGACAATCCGCACAAAGTCCTTGTCCGGTCCGGTCCACGCCTGCGCTCCATCGTGGCTGAACCGCTTTCGCGCGTCGTCCCAGTGAAGGTGCGTGATCGATCCCGCGCCTTTCTCATAGGCGTAGGTTGTTCCATCGTCCGAAAACAGCGTGAAGCTGCCATCCGCTCCCGGATAAACCAGCACCTTCTCAATCGCCTGTGGCTGTTGCGTGCTCTCGATTTGGGCTCCCAGCGGAATAATTGACCCCGCGCGCACAAACAACGGAATCGTATCGATGGGCGCCGGAACCGAAATGGTCTGGCCGCCCGTGAGCCTTTCTTTCGTCCAGTAGTTGTACCAGTCGGCTCCCGCCGGCAGGTAAACCTTCCGGCTCGTCGCACCCTGTTCTGTCACCGGCGCCACCAGAAACGCCGGCCCAAGCATGTATTCGTCGCGCAGGTCTGTCACCTTGGGGTCATTCGGAAAATCCAGCGGCAGCGCCCGCATGAATGGCGCTCCGGTAAGCCACGCGTGATAGCCAAGCGAGTAAAGGTACGGCATCAGCTCGTAGCGCAGGCGCAGATACTTCTCCAGGATCGGCTCGGCCTGCTTGCCATAGGACCACACTTCATTCTCCGGCCGGCTGCCATGCGTGCGCATGATCGGCAGAAACGTCGCGTACTCGAACCACCGTGTGTACAACTCCGGATAGTCGTCGTAATGGCCCACGACGGCGCGCGCATCCGACGGGTCCAGCAGCGGAGGATGCGCCGGATGATGTTCGTAGGGCAAATATCCCCAGCCGCCCGTGTCATTCGACCAGTACGAAAAGCCCGACGCCGTGAAATCCAAACCTGTCGGGATCTGCCGTCGCAGCGTGTCCCACAGCGGAGATATGTCGGACGACCACACAATCGTTCCATTCCGCTGCACGCCCAGATACGCATCACGCGAAAGAATCAGCGCCCGGCGATCCGGTTCATCCTGCCGGAACCCGTCATAGAGCGCAGCCGTATGAAACAGCGGATAAACATTGAAAAATTCCGTCCCCGGTCCCACATGAAAATACGCGCCATCCGGCGGCAAATCAGGCTCCGTCTCGTCCGCCCACAGCGAATCGAATCCCTTGCTCAGGATGTTCTCGCGAACCGTCTTCCAGTACCACTTCGCCGCATCCGGATTCGTGGTGTCGATGTCCGATCCCGCGCGGTCATACGGCAATCCATTCGTCGGTGTGCCGTCGGCCAGGTGGATGAACCACCCATTCTTCTGGATTTCGTCATAGAACCGGTCGTCGGGCACAAACCGCGGCCACACGCTGATCATGGTCTGAAAACCCATCTTGTGCAGTTCGTCGTTCATCGCCGTCGGATCAGGCCAGAATCGCGGATCAAAATCAAACTGCCCCATCTTCGTGTAGTAAAACCAGTCCACCACCAGCACATCCGCTGGCAGATGCCGCTCGCGGTATCCCTTCGCCACCGCCATCACTTCAGCCTGGCTTGAATAGCGCTGCTTGCACTGGATGTATCCGTAAGCCGCCTTCGGCAACATCGGCGTCGGCCCGGTCAGCAGCTTGTATCCGGCATAGATCTCATCCGCCGTCTTCCCTGCGATTACGAAAAACGAAACCCGGCTTCCCACCTGCGACGTCCATTGCGTCTGCTCGTTGAATCCCGGCTCAATCGTCGTCTTCGACGGGTTGTCCCAGATCAGCCCGTATCCCTTGTTCGTGATCAGGAACGGCACGCAGCTGCTCGGGCCGGCCGCCGCGGTGTAATTCTGCCAGCAATTCACCACGTGCCCGCGATGATCGAGAAATCCTTCCTGGTTCTCGCCTAGTCCGTAGTAGTGCTCATCATCCGGCGACGCAAAGGTCGCCCCCACCACATAAAACGCCGGATCGCTCGCGCGCCGGTCGTGCTCCAAGTCTGACGTATCATCCTTCACGTTCGGAACCGCCTGCGACCAGCCCGTCATCTCCAGGATCTTCGTGCCCTCCGGAGTCTTGAACGTGATGTGCGCGCCAGGCGTCGACCCGCTAAAGAAGTTCCCAATGCTCACCTGCGAGGCCACGGGCTTCCACTGATGCGGCCGGTCCACCGTTACCACGATCCGCGCCGATTGATACACATCCGCCTGCTCCGTCTGGCTCGCCGACCATCCGTCCGCCTGTGGCGATGCGACCAGCCCATATCCCGGCCCGGCCAGCGCCGCATCTTTCTGCAAGCTCAACGTCACGCGAACAATGTTCGGAGCATACGGCTCAAGAACAATCGTCTCGCCCTTTCGATCAAGCTCCAGCCGTTGACTTGTATCTTGCGCAAAACACAACGGCGCGGCAAACACGCCGCAGGCAACCACCATGGCACTGGCTGAAAACCTGTTCATCAATCAGACTCCGTTCCCGCAAAAACAAGCAGACCGCTTCAATGCGCAGTTGAGTGTAAATCGTTTCACCAGCCGTTTCCCACTCCCAACTTCCCGGCCGCGCGCCGGAACGTTACGATGAAACGTGGCTCAAGAAGAACTCGCCTGGCAATCGAAGCTGGTGCTGCTCGTCGTATTGCCCTATGTGGCCTGCAACCTCGTGCTCGAAGCGCACTGGTGGACCACCCATGAGCTCCCGGTCGCCATCTGGTCCATCGGCGCCAGCCTCCTGCTCGGCCTCGTTGTCCTCAAACTCCGGGCTGCAACGCCCATGGCCGCTCTCACCGGCTTCGCCATCACCGCCAGCCTCATGTTCTCGACGGCGTCCTTTCCCTACGAGCCGTGGCGCACCGCGCTCATCCCCGTCCTCGCCGTCGCCGCCCTCGCGCAGATCGCCACTCGCATCGGCCGCGCCAAAAAAGAAAAAATGGGCCTCGCCGAAAAGCGCCGCGGCCGTTCCGCCTCTCAAGTCGCCGCCAACCTCGGAGCCGCCGCCCTGGTCTCCAGTGAATTCGCGCAGTCGCTTATCCTCGATTCACGCGGTCTCGCGCGCTTTCACCTCACCTCGTCGGCGGTCATTGCGCTTGGCCTCGCCGCCCTCAGCGAAGCAGCCGCCGACACCGTTTCTTCCGAACTGGGCCAGGTGCTCAGCCGTCACCCGCGCATGATCACCACCCTCAAAAAAGTCAGTCCCGGAATCGACGGCGCCATCAGCGTTCCCGGCACCTTCCTCGGAATCGCTGCCGCCGCACTCGTCGCCGCAACCGGCGCCTGGGCCACGCGCCTTCATCCTTCCTTCTTCTTCCTCTGCTGGCTCGGCGGAGTGTTCGGCCTCTTGTTCGACAGCCTGCTCGGTGCAACTCTCGAGCGCAAGGGAGGTCTCAACAACGATGCGGTGAATTTTCTATCGACTGTGAGCGCGGTCGCTCTCGCTTTTCTCGCGTTGCTCGTTTTCGCGGCACGCCACCACGCCTGATCGCGCTCTGCGCCTGGTCAGTGCAGATCCAGCTTCCAAAGCATGTAACTCAGGATTTCGTGGATCACGGGCTCCTTGCCCGGGCTGCTGTTCCCTTCAACCGGCACCAGCGGCCGCGGCGAAGTCAGCACGTTCAATCCGTCTGCCGCGCAGATCGCGTGAATACGGAACAGGTGCGAGCCGTCACTCACCACCACCAGCCGCTTGAACCCGTTCGTCCGCGCGATCACCGCAATCCGCCGTGCCGACTCCTCGGTGCTCCTGCTCTCCGTCTCTGCAATGATCGCCGACTCCGGAACACCCGATGCCATCAGGTACTCGCGGCCCACGCCACCTTCCGAGTACTCGTCCCCGCCGTCTCCCCCGGCTGTGATAATCACTGAGGCAATTCCCCGGTGATACAGAGCCTCGGCATGATCCAGCCGCGCGCGATAGACCGGCGATGGACGCCCGTCATATTCCGCCGCCCCGAAAACCGCGATCGCATCAGCGGGCGCGGCCTGGTCCTCATTGGCATAGCGCTCAATCTGCACATAGATCCAGCGCGTCCAGATCAGCGCCGCAATCGCAGCGGCCACGAGAATCAGCAGGATGGTGCGAAGGATCCACGTGCGAGCCGACGGAGTTGCCTTCGCCCTCATGGCAACATCTTAACGCTGCAAAACCATCACGATTTCGTGCGTGGGAATGGCGCCTTCTCGCAGAATCTCCCATCGCCCCGCGCCCAGCGAAAGATCCACGATCGTCGTCGGCAACGCGCCGCCCGTCGGACCGCCATCGACAATCAGCGGAATCCGATCTCCGATCTGATCGCGAACGCCGGCCGCATGCGTACACTCCGGCGCTCCGTGCAAATTCGCCGAAGTCGCCGTGATCGGCAGCCCGAACTTCTCCACAATCGCCCGCGGAATCGCCGCATCCGGAACTCGAATCGCCACGTTGCCCGTGTGCGCCGTCGAGCGCAGCGGCAGCTTTGTCCCCGCCTGCACAATGATTGTCAGCGGCCCCGGCCAGAACTTGTCCGCCAGCTTGTCCAGCATCGAATCCGTGTCGCGCGCCAGCGAATACGCCTGCGACAGGCTTGCGATCAGCAGCGACAGAGGCTTGTGTTTCTGCCGCGTCTTGATGCGGTAGATGCTCTCCACCGCGTTCAGATTCACGGGGTCCACCGCCAGGCCGTAAAAGGTGTCGGTAGGCAGCGCAACGACTGCCCCCTTGCGC
>Ga0335072_10008140_pt1 | contig 15213 bp, 9 predicted proteins | sample Lox_Sample_21_FD_206725 | JGI IMG/M metagenome (GOLD analysis project Ga0335072, IMG submission 206725) | Soil microbial communities from Loxahatchee National Wildlife Refuge, Florida, United States - Lox_Sample_2.1 | ecosystem: Environmental > Terrestrial > Soil > Wetlands | place: USA: Florida... | reverse complement strand
GGCGGATGCGCGGCGACCTGGCGCTGTGGCTTCCGGGGACGGATCATGCGGGCATTGCCACGCAGATGATGGTGGAGCGGCAGCTGATCAGCGAGGGGACCTCACGGCAGGCGCTGGGGCGAGAGAAGTTCGTCGAGCGGGTGTGGGAGTGGCGGCGGCACTACGGCGGCGCGATTCTGGACCAGATGAAGCGGCTGGGCGCGAGCGTGGACTGGTCGCGCGAATACTTCACGATGGACGAGAACCTGTCCGTGGCGGTGCGCGAGGCGTTCGTGCGGCTGTACGAGCAGGGGCTGATCTATCGCGGAGCGTACATCGTGAACTGGTGCCCGCGGTGCCAGACGGCGATCTCGGATCTCGAAGTCGTGCACGAGGAGCAGACGGGAAAGCTGTGGGAGATTCGGTACCCGGTGGTTGGGGCCGAGGGCGAATTTGTCACCGTGGCGACGACACGTCCGGAGACGATGCTGGGCGATACGGCGGTGGCTGTACATCCGCTGGACGAACGGTACCAGGGGCTGGTTGGGAAGACGCTGCGGCTGCCGCTGACTGGGCGCGAGATTCCGGTGATCGCCGACGAGTGGGTGAAGTCGGACTTTGGGACGGGCGCGGTGAAGGTGACTCCGGCGCACGATCCCAACGATTTCGCGATTGGGCAGCGGCACAAGCTGCCGGCGATCTCGGTGATGGACGAGACGGGGCACATGAATGCCGAGGCGGGCGCGTATGCGGGGCTGGATCGGTATGTGGCGCGGAAGAAGGTGCTGGAGGATCTGGAGGCGCAGGGGCTGCTGAGCGCGGTGCGCGAGCATGTGAATGCGGTGGGCAAGTGCGACCGCTGCAAGACGGTGGTGGAGCCGCGGCTTTCGACGCAGTGGTTTGTGGCGGTGAACAAGCGGCCTGAGGGCGGCTCGGCTTCGATGGCTGAGCTGGCGATTGCGGCGGTGAAGGCCGGCGCGGAGGGGAAGAAGGCGATCCGTTTCACGCCGGAGATGTACGAGAAGGTGTACCTGGAGTGGATGAACAACATCTACGACTGGTGCATTTCGCGGCAGCTTTGGTGGGGGCACCGGATTCCGGCGTGGCATTGCGCGGCGTGTCAGCAGATCACCGTGGCTCGGGAGGATCCGGCGAAGTGCGCGCACTGCGGGAGCACGGAGATCGTGCAGGAGACCGATGTGCTGGACACATGGTTTTCGTCGGGGCTGCTGCCGGTGACGGTGTTTGGGTGGCCGCGGCACACGCGGGATCTCGATGTGTTTTATCCGACGCAGTTGCTGGTGACGGGCTTCGACATCCTATTCTTCTGGGTGGCGCGGATGATCATGCTGGGCTGCTGGTTCAGCAAGGACGTGCCGCTTGCTGACGGATCGAAGAGGGCGCTCGCAGACAGCGTGCCGTTTCGCGAGGTGTACATCCACGCTCTGGTGCGGGATGCGGACCGGCAGAAGATGTCGAAGACGAAGGGGAACGTGATCGATCCGATCCAGATTGTGGAGCAGTACGGGACGGATGCGGTGCGGTTCACGCTGGCGTCGATGGCGTCGCCGGGGACGGACATTGCGTTCAGCGAGGCCCGAACGGAGGGGTATCGCGCGTTCGCGAACAAGATCTGGAATGCGGCGCGGTTCATTTTTATGAATGTGGAGCGGGCGCGCGAGGCGGGGATCGAGGTGAATAGGGCGGCGCTGGGAACGATGCCGGTGCCGGACAGCGATGAGCCACTGGAGGCGAGGTGGATTGCTGCGCGGCTGAGCAGCGTAGCGGGTGAAGTCAACGAGGCGCTGGGGGAATATCGGTTTCACGAAGCGGCGAACACGGTGTACCAGTTTTTCTGGGGCGATTTCTGCGACTGGTATCTGGAGATCGTGAAGCTGCGGCTGGATTTCGGCGCTGGAGCAGATCAAGGCCGGGTGCGGGCCACGCTGACGACGCTGTTGCAGACGTTTGAGACGGCACTCCGGCTGCTGTCGCCGTTTATGCCGTTCCTGACCGAAGAGCTGTGGCATGCGGTGTATGAGGGTGAGGGGCCGGCGAAGTCGATTGCGCTGACGCGGTATCCGCAAAGGACACACGCGGACGACAACAGTGTTGTGGGGATGCGGCGCGTTCAGGATCTAATCGTGAGTATTCGTGCCCGCCGCAAGGAGATCGGGGTTCCCGAGAGGGAATCCGTGCGAATCTTCGTTGTATACGACGCTGGATCTGGTGCCGGCTCGACGAGGAGGGAGCTCAATAACGTCTACGTCGAAAATGAAGAGATCATCCGGCGGTTGGCGCGCGTATCTGCAATTGAGCAAAAAGACCTCGAGTTTCGCGAAGCAACTCGAGGTTCGGATTGGGTTTCTGCAGGTGGACCCGAGATGGCTGTCGTTTACGAACGGCCGATTGATGTGGCGGCGGAGCGCGAGCGGCTGACGCGGGAGCTGGCGAAGCTGGAGAAGGCGGTGGCGTCGGCGGAGCGGCAGCTGGGGAATGCGGCGTTTCTGGAGAAGGCTCCGGCGGCCGTGGTGGAGGGGTTGCGGAAGCAGGAGTCAGAGAATCGGGTGCTGCTGGAGAAGACGCGGAAGGCTCTGGAGGAGCTGGGTGCTTCGTAAGGCCCAGGGCTAAAGCCCATCCTTGATTATGGGCGAGTTTTCCCCGGGCTAAAGCCCGGGGCTTTCTCCGTTGTCCCGCTGCCGCGGAACCGGGGCTGCGAACGTTGATCCATGGCAACTCGCCGTGTGCTGGTATTGAGAAGGACTTGCACCACAGAGAACACAGAGGACGCAGAGAGGACCGGGGCTTGCGGGGTGCAAATCGGTATAAGAGGAGCTGAGAGCCACAGCTATGGAATGGAAGAGCCGGCGAATTGAGGCGATTCTGGAGCACGCGCTCCAGGAAGACAAGGCGACCAGCGATGTGACGACGGCGCTGACCGTGGATCCGGGGCTGCGTGCGGCGGCGACGATTCTGGCCAAGGAAGAGTGCGTGCTGGCGGGGCTGGGTTGCGTGCCGCGGTTTCTGGAGATTTTTGCCCGGCTGGACGGGAAGAGCAGCGGGCGGTTTGAGGTGGTCAGCCATCCGGAGATTTTTGACGGGGTCAGGCTGCGCAAGGGACAGGCCATTGCGGTGATTCGTCACAATGCGCGTGTCATTTTAGGGTGCGAGCGGGTGATCCTGAATCTGATGCAGCGGATGAGCGGGATCGCCACGCTGACGAGGCGCTACGTGGACGAGGTACGCGGGACGAGCGCGAAGGTGCTGGACACGCGGAAGACGATTCCGGGGCTGCGGGTTCTGGACAAGTATGCGGTGCGCTGCGGCGGGGGCGAGAATCACAGGCTGGATTTGTCGGATGGAATTTTGATCAAGAACAATCACATATCGCTGGGCGGCGGGATCGAGAAGGTTCTGGAGCGCGCGAAGGAGCGACGCAAGCCGGGGCAGACGATCGATATCGAAGTAAGGAACCTTGCGGAGCTCGAGACGGCGCTGTCGCATGGGGCGGAGTCGCTGCTGCTGGATAATATGACACCGGCGGATGTGAAGAAGTGCGTGGAGCGGGTTCGGGAACAGGGCGGGAAGACTCCGGTGGAGGCGTCGGGCGGGATCACGCTCGAAAACATTCGCAAATACGCGCTGGCCGGGGCGGATTACATTTCAGTGGGCGCGCTGACGCACTCAGCGACGGCGGTGGATCTGTCGATGCGGATCACGGCGGAAATCTATTGAAGGCGGTGGATAGCGTACAGCGGATAGCGTATAGCAGCGATCCGTTTGATGTGGATGCGCTGGATGCGGCGCTGGTGGGGACGCGGCTCGCGGGGAAGCTGCATTTCTTTCCGTCGGTTGAGTCCACGAACACGCTTGCGATGCGGGAGGCGGAGGCGGGCGCGCCGGATGGCAGCGTTTATTTCGCCGATGAGCAGACGCTGGGGCGGGGGCGCGGGGCGCATGGATGGGAGTCGCGGCCAGGGTCGGGACTGTATGTGAGCGTGGTGCTGCGTCCACGGCTGGCGCCGGCGGATGTGCTGTGGCTATCGCTTGCGGCGGGGTTGGCGGCGCAGGAGGGCGTACGGCGGACGGTGGGGCTGGAAGCGGATATTCGATGGCCGAACGACCTGCTGCTGGGGCGGAGAAAATTTTGCGGGATCCTGACGGAGCTGAACGCCGAGGTGACGCGGGTGCGGCATGCGGTGGTGGGGATCGGGATCAATGTGCATCAGGCGGAGTTTCCTGAGGAGTTGCGGGAGTTGGCGACATCGCTGCGGATCGAGACGGGGCGCGAGTGGCCGCGGCAGGAGCTGCTGGTGGCCTTGCTAGAATCGCTGGAGCGCGAGGTTGCGGCGCTGACGCAGTCGCCGGATGTCCGCAAGGCTGCGGAGAGCGTGCGGGAGCGGGTGGCGAAAGGGTCGAGCTGGATTCGCGGCAAGCGCGTGCGCGTGGATGAGGCGGCGCATGGAGGCGAAAGCTTCGCGGGAACGACGGATGGGCTCGATGAGCGCGGATTCCTGAGGGTGCGGACAGCGGACGGCGTGCGCACAGTTTTGTCTGGCGGAGTGCGCGAGGCGTAAGGAGACGACGATGCTGCTGGTGCTGAACGTGAACAACACGAACACGGTGATCGCGGTGTACACGCTGAAGCCGGAGGGAACGACCGGCGACCTGCGGGCGACGTGGCGGATCAGCACGCGGCAGGGGCAGACAGCGGACGAGTACGGGATCCTGGTGCGGAGCTTGCTGCAAAGCGAGGGCGTGGAGAGCGGCGCGATTCGCGGGATTGTGATTGCGTCGGTGGTGCCGCCGGTGGACTGGATTCTGCGGCAGTTCTGCGAGCGATATTTTGGGCAGAAGCCGCTGTTTATCGAGCCGGGCGTGAAGACGGGGCTGCCGATTCTGACGGACAATCCGGCGGAGGTGGGGGCGGATCGCGTGGCGAACTGCGTAGGCGCGTTTGCGCAATACGGCGGCCCGACGATCGTGGTGGACTTCGGGACGGCGACGAACTTCGATGTGGTGTCGAGGAAGGGCGAATTTCTGGGCGGCGCGATAGCGCCGGGGCTGAACATCAGCGCGGAGGCGCTGTTTGCCCGGGCGGCGCGGCTGCCCCGCGTGGAGATTCGGAGGCCCGCGAAGATCATCGGCACGAACACGGTGGATAACCTTCAGATCGGCCTGTTCTGGGGACACATTGGCCTGGTGGATGCGATTCTGGAGCGGATGATTGGCGAGTTGGGCGACGAGACGAAATGCGTGGCCACCGGCGGACTGGCCCACCTGATCGCGCGGGAGTCGAAGTACATTTCGGAAGTGAACGATATGCTGACCCTGGAAGGGCTGCGGCTGATCTACGACCGGAACCGCGCGGCGCGCAGCGGGCAGGGTGAGGGACGGACGAGTCCATCGCCAACGACGGCCTAACGGATTGGAAAACTACTTCAATTACTTCACGGAAATCGAAGAGCACTTCCAGCGGCGACGGGGATCGATCCTGCTGCTGTCGACGCTGGACTGGGCGTTGATCGAGATGTGGCGCGAAGCAGGGATTCCGCTGGAGGCAGTGCTGCGTGGAATCGATGCGGCCTTCGACCGGCATGACGCTCGGAAGAGAACGGGGTCGCGGCGGATCAACGGGCTGGCGTGGTGCGCGCAGGCGGTAATGATGGCTGCGGAGGAGATGCAGGAGGCGTCGCTGGGAGCGGCGAAGCCGGATGAGGATCGAGCGAAGGCGGGCCTGGAGTGGGAGCGGATCGTGGCGCATCTGGGAGAGGGCGCGGCGGGGTTGCGAGCAGCGACGGGGCTCACTGGGATAGCGGGTGAAGCGGCGGCAGAAATTGCGGCGCGGCTGACGCAGTTGGCGGCGGTGACGGCTGAAGGTGCACCGAGGCCGGAGGAGCTGGAAAAGACCCTGACCGCGATGGAGGAGAAGCTGCTGCACGCGGTGATCGCGACGACGGCGGAGGCGGAGCTGGCTGCGCTGCGGGAGCAGAGCGCGCAGGAGATTGCGCCGTATCGGCGGCGCATGCAGGCGCTGCAGATTCGGCAGATCGAGCAGCAATTTCTGCACAAGCGGCTGCTGGAGAAGCACAATCTGCCGCGGCTGAGCCTCTTCTATATGAGGCAGGATTGAAGCTGCGCATCGAGAAGGCGATTTATGGCGGAGCCGGCCTCGGACGCGCTGAAGGCAAAACCGTGTTTGTGCCGTTTGCGCTGCCGGGGGAACTCGTCGAAGCGAAGATCGTTGAAGAGAACAAGAGCTACGCGGCGGCGGAGCTGGTGGAAGTGCTGGAGCCGAGCACCGAACGGCGGGCGGCGCCGTGCCCTTCTTTTGGGGGCTGCGGGGGCTGCCAATATCAGCAGGCTGGCTACGCGGCGCAGGTGGAGATGAAGCGGGGAATCCTGCGGGAGACGCTGGAGCGGGCGCGGGTGCGGGAGATTCCGGAGATTGAAGCGGTGACGGGGGAGCCGCTGGGATATCGCAACCGGGTGCGGCTGCATGTGGAGAAGACTCCGTTTCATCTCTGTTACAAAAGGCGGAATTCGCATGTGAATCTGCCGGTGGAGGTGTGTCCGATTGCGGCGCCGGTGCTGGAAAAGGCAATTGCCGCGCTGAATCGGGAGGGCGAGGGGCTGGGACTGGCGGGTTGGGTGCGCGAGCTGGAGCTGTTCACGGATGACGCTGAGGGGACTTTGCTGGCGGCCTTCTGGACGGATCGCGAGAAAGCTGAAACGGCGCGGCTGGTGGATTCGTGCTGGCCTGAGTTACAAAAGCGGATACCGGAGGTTGTGGGGGCTGGCGCGTTCGCAGCTGAGCGCGGCACGACGACGGGAAAGCTGCTGGCGCAGGCGGGCGAAGGGGCGCTGACCTACCGCGCAGCAGGGCGGGTGTATCGGGTAGGCCTGGGATCATTTTTCCAGGTGAACCGATTCCTGGTCGATCGGCTGGTGGAGCTGGTGACAGGCCGTGCAAGCGGCGGCGTGGCGTGGGATTTGTATGCGGGTGTGGGGTTGTTTTCGCTGGCGCTGGCGGAGAGGTTTCGCGAGGTGGTCGCGGTGGAGTCGGGCGGGGCGGCGGTCCGGGACCTGCGGGAGAGTTTGCGCGCGACGGATCGGCAAGCCCGCCATCGAGTGGTATCAGCGGAGACGGCGTCGTTTCTGCGGAGAGCTGTGGAGCAACGGCAGCCAGCGCCGGATTGGGTGGTAGTGGATCCGCCGCGTGCCGGGCTGGGGCGCGAGGTGACGACGCTGCTGGGGAAAGTGCGCGCGCGTAACGTGACTTACGTTTCGTGCGATCCGGCAACGATGAGCCGGGACGTGGTGGCATTGCTAGAATCCGGCTATCGCCTGGCAAGAGTGCACCTGGTGGACCTGTTTCCGCAGACGTTTCACCTGGAGAGCGTGACGCACCTGACTCTGGACTGAGTGTGGGCGCGGGGGGCCGGGCGAGCGCCGATGGCCACGACCTCCTCCATTGCAGTCGCGCCGGGAATTTCAGCAAACAATAAGGATGCCCGTGAGTGCCCGGGGGTGGGGCCGCGGGTCCGAGTCTGGCCTGCGGCGCCGGCGCTGCTGGCGGCCGTGTGCTTTGCGGCCGGCGATGCGGCGACGTGGGCGGTGTGGGTACCCGCGGCGCGATTGGTGGTGGCGCTGGGGTTGCTGCTCGCGATCGGAGCGGTCGCAGTATGGCGGGTAGAGCGAGTCGCGCTTCCGGTGGCGGCGGTGGTGTGCGTGCTCCTGGGAATGTTCTCGGCGGAAGTGCAGCCACGGGCGGCGAGAGAGATGCCGCTGAGCCGAATTGCGGAGGCGATCCAGGTAGCGACTCCGGCAACGCGACGGGAGGGGATTGAGACGGCGTCACTAATTGAGGGGACAGTGGCGCAGGCGAGCGGGGTGCGGCGGATGACTTCGCCCGTTCCGTATTCGGATGCGGTTCGGGAAGAGCAGAGCCAGCAGGTGGATGTGCGGGTGACTGCGGTGGACGGGAAACGGTTGCCGGCGGCAGAGGGGTTGCGGCTGACGGTGTATGCGCGCGCGGAAGAGCGGTACCCCGCGATGGGATGCGGGGCTGCGGTGCGGGGACGGGCTGCGCTGCACGCGGAGGAGCGATTTCTCGATCCGGGGGTTTGGGATGCGGGGGAGTGGCTGCGGCAGCAGGGGATCAGCGCGCTGGGGAGCGCGCATGCCGACGACGTCACTGTGACTGTGACAAAGCGCAGGCCGGGGCTGCTGTGCTGGATCCACAATGCGCAGCAGGTGGTGAGCGAGAAGCTGGTTGCGTTTGCTGATGGGAGTGGGGGCCGGTGGGCCTGGCTTCCGGCGACCCTTCGGCTGAGCCACGAGGACGCGGCGATGCTAACCGCGATGCTGACCGGTGACCGGACGATGCTGGGGCATCGGTTGCGGGCCGGGTTCGAGCGGACGGGGTCGTTCCATCTGCTGGTGGTTTCGGGGATGCACCTGGCGATCTTCTCGGGGCTGGTGTTCTGGGCGGCGCGGCGGCTGCGATTGCCGCGGATAGGAGCGTCGCTGGCGACGGTGGCGCTGTCGTTTGGGTATGCGCTGTTCACGGGATTCGGGCAGCCGGTGGAGCGGGCGTTCTGGATGGTGACGCTGTATCTTGCCGGGAGGCTGCTGTGGCGAGAGCGGCGGCGGATGAACGCGATTGGATCTGCGGCGCTGGTGATGCTGGCGTTGAAGCCCTCGGCTGTGGCGGATGCGGGATTGCAGATGACGCTGCTTTCGGTGCTGGCGGTGGCGGGGATCGCGATGCCGGCAGCGGAGAAGACGTTTGGGCCGTATCTGCGCGGGACCAGAGATCTGTGGCTGATGCCGGTGGATCCGTCTCTGCCGCCGCGGGTGGCTCAGTTTCGGGTGAGCCTGCGGATGGTGGCGCAGGCACTGCGGCCGGTGTTTGGAGCGAGGCTGGCGTTGCAGTGGCTGCCACGCGGGGTTCGGATCGGGTTGCTGGCGCTGGAACTTGTCACAACCTCGGTGGCGATTGAGTGTTTTATGTCGCTGCCGATGGCACTTTATTTTCACCGAGTGACGGCGCTGGCGTTGCCGGTAAATCTGCTGATTGTGCCGCTGCTCGGGATTTTGCTGCCGCTGGCGTTGCTGTTCCTGGCGATGGTGCTGGCGGTGCCGAAGGCAGCGCTGGCGGCGGCGGTGCCGCTGGCGGGATTGCTGCACGTCGCGGCGGGGCTGGTGCGGATTTTTGGGGCGATGCGGCTGGGAGATATGCGGATTCCGATGCCGCCGGCGTGGGCGATCGTTGGGGCCGTGGCGTTAATGGGGGCGGCGCTGGTACTTGTTCGATTGCAGAGGCGGGCGCAGCTGGGATGCGGGTTTGCGCTTGCGGCGGCTGTGGGGCTACTGGTGGTACCGCGAACGGTGGCGCACCGCGAGGGAGCGCTGGAGATTACGACGATCGATGTAGGGCAGGGGGACTCGCTGCTGGTGGTGACTCCGCATGGCAGGACGCTGCTGGTGGATGCGGGCGGGCTTGTGGGTGCGGGGGATCTGAGCGGCAAGGCGGCGGGCGGGAGCGCGTCGAATTTTGATGTTGGGGAGGACGTCGTTTCACCGGTGCTGTGGTCGCGAGGGATTCGACGGCTGGACGCGGTAGCGATCACGCACGCGCACGCGGATCATATTGGCGGGATGGCGGCGGTGCTGGCGAATTTTCGGCCGGAGCAGATGTGGGTGGGGATTAATCCACATTCGGGGCTGTATGACGCGGTGCTCGAAGAGGCGCGCCTGACGCAAACGCGCGTGGTGCGGCATACGGCGGGCGAGGTGTTCGATTTCGATGGGGTGCGGGTGCGGGTGCTGGCGCCGGAGGCGAGCTATCGGCCGGGACCGCTACCGGGGAACAACGATTCGCTGGTGCTGCAGCTTGCGTGGGAGGGAAAGACGGCGCTGCTGGAGGGCGATGCCGAGGCGCCGAGCGAGGAGCGCATGCTCGCGGAAGGCGGGCTGCATGCGGATTTCCTGAAGGTGGGGCATCACGGGAGTCGAACGTCGACAACGCCCGAGTTTCTTGCCGCGGTTGCGCCGGAGTGGGCAGCGGTTTCGGTGGGACGAAGGAATTTCTACGGGCATCCGAATCATGAGGTGATGGAGCGGCTCGCGGAAGCGCGTGTGAGGACGTACCGGACAGACATGCTGGGCTTGTCGACGTTCGATCTGGATGAGCGGGGAGTGCGGGCATCGGTGTGGGCGGCGCACTGAGCACGCAACATAATCACGACTGAGGACGCAGAGAGGCAGTCAGGCCGATTGTCGGCACGTGTCTCCGAGACGGCCTTAATGACGCATCCGTGCAGCGGCTTCGAGGGCGTCGCAGGCGGCCATGGTTCCGTTCTCTGCCTGGACCTGGGCGGCGACGGCGGTGGCCTGCGTCTGATACGCACTGTCAGAGAGGAGGCGCGCGATCAACGCGGCGGCGGGTTTGGCTTCGTACTTTTTGCGGGTGAGGACCTCAGCGACGCCGAGCTGGCGGACGCGGCGGGCATTGTCGGGCTGATCGTGACTGTAGGGCATGACGAGCATGGGGCGGCCGGCGCGGAGGGCCTGGGCGGTGGTTCCGACGCCGCCCTGGTGGATGAGGACGGAGGCGCGGGGAAAGATCTGCGAATAAGGAGCGTAGCGAACGACGCAGACGGTGTCAGGGAGTTTGCGTTTCGGCAGATTGCGATCGTCGGCGCCGACGAGGAGAACGGCGCGCTGGCCGAGGCGCTCAGCGGCCTCGGTGCTCTGCTCGTAGAAGTCGCCGGCATGCATGACTGCGGCGGAGCCGAGAGTGAAGATGAGCGGAGGCGGCCCCGCATTGAGAAAAGCCTCCAGGGCGGGCTCGAGGCGGCCTTCGTCGCCGGAGCCATCGTAAAAGGCGAAGCCGGTGATCTTCGCGGACGGAGGCCAGTCGGGCTGAGGAGAGCCCATCACGGATGAGTAAAGCGCGAGGGCGAGGCGCTCGGAGTGCTTCGCATCAAAGATGGGATCCTTGCCGCGGGGAAGGCCGAGCTCGCGGCGGAGCGCGTAGACCGGTTCCGGCCACTGGCGGGTGACAAAGCGGGCGAAACGAGCGACGACGTGGCCCAGCGCGGGGATTTTTTCCTGCACACGGGCGAGGGCGGGATAGGGCGGAAGTACCGGTGGGTCGTACGCGGAGAAAAATGAAAAGGGCGCAAGAACATAGGAGGCCCAGGGGATCCCGGTCTTTTCGGCGACGAGGGGCGCGGCATAGGCGAGTTCGCCGGTGACGAGAAGGTCGGCGCCGCCATCGGCCTGGACGGCGGTTAGGAGGTCGTTATAACTGTCGCGCAGGGCAGGGAAGAGAAACTGGCGGAGGCCGGTTTCGGTTCCGTGCCTGATGTCGTAGATCATCGCGATGAGCCGCGTATCGTTGGGGTCCTGCTCGGGACGGACGGGGATGAACCCGATGCCGAGGGGTTCGACTTTGGGGCGAAACATCTCCGGGATGGCGAGGACGGGGCGATGCCCGCGCCGTTTGAGTTCGAGGGAGAGCGCAACGAGGGGATTAACGTCGCCGAAGGTGCCGTAGGTGGAGAAGACAATTCGCATGATGGGCATTCAGAAGGAGGACTCGAAGACCCGGAAACGGCGTTCCAGCTCCCACTCCTGCCTGGCTTTGAGGCTCGAGTGGATGAGGCCGGCGCAGGCGCCGCGCGGTTCGGCGTCGCCAAGCTGACCGCGACAGGCGGCGACGGGCGTGTCGAGGTTTTCGGGGGTGGTGCGGACCCAAAGGCTGTCGCCGGGGAGGAAGGCGTGCTCAAGGGAGGTGCGGGCGAGAAGCTTGAGGTCGTGGTAGGTGAGCGGGTAGGTCTCCGCAGCGCGCACAAATTCGTGGGTGAGGTCGATGCGGGAGACGCCTTCGTCGTCGGTGGAGAGGGCAACGGGGACGCCGGCTTTGCGGTAGAGCATGAAGGGATGGTTGTTGCCCTGGACGTTGAGAATAACGTCGTTGCTGGTGAGGTTGATTTCGACCATGATGTGGCGGTCGGCCATCTCCTGCATGAGCTGCCAGGGGTGGTCCTCGAACATGATGTCGACGCCATGACCGATGCGATCGGCGTGGCCCTGCTCGACGGCGGAGCGAATGTGGAAGGTGAGGCCTTCGGGTGGGACCAGGCCTTCGGCGAGCTCGCCGGCATGCAGGGAGATATGCACCCGCGGGTAGAGACTGTGCAGGAAGCCGAACATGCGCATCTGCCGGCGATAGTCTCGCATGGCGATGTAGCTGTCTTCGGGCTGGACAAGGTTGATGCCGACGACGTCGGGGTCACTGGCGGCCAGCTCGAAGCCGAGCAGCGACTGCGCGAAGACTTCCTGGGGTGGTTCCTCGCGCTTGACCTGATAGAGAAAGCGGACGGTCACGCTGCAGGCGGGAGCGGCGCTGGGTTGATCGCAATGCTCGAGGCGGTTGCGCCGCTCGAGGGCCGCGGCGAATTCGGACTGGAGGCTGACGACATTCTGGTGGAAGGCGGGGTCGGCAAGGAGTCGGGTGCGAAAGGCGGTGAGGTCGGGGTCCCAGCCGAGCTTGTCGGCCACGGAGCGGACGGCGGCGTAGTTGCCGGTCTGCATGAGTTCGAGATACTGCTCGTTCTGCGCAGCCGCGCGGGTGGCGACCTCGTCGATCCACTCACCGGCGAAGCGATTGTCGTCGCCGAAGCGAGCGAAGGTGTCAAAGAAGTGATCGTGGCCGGATTCGCCTGTGGTGGGGACAAAGGTGCGCATGGAGAGAGCGTCGATGAGTTCGTCGTCGAGGTGCTGATCGGAGGGGATCGCCGTGGCGGGAGACTCGCCGGCCGGGCAATCGGGTTCGTGATGCTTGTCGTCGATGCTGAGCTGAGCGGCATTCACGCAGTCATGGTCTTCGCCGGCTTCGCGCAAAAAGGTCTCGGCGTAGACCGCACCGCTGAGGTGGCTGTGGAGGTCGGCCCCTTTTGGCATGCGGTAGAGGAAGGCGCGGAGAGCGGCGGGGCCTTCGCGGCGGGCTTCGTCAAAAGCATGGGTGGCGCGAAGCTCGGAGGCCGGCGCGACGGTTTGGGCGATGACTGCGGGGAATGACAGAGAAAGGCAGAGGAATAATAATGATGCGCCGCGAGCGACGGACGAGGGTCGGATAAGGTGGGGGTTCTCCGGGTCTGGCACCATGGGTGCGACAAGTGTAACCCGCGTGAATGCCATACGATGTGAACCGGCGCCCTCCGGGACGGGGCGGAACCGTTTGTTATACTGAGGGTCGGCTGTTGATCGGTCGTGGCGGCCATGCCGCGGTGTTCCGGACAGTCCCCTTCCTCGCTGGTTTTCTCCGGCGGCCAGGTAGCTCAGTGGTAGAGCGCGGCCCTGAAAAGGCCGGCGTCGGCGGTTCGATCCCGTCCCTGGCCACCACTCAAACATCCGGGACCATCCGAGCTCGTCCAGCTCTCCCGTAAAGCGTTGATTTTGCGCATCACCTTGGACACCCGTTGTCCGAGCTCGTCTATTGACATCCAGGCGGCTGGGGGCAACTCACCCATTGCGAAAATGAGTCGCCCCCAGAATGCCACCGACCGACAAACTGACAGAGTGCGCGTCGGTGACTTCATCGAGAGGTCTCGCAGTTGCCAATGGTTGAAAGTGGTCAAAATCTGAAGATCGTCCCCGGTGGATCGCAATTGGCTTCGGCCGCGAGGCGCACGGCTCCATGCGATTGAGCCAGGAGTGGAGGTCCGGTAGACTTGGTATGTGAACTGAGGTCCTGGTTCACGCGGCGAAGGGGTTCGCCGAAACCGCTGTCCTTTCCTGCTTTCATCCGGATGGACGGATGATGACCCCTGGCGAGGTTTCGTCGGGGTGTCTCCTGAGCCTCCGATGATCCTCTACATGCAGCTGAAGCGCTGACGTGGTTGCTGTACGTCCGCCAGGAATGTCATGAAGATTGTGATCGTCTCCGATATCCACTCGAATCTTGCGGCGCTTCGTGCCCTTCCCGAGTGCGACTACGACCAGCTTTGGTGCGTCGGCGATCTGGTGGACTACGGCCCACGTCCTCGTGAAGTAATCCACGAAATTCAGAGCCGAGCTGCCGTGGTCGTCTCCGGAAACCACGATTACGCAGCAGGATTCTCCGCAGACCCGCGATGCTCGGCTCCGTATCGTCGGCTGGCAGCGGAAACGCTGCGTTACACGCGGGAAATCTGCTCAGATGAGCACCTGCTGTTCCTGCGGAATTTGCCGCGATTCCGAGAATTGGCAATCGGTGAAACCCGGTTCTACATCGTCCATGCGACGCCCACGGATCCGCTGTTTGCCTATAGCCCTGAAGGCTCGGACCGATGGGTAGCGGAAGCAGAGGCGATTCAGGCGGACACGATGGTCGTCGGCCACACCCACACGCCGTTCATTCGGGTAGTCGGAAGCACCACAATCGTGAACCCTGGCAGCCTCGGGCAGCCAAAGACAGGCCGGCCACTCGCCTGCTATGCGATCTGGGAAGATGGGGATGTTTCGCTGAAGGAATACGAGTACCCGATTGCGGAGACCATCCGTGACATTCGAGAGATGCCGATCGCCGAAGAAGATCAGAACGCGCTGATTGCGGTGCTGGAAACCGGCACTTTGCCTGCGAAGTCGCTCCCAGGGAGCGGGGTGCCGCGATGAACCCTGCTTCGCCATCTGTCGTCCCGTCACTCAATATGGAGAGTCTGATTAAGGCGCTGGGCTCGTTGGTCGATGGCGAAGCAGCTAAAGAGCGGCTGATTGCGGCGGGTCCGTCGGCGATTCCGTGGCTGGAGCGGTTTCTCCTGGAGGGATGCGCGCGAACCGTTGCTGTGCCGCGCTGTCGCGCGGTTCACGCCCTTGCTGAACTCGGAGCACAACAAGTGCTCCTTTCATACTTCCGGCAACACCGGCATCCGACGGATCCGGCGGTGCTCTTTGCGGAGGACGCTGTCAGGAGCGCAGCGGCAGAGGAATTGGCGAAGCATCCGTCAGAAGAAACCTATGAAGTCATCCTTGATGCAGCGCAGGAGCGAATCACGGGTGGGCTGACCCGGGCCCTGAGCGATTTCGGGCGAGCAGAAAGCATCCCCGTGCTGTTCTCCGCACTCGACGACGACCTGTGCCGCGAAGATGCGCGGTCCGCCCTGCGGAAGATGCCGGCTCAGTCGCGCGCCTATGCGGCACTGGTCCTGCGAGGAAAGCACGCGGCATCGGTTCAGATGGTCT
>Ga0335072_10008139_pt1 | contig 15217 bp, 7 predicted proteins | sample Lox_Sample_21_FD_206725 | JGI IMG/M metagenome (GOLD analysis project Ga0335072, IMG submission 206725) | Soil microbial communities from Loxahatchee National Wildlife Refuge, Florida, United States - Lox_Sample_2.1 | ecosystem: Environmental > Terrestrial > Soil > Wetlands | place: USA: Florida... | reverse complement strand
CCGGGCCGCTCTGACGTCTGCGCCGCCTTCCCCGTACAATAAACGTTGGAAGCCGACGCGACTGATGGCGGACTCAGCAGAGAAAGATCCCCGGCAGGAAATCGCAAAAGAGACCACAAGCGGGGAGCCGAAAACCGCCAAGGCTCTGTTGCGCCGCGCCGACGAAGACCCGGTCGGCAAGGTTTACGATTCGCGCCTGATGCGGAGGCTAGGCCGCTACCTCATTCCTTACTGGTGGCAGGCCACTATCTCTGCCATCTCCGTCACGCTCAAGTCGATGAGCGACGTGGCCGGTCCTTACCTGGTGAAAGTCGCGATCGATCGCTACATGACCGGGCATCCGACCCCGGCAACCAACTGGCTCACCCGGCATTTGCCCTCCGATCCAATCTCGGGAGTCACGCAGCTCGCAGCCATTTATCTGACCACGCTGATCTTGGCCTACTTCTTCGAGTTCGTGCAGACCTACCTGATGCAGTGGACCGGCCAGAAGATCATGTTCGACCTGCGCCGCGACATATTCAGCCACATGCAGCACATGCACGTCGGCTTCTTCGATACGCACGCCGTGGGCCGCCTGGTCACGCGCATCACGTCCGACGTGGACGCGATCAATGACATGTTCACCGGCGGAATCCTCGCCATTGTCGACGACTTCTTCACCCTCACCATCATGGCCATCGTGATGCTCAGCATCAACTGGTGGCTGGCCCTGCTCGCCTTCGCAGTGTTGCCGCTGATTCTCGTCGTCACGCGGCTGTTCCGCGACCACGTGCGCGAGAGCTACCGCCGCGTGCGGGCAGCCATTGCCCGCATCAACAGCTTCACCCAGGAACACATCAGCGGCATGAGCGTGGTGCAGCTCTTCAACCGCGAGCAGAGGGCATTCGGCGACTTCGAATCGGTCAATCGCCTCCACATGATCGCGTTCATCGACACGATCTTTGCCTACGCGCTCTACTATCCAGCGGTTGAATTGCTCTCGGCCGTCGCCATCGCACTGGTGATCTGGCGTGGGGGCTTCGGCGTGATCGCAGGCTCCGTGTCCATTGGCGTGCTGGCGATGTTCAACATGTATTCCCAGCGCTTCTGGCGTCCGATCCAGGATCTGAGCGACAAGTTCAACATCCTGCAGGCCGCCATGGCTGCCTGCGAGCGCATCTTCAAGCTGCTCGATACGCCGCCGGAGATCGTGAGCCCTGCGCATCCGCAACTCGGCAATGGCTCCAACCGGATCGAGTTCCGCCATGTCTGGTTCACCTACCAGAAACTCACGCCAGAACAGCGGCAAGCAGTCGACCGTGCCGTTGACTCCGGATCTCCCAATGCCCGGCTTGGGGCCATGACTGAGATCGAATGGATTCTGAAAGACGTGAACTTCACCATCGAGCCGGGCCAGACCATCGCCATCGTGGGTCACACAGGGGCAGGCAAGACCACCCTGACCAGCCTGATGATGCGCTTCTACGATGTAACCGCCGGCGCAATCGTTATTGATGGCGTTGACCTGCGCGAGCATGATCTGACGGCGTTGCGGCAGCATTTTGCCGTGGTACTCCAGGATCCGTTCCTGTTTACCGGCACAATTGCCGAAAACATACGGCTCGGGCACGACGACATAGCATCTGCGGTCATACGCCAGGCGGCACGCGACGTGAACGTCCTCGATTTCATTGAAAGCCTGCCCGGCGGCTTCGACGAGCCAGTTCGCGAGCGCGGTAATTCGCTCTCCACCGGGCAGAAGCAGCTCATCAACTTTGCCCGCGCCTTGGCCTACAATCCCCGCATTCTCATCCTCGACGAAGCGACCTCGAGCGTCGACACTGACACCGAGCTCCGCATTCGCGGTGCTCTCGAGCGCATGGTGGAAGGCCGCACCAGCGTGCTCATTGCGCACCGACTCTCGACCGTGCAGCGCGCCGACACGATCCTGGTGATGCACAAGGGCCAGTTGCGCGAGATGGGCTCGCACCAGGAACTGCTCGCCCAGCGCGGCCTCTACTGGAAGCTCTACCAGCTCCAGTACAAGGACCAGGAACTCGGCAGCAGCGTTTCTCCCGCGCGCGAGCCGTCGATCGCTCCCGCGGTTTGAACTCATTCTTTCCGCATCAGGCCGGGCTCTTCAGCAGCCAGTAGTGAAACCCATCCACGATGGCCATCAGGGCGGCCTGGTTCAGGTCGCTGCTCACCCCGGCTGTTGTCCAGGGCTCATGGCCCTCGGCATGAAAGCTGACCGTGACGCGCACGTGCGCCGCTGTATCGTGCGCTGAAACGTCGATAGCTGTCACGGTGAAGCGGCCCAAGCGCATCTGCGCAATCGGCGGATACCATTTTTCGAGTTCACGACGCATCGCCTTGGTGAGCGCGTCGACCGGGCCCGCACCCTCTGCCCGCGTCGCGACTACGGCCGAGTCGCCGATGGTCAACAGCATCGAGGCCTGCACATACCGATTCCGCGTCTCGTCGGATTCGTCGAGCACGCGCCAGCTCTTCACGCTGAAGCGGTTCTCGAGAATGCCTTTCACTTTCATGCAGGCGAGGCGAAACGATACGTCGCTTGCTGTGAAGCCTCCGCCATCGATCATCGCCTGGCTCGAATCCATCAAGGCCTGCGCCTGCGCTGCATCGAGCGCAACGCCGAGCGTCTCTGAGAGCAGCATGATGTTCGCTCTTCCCGATTGCGCGTTGACACCGATCACCGGCATCGCGCCGACCTTCGCTGGATCGCACCACAAATAAGCGCCGGGATGCTTGCGCTCACTGCTGCCATGCATGCCCGCCCAGGTTCCGAATGCGCCGGCACCCACGATCGGCGCGCTGTGCGGCACTTCAAGGGAGAATGCCTCGTAGGCCGAATGCGCCAGGCTGGTCAATCCTGCGAGCGATTTCGCTGGAACGAATTCCGCCTCGCCGCGCAGTTGCATGCTGCCAATCACCGTGGTCAGGTTCACGTTGCCGCATCGCTCTCCGGTTCCGATCAGGGTGCCCTGGATGTGCGTTGCCCCAGCAAGAATGGCGGCGCGGGAATCCGCCGTCCCAAAGCCGCGATCAGTGTGCCCATGAAATCCGATCTGCGCCCCGGGATACGTGTTCACAAGGTTGCGGATCACTTCGGTGACTTCTTCGGGGCTCGCGCCGCCGGTGGTGTCGCAAACGACCATCCGGCTGACGTTCTGCCGCACGCATTGCGCGGTCAGTTCGTGAAAATAATCGAGGCTGCGCCTGGCAAAATCGGGATCGCATCGCTCGCCGTTCTCCTGGCGGCCGCAATTGGCATCCATCGCATGCTCCAGGTCCACGATGACTTCGATGCCATGGTCCTGCAGAAACTGGATGGTCTCGCACGTCATCCGCAGGTTCTCTTCGGGCGTGGTTTCGAGCGACTTCATCACGTCGAGCAGCCGGGACTTGACTACGACCACGGCGACCGGCACGCGAGCTTTGTGGCTCACGATGAACTTCGCATCGGGCCAGTCCTGCACTTTCATCCCGCGGCCGCGTGTCCTGCCGAAGAGAGCCAGCTTCATCGCGCCGGTGTCGGTCGCATGCAGAGCCTGGGCCAGCTCGTCGACAAACTTGTTCGAGCCCGCAAACCCGATCTCGGCATAGCGCACGCCGAAGGCCGCCATGCGCTGCAAGAGGGCCGCAGCATTGGGCACTGAGATTTCGATATTCGGCTGCTGCATCCCGTCGCGGAGACTGGTGTCAAACAGCTCGACCTTCCTGGCCTGCGATTCTTTCATGATTCCTTTGATGGAGAGGGCTGTGCTCGCGTGTGCGAGGCGGTTGACCTGCCTGTTGCACCTTCAGAATAGCGCGCTTGCTGTGAAACTCCGGCGGCTTGCAACGAAACAGAAAAGGCCATGCCCTTGTTTCGGGATGGCCTCTTCAGGACTACGGTGCGGAATCTGAAGCTACTTTGCGCCCACCAGCGATGGCCGCGTATCGAGCTTTCCGTCGGCATAGCCCTTGGCCATGTCGCTAATCGAAATCGGCTTGTAGTCAGCGCCGTGACCTGCCTGGCCGAACTGCGTCATGCGCAGCGCAACAACTTTCTTCATGGCTTCGCGGGCGGGTTTCAGGTAATCGCGCGGATCGAACTTCTCGGGGGTCTCCGCAAACACCTTTCGGATGGCGCCGGTGATGGCGAGGCGATTGTCTGTGTCGACGTTGATCTTGCGCACGCCGTTCTTGATCCCCAGCTGGATTTCTTCGACCGGCACACCCCAGGTCGGCTTCAGCTTGCCGCCGTACTGATTGATGACGTCCTGTAGATCCTTGGGAACTGACGAGCTGCCGTGCATCACCAGGTGGGTGTGCGGCAGGCGCTTGTGAATCGCAATCAGGATGTCCATCTTCAGAACTGAGCCGTCGGGCTTCTTGGTGAACTTGTAGGCGCCGTGGCTGGTTCCGATGGCGATGGCGAGGGCGTCAATGCCGGTGCGCTCTGCGAACTCCACTGCCTGGTCGGGGTCGGTGACGTGCTCCAGGCCCGTTCCGCCCGCGCCGTGGCCGTCTTCGATGCCGCCCAGCACGCCGATTTCGCCCTCGACTGTCACACCACGGGGATGCGCAAACTCAACTACGCGGCGGGTAACTTCCACGTTCTCTTCGAAAGTGGAGGGAGTCTTGCCGTCTTCCTTGAGTGAGCCGTCCATCATGACTGAGGTGAAGCCGAGCTCGATGGCGCTCTTGCAGGTGTCAAAGCTGTTGCCATGGTCCTGGTGCATGGCAATCGGAATCTCGGGGTAAAGTTCGCTGGCCGCAAGAATCAGGTGATAGAGGTAGCGGTCCTGCGCGAAGGCGCGCGCGCCGCGGCTCGCCTGGATGATGACCGGCGAATTGGTCTCCTTGGCCGCCTCCATGATGGCCTGGATCTGTTCCATATCGTTGACGTTGAAAGCACCGACGCCGTATCCGCCCTTGGCGGCCTCGTCGAGAAGCTGCCGCATGGAAACGAGAGGCATGAGAATTCTCCTTCTGGGCTGGCTCCAGCCGGATCGATGCCTAGAACGGCTCAGGCACGTGACTCTCTGACGGTGGAACCGCGATCATCCTTATGGTAGCAGAGGGGCGCAAGAGAAAAGTGTGGCACCGGACACACCAGCGCAACCCCTTTTTCTGGCGTGAGGTGGGGTCGTCAGCAAACCAAGCCAGCGGCAGACGCGCGCTGGTCCCTGCCTACTTCCACGCACCCAGAAGCCGCCTGACGAGCACCAGTTCGCCCAGGTGATAGGCGTTGTGGTCGGCCACGAGCAGCGCCTCGCGGAGGATCGTCTGCCCGTCTCCGTGCGGAATCTTCGCGAACAGGTCCGTCGATGTGTTCTGGACGAGTTCGCACATCGCCTTCAGGTCCTTGCGGAACGCGCGCACGCTCTTGTCCCAGGCTTTCTCATCGGGCGGCACGGGTTTTTTCGGCCAATAGCCGCTGGGCCAGTCGGGCGACTTGTGTTTCGCGTCCCGCGAAAACTCCAGAATGTCCCACTGCGCAATGCGGAGATGCTCGAGGATCTCCCACGGCGAGTGCTCCGCGCCTTTGGGTCGCTTGCCCCGCACGTCCACCGGAACATTCTTGATTGCCGCCTCGAAATCGGCGTGGGCATGACCGCCCGTGAGCAGATTGACTAGGTGTTCGCGCAAAGCAGAATCGTTCGGCATGGGATCAGTCTCCTCGATAATAGGTTCGCTCCCAGCCAGATTCGCGAGCGGCGCCAAAGGATGCTCGAAAACATGGCGTACGCCTGGGAACGACTCTCGCTGCGGACTTGAGGCGTGATGCAAGCGGAGGTTCCGCACTCGAGGGCCGCTGCACACCTCTGTTCCGCGAACAAAAAACAGGGCAGGCTCTCCCGGGCTGGGTTACCCTGCATGTGTCAACAACTCATTCCCTGAAAGGTCCCACTCCATGAGAACTCTGCGTTGCAGTGCGCTGGCTGCTGCCGTCGTCCTGACCCTCTCGGCCGCGGCGCAGTCCGACAAGCCGCAGTATCCTGACTTTCCCAGCGAAACCCCCGCGCAACTGCACCCGGTGACGAGCAGCTTCAACTACACGCGGCGCGAGGCGATGATCCCCATGCGCGACGGAGTGCGCCTGCACACCGTGATCCTGATCCCCAAAGGCGCCGAGCATGCGCCGATCCTGCTGACGCGCACCCCCTATGACGCCGATTCGCAGACCAGCCATGCCGCCAGCACACACCTGGGCCCGACCCTCGAGGGCTACGACAATGCGACCGACGTGATTGTCGAAGGCGGATACATCCGAGTCGTCCAGGACATCCGCGGCAAGTACGGCTCCGAAGGCGACTACGTGATGACGCGGCCGCTGCACGGGCCGCAGAACCCCACGCCGGTGGACGAAGCGACCGACACGTACGACACCATTGACTGGCTGGTCAAGAACATCCCGGAAAGCAATGGCAAGGTAGGCATTCTGGGCATCTCCTACGACGGCTTTCTGCCGCTGATGGCGCTCGTCCATCCGCACCCGGCGCTCAAGGTTGCGGTGCCCATGAACCCGATGGTCGACGGATGGATGGGAGATGACTGGTTCCACAACGGAGCTTTCCGCGAGCAGAACATGCCCTACATCTACGAGCAGGAAGGCACGCGCGGCGGCGGCGTGCTGGCCGGCGGTGCGTCCACGGCGTGGTGGTCGGGCAGCTTCGACGACTACGACGTCTATATGCGGGCCGGATCGGCCGGCGAACTCGGCCGCGAGCGCGGCATGGAACAGATGGGCTTCTGGCGGAAGATCCTCGCCCATCCGGCGTACGACGCCTTCTGGAGCGAGCAGGCGATGGACAAGGTGCTGGCCGACGATTTCAAGCAGGAAGGCATCAAGGTGCCGTTCATGCTGGTCGATAGCCTGTGGGACCAGGAAGACATCTATGGCGCGCCCGCGGTCTACAAGGCCGTGAAGCCGCTCGACAAGGACAATGACAAGGTCTTTCTGGTTCTCGGCCCATGGCACCACGGGCAGGAGATCGAAGATGCGGCGAGCCTGGGCGCGATCCGCTTCGGATCGGATACGGGCACATGGTTCCGGAAGAACATCCTCGCGCCGTTTCTCGCCCACTATCTGAAAGACGATGCGCCGGCGATGGATATTGCGCCGGTGATGGCGTACGAGACCGGCAAAGATGAGTGGCAGCGCCTGCCATCGTGGCCCACCGCGCCCGCCACCAAGCCTCTCTATCTGGAGGCTGGGTTCAAGCTGGGCTGGGATGAAAGCGGAGTGAGCGGAGCTAGCGGCGGTGAGACGAGCGCGGAGTACGACGAGTACATCTCCGATCCGGCTCATCCGGTGCCGTATCGTCCTCGCCCGAGCCAGCCGATCGGTTATGTTCCGCCGCTGACCTGGGTGCAGTGGCTGGTAGACGACCAGCGCGAGGAGTCAGGGCGGACCGATGTGTTGACGTATACGAGCGACGTGCTCACTGCGCCGGTGCACATCAAGGGCCAGCCGATCGCGAACCTGGTCGCGTCGACCAGCGGCACCGATTCGGACTGGGTGGTCAAGCTGATTGATGTGTATCCCGACGAGGTGGCCGACGAGCCGGAACTTGGCGGCTACCAGCTTCCCATCTCGATGGACATCTTTCGCGGCCGCTACCGCGAGAGCTTCTCCGATCCCAAAGCGATCGAGCCAAACAAGCCGCTCACCTATCGCTTCGCGCTGCCGACGACGAATCATGTTTTTCTGCCCGGCCACCGTATCATGGTGCAGGTGCAATCAAGCTGGTTCCCGCTCTACGACCGGAATCCGCAGACCTTTGTGGCGAACATCTTCCGGGCCAAGCCAGAGGACTACAAGAAGGCGACGCAGCGGGTTTATCACGGTCCGGGCGAGGCCAGCGCGATCGAACTGCCGGTGGCCGGCAGCGATTAGCGCCAGCACTCAAAAGATGAAGGGTGGGTGAGCGTACCGCATTGTGGCGGGGAACTCACCCCCTCCCCCCGGTATCTCGGCTGTTAAATTCCCTATTTTCAGCAGTTTGCGGAAGAAATCGGCTGCAAATTCTTCTTGCGAAAGGACTTAACTCGCAAATTCCTGCAATAGAAGGAGTTAGTAGCACGGCCTCGGGTCCGGAGGTGCCGGCTTACAAATCCCTCTACTTCTATTGTGCGCGTTTCTGCGGAAAAAGAGGCAAATGCGAGGCGCTTATATCCCCGGTCTCAGATTCGCCATGGAGAAGATTCGGCGACAAACCACTATGAAAGCTGAAAGTCTACCTAATAGGCGCATTGAAGAAGCTGAATGAGTGCATCGGGCTGATAGCGCTCGTGGAGAGTGACGATATGCTGGTGAAGTGGCAAATGACGGCGGGCGCCATCACGGGCGGCTCATTGCTACATGTGATCCGATGCGCTTCCAGAAGATCTCGGTTCTTACACCCTCGCTTGCAGCCCCCGCCGTACCTGTGGCGCGGTTCGCAGCTTGTATGCTCGCTTTGGTCATCACGGCCGGCTGCAGACGCCACGCGGCAACCCCAACGGGCGAGGTCTTCCGCTCCTTTGACCGTGTGTTGCTTTTGGAGGGCAAGGGTGAAACCTCAGCAAGCGTAAGCGTGGGCGACCTCAACGGCGACGGCCTTCCCGACATTGTGTTGGGTAAGGGCCGCCACTGGCCGCTCTACAATCGCGTGCTGCTGAATGATGGCAAGGGCGGTTTCACCGCGAGCAACCTCGGTACCGCTCCGGACCGGACCTATTCCGCGGCCCTGGCGGACATAAATCGCGACGGCACACTGGACGTGATCGTCAGCAACGATGCGCCTGATCGCAAGCTTATTTATCTGAATGACGGCAAAGGACACTTCACCGAGGCCGGTACATTCGGCAGCCCGAACTGGACTACGCGATATGTGACAGTCGCCGATCTGAACGGCGACGGCTATCCGGACATCATTGTGGCCAACCGCGGCGACTATCCGGACCCGGTGGACGGCAAACCTGGTAAAGGCCCCCAAATTCCCACTTCGAGTTACGTCTGCCTTAACGACGGCAAGGGCCAATTCCCCACCTGCGAGGCGCTCCCGACAGAATCGGCAACATCCATCGTAGCGGCGGACTTCGACGGCGATGGAGCGCTCGACCTGTTCGTCCCGCACCGCGATGGCGGCCAGAGCATCATTTTATGGAACGATGGGAACGGCCATTTCCCGACATCTACGAAAGTTGGGCCAGCGCTTGCTTGGATCCGCATGGGCGCCGCCGGCGACTTTGATGGAGATGGGCAGCTGGATTTGGCATACATCGACGAGGCAAAGCAGGCGACTTACGTCATCTACAACCGTGGGAGACGGCAGTTCGGTGAACCGGAGCAGCTTCCCGGGCCGCCGCGGCCACCGTACGCGCTGGCAGTTACCGATCTCAATCGTGACGGCCGGCCGGATATCGTGGTGGGCTATGTGGAGATGCCGGGGTCGGTGTATTACAACACAGGCCCGCACAGTTTCAAGGAAATCCGTTGGGATGACGGCAAGGGCACCGTGTATGGCTTTGCGTTCGCGGATTTCAATGGCGACGGCTGGCCAGACATCGTGGCTGCCCGTTCTGACGCGCCGAATGCGATCTGGTTCAGCACCGGACCAATGCCAAGCCGATAGTGGCGCCTCTCGCCGGCTCGCCGGCTTGAATGACAAGGTGGGTCACGTTGAATATGTGGTTCGAATCCTCCCCTCTCTTAGCGGGCTCAGCTCTTGCTAAATCGCCGAGTCACTCATCGACCAAGATCCGGAGTTCTGGGCGAATCACCACCGACTCGGAATCTAGAAATTCATGGGCGAGGCGGCGCATGGCAGGCGCTTGTATCCCCGGCCTCAGGTTCGGCATGGGGAAGAATCGGCGACAAACCACTCACGAAAGCTGAAAGTGCTACCTAATAGCACGCATTGGAGAAGCTGAATGAGTGCATTGGGCTGAAGTCATCCACCTGCCTTTTGGGTAATGGGCAATATTCCTCTTGCTTACCGAGGGGAGCTACGCTATTATGGCTCGGTAACCGAGGGAAGTGCACATGAGCAAACCGTCCGACCTCGTCCAGGGCACCCTGGATCTGTTGGTCCTCAAGATTCTCGCTCTTGAGCCGCTGCACGGATGGGCTCTGAGCCAACGGCTGAAGCAGGTATCTGGCGACGTACTCCAGGTCAGTGACGGGTCGCTTTACCCGGCTCTGCACAAGCTTGAGCAACAGGGTTGGATTCATGCCGAATGGAAGGCGACCGAGAACAACCGGAGGGCGAAGTTTTACTTTCTAACCCGGCTCGGGCGCCGGTACCTCGACAAGGAGGCGGCAAACTGGGAGCGTATCTCAGCAGCCATTTCCGGCGTGTTGCGGCTTACGGAGGTGTGAGTGATGCGGCTCGAACACTGGGTCTACACAATTCCGCTGCGGCTGCGCGCGCTATTTCATCGCCAACGCCAGGACTCGGAGCTGGACGAAGAGATCCGCGATCACCTGGACCGGCAGATTGACTTCAATTTGGCAAGCGGGATGAGTCCGGAAGAGGCTCGACTTGTCGCTTTGCGCAAATTGGGCAATGCGGCGCTGTTGCGTGACCAAACAAGAGCAACGTGGAGCTGGAACGGACTGGAGCAATTCATTCATGACCTTCGCATCGGAGTTCGAACCCTGAGCCGCACGCCAGGATTTATGCTCATTGCCATTCTGGTGATGGCGCTGGGCATCGGAGCCAACGTTGCCTTGTTCACGGTGGTCCGCAGCGTATTGCTCAAGCCGCTTCCCTATAGCGATCCGGAACGGCTGGCGTTGATTTATGAAGCGGATAACAGTCAACCGCATCCCGCGCCGTGGCTTCCCGTGGATGCGGGCAGCTTCTGGGAGTGGCAGCGGTCAACTCGGTCTCTGGCGCAGATGGCCCTTGTCTCTCCCTTTCAGGGATACAACGTTTCCGGCGAAGGTGGAAAGCTGCCGGAAGTGGTAGAAGCGGCATGGTGCACCGACAATTTCTTTTCGCTGCTCGGTGTGCGGCCGATGCTGGGACGGACCTTCACGCCGGACGACGACAAGCCGAACGCACCGGCTACAGCGATGATTACGTCCAGTTTTTGGAAGCGCCGTTATGCGTCTGACCCGGCCATTCTATCGAAAACGATCTGGCTCGATGCCAAACCCTATACGATTATCGGCGTCCTGCCTTCGACGTTCGTCTATTCCGGAGCATTTGGGGGCGGCTCCGACCAGATCTGGACGCCGGTGAGACATGAGGCGCCGGCTTCACTGCTGCATACCTACGGAGATCACGAGTTCCTGGCCGTAGCGCGGCTCGCTCCGGGCGTTTCACTCGCCACGCTGGCGGCGCGTGTCGACGCGTTGCAGAAGCAGATCAAGTTGGCTCATCCCGAGCCCGCGGTGCATCCCGGCGCTATTGGCAGAACCATGCTCGACGATGCCGTACACAATTACAAGACGCCGCTTTATGCGTTGCTGGGCGCAACCGGATGTGTACTGCTCATCGCCTGCATGAATGTCGCGGGCCTTCTGGTCGCGCGTGCAGCATCGCGCGGCAAGGAGTTTGCGATTCGCGCCTCGCTGGGCGGCGGGCGCATGCGCCTCATACGCGAACGGCTCATCGAGAGTCTGCTGCTCTCAGCGTCAGGCGGCGCACTCGGCCTTTTGCTGGCCTGGGCCGCGCTCGCGTGGCTGGTTCATGCGCGTCATGACATGAATCGTGTAGAGGCTATTCATTTCGATGGTCTGGCTGCTGCCTTTACGTTGGCTGTCATTTTCCTCTGCACCCTCTTTTCGGGGTTGATCTCCGCTCACAGCGCGGGCCGGGGCAATATACTGGTCGGCCTGCAGGAAAGCTCTCGCGCGCACAGCGGCGGCAGGTCTCGTGCGCTGCTGCGGCGTCTCCTGCTATCGGCGGAAGTAGGACTGACAGTCGTGCTTCTGGTCGGGGCAGGAGTTTTGCTCAAGAGCTTCGAGCAACTGCGTTCCTCGGATCTTGGGGTGCCGGTCGACAACGTTCTCACGCTGCATTTGGGACTGCCGGATGCTCGTTACAAGCAGGACGAACAGAAGATTGCATTCTTCGAGCAACTCATCGCACGTGTCCGCGCTCTGCCCGGGGTCTCGGCTGCCGGCCTAGTGAGCGCGGCGCCGGGCGAAGGATGGAACGGCGACGATCTAATGAGCATCGTGGAGCATCCGCCCCTGCCGAAGGGTCAGGGACTGGACTTCATGCTGCGCGGCGCGGACCCCGGATACTTTTCGGCAGTCGGGCTTCCAATTCTCAGAGGGCGCACCTTCAACGAGGATGAGCGAGGGAAGCGCGCGAACGTTGTGCTGATCAGCCGCGGCGCCGCCCAGCAGTATTTTCCCGGCGAAGATCCGATCGGCAAGCATCTCAAGACGATCGATGAAGGGGGCGTCTGGACAGTTATCGGTGTGGTCGGGGATGTGCGATGGAATGTGGCAAAACCGCCGAATCCCACGTTGTATTGGCCGATCTATGGGAATGGCTACAGCTATGGCACCATTGTGGTCCGCGCGTCCCATGATGTCGAATCGCTGGCTGTTCCGGTCCAGAAAGTCGTCGCACAACTCGATCCAGACTTACCGGTCTCGAATGTGATGACGTTGCGAGAAGCTATAAGCAAGAGCACGATCGACTCGGAATTCGATTCGATTCTGGTTCTGGCCTTTGCCATCATCGCGCTGGTTCTCGCCGCCGCTGGGCTGTATGGCGTGCTGACGTATCTGGTGGCCCAACGGTTGGTTGAGTTTGGCATCCGTCTGGCACTCGGCGCGCAACGCAGCGCTTTGCTAAGCCACTTGCTGTGGGATGGCCTGAAGCCAGCGATGGCGGGACTCTTGATCGGCTTGCCGGCCAGCGCGGCCGTAGTCCGTCTCATCCGCAGCATGCTTTACGAAACAGAGCCGCTCGATCCCGTAGTATTTGGTGCCGTGGCTGGACTGCTTTTGTTCGTGGCGATTGCGGCCTGCCTCGTTCCGGCATGGCATGCGTCGCGGCTTGATCCGATGCGGGCATTGCGAACTGAATAGCGAAGAATCGGGGGGATGTTGAAACCTCTCACTTGTCGCATCATCCCCGAGTCACTCATCGACCAAGGTCCGGAGTTCTGGGCCAATCACCACCGACTCGGAATCTGGAAAATCATAGGCGAGGCGGCGCGAGGCAGGGGCTTGTATCCCCGGTCTCAGATTCGAGACCGGGGGCACCCGGCCGGCGGCGACACGGGGAATCTCCATTTTCAGTGGCCGTTGCAGAATGCCGGCGGCGAAAATCTGGCACGAGGAAGAGTCGGCGACAAACCACTCACGAAGCTGAAAGTCTACCTAATAGCACGCATTGGAGAAGCTGAATGAGTGCATCGGGCTGTTCTCGTCAACGCAGAACGAAGATCCTTTTGAACTGCAGCTTACAGTTCGCGAATCGCGGTCACGGGGTTTCGGCGCATCGCTCGATGCGCCGGAAGGTAGCATGCCAGCAACGACATTGCTCCCAGCAGTATGACGACGGAAACGACTGTGACGGGATCGTTGGCGCCGACTCCGTACAACAGCCGCGCGATCAGACGTGTTAGTCCCAACGCAAACGCCAATCCCAGCGCCAGCCCAACGGCTGTGATCGACAATCCCTGCAACAGCACGAGCCGCAACACATCCACACGCGAAGCACCCAGAGCCATTCGTACTCCGATCTCGTGGGTTCGCATTTGGGTTCGATAGGCCACGACTCCGTAGATTCCGGTTGCCGCAAGAACCAGCCCGATCAGCGCGAACATTCCCGCCAGGGCACTCTGTATGACGGCAAAGATGCTCGCCATCTGCGTACTCTCGCGCATGGGACGAACATCGAAAACCGGCAGCTGGGTATCGATTTCGTGGATGGCGTTTTCCACCGCCGGCGTCAGGTCGGCCGGATTTCCCTCAGTCTCCACTTGCACGATCGTCTCGTACCCCACTTGGAAAAAACTCATGTAGACCATAGGCTCCGGTGCCTCATTCACTAACATATGTGTCGAGTTTCTCGCGACGCCGACTACCGTGAACGGGCTGCCCCACACCATGAGTTTCTTTCCCAGCGGATCCTGTCCCGGCCAGTAGCGCCTGGCCGCAGTCTGATCCACGATGAGTACCCTCGGGGCTTTTTCATCGTCATCCGGCGTAAACTCGCGTCCTTCCAAGATGGGTATATGAAGGGATTCGAAATACCGCGGGGCCACCTCGGCGTGGTACACCTGCAAAGATTCATGCGGGTGTGGCATATATCCTTCCGGATACGCATCTTCTCCCTTGTGGCTCAGGGTCATCGGAATCCAGTCCGTAAAAGACGCAATCTTCACGCCGGGCAAGGCCGACACGCGATCCAGTATCTTGTGCCGGATCAACTGTGTCTCATCGTTGCTGTAGCCGGCAATATTCAGTCCAACGGTCGCTGTCAGAATGTGGTCCTGCTCAAAACCGGGATCCGCGCCGGCGAGATTCTTGAGTGTTCGAAGGAATAGCCCGGAGCACAGCAGCAGTGGAAGGGAAAGCGCGATTTGCGCCACCACCAGCGCACTGAGCAATTTCCGGTTGCGTGAGCCGCCGGAGATACTTGCCGACTCTGCCTTGAGTACCTCAATGGCCGGCGCGTGGGACGAACGCCAGGCGGGAAGCGCGCCGCAGAGCATGCCGGCCAACAGGCTCGACACCGCAATCCCGATGACCACCTTATAGTCCATGCTCCCGTTGAGTGCGACGGGATTCGAGTTCGGCGGAAAGAACCATGCGAATGTCTTCGATGTCCACGATGTCAACACCAGTGCCACGACTCCCGCGCCGGTGGACAGCATCGCGCCTTCCAGCACCATCTGCCGCACCAGTTGCATGCGATTCGCTCCGAGCGACTGCCGGATCGCAAGCTCGCGCCGCCTGGATACAAACCGCACCAGCGTCAGCGTAGCCACGTTCGCGCAGGTGAGCAACAGCACCACAGCGGCGAAAGCCAGCAGAATGGGCAGCGTGGCCGCCATGTATCCGTTGGCGCCGAAGGGCGAGCGCCACATGGGATCGAGCGTGATGCGGTTGTCGCCGAGATGATCGTTCGGGTACGCCGCCACAATGTGGTGCATCAGGGTGTCGAGATCCAGGGCTGCCTGGCCACGGCTCACGCCGGGCCGCAATCTTCCGATTACGTTCAGCCAGACCGCACCACCACTGCGATGCGTCATCCGCCACTCA
>Ga0335072_10008138_pt1 | contig 15219 bp, 9 predicted proteins | sample Lox_Sample_21_FD_206725 | JGI IMG/M metagenome (GOLD analysis project Ga0335072, IMG submission 206725) | Soil microbial communities from Loxahatchee National Wildlife Refuge, Florida, United States - Lox_Sample_2.1 | ecosystem: Environmental > Terrestrial > Soil > Wetlands | place: USA: Florida... | reverse complement strand
TAGCCTGCAGGGCGATGTAGCTTGTGCCGTTGAGAGAGACCGCCGCGCCGATGGAATATGCGTTGGCGCTACTCCACGAACCTTGAAAAGATACGGGGGGGCCGGCGGGCCCTTGCGCGCCGTTCGTCCCGTCTGTGCCGTTAATCCCGTTTGTCCCGTTCGTTCCATTCGTCCCGTTTGTGCCAGCCGGCCCCTGAATCCCTTGTGGCCCTTGCGACACCACCGTGATGTCCAGATGCGCTGCGTGGCTGGTCTCCTGATTCTCCTTTGAGTCGAAGACAATGTTGCCGGAGGACGAGGTCAGCGCAATACCGTAGTTGCTTGAGGGCGTGGTTACCCAGCCCTCCACCAGGGAAGTGACGTCGATAGTGATGTACTGCTGCGCGAGGGCCGGCGTGAACGAGGCCGCCGTCGAGCCCAACGAGGGAATCGAGTTGTACGTCACCGTCGACTCGCTCCACGCACTCGCCACCTGCTGCACGTTTACCAGGGCAGAGGCATTGATCCGGTTCACGTAGAGAGTCAGCGTCGCCTTGCCGATTTGGCTGGCCGTCGTGCCCGCCGGTAGCGACGACAGATCGAACTGGATCAGCGCGGTGCTGCCGTTACCCACGTACAGGTTGGATAAGCTGCCGTAGTTGACTGATGGAGACGCGCTGTTCACCGATGCATCGCCTACCACGTTGGCACTGGTCGCGTGCGCCGCGCCCGACATCATCGCCAACCCAACTGCCACTGCCATCCACCGCATCCAGAAACGCTGCCTCATCGTGCTTCTCCTGATCTTCCTGATCTGCAAACTCTTTCATTCACGGGTGCATTGGGCACAGATGGCCCAAGCCTGCGGCAAACTCCGCAACTCCCGGGAACTTCCGGCCTTCGCCGTGAGTCGAAATTTTCACACGCGTGCAGAGGCCCGCGTAGCCTTCGTAATCGCTACGGAAATACTGTCGTCTGGGAAAACTTCAAGGGGAAACCAAAGGCAAAGCCAAGGGGAAGTCAAATGACACAATAGTCTTTATATATCTGATACGTGAAGTGACCATTGATAATCAAGAGAATTTCCATCATTTTTTCACGGCGCATACTGCAGCAATGGAATCCACGGATTTCGCGGATCGTTCATACGTGACTTTTGTAATGTCACTGTTTTTTTTGCTGGCAGCGGAAGTTGCCACTCTGCGCGATCATAACCTCGCCATGCATCATCGACGTCGCGTGAGCCGCTGTTAACCACAAGAACGATGACGCCAATTCCTGCTTCGATGAGCGCGTTGAGTGAATTCTTTTCGTGCAGGATTCTCAGATTGTAAGAGGGTACTGTAACTACCCAGTAGAAAAGTTCTTGACACAACGGGCACCGTACTCCAGAATCAGTTTGTCTCCGATCTCACTGAACTAGTTGCTTCCCCTCCCCTTTCCAGATCTCATTCAAAGTTGATTGTGAACACTCGTGATTGCCGAACCCTTGGCAACGTCGCGGGTGGTGAGTTGCGCTCTGCTCGTGGCTCTTGCGGAGTGTGAATTTCTGGCCATATTTATTCCGATCTGTGTTCCCCAAAATTGCCCACGCTCTAAGTGTGGCTGCAGCAAAAGGAATGTGACCAAGCAAAATGGCTATCCCCCATAAGTATGTTGAGAAGCTTCGCGGAGAACTTGCAGGCAGGCTGCTCCAGGCAGGCGATCCCGCTTACGACCAGGCCCTGGCTATCGACAACGGCCGCATCGATCTTCGCCCCGGCATAGTCGCGATGTGTGCCAACGCGCAAGACGTGATTGCCGCCTATAAGTTCGCCGCCGAACACGAAATGCCTTTCACGGTGCGCGGCGGTGGACACAGCGCCGCGGGTTACTGCCTGAATCAAGGCGGGCTCGTCATCGACCTTACCAACATGACGGCCAAACGTCTCGACGCGCATCGCGAAGTCTGTTGGGCGCAGACCGGAAACCGCTGGCACGACATCTACATCTATCTGCAAAACACCAACACGGGGTATATCCCGATAGGCGGCGGTTGCCCGACGGTCGGCATTCCGGGTTTCATGCTGGGAGGTGGGCTCAGTTTTGTTTCCCGCTCCTACGGCCTGAGCGTCGACAACCTCGTTTCCATCGACATTGTCACCCCGGACGGCAAGTTGCGCACCATCTCCGCCGATTCCACTTCGAAGGAAGAACAAGATCTGTGGTGGGCTTGTCGCGGCGGTGGCGGCGGAAATTTCGGGATTGCCGTGGCCTTCGAGTTGCGGGTGCACAAGCCGTTGACGAAAACAATGCTGGTGGGGCAGATCCGCTATCCGGCAGAGGCGGCGCAGGAAGTCTACGGCTTCTACAACGAGTGGGTTGAGACGGTCCCGGACGAACTGGCGGTGTACGGGTTCATGGGCAAGGTCCCGCTCCCGGCGCATCCCGATATCACCGTCAACTCCATCGGCTTGACGCCGATCTTCAACGGTGACACGCGGGAGGGGATGGATCTGATCGCGCCGATTCTGAAGTTCTCCAACATTTTTATCGACCTTTACAACATGACGTTGCCCGACTTTGAGATCTTCAACGGGCTGTTGACCAACGTGGGAGGGAAGCAGGCTTATATCCGCTCCGGCTTCATGCCACCGAAGGCGTTTACGCCGCCGGCCATTACGACGCTGACCGAGGCAATGGCCAGCGCCCCGACTCCCTACAGCCTCCTGGTGTGGACGCACATGGGAGGCAAGATCGAAAAGGTGAAGCCGGAAGAGACTGCGTTCTGGCACCGCAAGGCGCGCTTCCTTTGGGAAGTGAAGGCGATCTGGGCGAATGACGATGATTTGCTGCCGAACGTCAATTGGGGCTATGCGCTGGGCGAAGCGATGAAGCCGCACGACGTGGGCGCCTATGTCAATTACATCGATCCGCTACTGAGCAACTGGAAGCAAGAGTACTACGGCAACAATTTCGCTGAGCTGCTTCGCATCAAGAAGGCATGGGATCCGACTGGCCGCTTCACCTTCCAGCAGGCGATCGATTCTCCCTTCGAACCCACGTCCGGCAATTTCGCGCCGCTCTTCCGCACATTCATTGCATAAGCCTACCCCGAGGGACCATGAAAAAGTTGATCATCCTCTTCGCGGCGTTGCTGGTGTCCGCCAAAGCGCAGACGCAGGCCACGGCGCCGCCACCGATCGTTCTCAGCCCTGTCATTCCCGGCGACGTCAACATCACGGCCAAAACTGTGTCCATCGATGCGTTTCAGCCTGACTTCGACGTCTACTCGTGGAACACCTTCATCGCGTTGAACTGGCCGGTGGGTCCGGATGGCAAAACGGACCCGCGGCAACAGATTGGCGCTAGGGGTGATAACGACACCGTATGGGAGCACTATCGCGATGTGCGCGACGTCTTCCTGCCCAATGGCAAGAAGCCGAGCTGGAACGGCTCTCCGCAAGAACCGCCAGTTCCGGTGAAGGGGTTCAAGAAGGGGATGGCGGTGCTGAGCCAAGTGGGCAAGACGCCGAATGTGCTTACCGACGCCAGCCAGCCGTTCAATACCGGGCCGCTCATCGACCAGAACGGCAACTACACCCGTTTCCAGATCCTGATCAACAAGACGATGTTTGATTACATCCTCAACAACTCGCTGTATTCGAAGGCGGGGCAGAAGGTGTTTACGCCACCGGTTAATTTCACATGCGGCTCGCTGGCGTCCGGCAGCAAGCCGGCTGTCGAAGGCGCCATCATGGTCAAGGCCTCGTGGAAGGTCATCGACCCGTCGGAGCAGTCGCAGTTTCACTCCGAGGAAGTGGTGGTTTGTTCTCCGCCCGTGAAAGAGGGCGGCAAGCCGGTGTGCGAATTGAAGACCATGGGATTGGTCGGCCTGCACATCGCGCATAAAACGAAGTCGGCTTCGCAGTGGCTTTGGTCGACCTTCGAACACGTCGACAACGCGCCGACCGACGCCGATGTTCGCAGTGGAAACCTGAAGCCGAAGTACAACTTTTACAACCCAAAGTGCACGGCACAGGCATGCCCGGCGAATGCGATCCCGCCGCGACCGTGGGTTCCCGCCCTGGTCAGCTCGTTCCATAGCCAGGTGGTGAGAAACAACATGTTCAATCTGCCTATTTATGCGGCCAGCGCATCCGCGCGCAACGGCGATGCCTGGAAGCTGCTGCTGGGCGTGAATCCGAATTCGGTGTGGCGGAACTATGAACTGATCAGCACCATGTGGCCGACTGACCCCGGCAATTGCGCGGCGGTTCCCGGAGATCCTCTGGGTGCGCCCGCGCCAACATTCATGGCCAACACCACGCTCGAAACGTACCTCCAGAAGAGCAACCCGCCGCAACCGAACGTTTCATCGCAATGCATCGAATGCCACAGCAACGCCACGATGACCGTGCCGGTGCCCAGCGATTTCACCTACATCCTGCAGCGGGCGCAATAGAGAAGAGAGGGCAGAGTTTATGACAATTGCATCATCAGGGACAACGACAATTGCACCATCCAGCGCCCCCGAGGCCGATGTTCAGGACTTTGCCGACATGTCTGCGGCCCTGACGGGGTTCTTATCCAGCGTGCTGAAACCGGCGCTCGATCCAGTCGGGCTGGCGCGCACATACTACGAGTTCGCTCTGACGCAGGTGGGAGTCTCGGCCATGTCGGCGCTCATGGGTGCGTTCCGCGCGATCCAGACGCAGCCGCCGCAGGTCATCGCCGACACGCTGCTCGAAACCAGCAACTCCGCGCCTTCCGATCAAGCAAAGATTGCGCAGAGCATCGTCGCCATGTGGTATCTCGGCGCCTGGTACAGGCCAGGCCAGACAGGTGGCGGCGGATTTCCTCCCACGCCAATGCAAGTCATTTCTTCCGAAGCCTACACCAACGGATTGGTGTGGAAGGTTATGCAATCGCATCCGATGGGCTTCAGCCCCTTCACATTCGGCTACTGGAGTCAGCAGCCAGGGCCGTTGTCGAGTTTCGGCGTAAACACGGGAAGCGGGGGCGGGCAATGAGCACAAGTACACAAGCAGGAACTCCAGAATACGACGTGATCATCGTGGGCGCCGGCGTCTCCGGAAACACGATCGCCTGGCAACTCGGCCTGGCCGGCAAGAAAGTACTGATCCTCGAGGCCGGTTTGGCGGTGCCCGACAGTCGCGAAGATTACATGGAGAATTTCTATCTGGCGCTGGCGAAGACACCGGAGGCACCTTATCCGGCACTCGCCGATCGGAAGTCGACGCCAAGCGGCGGGATCAACCTGCCCAATCCGGCCCAACTCCCCACGCCGCGGGCCACGGTTCTGGGACTTGGCAAGGCGCCCGACGCGAGTTATCTCGTTCAACTGCAGGCTAACGGAACAAACCCGAAGCCTGACGGCAAGGGCAACGTGCGTGGCCTGCAATTCTCGAGCACCTATGAGCGGATCGGTGGCGGAACGTCCTGGCACTGGCTGGGGACTTCGCTGCGCGAACTGGAAAACGACCTGCAGATGAAGACGAAGTACGGTGTTTTTCAGGACTGGCCGGTGAACTACACCGAGATGCAGGGATTGTGGGCCCAGGCGGAAAAGGCCATTGGCGTGGCGGCCAGCACGGTGCAGCAGGAGCCACTGGAAGTGGTGGGCCTGCAATTTCCGCCGGGATACCAATTTCCGATGGGTCCCATCCCCATGAGCATTGTGGACCAGACCGTGAGCGGCGGTGTCGCCGGCATGCAAGTGCCGGGCATGCTCGATGGCGATGGCGACACTAACATGTACGACGTATTCGTTACACCGACTCCACAGGGACGCAACTCCGAGCCGTACCAGGACCGTCGCGTTTGTGCCGGCAACACGAACTGCATCCCAATTTGTCCTATCCAGGCTAAGTGGGATCCAACCGTCACTCTGGGCGAGGCACTCGACACCGGCAACGTGACGGTCAGTTATCAGTCGGTGGCTGTGAATGTCGCGGTCGAAGGCCAGAATGCGACCCGCATCGACTACCTGGTGTGGTCGAGCGACGCAAACGGGAACATCACCAAGGAGATGAAGTCGGTTACCGGGAAGGTGTATGTTCTCGCAGCCCATGCCATCGAGAACGCCAAGCTTCTATTGATGTCCAATAACCGGAAGGGTATCTGCAACAAGAGCGATCAGGTTGGCCGCAATCTGATGGACCACGTGCTCTATCTGAGTTGGGCGCTGATCGACGAGAACGACAATCCTATCTGGGGCTATCGTGGACCGCTGGCGACCTCGGGCATTGAATCGCTGCGCGACGGCGCATTCCGCAAGTACCGGTCGTCGTTCCGCATGGAGATCGGCAATGAAGGATGGAATTTTCCCTCCAGCGATCCCTATAACACGACGATGGATTTCATCCAGGGAACCAACAACGCACAACTCAATAAGAACGGGCAGCGGCTGGGCGGGCTGGCATTGGCACAGCAGCTCAACAACCTGCTGACGCGCCAGTTTCGCATCGGCGTCATGTTTGACCAGGCGCCGCTGCCGGAAAATCGCGTGACTCTCGATCCGCAGTACACGGACGGACTTGGGCTGCCTCGGCCGCACATTGATTACGGTCTCGACCCTTACACGATGGAAGGCTTTCGCGTGGCCAAGGATGTCTGTTCGAAGATCTATGCGCGGATGGGAGCCACGGAATTTACGAAGACGAGCAGCGGCGATACCGGCGATTTCACTTACAAAGGAACGGACTATCACTATTACGGGGCCGGGCACATCATGGGCACTCACCGAATGGGCACGGACCCGAACCTCTCCGTGGTCGATGCCAGCCAGCGCTCGCACGACGTGACGAATCTCTGGATTGTTGGGAGCGGCAGTTTCCCAACCGCGTGCACCGCAAACCCCACGCTGACCCTGATGGGGCTGGCGTTTAAATCGGCGCAGAGCATCCTGACCGCGCTCGCTTCCTGAGGAGGAATCGTCATGTACATCGTCAACGCGTTCTGGTCGATCATTCCGGGGAATGAGGCGAAGGCGTATGCGGCACTCGGTGAGCTGGCTGCACAAATCCAGCGCACCGAGCCCGACACCTGGCTCTATCTCATCCACAAGCCGAACCTCGATCCGGGCATCAACATCTTTCCTCCGCCCGCTTCAGTACAAGTCGCATTCGTTGAAGGTTACAAGGATCGCGCCGCATTCCTGGCTCATCACCACGGGCCAAACCTGGCAAAGTTCATCGCCGCCTACGGCGGTCTCTTTCTCAACATGTACGGAGCGGGCTCGCCATTTGTCATGGTGCAGACGATGGAACTTGCGGTGGGATTCATCCGGCCGCAGGAAGTGGATCCCAATGTCTTCCAGGTGGAGGCGCGCTGGTGCATGAAGCCGGGCAACCGGAAGAAGGTGGCAGCGGCCCTGGTGGACTACGTGAAGGCGGTGAAGGAAATTGAACCTGAGACATACATGTACACGGTGAGCTTCGCCGACGAATCACCAGACTCGGCCGCCATCCCTCCGATGCAGCTCGACCAGGCGACGTACAACTCGGCATGGAAGGATCATGACGCCTTTGTCGCCCATACCAAAGAACCGGTGTACCAGGAGTTCCTTCAGAAGCACGGTGACTTGTTTATTCAGGCTGTCCCCGGATCCACAACGCATCCGTACATGACCACATCGGTACTGAAGCGGATCGCTGGGTTCCTGCGCCCGGAGGCATTCGTCGGATGAGCAGCGGACAGCTCCCCCCTGTGACCCGCGGCGCCATCGCTGCGCCCGTGGTTGAGCAATTCCTCCGCTCTTCCGGCATGACGATCGAGCAATTGATGCTCGCCCTGGTCGCGGAGGCGCAAGAATATGCTTTGCCGCCGATCTCGAACTTCTTCGTCGGCGCGGTAGCCCTAGGCTCGAGCGGCAGCCTTTACTTCGGAGCGAACTACGAGTTCGTGGGGCAGGAACTCAGCTCGACGGTGCACGGCGAGCAGGCGGCCACGGCGCATGCGATCGCCTGCGGCGAAACCGGCGTGCAGATGCTTGCTGTTTCCGCCGCACCGTGCGGCTATTGTCGCCAATTCCTGTATGAGCTGACCACGGCGTCGACCCTGCAGATCCTGCTCCCCAACGCGCCCCCCGCGCCGCTGACATCGCTCATACCGAATGCGTTCGGACCGCAGGATCTGGGCGTCACTGCGGCGCTGATGTCGCCGCAGTCACACGGCATGACGCTTACGTTCGCGCTCGACCCAGTAGTGAAGGCGGCGCTGGCGGCCGCAAATGCCTCCTACGCACCTTACACCTCGGGTTACGCCGGGGTGGCTTTGAAGACCGGCGACGGCAGTATTTTTACGGGCGCGGTGGCGGAGAACGCCGCGTACAACCCGAGCATGGCGCCGCTGGAAGCAGCGGTGGTCAGCCTGGTGATTTCGGGTGGCAAGTCTTACAGCGATATCGTTGACGCCGTGCTGGTTGAGAGAGCGGGCTCGAAATCCAGCCAGGTCGCGGCTACACGCGCGGTCCTCGGTGCCATTTCATCGGTCACACTCCGCGCCTATCAGGCGGATGCCCTCCGAATGTAAAGGGCGCCTGTCGTTTATCGCATCAGGAGGAACTCACATGAAAGCATTGTTGCGCTTGAACCTGCGCCGGATGGCTCTTCCGGCCGTGCTGCTGGTTGTTATTGCCTTGTTCGCGGGAGTCCGCACTGCGGTCGCGCAACAGAGCCAACCTGCTGTTCACCCTTACCTGCCGCCGCCTGTGCTTCCGGAAACTAACCCGCAGGCTGCGGCTATGAAGGTGCTGCGCCTCGCGCAACCTTCGCCGCTCGAATCCTGTCACCCGCAGGGATCCGTCCGGCGCAACGGCAACGACGTCTACGTGAAACTGCAGGCGGTGCGCGCCAAATTCACCATCAATAATCCCGATCCCACTGATCCCTATGGCGGCAACGATCCCGTGGAACTGCGCTCCTACGGCGGCTGCCATGCCGGCCCCACGATCGAAGTGCTGCCGGGAAACACGCTGCACGTCGACCTGATCAATTCCCTCAGCAAGGACGATCCCTCGTGCCTGCCCAATCCGCCGAGCGGCTTGGCGCTGCCGCCCGGCGTCGGTTGCTTTAACACGATCAATCTGCACACGCACGGGCTGCATGTTTCTCCCGCCGGCAACAGTGACAACGTGCTGCTCAGCATCGCGCCGCAAACTGATTTCCCCTACGAGATCAACATTCCCAGCGACCATCCGGCGGGAACGTTCTGGTACCACGCGCACCGGCATGGCTCTACCGCGACCTCCGTGGCCAGTGGCGAAGCCGGCATCCTGGTCGTGCGCGGCAACCGGCCCTACACACCACCGAGCCCCGACGATCCGCACCCCATTGCGGACATCGACACCATTTTGCATAATGCCGGCGGCGCGCCGGTACCGGAGAAGCTATTTCTCTTCCAGCAGATTCCCTACGCCTGCTTCAGCAATCCGCCGGGCCAGGAGGGCGGACCCTGGCAACAGATCTTCACCACCAAGGGCTTCTATAACGTCAAGAGCAATGGGAGTGATCCCAACGGCCCGGCCAATGCGCCCTGGGTCTGTCCCAAGCCGACACCGGACAACTACGCCTCGGTAGGCGTGGTGGAGAATTTCAGGCTCCAGTTGTTCTCGTCGACGATGTGGGATACGAATGGCCGCTTTACCACGATCAACGGAATCGTGCAGCCGACGATCACGCTTCCCGCCGGCCAGATCGAGCGCTGGCGTTTTGTGCACGGCGGCATACACGACACCATCAATCTGCAGGTAGTGCGGGCGACTGAGGTGCCGAAGATGCGGGCGCTCGTCACCGATTCCGCGTTCTCCGGGAACCGCGAAGACCAAGAGTCTGAAGTCGAGACCGCCTGCGTGGCGAACAAGGATACGCTGATTCCTCAGTTTGAAATTGCCGTGGACGGCCTGACTCGCAGCCATATTGAAACCATCGGCGACGGCGGCGACAACGCGTCGAATTATCTGCAGCCGGGCTACCGCAGCGACATTCTTCTGGTCTTTCCCACAGACGGCGACTACTGCCTGCTGGACCAGGCTGCTCCTCCTTCGCAGCGCGCCAACGCCGGTAGCGGCGGCGGCCAAGGACCGTCGGTCCCGCAGTTGCTGGCCTACGTGCACGTGCGCGGCGGCAAAGTAGTGAGTGGCGATCTGCGCGACTACGTCCAGCACACGCTCTACGACACTAATCCGACACTGCCGGCTCCGGTTCGCCAAGGCCTGCTGCGCGGCGATCTCTCTCCCTGGGCGCCCTTCCTGGAATTTCCCACCCCCACGCCGGGACATGTGCAACATGCGGACTTTGCCATCAACTTCCCCAAGTTCCTTATCAACGGGGAGACCTATAATCCGAACGTTGTGAACATTACCCGCCAGGTAAATACCTCTGACGACTGGATCCTCAGCGCGGAGGGCGAGCCGCATATCTTCCACATTCACGTGAACCCGTTCGAGATCATGGATGTGACGCGGGACGTCAATGGCAAGCAGGAATCCATCTTCGATCAGGACGGGCACTGCCGCAAAGATATGCCGGTCGATAAGAGTGGTCTGCAGAACCAATACTGCAGCATGTATCATGTCTTCCGCGACACCGTGTTTGTGGAGAACGGTTTTCAGGTCCACACCCGGACTTATTACGACCGCTATATCGGGGAGTTTGTCATTCATTGTCACATCCTGGACCACGAGGATGCGGGCATGATGCTGAACATAAAGATAGTGCCGAACCTAAATGCGCCAGGAGGCGGTCTGGGCATGATGGGCATGCAGCATAATCCCTGACCCCGAGGGGCTCCAAAGACTTCCGCGGCTACCGTCCAGGGAGCCGCGGGGGTCGGAATTCGGTAGATGGCAAGGAATCAAAATGAGCGACGACCATAGGTCACGTACGATTCGGTTAGCCGATGCGGCAGGTTAGCACCGCCGTACATATGAATCCTAACGCTCATTACAACGGCAGCAACAAACATCGCGTGAATTAGGACCATCTGCTGCCAGATCCCCGACCTGAGACAGTGTCCCACAAGCCCCGTTTGCCAGCCCACGCAGCAAACACCTGTCGTGTAGCCTACGACAACCGCGAGGTAGACAGCCCAAGAGGGGCCCCGAAGGAGCACATAGACAAGGGACACCGCTGCTCAAGGCTGCGACGAATGACATCATTACACGAATCTGGCTTAACTGCATGATGAAGTATCTCGTTGCGAGCATTGTAAGCCGCGTTCCGGGTGAGCGGATCGCGAGCGCGTGCCATTGGCCACGATGCAGGCGATGGTGCGGACACCAAGGTCCTCTCTTGTCTGTTGCTCAGTCGGGTGACCGACCTGTTTTTGCCGAGCCGCATCAACGTCCGGAACCTGTACGGGCTGCGTCCGATCCTGCATCGTCTCTGGGACAGGCATGTGCGTGACATTTGCAATCTTCGTGCGGTTTTCCCAGCTGATACGCGTGCGGGCAACAGGATCGAAGACAATGTAGCTGACCAAGTCGATCGGCTGGCCATCAGCACGGACATGCAGAGTCTGTTGCGTTTCGGAGTAAGTGCGACCTTCTGAATCGTGAGCCTTTTGGGGGATAAAAGTACGGGTGATTGTGGTTCCGTTGGCGAGTGGCTGCACGAGAGTAGTGGTGCTGGTGAGAGTGTAGGGAACGTTGTTTGCAAGTGGACTGCCGATGTGCGCAACCTAACCGAAGCTGTTTCCCGTCATCTGGGCCAAGAGGGCGGCGGAAGTGGCGAGCAGGAGAACGGTAAGCGCGGAGAGAGGGACCGTGAGAATTGCATCGGATACCTCCGGAGTCGATCTGAACAAAAAGACGAACGTCTAGGCAAGAAGCTGCTAATGGGTACAGTGGGCTTGGTGGTCGCGGCTAAACACCGACTCGTTTATTGACGGCGGGGAAGCTTCGTACTTTCAGGTTCTGGGAGGTGGCCTACCCTTCCCGAACCAGAAAAACGGTTGGAGACGGTTAGTTGGCGACAGGCGCGTACGGAAGCGGCCATGAGTGGAGTGATATACGAAATATATCGTTGACATACGATTATTATCGTACTAAGATTCCTTGCAATGGCGAGGCAGATGAAATCCGCAGACAAATTATCGCTACCCACTGAGGCGGAGCTGGCGATCTTGCAAATCCTCTGGAACCTCGGGCCGAGCACCGTCCGCGAAGTTCACGAGGCCTTGCGCAACCGCGGTACCGGTTATACCACCACCCTCAAGCAGATGCAGGTAATGACTGCGAAGGGCCTGCTGAAGAGAAGTGAGCGATTCCGGTCCCACGTATACGAAGCGCACGTTGCACGGGAACGGACCCAACTACTACTCACCCGGAGTCTCTTGCAGCGCGCCTTTGACGGCTCTGCGAAAAAACTTGTGCTAGGCGCGCTGAGCTCGCAACCCATCTCCCGTGCCGAGCTTGCGGAGATCCGCGAGATGCTTGACCGGTTTGAAAAGGGAAAAGCATGACAGCCTTCGCACAATTCTGCACACAGCCCCTGGTGCATGCTTTGGGTTGGACACTGCTGCATTTCTGCTGGCAGGGCGCGGTGATTGCACTGCTGCTCGAGTGCGTACTGGGCGTACTTCCGACGCGGACCGCTCAAACGCGCTACGCTACTGCCTGCGCGGCGATGGCCGCGATGGTTGTGCTACCGCTCGTGACATTTGCGGTGCTCGCTGCCGATGCGCATACGGTCTCCTCGCCATATGGCCTTGCGAGCGGCGTCGCGAGCTACAGTCCGGCGGTCCACGGCATCGGCCAGCTACATGAGCCGTGGACCATGCGTTGCAAGCAGGCTCTCGACCAGTCTCTGTCTGCCGTGATTGGTCTCTGGCTCGCAGGGGTCATGCTCCTGATGTTTCGCCTGAATCTCGGCTTCGTTGCTGCCAGAAAGATGAAGTCGCAGGGGATCGAACCTGTCGCGGCAGAGATGCTGAACGCGATGCAGATCCTGCAGGTAACGCTGGGGATCGACCGGACTGTCCGGCTTCTCCATTCCGCCCGCGTTCAAGCACCTGTGGTGATCGGCTGGCTACGACCAGTCATCCTTTTCCCGGTGGGATGCATGACCGGTCTATCCGCGGCACAGATCGAGGCCATTCTCGCTCACGAGCTGGCGCACATCCGGCGTTGCGACTACCTTGTGAACCTCATGCAATCGGTGGTGGAATCCGTGCTGTTTTACCATCCTGCAGTGTGGTGGGTGTCAAGCCGGATTAGACGCGAGCGTGAGCATTGCTGCGACGACATTGCCGTCACGTTCAGCGGCGACCGCCTGGCGTACGCAAAAGCCCTAAGCTGCATGGAAGAGATGCGCGCACCAGCGACGGCCGGCGCTGTTGCGGCGACAGGAGGAGCGTTGAAGACCAGAGTGGCGCGATTGCTCGGCCTGAATCGGGAGCCGGTTTTCCCGCGCCCCGCGGCCGCGATCCTTCTCGTGCTGGTAACCACGTCAGCGGGCCTGGTCGTGCTGCGCGCTGTACATGCCGCACCTGCGGCCCCACAGCAGAGTACCTCCACAACTACCGGAAACTTTGGCGACGCCCTTACGCAATGGCTGAATCAGGATGTCCGCTGGATCATCACTCCCGAGGAACGGCAAGCCTTTCTGCGCCTGACCACCAATCAGCAACGTGTGGAGTTCATCCGCCAGTTCTGGGAACGGCGCAATCCGAACCCGGGCAGTTCGGATAATGAGTTCAAAAAAGAGCACTACCGGCGCCTGGCCTACGCAAGCGCGCATTTTGGATGGAAGCAGCAATCCGGATGGCAGACCAGCCGGGGCCACGTCTATATCGTGTTTGGGCCGCCCGATTCAATCGACTCGCACCCGCGCGGAGGAATGGGATCCGCAAAGCCGAACGAGACCTGGCATTACAGATCGATCCGGCTCGTAGCTCCGCCCACGCCGAACCCCAACGGATCCGGCTACACCGCCCAAACCGTCATCCGCAACAATGTCGATTTCCGATTTGTGGACGATTGCGGTTGCGGCCAGTACGATCTCGAGTCGCCGTGGCCCTCGGCTACCACGGCAGTGATCGGTGCGCCTCGCGATTCGGGCAACGCACGGGCCCGGTTCGTGTCCCTAGTTCCTGCAGGGCAGAACAACCGCGCGAATAGCGCCCCACAGGTCACAAGCGCGGAACAGCCAGGGAATATGCCCGTGCGGATCGGCACGTTGGCGATCATCTCCGACGACTTAACTGAAGCTGCACGGCATGATATTGCGATTATCTACGAGGGAGAAACATATCCATTACAGGAGCTGGTCGAGCGCATCCGGCAGAATCTGCGCGACCGCGGCTACGCTAAAGCCAAGGTCGAACTTCTGCAACCGCTTTACATGCCGCCCGTTCCGCCCGTGCATCCGGTGGACGTCCTGGTCCGCATCTCTGCAGGTGACCAGTACAGGATCACAGGGATTGAGATCGAAGGCGGCCGCAGCATTCCTGGCAGGGAGATTCTCGCTCAGTTCCCGATTCGCCCCGGGGAACTGTTCAACGCGACTGCCATCGGCAAAGGACTCGATGCTGTAAAAAAGCTGTTTGTTGCGAAGGGCTACACCAAAGTCGGGCTGATTCCGAGGCTGCAGACGAACGATGTGCTGCACACCGTAACACTAATCGTCCAGATCAACGGCGATACTCCAGAAGGCCCCGTTTCGTCCTTTGGCAGTATCAGCGTCACTTTTCTTTCGGACACCCAAGGGGTGGACTTCGGACCTTACATTGCCGCATGGCAGAAGATCACGCAGGCGACTTGGGAGAAGTTAATTCCGCAGTATGCCAAACCACCAATCTTGCGGAGAGGAGTAGTTACGATTCGATTCAAGATTCTGCCGAACGGTCAGATCATGGACGGCAGTATGATTCTCGAAGGCCATTCCGGGAGCGCGGGGCTCGACCGCGCAGCTTGGGGTGCGCTCACAGGCTCAGAATTTCCGCCCTTGCCAAGCGGATTCCAGGGACCGTATCTCGCATTGCGCACTGAATTTCTATACAATCAGCGGCCACAACCATAGGTTTTCAAGCTGGCTGTATCGAGTGTAACGGTCGGTTGGTGGCTCAACCTTCCCTCCGTCGAATCTTCCCCTGGGAACGGTCGAAAACACCCTAAATTTGGGTAACGGAAGTATCGGCGGTCATGCAACCGGAGCGCAGCAAGATCAAATCAGGATCTTACAAGTTCCGTTCAACGAACAACGTGGAAAGTGCGTTTCCAACGCGTGTCTGGGAAGA
>Ga0335072_10008137_pt1 | contig 15220 bp, 14 predicted proteins | sample Lox_Sample_21_FD_206725 | JGI IMG/M metagenome (GOLD analysis project Ga0335072, IMG submission 206725) | Soil microbial communities from Loxahatchee National Wildlife Refuge, Florida, United States - Lox_Sample_2.1 | ecosystem: Environmental > Terrestrial > Soil > Wetlands | place: USA... | reverse complement strand
GTGGGCGCGTCGCGGTCGCCTGCCATGATTGCCTTGCCATGCACGCTGCGTGCCCAGTCGGCGGCCTCCTGCGCGTGACAGCGGCCGCAGGTTTGCGCCTGGCGCACAAAATAAAGCGGGGACGCCGGCGATGTTGGCGGCAAAATGTCGTGCGAGCCGTGACAATCCACGCATGTGGCGGCGTTTTTGTGTCCGGCTTGTTGCGCCAGGCCGTGAACGCTGGCGCCGTAGCTTTCGCCCTGCTGCTCGTGGCAGCGCGTGCAATTGACCAGCGCCACGGGACGGTTGTCGTCAGGATGCGACGCCGTCACATCCGTATGGCAACTGACGCAGCCATTGGTCGCGTGGACCGACGCTGCAAATTTGTCCGAGTCAACAAACAGCGAAATTTCCTTGCCCGCGGCGTTGGTGGTGGAAAGCGTGTCAATGCCGTGGCAATCGAGGCAGTCGCTATCCGACAAAGCTGGCGCTGCCGCTGCCCGAAAGGTCAGCGAGCATCCAATCAAAACGAGCGCCGCAAATTTGCCGCCATGCATATGGTGCAAGTTGCACCAGAAGCGAATGGCAATGCTTTACATTGCTTGTCATTTACTGCTCGTTTTTTGGCGGCCGTTTTCCGCAATTAATGTCAATGCGTGAGGCGCGTGGCCATGGCGTAAATGATCAGAATCAGCAGAATGACTCCGAGACCGAAGAAGAAGTAGCCAAAGGAACGCGCGATGTTCTTCCAACCTTCCCAACCGTCCTTGACGCGGTGGTCATCCAGTTTGCCTTCCGCGACCAGCCGGTCGTGCCAGCGTTTGCGCTCGTGCAGCATCTCATTCTTGGAAATGCGGCCCGAAAAAATGACCGTGTCCATCGGGAATTTCTCAATGCGGAAATGCGTGTTGAAAAAGTGAATGGCGAAGATGAAGCCCGCCGCCAGCAGCGCCTCGTCCGAATGCACGAGCAGCGCGATGTTGATGACCCAGCCGGGCAGAAACCGCGTGAAAAACATCGGGAACCACATGATTAAGCCGGACGCGCCAATGATGGCCACGCCCCAAAACACGGCGAAGTAATCGAATTTTTCCCAATATGTCCAGCGGCCAAACTGCGGCTTGGGACCTTTGCCGAAAAACCATTTGTTGTGCGCCACAAAATCGCGCCAGTCCTGAAACGTGGGCATCATGGAATCGGGACCGAACAACGCGAGCCATAACCGTTTCCACTTGAATCCGCCCGTGGCCGGATCCCGCAGGGTTTTCCGACCGCGCCACGCCTTTTTGGCCAGCGAGATCAGGTGCAGGCCAAAGTAGAGAAAAGTAATCAGGGCGCCGAAGCGGTGCAGCGTGCGCGCGGTTTCCGGGCCGCCGAGAATGCTGAAAATCACCTTGGCCCAGTGTGTGTAGGAGAATTTCAGCGGCATGCCGGTGATGACCAGCAACAGAAAACTCGACACCACCATCAGATGCAAAAAGCGTTCAAAGGGTAGAAAGCGCGTGAACCATTCGTCACCTTCCTGCGTTTTGATTTTCGCCTCGCGGAAGGTTTTCGAGTCGTGCAAATAAAGCCAGACCGCACGCACCAGCCATCCGATGGTATGCAGGCCGAAGAATGCGAACGTGCCGATGAGCAGGCCGGTCATGCCCAGAAACACTGCGTGGAGGAGCGGATACTGTTTGCCGTCCAGCGGATTGGCATGCGGATCGTATTGCGTAAAACCGGCGTTGGCGTTGGGATGGCATTGCTGGCAGGTGGCCAGGATGTTGGTCTTGGACAGATGCGAACGCGGGTCGGACGGCGGCAGGATGTCGTGATAACCGTGACAGTCGTAGCAGGCGGCGACTTTCGGAGCAACGTTGGGCTGCCCCAGCGCCATGGCCTGACCGTGGTAAGTGTCGCGATAATACTTGTAGTGACTGGGATGACAACTGCCGCACCGCTCGTCCATGATTTCTTTGAAATTGTTAATGGCCGGATTGACGATTTGATGTGCAGTGTGGCAATCGGTGCAGACCGGCACACGTGTGTCGCCTTTGGCCAGCAACTGTCCGTGAATGCTTTGGTCGTAGGTTTGCTCGATGCCCAGGTGACATTTGCCGCAGGTCTTGGCGATATTCGCGTGGTTGATGGGCGAATCGCGGTCCACCGCGCGCTTGATGTCGTGGACGCCGTGGCAATCGTCGCAGGAAGGTGCCACAATCAGACCCATTTTGATCAAGGCCTGCCCATGAATGCTGTCCATGTATTCGTCGGCCGCGTTGGGATGTTGGATTTCGTATTCCTTGGTCAGGCCGGGATTGCTGTGGCATTTGGCGCAAGTGAAGGGCAGGTTCATTTTGAACACCGGCGAGGCCGGGTCCGTGACGGGCAGAATGCCATGCGAGCCGTGGCAATCCCAGCATTCGGCGGCGGCAGACGAGCCGAGCAAATGGCTCACGCCGTGAATGCTCGTGGCATAAGCTTTCGCTTCCTTTTCATGGCAATGGGTGCAGTCCGGCGGTCCCAACGGATCGTGAACAAGCTCTTTGATGCCGGTGTGACAGTCCACGCAGTTGAGATTGGCGTGAACGGAATGTGCAAAGGCGTTGGTCGGGAAAACCAGTGATTCCACTTTGCCGTTGACGGTCCGCGTTGTGTTCGGATCGAGATGGCAATCAAGGCAATCGCTATTGGCAAATGCCGGCGGCGCGTTGGTGGCGGCTGTCGGCTGCGACCGAACTACGGTCGTCGCCAGCGGCAGGAGCAGAAAAAAATAAAACACCTTCATCCCGGTCATGCGGGACCGATCGCTGTTTTTCAATTTATTTCTCATCAAAATTGCGCCTCAAATGGCGACACCCCAACACTTGCGGTGAACTTCAGTTCGCCGTGTCGCACCATCGGTGTTTCGAAGGGTTACTTCTTGAAAGTCCGCATGTAAGCCACCAGCGCCTTGATGTCGTCGTCGGACAAATTGCTGTAAGGCTTCATTTGAATTTTCCCGTCGCTGTTCTTCAGCCCTTCTTTAATGGCTTTGAACGCGGCATCATCCGTCAGCGCAGACTGAACTTGCGCATCGCTGTAATCTTTGACGCCGAGCCGTTTGCCGATGTTGGTTTGCCCCTTGCCGTCGGCGCCGTGACATTTGGCGCACAGGGTGTCCCAGTTGTCCTTGGCTCCGGCAGCCGAAGCCGTCAGCACCGCGGCAAAGCCCATGACCACGGCGAGTATGATTGTTTTCTTCATAGTCGTTGATTTGTTGTGTTAACGTTTTTCAGCGCGGCTATCCGCGCATCAGACAAGTAGAGTTTCGTGGAAAAGGCGGAGATGGACTACCCATGTTTTGGCAAATGCCTAGCATTTCTTGCAAAATGATTGCGCCCCGAAATCCCTGAATTTTTGAAGATCGGCCGACTATTTCACCAGATTCGTGCCGGGGAGATAAACCGTAAAGGTCGTGCCTTCGCCGGGTTGCGTGTGGCAGTGCAACGCGCCGTTGCCTTCCTTGATGAGCCGCTGGACGATGTTGAGCCCGAGACCCGTTCCCTGCCGCGGGCCTTTGGTGGTGAAGTAAGGCTGGAAAATTTTCGGCAGCACCTCCGGTGGAATTCCCGGGCCGCTGTCGCGCACCTGGAATTTCACGAGCGGCGCGGTGTTGTCGAGGCTTTCGACGTTTAGCAGCCGGTCATTCAGACCGTCCTTGAACTTGGTGAGATCGAGCGGCGCGCGCAAAACTTCCCCGCCGATTTCCACGCGATGATTCATCGGCGCGCATTGAAACGCGTTGACCGTGAGGTTCAGCAAAATCTGGATCACGTCCGTGCCGTTGATTTTGACAGCCACATCCTCGCCAAACGGCGTGAGGTTGAATTCATTGTCGAGCAGGCTCGGATGAACGCGCACGAGATGCTCCAAGTCATGGAGCAGTTGGCTCACACTGACGCGCGTCGCGTCGCCTTCATTGGTTTGCCGGCGCAGGAAACCGAGATAACGCCGCGAAATCTCGATGCAGTTGCCGACCTGCCGCGCGACGATGCGCAGGCGGTCCTTGATGAATTCCAAATCCTCCAGCTCCATGCGCGATGCGCGGTTCAGCCGCTGGTTCAACACCTGCACAAAACCGGAGATGACCGTCAGCGGGCCATTGATGTCGTGGATGATGCTCGCGTAAATGTCGCCGCGCGTCTTGGCAATCTGCTCCTCAATGCGTTGGTTTTGCAGTTCGGCGAGCAAATCCTGGACTTTTTCCGCGCTGCTGTGGATTTCGCTTTCCAATGTGCGGCGCTGCATCGCCTGGCTGACGGCGGAACGCATCGTCGCGAGGTCGAACGGCTTGTTGATGTAATCGCACGCGCGCAGCCGGAGCGCCTGCCGGATGGTGTCGGTCGTCTCGAACGCCGTCATCATGATCGCCTCGATGTCCGGGTTGACAAATTTAAGCCGTTCCAATACTTCGATGCCCGACATTCCGGCCATGCGGATGTCCAGCACGGCCACGTCAATTTCATTTTCCTGCGCGAGCTTGATGGCGGTCGGCCCGTCTTCAGCCATCAGCAAATCGTAGTCGTCCTTGAAAATCACGCGCAACGACTGTCGCGGCCCGTCTTCGTCATCCACGATCAGCAGCGTCCCGCGGCGTTTCGGCGCGGGCGGCGCCTCGACCAGGTCGGCAACGGCGTCCGTCGCATCGGTCAATGGATCAGCGGTCAAAGACATATCTGAAAAATTTCCAATTAAAAAACCACGCCATTCTACCACAACTGCGTTTGCCCTCAAGAACAAACCGCGTTGTGTTTTAACAGACACAATCGCAGCATCTTCAATGCCTGCCGCGCCGTGACGGCCTTGAATTTTTCGCGCGAAAACGAATTCAACCTGCGCTCAATTAAAGTTCCAAACGCTCCGGCGACTGAGATAAAAACCGTTCCCAACGGCTTGTCTTTCGTTCCGCCGCCCGGCCCGGCGATGCCCGTGACCGCAATCGCAAAATCCGCGCCGAATTTTTCCCGCGCGCCCTCGGCCATTTCGCGCGCGACGGCTTCGCTCACTGCGCCGTGCTTTTTCAAAGTTTGGGAACGAACGCCTAGAAATTTTTGTTTCGCGCCATTGCTGTAGGCGACAATTCCGCCCAGAAAAATTTTTGACGCGCCCGCCACATTCGTGATTTCGTTTGCGATGAAACCGCCCGTGCAGGACTCGGCGGTCGCCAAAGTCTTTTTCCGCTTTGTCAGAAGCCGGACGACGGCGATTTCAATTTTGCCTTTTTGGCCTGGGTCTTCGAATTTCCGCATTGAAAGTTCCAGCGACATAACTTTTCATCTGGTCCGGCGCGCAAAAATAAATTTTTCCCGAAATGCGATTTCCCGAAATCTCGCCGAATTCCAGCCGCAGGGCGTAGCCGCTTTCCAGATTTTCCCGTCCGCCCTGCCAGCGCAGAGTCACACGCGAAGCCGTTGGCGAGTTCGTGGCCACATCCAGCGATTCGCTGGCGAGGTCTTCCGGCTGCCGGTCGCCGACATCAATCATGACGCCCAAATCCACCGGTCCGCGCGTGCCCGCGCGCAACATCAGCGCGCCGTTCTGAAAAATAGCGCGGTCATTGGTGAAATTCTCTCCGTGAATCCGCCCCGTCGCCGGCACGTCAGGAATCGTCACTCCGTCGAGATTCAAAGTCCAGTTGTCGTCGCCCGCGTTCCGGGATTTGAAAATGGTTCCGCGATAAATAAACGCGACTGCCGAGCCGATCATGAAAAAAATCAAAACGACCATCAACGCGCCGGGAAAGCCCTTCGCGGCCGGCAACGTCCTTGAGCCAGTTCCGGAAATTGTCGGAATCGGCCGTTCGCCCTTTTTTGTGCCCGTCAGAATAAACTTCTGCTCCTCCGACGATGGCGCCTGCGGCACAGTGATCTTCTGGAAGCACGTTGGGCATTCCATCACCGTGCCCGCTTGCGCCGAGTCGCACTTGATGTGCTGGCCGCACACCGGACAGGCGTATTTGAACTCGCTCATGGCTGTTATACAAACATTTCACATTCTGCATCCGACGGCAACGACGATTTTCATCCGTTCTAATTCAAATCTCCAAGCTCAATTATCGGTTCAAACCGGGCGAGGTTGAGATTTTGCCGCTTCTTTAGGGTTGAATTTTGCCGCCGCATTTCGAAACCTGTGTTCATCGCGGCTCAAACATAAGCGCATGAAAAAAAAATCTCCCATCTCCCGTAGCGGACGGTTTGCCGGCGGCCCGGCGGCAGACGTCGCGAAATTCACCGAATCCATCTCCTTCGACTGGCGGCTCTGGCGGCACGACATCCTCGGCTCCATGGCCCACGCCGAAATGCTTCACAAAATCGGCGTGCTGAATAAAAACGAATCGCGCGCCATCGTCCGCGGCCTCGACGCCATCGGCAAGGAAATCAAAGCCGGCAAATTCAAGTGGAAGCCGGAACTCGAAGACGTCCACATGAACATTGAGGCCGAGTTGACCAGGCGCGTTGCCGCCGGCGCGAAACTGCACACGGCGCGTTCGCGCAACGATCAGGTCGCCCTCGACATGCGGCTCTGGCTGCGCGATGAAATTACTTTGCTCCTCGGCGAAATTGCCGATTTGCAGCGCGCGCTCGTCGCGCTCGGCGAAAAAAATGCCGACGTGCTCATTCCCGGCTACACGCACCTGCAACGCGCGCAGCCCGTTTATTTCGCGCATCATTTGCTTGCCTACGTCGAGAAGCTCGAACGCGATTGCGAGCGGCTTTGGGACTGCCGCTCGCGCGCCAATGTCTGTCCGCTCGGCAGCGGTGCGATTGCCGGCAGCACGCTCCCGCTCGATCGCGCGCTCGTGGCCAAGCTGCTCGGCTTCGTGGATGCGGACGACAAACCGCAACTCACCCAAAATTCCATGGACGCCGTGAGCGACCGCGATTTCGCCGTTGAATTTTGCGCCGACGGCGCGCTGCTCGCCGTGCATCTTTCACGGCTTGCGGAGGACGTGATTCTTTGGGCCGGCGTGGAATTTAATTTCATCAAGATCGCCGACGCCTACACCACCGGCTCGTCGCTCATGCCGCAAAAGAAAAATCCCGACATCGCCGAGCTTGCGCGCGGCAAGACCGGCCGCGTCTTCGGCAACCTGATGTCGCTGCTCACGTTGCTGAAAGGGCTGCCGATGACCTACAACCGTGATTTGCAGGAGGACAAGGAACGGCTGTTCGACACCGCCGACACCGTGCGCGCCACCACGCGGCTCATGGCCGCGATGCTGAATAATACGAAGGTGAACAAGTCCGCCTGCGCCGCCGCCGCGAGCGACCCGGCGTTGCTGGCGACCGACCTCGCGGATTATCTCGTCAAAAAAGGAATGCCGTTCCGGCAGACGCATCACGCCGTCGGCACGGTGGTGGCGCTGGCGGAAAAAACCGGCAAAACGCTGAACCAGCTCACGCTCGCCGAACTGCAGACCGTGGACAAAAACTTTGGCCGCACCGCGCTCGGCGTCTTCAACCTGCAACGCGCGATGGCAAACCGAAACCTGACCGGCGCACCGGGAACAAAGGAAGTCGCGAAGCAACTGGCCCGCTGGCGGGAACAGCTTTCATTTTAGATTGCTGTTGTTTCCGAACAATAATAGGGTATCGCTCAAATATGTTCCGAGTAAGCAACCAGAATCTTTCGGTAAGCTTGGACGTCGTTTTTGCAACGCCTCTCGCATACGATTCCGGCAGGCTTGTAACTGTTGCAAAATCCGCATTAGAACAGTTCGCGGCTCATGGATTGCGGCCAAATGGCATATTTCAAAATCCGGGAGACCAATTATTCAATTACGAACTTTCGTTTGCACTTTTTAATAATCAGGCTCATTTCCGACTGTCGGGGGAGCGCCTTTTCGTTACAATTCAAAATGCTCGCACCGAAGTTGACGTAAAGACATTAATAGATGTGCTTGTTGGTTCGCAAAAATGTTTTCCGAATGACACGGCCTGCCGGACAAATTTTCAGGCTGTCGCGCATGGAGTCTTTGCCAAAGAAGAAGAGTTCAACGCATTTTTTGCTCCGTTCACCGATTTAACAAATGACATTGTTGATGGCGGACGAATTATTTTCGTAAAGGAAAAAGACTGGCCGCTGAAAGTTCGTTTGTCTTTTGAAAGGTCAACCGTGTTCAAAAACGGCGTGTTTGTCACTTGGTGGACAGAGCAAAATGGATTGGTTAACCTTGAAAATTTCAAGGAAATTGCCGATAAGTTCGGAAAATCTTTGCAAAAGACAGGACTAGAAATTAACTTTGGGCAAGCATGACACCAGCATTCACAGACAGTTTGACAGCCAATCGTCTTCAGGATTTTTCCAGACAGGGGCTTCAAGCGTCACGTCCTAATCCATTTGATTCATTGCCAGAAAAATTTGAGAGACGGCCTCAAAGTGATTTTGCATTGGGAGTGGATGTTCAGTCTTTGCCCGGACTTGTTGTGCAAATGATAGTTCAACAAACTGGCTTTTTTAATGGTGCTTTTGCCCAATTTGGCGACTTTGGTGTTAAAGTTGTTATGACCGAAAAAAAACTTCCGTCGAAAGCCGCTGCCATAAAATATACGAAGAACGGAATTTTGGTGCATCACTCGGGCAAAACAATTTCTTCTGAAGATGTCGCGAACGCTTTAGCCGAGGAATGAAGCGTGTATCTGCTGGATGTCAACGTCCTGATTGCACTCGCGTGGGATGACCATGTGCATCACGCCCGTGCTCACGCTTGGTTTGGGCGACTTGCCAATGAATCTTTTGCCACCTGTAACGTGACGCAGAGCGGTTTTGTTCGTGTTTCTCTAAATCCAGATGCTGTGCATTGTAAAATTGGGATAACCGACGTTTTTGAAATGCTCGAAAGTTTTACCAAGCATCCGAATCATAGTTTTTGTGAAGACGGAGCTTTGCAGAAAGAATTGTCAGCATGGCAAAGAGTCACAGGCCACAAACAAGTCACAGACACAAACCTATTTTTGATTGCGCACCGGCACGGTCGCAAATTTGTAACCTTCGACGACGGAATTCAAAACCGATTGCAAGATGACGAGAAAACTTGGGTTGAAGTAATTCCTGAATAATTGGATTGCAAACAGAGTTTGACTCTCGAACCGTCGGCGCAAGTTGAATTCTGAAAATGGGTCTGTCTAAAAATGCCAGCGGCGTTAAATGATCTGCTCAAGGCGCACTCGTTTATCACGCCGCATCCAGCCGGAGCAGGCAATGGCCAAAGTCCACCACGGGCTGGCCGGGTGTGGGCAGGTATTCCTTCGCCATTTGATAGAGCCGCCCGCGCCCGCGCACAATCAGCCCGGCCCAGCGCAGGGTGGCCAGATGCTTGGAGGCGTTGTCGTAGGTGCAGCCGGACGCCTTGGCCATTTCATCAATCGTGCGCGGTTCGCCGGCGCATAATTCCTTGAGCATCTTCCAGCGGGTGCGGTGGCTCAACGCGGTAATCAGTCTGTCAATGTCGGGAGATGCGGCCGTTTTTGGAGTTTCAAGGGTCGAATTCATGCAAAACAGCGTATTTTAGGCAAAGACCGATGGCAAGAAGGAAATATCATTCTACAAAATGGAGCCAGCAGTCGTAGAAATGGACGCGACAATTTTGTGTTTGGAGCTGGCAATTGCCAAAATGGAGCTGGCATCGCACCAAATGGAGGGGGTAATTTGCTATTTGGAGTTTGCATCTCACAAAATGGAGGGGACCATCGTCTGATTGGAACTGGCTTTAGTTGAATTGGATCGGGCATTTCACTGCATGGAGGCGGCATTTCGCTAATTGGAACGGGCAAGCGCAGGAGAAATCGGCAATAGAGCCGCCCAATCAATTCCCGTCGTCAAGTCAAACTCGTGCTGGCATTTACCGGCGTTCTCTGGTTCATTTCAGATATGGCGGATGAATTGAGTCAATTGCTCAAGGCAACGTCGCGTTCGTTTTACTTGACGTTGCGCGTGCTGCCGGCGGCGGTGCGCCCGCAAATCGGCCTCGCCTACCTGCTCGCCCGCACCACCGACACCATTGCCGACACGGAAATCATCGCGCTCGACCGCCGGCTGGAGGCGCTGCAAAAATTCCGCGAGCGGATTCTCGGCCAGACTTCCGCCCCGCTGAATTTCGGCGAACTGGCGGCGCAGCAAGTTTCGTCCGCCGAAAAATCGCTGCTGGAAAACGCCGAGGCCGGCCTGGCGGAGTTGCAAAAATTTTCCGCCGGCGATCAAAAGCTGGTCCGCGACGTCCTCACGGTCATCACCGGCGGGCAGGAACTGGACTTGCGCCGGTTTGAAAAGGCGTCCGCCGAAAACATCATCGCGCTGGAAACGGCGGCGGAGCTGGACGATTACACTTACCGCGTCGCCGGCTGTGTGGGCGAGTTCTGGACGAAGATTTGTCGCGCGCATCTTTTCCCGCGGGCGAAGCTGGACGAGGAGCTGTTTATCACGGACGGAATCCGGTTCGGCAAGGGGCTGCAACTGGTGAACATTATGCGCGACCTGCCGGCGGATTTGAAAAAGGGCCGCTGCTATCTGCCGTTGGAAAAACTGGACGCGGCAAAATTGTTCCCGGAAACACTGCTCTCGCCGGCGAACACGGAAAAATTCCTCCCGCTGTTCCACGACCAGCTTGACAAGGCGGAGGCGCATTTGCGCGCGGGCTGGAATTACACGAACACGCTGCCGTTCGGGCAGTTTCGTGTGCGGCTTGGCTGCGCGTGGCCGATTTTGATCGGCGCGAGGACCATTGAACGGCTGCGCGCGGCGAACGTGGTCGAATTGCGGCAGGGTGTGAAGGTCTCCCGGAGCGAGGTGCGCGGGATTTTGTTCCGCTCCATTTTGAGTTGTCCTTTTTCGGGCGCGTGGCGAAGGTTGTTTCCGGCGGGCAGAAAAGCTGTTGCATCCGGCGGCGAATTGGCGTAAGAAAGCGTTATGCGACTTCCCAAGCTGCTGTTGATCATTTGCGCGAGCGCCGTGGGCGCGAGTTTTCTTTCCGCCCGCGCGGACGATAATCCCGACCAGGCCGCCGCCCGCGCGGCGTTAATGAAAGAAATGGGCGAGACGTCCACGCAACAAACGCCCACCAACTCGGAAACGCCGCCGCCAGCTCAAGCCGCTCCTCCCGCGGCTGAAGCCGTAACGCCAACAGCGGAAACTCCGGTTCCCGCAGAAACGCAACCGGCGCCGGCCGCTCCCGCAACTCCGGCAATGACGCCGGCACCCGCGGAAACGCAGCCAGCTGTTGCGCCTGCCACAACATCTTCAGATACCGCCGCCCAGGCCGCCGCGCGCGCGGCGTTGATCAAGGCAATGAACCAAGCGCCCGCGCAACAAGCTCCTCCAAATGCGGAAACAGAACCGCCAATGACCGTTACGCCTTCCGGCGCCCAAATGCAGGAACAAAATCCGCCCGCCGAAACCACAACCACGACGCAAGTTCCGGCATCGGCGGCCATTCAGACACCCGAACCTGCCGCCACAATGGCTGCGTCGCCGGCCAATACCAGTTCGCCGGCCATGACGACTTCAGACACTGCCGCCCAAGCCGCCGCCCGCGCCGCTTTGCTCCAAAAAATGGGCGAGACGCCTCAGCCACCGATGACCGTGACGCAACCGCCGCCGGCCAACGAAGTTGCACCTGCAACAATGTCTTCAAACAGCGCAGCCCAAACTGCCGAGGCAAATAACGCGGCGGCGCTTGCCGAGAAAAACCAGGCTGAAGCCGATGCTGCCGCTCAAGCCAAAGCCGAGCAAGAACAGATGAAGGCCGAAAAAGCCACGCAACCCGCGGCCAATCAGAATTATCCCGGAAAAGATTTGGGGTTGAAGCCAATCGCCGCACCGCCGCTGCCGATTTCCGCCGAACAGGAGGCGCAGTTGCAGGAATTGAACGCCAAATACTTTGCCAATCAGATTTCTCCGGCGGAATATTTCACGCAGCGCGAGGCAATCATCCATGGGCCATAAGGTGAAATTTTCCAGCACCCGCCGGAATTTTTCCCGGCGGGTTTTTTATTGCGAATTGAACTTTGAGCGCCGAGCCCTAAACTAAGCCGTCATGCACGATTTTCGTTACGTCGGAAAAAAATTATTCTGTGAAGGCGTCGCCGTCGAATTGCTCGCCAGAAAATTTGGCACGCCGCTTTACGTTTATTCGCAGAAAACTCTGACGGAACATTTTCAAAAACTGGACGCCGCGCTTGCGCCGCTCGACCATTTGATTTGCTTCGCGATGAAGTCCAATTCCAATCTGTCCGTGCTGCGGACCATCGCGAACCTCGGCGGCGGCTTCGACATCGTGAGCGGCGGCGAATTGCGGCGCGTCATCGCCGCCGGCGGCGACCCGCGCAAATGCGTCTTTGCCGGCGTCGGCAAAACCGAGGCCGAAATTGAATTCGCGCTGCGGCGGAACATTTACTCGTTCAACGTGGAAAGCGAGCCGGAATTGCACCGCATCAATCGCATCGCCGCGCGGCTGAAAAAAATCGCGCCCGTCGCCGTCCGCGTCAATCCGAACATCGTCGCGAAAACGCACGCGAAAATCACGACCGGCACTTATGAAAACAAATTCGGCGTCGCGTTCGAGCAAATCGAGGGTATTTATGCCCGCGCCGGCAAATTGAAAAATCTGCGGCTGCGCGGTCTGCAAATGCACATTGGCTCGCAAATCACCGAGGTCGCGCCGTTTGAAAAGGCCGTCGAAAAAATCCTGCCGCTGGTCCGCAAGCTGGCGGAAAAATACCGGCTGGAATTTTTGAGCATCGGCGGCGGCCTGGGAATCATTTACCGGTCGGCGCTCGCCAGTGGTTCGGAAGGCTGGTGGAAAACCGCCGCTGCCAGAAACATTTTGACGCCGCAGAAATACGCGGCGCGGCTGCTGCCGCTGTTGAAGCCGCTTGGCTTGAAAATTTTAATCGAGCCGGGACGCTTCATTTCCGGCAACGCGGGCATTTTGGTCACGCATGTTGAATTCGTGAAACGCACCGGCGCAAAAAATTTCATCATCGTGGACGCGGCGATGAACGATTTGATCCGACCGGCATTCTATGACGCTTACCATGAAATCGTCCCGCTCGTAAAAAAATCCGGCGCGAAAATTTCCTCGGATGTCGTCGGACCGATTTGCGAGTCCAGCGACTATTTTTGCAAGGACCGCCCGCTGCCGCGGGTCGGCGAGGGCGATTATCTCGCGCTGTTGAGCGCGGGCGCGTATGGATTTGTCATGGCGTCGAATTACAACGCGCGTCCACTGGCGGCGGAAGTTCTCGTCAGCGGGAAAAAATTCGCCGTCGCACGTGAGCGCCAGCCGGTCAAAAAAATTTGGTCGGGAGAAAAAATTGTGGCATGGTTGAAATAAGCTTGTGAGCAACGAATTTTCCATCGCGGCGCACTGGGCGGGCGGTTTCGACGAAGCCGGCCTGCGCCGGTGGGCGGAGCAATTGCGCGGGCAGCTTGGCGACCGGCCGGTTTCGCTTGGTCTCGTTTTCATGGCGCCCGATTTTTTCCCGCGCGCGCAGGAGACGCTGGAGATTTTGCGGGTTCACGCACGGATTCCGCTGCTCGCCGGCTGTTCGAGCACATCATTAATTTGCGACGACCAGGAAATTGAAAGCGCGTCAGGCGTCGTGCTTGCGCTTTACTCGCTGCCCGGCGCGGAATTGAAAGGTTTCCGTTTCACACAATCGCAGGTCGAAGGAGCGGGCAAAAAAAATTTCTGGCCGGCGGAATCCGGCATCGCGCCGGACAAAACCAACGGCTGGCTCGCCTTCGTTGATCCATTTCATCTGGACGCGGAAAGCTGGATCCGCGGCTGGAATGAATCTTACGCGCCGCTGCCGGTTTTCGGCGGACTCGCGAGCGGAATTTTTTCGGAGCAAACGACGCAGGTTTACCTGAACGGCGACGTTTTTGAGGACGGCGGCGCGGCTGTTTCCGTCGGCGGCGCGGTGAAATTGTCCGGTGTCATTTCGCAGGGCTGCACGCCCATCGGCGAGACATGGACGCTCACGCGCGTCGAGCACAATTTGATCCAGCAGATCGCCAACCGCCCGGCCTACGCCGTGCTCGCCGAGACGTTTCAAAAACTTCCGCCCGCCGAGCAGCAAAAGGCGCGCGGCAATCTGTTCATCGGCCTCGTCGTCAACGAATACCTCGAAAATTTTCATCGCGGCGATTTTCTCGTGCGCAATCTCATCGGCGGCGACCCGAACTCCGGCGTGCTGGCCGTCGGCGCGTTTCCGCGCGCGGGGCAGACGATGCAATTCCAGCGGCGCGACGCGGCGGCGGCGAGCGAGGACATGAGCGAACTCCTCGCACGCGCGAAAAAAAATCTCGGCGGCGCGGCGATTTACGGCGGCTGCCTCTGCTGCTGCAACGGCCGTGGCAAAAATCTTTTTGGCCGCGCGAACCACGACGCCGAGCTGGTGCAAAAAGAATTCGGCCCGCTCGGCATCGCCGGATTTTTTTGCAACGGTGAGATCGGCCCCGTCGGCGAAAAAAATTATCTGCACGGCTTCACCGCATCGCTCGCGCTGTTTGTGGAAAAGTAATTTCACTTCGCGGTTGATTTTATGGCGGGGAACGCCATCTTCATTTCAAAAATGTCCGAAGAACAACAACCTGAATCGAACTTGCCCGCGCCGCAAAAACGTTCTGGTGCGCGGCGGCGCGGCCATCGCGGCGGACGCGGACGGCGGCGTCCCGCGCCGACGGCGCCGGTCGCTCCGGTTTCTGAACAATCGGCGCAAGTGGAATCGCCGACAAAAGAAATCGAACCGCCAATCCGTCTCCGCGAGGAGATGCCCGTGCGCCCTGTGCCGTCGAAACCAAAATTTCAAGTGCCGGCTGACGCGCCGCGCGAATCGGAAATGGACGGCTCGGCCATCAGCCAGGCCGTCGCCGAAGCCACGGAAATTGTGGAATCGCTGCGGCAGACGCTCGTGCAAATGGAGGAGGTTTTGGAGTTGATTGAAGTGGCCGAGCGGCAAAAGCTCGGTGACGAGCGCGAAATCGAATCGCTGCGCCGCGCGCTGCGGCAGTTACATTCGCGCGGACGACCCGAACGGCATGAGCGGCACGAGCGCGAAGACCAGCCGCCACCGGAAGATTGATTACTTCAACGATTCCCGGACTTTTTCCACGTCACTCGTCGGCAGTTGACATGCATTCCCGACACAAACAAAAACGGTCGCTTCATTTTTTCCGGCCAAAGTTTTTGCAAATTCTTCGACCGCGCCGGAAT
>Ga0335072_10008134_pt1 | contig 15225 bp, 10 predicted proteins | sample Lox_Sample_21_FD_206725 | JGI IMG/M metagenome (GOLD analysis project Ga0335072, IMG submission 206725) | Soil microbial communities from Loxahatchee National Wildlife Refuge, Florida, United States - Lox_Sample_2.1 | ecosystem: Environmental > Terrestrial > Soil > Wetlands | place: USA... | reverse complement strand
GGCGGCGGGACCTACGGCTATCCTCAGGGCGCCGATGAGTCACGAGCATTACTTCATCTGTCCTCACTGCGGCAACCGCTCGATGGGCACCGATCGCAACGCCGGATTCCGCAACGAGGCGCGCGGATGCGACAAATGCGGGTTCGCGTATCTGTACGAGCTGCTCGACGACTATTACCCCGCTCCGAACGCGGCGTTCTTCGCGTGCGACTCGGACGGCCGGATCGTCGACTGCGGCCGCGGCTCGTTCGAACTGACCGGGCTGAAGACCGAGCAGGTCATCGGGCGCCCCGTGCACGACGTGCTCGGCCTGCGCTTCGAGGACGGCACCGACCACGTGAGCACCGCGCTCGAGTGGGAAGTCCGCGTCAAGGCCAAGCCGGTCGAGGTCCACGCCGAGCGCGATTTGCCCGCCAAGGCGGTCGCGGACATCTTCCCGGCCTATGACGACGAGGAGGGCGGGGTGCTCGTGGTGCTCACGCCAACCAACCACCGGTGATGGCCGCTCCGGCCCCCCCGCCGCCGTCGACGCTCTAGCATCCACCACGACCGATGACTGATCGCCAGCGAAATGGCTTCGTCCTGCTCATCGTTGTCGGGCTGCTGATTGGCTCTCTGATCGTGATCGCCGGGGTTCCCGGCGCGGTGAAGGCCAAGAAGACCGTTCTCGGCCTCGACCTCAAGGGCGGCGTCGAGCTCGTCTACCAGGGCCTCCCGAGCGCGCAGACGAAGACGGTGACCCAGGACGCGCTCCAGCGAGCGGTCGACATCATGCGCAACCGCGTCGACCAGTTGGGCGTCGCCGAGCCGGAGATCCAGACGTCTGGCGGCAACCAGATCACGGTCGGCCTCCCGAACGTGAGCGACACCGGGCGCGCCGAGGCCGAGGTCGGCACGACCGCCCAGCTGTCGTTCTACGACTGGGAGGCCAACGTCCTGACCCCGAACGGCAAGACGGTCGCGAGCCAGCTCCAGACGCAGGATGCGACCGCGGTCGAGATCAGCCAGGGAGGCACGGCCCAGGCGCCGGGCACGCCGGGCGCGGGGAGCATGAACCTGTACGACGCGGTCACGCTCGCCGCGAAGCAGCCGGAGAGCTCGAGCGACACCAACTCGCGCATCACCCCCCAGTACTGGATGTTCGGAGCGCCGGGGAGCGCTGCCTGCGCCACGGCGGCCAAGGACGCGGGCACGGTGCCGGTCAGCGGTCAGCACTGCCTGCTCTCGGGACCCGACGACAACAAGGCCGACCTGCTGTCGGGCCTGCCGGCGGGTGTCAGCGCGTCAGAGGGCGAGATCTTTGTCGTGCCCCGCGGAACCGTAGTGCTCCAGGCGATCCCCTCGGACTTCTCCAAGCCGACCCCGATCGGCGCTCCGAGCGCTCAGTTCTTCGTGCTCAAGGACGACGTCGCGCTCCGCGGCAGCGAGATCACCAACCCGCAGCAGAGCACCGACTCCACCAGCGGCGAGCCCGACGTCACGTTTGGGTTCAGCTCCAAGGGCCAGAACGAGTTCCAGAAGACCACCGCCAACATCGCCCACCGCGGCGATCTCGTCAGCGGTCTTGGGCAGACGCTCAACCAGCACTTTGCAGTCGCGCTCGACAACCAGCTGATCACCGTCCCGTACGTCAGCTTCAAGCAGTATCCGGACGGGATCAACGGCGGCAACGGGGCCGACATCAGCGGGAGCTTCACGATCACCTCCGCGCAGGACCTCGCGAACGAGCTCCGTCTGGGCGCGCTACCGATCAACCTAAAGCTGATATCCGAGTCGCAGGTCTCCGCCACGCTCGGTAAGCAGGCGCTCCACAACGGCCTCACGGCGGGACTCATCGGACTTCTCGTCGTGGTCGTGTTTCTGGTCGCGTACTACCGCGTGCTTGGCGTGATCGCGGTCTTCGGGCTGCTGATCTACGGCATCTACTTCTACGCGCTGATCAAGCTGATCCCGATCACGCTGACGCTGCCCGGGATTGCGGGACTGATCCTGACGATCGGCGTGGCCGCGGACGCGAACATCGTCATCTTCGAACGCGTCAAGGAAGAGATCCGCAACGGCAGATCGATCCGCCAGGGGATCGTCACCGGCTACAAGAAGGGCCTGACCGCGATCATCGACGCGAACGTGGTGACGATCATGACCGCGTTCATCCTGTTCGTGCTCGCCACCTCAGACGTTCAGGGATTCGCGTTCACGCTCGGGATCGGCACGTTCGTGTCGCTGTTCACCGCCGTGATGGCGACCCAGGCGATTCTCAGCACGATGGGCTCCTCGCGCATGATCTCCAGCCCGTCGATGCTCGGCGCGGGCGGCGAGAAGCGCACCTGGAAGTTCGACTTCATGGGCGCCTCGAGGTACTTCTTCTCGATGTCGGGCGTGATCCTGCTGATCGGCGCGCTCGCGATCGGCGGCAAGGGCCTGAACCTGGGCATCGATTTCACCTCGGGAACGCGGATCACGGTCGGGCTCGAGCAGGCTGCAACGCAGCAGCAGCTCACCAATCTGCTCACCTCCGAAGGGGTATCGAACCCGACCGTCCAGAAGATCACCGGCGACAAGTCGCTCGGCGACAACGCGTATCAGATCTCGTTCAAGACACTGCCCGCCGGCGGACGCGAGAAGCTCCAGAACGCGATCCAGAACAAGTTCGGGATCGCCGGCAGCGGCAAGGACTTCGATTACGAGTCCGTCGGTCCGACGTTCGGAAGGACGGTCGCCAACAGTGCGGTGATCGCGATCATCGCGTCGCTGCTCGTGATCGCGGCATACGTGGCCTTGCGATTCGAGTGGAAGTTCGCGATCCCGGTGATGATCGCGCTCGCGCACGACCTTCTGATCACGAGCGGCGTGTACGCGCTCACGGGGAGGCAGGTGACGACGGCGACCGTGGCCGCCCTGCTCACCATCTTGGGCTACTCGATGTACGACACGATCATCGTGTTCGACAGGGTGCGAGAAAACATCCCGCGCATGCCGCGCGCCGCGTTCTCCCAGATCGTGAACCGCTCGATGTCCGAGGTGCTCACGAGATCGATCGCCACGACCTCGTGCACGCTGATGCCGATCATCGCGCTGCTCCTGTTCGGCGGCACGGCTGGCTCGACCGAGCTGACAGACTTCGCGTTCGCGCTGCTCGTGGGCGTCGCGTCCGGCGCGTATTCGTCGATCTTCATCGCCTCGCCGGTGCTCACGCACTGGAAGGAGCGAGAGACTCAGTACCGCCACCGCCGCGAACGGATCGAGTCTGAGTTCGGGTACGTGCCCGCCTACGCGACGACCGCGGCCGACGTCGAGCCGACCCAACGCCGCTCGCGGCGCGCGGGCCGCCTGACCGAGCCCTCACCCGACGGCGTGTCCGCGGCCGAGTTCGAGGAGATGAAGCGAGACCTAGGCCTCGACGAGCCCGAGTTCGGAGGGCACCGCACCTCGACGCTGACCAAGCGCCTCGCCCACAGCACCGAGGACGACGCCCTTGACGCCGGCCCCGAGACGCCGCGCTCGGGGTCCGCGCAGGCGTCGCGCCCCGCTTCCGCGCAGCCGTCGCGTCCGGGTTCCGGGATCACGCGCCGCTCGAGGCGGACCGGCGGCGGCCAGGTCCGCGACGGATCTGGACGCGCCGGCAATGGCGCCCCGCAGCCCCCGCCGCCACCGAAGGCTCAGAGCGATCAAACCGACGACGTCACGCCGGCGCCCGACGAAGCCGAGAACGAGGGCATGGCCCCGCCCGACCCCAAGCGCCAGCCCAAGCCCAGGTCACGCAACCGCCGGCACGGGAGACGCCGCTGATGGCCGTCATTCGCCACCGCCACCGGGATGGAGGCCGCTGATGGCCGGCGTTCGCCACCCCCACCACGAGGGAGGCCGCTGATGGCTCTGCTCGCGTGGGGCATGATGGGCCTCGCTCTCTGGCACTTCACGATCTGGCTTCCGGATCGGTTCTGGGGCGGAATCGTCGGCGCCCTGATCGGAGCCGTGATCGGCGCCATCGTGGTCGCGTGGATCATCCACGGGTTCTCGGTCCCCCCGCGCCACGACACCGATCTGGCGACCGCGCTCGAGGCGATTCCAGGCGCGCTGATCGGCCTCGCCGCGATCTGGTTCTGGGGCGTCCGGCGCGAGCGCGACACGGGCGTCGGGCCCGAGATGGTCTGACGCGGCGTCAGCGCCCCAAGGCCGGCGCAACCGTCACACGCGGCCTCAGCGATCCCCAAGCTGTTCCAATTCTGCGACGCCGCGTCACGAGTTAGCGACGGTTTGCAGGGAATTCGCCCGGTTCCGTCGGCGCCGGTCCATACGCTGCCGCCATGCCCGAGGCAGCAGCCCTATTTCGCGGCGATGACCCTGTCGAGACTCCGCGGCTACAAGGCGCCCTCCATGCCGTGCCCACGCCGGTCCCGCCGGCGCCGCGGCTCGAGCTCGCCCCTTACGACCTGACGGCCGCGCTCGAGCTCGAGCGTGAGCTCGGCGTGAGCCACGTGCTGGCGCAGGTACTCGTCCGCCGGGGGCTGTCCGGCGTGTCCGCCGCGCGCGCGTTCCTGCACCCGACCGAGGCGCACGACCCGAGCGCCTTCGCCGGGATCGAGCGCGCGGTCGAGATGATCGAGCGTCACATCCGCGCCGGCAACCGGATCGTCGTGCACGGCGACTACGACGTCGACGGCGTGTGTGCGACCGCCACCATGGTCCGCGCGCTGCGCGTGCTCGGCGCCGACGTGGGCTGGTACCTGCCCGACCGGCTGACCGACGGATACGGCCTTGCGCTCGAGACCGTACGCCGGCTGGCCGCGGGCGGCACCGCGCTGCTCGTCACCGTCGATTGCGCGATCACGGCCGTCGACGAGGTAGCCGCGGCGCGTGCGGCCGGCGTGGACGTGGTCGTGTGCGATCACCACGCACCCAAGGCGGACGGCCTCCTGCCGGACTGCGAGATCGTCCATCCAGCCGTGTGCGGCTATCCGTGTGTCGATCTGTGCGGAACCGGGGTCGCGTACAAGGTCGCGCAGGCACTCGGCGCGCCGGGCGTCGAGGACGACATCGAGCTGGTGGCGCTAGCGACGGTCGCGGATCTGATGCCGCTTGTGGGTGAGAACCGCAGGCTCGTGCGTGAGGGGCTTCGCGCGTTGTCGCGCACGGCCAGGCCGGGCCTGCGGGCGCTGATGACGGTGGCGAAGGCCGATCCGAGTGCGCTCGACACGCGCGCGCTCGGGTTCCGCCTGGCGCCGCGGATCAACGCCGCCGGTCGCCTCCGCCGCGCCGACGCGGGCCTCGAGTTGCTGCTTACCGACGACGAGCGGCGCGCCGGCGAGATCGCCGCCGAGCTCGACCGGGTCAATACCGAACGCCGCGCGGTCGAGCAGCGGATCGTGTGGGAGGCCGAGGCCCAGGTCGCCGAGCTCGGCGAGCGCCGGGCGTACGTGCTCGCCGGCGAAGACTGGCACCCCGGGGTGGTCGGAATCGTCGCCTCGCGGATCGTCGAGCGCCACCATCGCCCGGTGGTCGTGGTCGCACTCGACGGGGAGGTCGGCTCGGGGTCGGCGCGGAGCATCCCCGGGTTCGATCTGCTCGGCGCGCTGCACGCTACCGCCGAGCACCTCGAGCGCTACGGCGGTCACCGCGCCGCCGCCGGGATGACGGTCGGGCGAGATCGAATCGACGGCTTCCGGCGCGCGCTCGAGGATCACGCGGAGGCGGTCCTGCCCGACGACCTGCTCGTCGTGCGCGAGCGCGTCGACGCGATCGCGTCGGGTTGCGAGCTCGGCCTCGACCTGGCGGAGGAGCTCGAGCTGCTCGAGCCGTGCGGAATGGGCAACCCGCGCAGCCGGCTGCTCGTGCCCGGGGCGCGGCTCCGCGACCCGCGTCCGATGGGGGATGGGCGGCACCTGCGGTTCGTGGTTGGGTCGGGCGGGATCAACGCGCGCGCGGTCGCGTTCGGGTGCGACGGGAAGCTCGGTGTCGAGCCCGATGAGCCGGCCGACGCGACCTTCCGGCTCGAGCGCAACTTCTGGAACGGCGCGGTCGAACCGCGACTCGTGCTGGGGCACGCGCGGCCGTGTGCTCCCGACGCGATCGAGTTGCTCGGCGAGCCCGACGACTACCTCGGTGCCGCGCTCGACGCCTCAGACCTCGATCCGCTCCCGGCGCGATCCGTTGCCGGCGCGCGCACGGTGCTCGACCGTCGTGGCCACAGTCCGCTCGCGGTTCTGCGCGACGCACTCGCGGCCGGCCGCGACGAGCTCGAGGGCGGCGAAGGCGTGCTCGGGGGCGGTGGCGGAGAGCTCGGGGACGGTGGCGGAGAGCTCGGGGGCAGTGGCGGAGAGCTCGGGGACGGTGGCGGGGTGCTCGGCGTGTGCGCGGACGCGCCGCGCCGGCTGATCGGGCTCAGCTCGAGGGTCGGCGGGTTTGCGCTGATCTCCTACCACGCGCTCGCGCGAGATCCAGGGGTCGCAGAGCGATTCGTCCATCTGGTCGCGCTCGATCCGCCGACGTCCCCTGAGGCGAGGGACACACTGGCCGCCGGACGGGGCTTTGCCCATTTGGCGTGGGGCGAGCCTGAGCTACGCTTTGCGGAGCAGATGCACGAGTTGGAGTACGGTCTCCGGGCTTCGCTCGTGGCCTTTTACCGGGCCCTCAGGCTCCGGGGAAGGGTGACCGGTCAGGAGCTCGAGCACCTGCTTCGCGGCGACGGTCCGCATGCCCGCCCGGCACGTCTGGCGGCACGGCTGGTCAAAGTCCTCGCGGAGCTTGAGCTCGTCAGCCTCGACCCGGATCTGCCGGCCCTGGCGATCGCGGGCGCCGCGCCGACTGCATTGGAGCGTTCGCCGGCGTTCAGGGTCTACGCTCAGCTGTACGAGGACGGTCGAAGATTTCTGAGCAGCGCAAACCATCTCCCAGGAGGCTGAGCCGCACCCGCCAGAAGGGCGGGGCGAACTCGAACGGGCAGGACGGCTCGGGATCGGCGGTGTTCTCGGCTTCGCGGCCGCCGGTCGATCGCGTCGCCAGCCCGGACGCGCACGGGGAAGTCGAGCGCTCGGAGCTCACGCCGGAGGAGCGCCGGCTGCTCGGTGATCTGTTCGCGATCGTCGAGGAGCATGCCCACGAGGCCGCCGTCGCGATCGACCGCGACCGAGTCGAGGAGGCGTTCGTATACGCGTGCGTGCACCACGCCGATCAGCGCCGGCAATCGGGAGAAGACTTCATTACGCATCCAGTTGGCGTGGCGAGGATCTGTGCCGGGATGCGGCTCGACACCGACACGCTCTGCGCCGCTCTTCTGCACGACACGGTGGAGGACACCTCGGCCTCGCTCGAGGAGGTCCGTGAGGCCTTCGGCGAGGAGATCGCCAGCCTCGTCGACGGCGTTACCAAGCTGACGGGGCTGACCTTCCAGTCGCGCGACGAGGCGCAGGCCGAGAACTACCGCAAGATGATGGTCGCGATGGCCACCGACATCCGGGTCATCCTGATCAAGCTCGCCGACCGCCTGCACAACATGCGCACGATCGGCGCGATGACCAAGCAGAAGCAGATCGACAAGGCCCGGGAGACGCTTGACATCTACGCGCCGATCGCGCACCGACTCGGTATCCACGCGATCAAGTGGGAGCTCGAGGACCTCGCGTTCCAGACGCTGCACCCGCGCAAGTACAACGAGATCAAGGGGCTGGTCGCCCAGCAGCGCGCCGAGCGGGAGCGCTACGTCAACCAGGCCGCGACGTATGTGAGCAAGGAACTGGAGGAGCTCGGCATCCAGTCCGAGATCTCCGGCCGCGCCAAGCACTTCTACTCGATCTACGCGAAGATGACCAAGAAGGGGCGCGAGTTCAACGAGATCTACGACCTGACCGCGATGCGCGTGATCGTCGGGTCGGTCAAGGACTGCTACGGCGCGGTCGGCGTGATCCACTCGCTGTGGAAGCCGCTGCCGGGGCGGTTCAAGGACTTCGTGGCGATGCCCAAGTTCAATATGTACCAGTCGCTGCACACGACCGTGATCGGGCCCGAGGGCCGGCCGCTCGAGATCCAGATTCGCACCCGCGAGATGCACGACCTGGCCGAGTACGGGATCGCCGCGCACTGGATGTACAAGGAGACCGGCGATCGTGGCGACGGGGCGGCCGGGCCGCCGGCCTCGGATACCAAGCTCAAGTGGCTGCGCTCGCTGCTCGACTGGCAGCAGGAGGAGGCCGACCCGCGCGAGTTCATGGAGACGCTGAAGGTCGACCTGTTCGAGGACGAGGTGTTCGTGTTCACGCCGAAGGGCGAGGTCAAGTCCCTGGCCTCGGGCGCGACACCATTGGACTTCGCCTACGAGATCCACACCGACGTCGGGCACAGGTGCGTCGGCGCGAAGGTCAACGGCAAGATCGTCCCGCTCTCCTACCAGCTCCGTTCGGGCGACATCGTCGAGGTGCTCACGTCCAAGCGCGAGCGCGGTCCCTCCCGGGACTGGCTGGCGCTGGTCAAGACGACGCGGGCGCGGAACAAGATCAAGGCCTGGTTCAAGGCCGAGTCGCGCAAGGACTCCGAGCACACCGGCCGCGAGCTGTTGCAGGACCATCTCCGAAAGCAGGGGCTGCCGGCGCAGAAGATCGTCGGGTCGCCGTTGCTGGCGGACGTGATCCGCGAGATGGGCTTCCGCAAGGCCGACGACTTCTACATCGCGCTCGGCGGCGCCAAGGTGTCGCCCAAGGTCGTCGTCAACAAGATCATGCAGCGCCTCAAGCAGGGCGAGGCGGCCGAATCCGAGCCGACTGCGGCCGACGACCTGCTGAAGACGCGTCGCCGGCGCTCGCGCGCGACCACCACCTCCTCGCGCTTCGGGATCTCGGTCGAGGGCATTGACGAGGTCATGCTGCGGCTGGCCAAGTGCTGCCGCCCGGTCCCCGGCGATCCGATCGTCGGCTACATCTCGCTCGGGCGCGGGATCACGATTCACCGCGAGGACTGCCCCAACGTCGCCGTGCTGAAGAAGGACCCGGAGCGGTTCACGCCGGTGTCGTGGGACGGCGACCCGGAGACGTCGTTCCGGGTCGAGATCGAGGTCGACGGCTGGGACCGGCACCGGCTGCTCGAGGACATGTCGCGGACGTTCGCCGAGGCCGGCATCAACATCCTCGAGGCCCGTTGCATCGTCAACCACCCGATGGTCAAGAACCGGTTCGTGGTCGAGGTCGGGGACACGCGGTCGCTCGACCAGGCGATCAACCGGCTTCGCAACATCGACGCGGTGTTCGACGCCTACCGGGTGACGCCGGCCGCGGCGTAGGTCAGCGGGCGGGGCGCGCCGTGGGCGTGATCCACCGACGCTCGGGCGTGAGTGGACCGGGGTGGGAGGGAGTCGAGCCGCGCGCCTACGACGATCCGTCGCTCGCCGGCGTCCGTAAGCACGAGCTGATCGGCGAGGCCGAGGGCGCGAGCCAGTACCGGATGCGGTACTTCGAGGTTCCGCCGGGCGGCCGCACCGCGCGCGAGCGCCACGCGCACGACCACGGCGTGATGATCGTCGCAGGCCGGGCGCGGGTCACGCTTGGCTCGGAGACGCACGAGGTGGGAAAGGGCGACGTCGTTTACGTCGCCGGCGACGAGCTGCACTGCTTCGAGGCGCTCGGCGACGCTCCGCTCGGGTTCGTGTGCGTGGTCGGGCCGCGTTCAACGTCCTAGTTCGGGTGGTGGTTGCCGCGGGGGCGGCGTGATCCTCACCGTCCGCGGCCTGGCCCCTCGCATCTTCGAGATCACCACCGCCTCGCCGGTCCGGAGCGATTTGATCTCGTTCGGGTGGACGACGTACCTCTCCCCGAGGCGTCGGGTACCCCGCCCGGTGCTCTGCCCGCCGAGCAGACCGCCGAGTAGCCCGCCGATCTGCCGGGTCTCCTCCCAGACCTGCTCGGTGCCCGCAATCTGCGCGATCGTCAAGGCGGAGCTCGGCACCTCCTGGCGATGGACGATCTTCACCGCGGTGACGCCGAGCACGAGGTCCTGGAGCCCGGCCGAGGCGCGCTCGAGGTCCGCAAGCTCCTGAGTGGCGACGAACACCGGCATCCCCGATTCGCGCCCGCGCGAGAGCAGCGCGGCCACGTGGTCGCTCCCGAGTCCCGAGAACTCGTCGATGCCGATGACGGCCTGGGCGAGCGGGCGGCCCCGGGAAGGCTCGAGCAGGCGATCGCCCGACGCGGCCACCAGGTCCTGGACCGCGAGCGTTCCGATCTGTGCCGCGAGCTTGCCGTAGGTGCTCGAGTTGAGGCTGAAGACGACCACCTCCGGTCCCGACAGCGCCGCCCGCAGGTCGATCGCGGGGCGGCCCGGGTCGGCGGGTGGGGCGAGAAACGGGCCCGTGTGCGATTCGGTCAGGATCGCGAGGCGCGTTTGCAGCCCGCGCACAGCGCTCACCTGGTCGCGGGTCAGTCCGGTGAGGTAGTCCTGCACCCGTTCGCGCAGCGGCCGGTCGAGAGCCCTGAGCGAGGCAGCCAGGCGTTGCGGGTCCATCAGTGCCACGACCTCCTGCAGCGTCAGCGGCCGGTCGGCATGGGTCTGCCCGATCACCTGGAGGACGGTCTGGATGTAGCGCTCGGCGGCGCGCTGATAGTGCGGCTCGGTGAATCGCTCGGTGCTGATCAGCTTGTCCTTGAGCTCGGTGGCGTTGCCGTGGGCGAGCGGGTTCCAGTGGGCCCCGCCGTCGATCGTCCAGACTCGGATCGGGCGTCCGACCGCGGCGGCTGATTGCTCGAGGACGCGCACGAACGCCGGCGACCCCTTCATGTCGATCGCCACCACGGGCCGGCCCCGGCGGATCTGGTCGGAGAGAATCGCGAGCAGCGTCGTGGTCTTCCCGGCGCCGCTCGCTCCCAGGATGAGACCGTGCGCGGACAGCTCCTTGTCGCCCAGGCGGACCAATCTGCCTCGGTTGTCAACGCCAAGGACGACCTCGCCTTCGCGTCCGGGCGAGGACCGCCGGCGGTAAACACGCCGAGCGCCGCGAGCCGTCGAGACCGCGAGCAGCGCCGCGACCGCTGCGATCGCGGCGGTCGTGGGCAGCAGCATCAGCGCGCCGAACGCGGCCAGCACGAGTAACCGCCGCAGCGCGGCCGTGCGGTCCACGGGCCTCACCTGACCGCCTCCGGCATACGCGCGCGGGCTCGGCGCCGGTTCGTCGCCGCACGCTCCGCGGTCAACGCCGGGGCCGAGGCGGATCTCGACACGGTCGAGCGGACTCGCTGCACATGAACGAGGTCCGAGATCCCGAGACGGCGGGCCGCCGTCTGCACCGATCGCGCGACCGCCCGGCTCTCGACGAGGTAGACGACGCCGGCGAACCGAGGATCGGCGGCATAGCCACCGAGGATCTTCTCGAGGCGGTTCCGGGTCTTCGCCGTCAATTCGAGCTCGAGCGCGACTCGCCGGCCGTCGGCGGTTCTCAGCACCAGGTCCGGATAGTGGAGGCGCTCGTGTCCCTGCGGGCCGAATCCCCCGAGCCTCACCCCAACCGGCTCGGCGCCGGGCTCACGCGAGCCATCGAGCGAGCGGAGCCGCCGCTCGCCGACGATCTCGTCAAGCGGACCAAACGTGCCGTTGCGTGCGGCGAGCCACAGCCACGCGACGCCGACGTCGTGCTTGTACTCGCGCAGGTTGATCCCGGGCGTGGGGAGGCGGATACCGATATGCGCTAGCCCCTTGCCCGTGATCTGGTACCAGCGCGGCTCTCCGGGGAACGCGTCGTGGCGTTTCAGGTGGCCGGCGCGCGCGAGCTTGCCCATTCGGGCGCTGGCCGCCTCAGCCGAGGTGTCCAGCAGCACGGCGACATGAGTCGGCAGCGCCAGTCGGTGCTCGGCCAGGAACGAAAGGAGCTCGACATCCCGCTCGGTGAGGCGAACGCCACCCACGAGCATTAAGAGCCTGGGCGGGGCCGGTTTCACCCCCCCGGGTGTTTCGCCTCCTGCGAGACTCCGCGTTCTTACAGGCCCGGATGCGGCAGCGAGCTCGTGTCGACGACCTGGAAGTTTTTGCCGGTCAGCCGGTCGAGCAGGTGCAGGGCGTCGTTGTTCCAACCCTTGTTGGGGGCGCCCGAGATGTACCAGGGCGAGCCGTTGTCGGCCAGGATCATCCCGTAGCGCTTGAGCGCCTCGGCGACGATGCGCGCCTGATAGGGGAGCCCCGAGATGTTTACGCTCGCCTTCAGGCGGACGCGCAGTCCCATCGGAGGCAGGTTCGCGCCGTGGCACGTCGAGGCTTCGTGGCGCGCCGGATATACGTACCGCGGCGCGGTGCACGGCGCAGTGAATCGGAGCGCGTGGTCGATCGACCCGGCGGCGACTTCGTCATACCGAGCCAGGCCGGGGAGGATCGGGAGGCCGGCGGCGTCGGCCGAGGTCCAGCCGGCGGGGCGCAGGTGGTTCGAGCGCAGGTTGAAGATCGCGCCCGACCCGGCGGTCCAGCGCCTTCCACCGTCGTGCGGGTAGGCGGCGAACAGTTCGTAGTCGGTGCATGTGTCGCGGTCGACGACGATGACGTGCCGGTCGCCGGTCGAGCCGGACCCGCCCTCGATAGGTACTCCCTTGGGGATCGGGTACGGGCCCTTGTCTGACTGCGAGGAGTACTGGAACGTCACCGGCACCTTGGGCGTGCTCGACCCGACGACCGCGAACGGGATCCCGATCGGATCGCCGTCGTACAACCCGGACCCGAAATCGGGGTGAACCGGATCGTTCAGGCCGATCGTGGCGATGATCGCGGCCGAGTTCTTGGCCACCGGGAGCCGGTCGACCCTCTGGTTCCACGGGTTGTTCGCGGGGAACATCGGGCAGCCGGGAACGCCGGGGAGCGGATGGGCGGACACGAGCGCGGGCACGGCGACCGCGGCGGTGCCCGCGATCAGCGCGACGGAGCCCAGTGCAACGGCGATCCGGCGCACGGGGTCAGGAGACGACGACGAGCCCGCGCGGGATCACGCCGAACGCGGCCTCGTCGACGTCGCCGAGGTAGTCGCCGTCGACCTGGAGCGGAAGCTGGCGCTCGTCGCCTGATCTGACGCGGAGCCCATCGACGCCGGAGAACGGATGGACGTGATGGTGGCGGCTGACCTTGAGGTTGCTCGCCAGGGCGCGGCCGAGGATCGTCGGAATGTCGGTTGGGCGAGCGCGGTCGAGCACCACGACGGCAAGGTTGCCGCTGGTCAACGTTGCGCCCTCGGCCATCTCGACCGGCTTGTCGCCGAAGTAGGTGTATGGCGTCGAGTTCTGAACGATTACGGTCACGCCCGCGACCTGCTCGCCCCCGACGTGCGCCTCGAGCCGCGGTGGGTGGATGAGATAGCGCCGCGTGAACGTGCTGACGCCCGTAACGGTGTAGTACCACTCGCCGTACTTGGACTTGAGCTTCGGATGTGCGTCGACCCGCTCGACGACGCTGGCGTCGAGCCCGACGCCGGCGGAGAACAGGAACATCCGGCCGTTCACCGAGCCGAGGTCGACGCGCTTGGGATGCCAGTCGTCCGCCATCAGCAGCAGCCGCTCGGTCGCGTCGACTACGTCGGTGGGGATCCCGAGCATCCGGCAGTACACGTTCGCGCGGCCCCCGGGCAGGCAGCACAGCGGCGTGTCCGACCCGGCCAGGCCGTTGGCGGCCTCGTTCACGGTCCCGTCGCCTCCGAATGCGACGACGACGTCGTAGCCGTCTCCGGCGGCCTCGCGGGACAGCTGGGTCGCGTGGTCGCGCGAGTCGGTGTCGATCGCATCGACCCGGTAGCGGCCGCGGAGCGCGTACACGACGAGGTTCTTCAGCCGGTCCGAAACCGTGGTCGCGTACGGGTTGACGATGATCAGCATGCGCCGGCTGGGCGCGCTCGACTCCAGCGCCAGCGCGGCTTCCAGACGCTCGAGCGGGTCAGCGGACGTGGCGGCCATGCCGACGCTTCAACACCACGCGCGGGGGTTCGTTACGCGATTTGACACGGGTTGCACGGGCTTCCCGCTCAAGACGGCTCGAACTCTGGCGATCGTCTGCATATAATTCGCAGCACATAGCAGTACGCATCAAGAGGGGTGGAGGGACTGGCCCTGTGAAACCCCGGCAACCTCCCGCAAGGGAAAGGTGCCAATTCCATCAGGCTCCAACGACAAGCCTGGGAGATGTGGATAGGGCGGTTTCCTGGACCTCCGACCACTGACCCCGGCGGAGGTTTTTTCATATGCCGCCAGAGTCCCTTCGTTGCAAAGAATGCGATACGACGTATCCGCTCGACGCGCGATACGTCTGCGAGCGCTGCTTCGGGCCGCTCGAGGTGGCGTATGCGCCACGCTCGACCACCGATCCCGCGGCGCTGCGTCGCAGGATCCAAGCCGGGCCACACTCGCTGTGGCGCTACAGCGACTTCCTGCCCGTGCAGGCGCCGCCGCGAGGCACCCTGCCCGCCGGCTGGACGCCCCTGCTGCGGGCCGATCGGCTCGCCGAGCAGCTCGGCCTTCGCGAGGTGTGGGTCAAGAACGATGCGGCCAACCCGACGCACTCGTTCAAGGACCGCGTCGTGTCGGTCGCGATCGCTCGTGCGCGTGAGCTCGGCTTCCAGACCGTCGCCTGCGCGTCGACCGGAAATCTGGCCAACGCGGTGGCCGCCCACGCGGCTGCCGCCGGGCTCGAGTCGTACGTGTTCATCCCGCACGACCTCGAGGAGCAGAAGGTGCTCGCCACCGGCGTCTACGGCACGAACCTCGTCTCGGTCCGCGGTAACTACGACGACGTCAACCGCCTGTGCACCGAGCTGTCGGCCGAGCACGACTGGGCGTTCGTGAACATCAACATGCGGCCGTACTACTCGCAGGGGTCCAAGACGCTTGCGTTCGAGACCGCCGAGCAGCTCGGCTTCGAGCTGCCCGACCGGGTGGTCGCCCCGATCGCGTCGGGATCTCTGTTCACGAAGATCGCGCGCGGGTTCGAGGAGTGGATCGAGGCCGGCCTGCTGACCGGCGAGCTGCCGACTTTCCACGGCGCGCAAGCCCGCGGCTGCTCCCCGGTCGCCACCGCCTTCGAGGACGGTCAGGACTTCTGCCGCCCGGTCAAGCCGGACACGATCGCCAAGTCGCTCGCGATCGGCAATCCGGCCGACGGTCCCTACGCGCTCGACCTGGCCCGGCGCACCCGAGGCTCGATCGAGGCCGTGACCGACGACGAGATCCGCGAGGGGATCAAGCTGCTCGCCCGGACGACCGGAATCTTCACCGAGACCGCCGGCGG
>Ga0335072_10008133_pt1 | contig 15226 bp, 13 predicted proteins | sample Lox_Sample_21_FD_206725 | JGI IMG/M metagenome (GOLD analysis project Ga0335072, IMG submission 206725) | Soil microbial communities from Loxahatchee National Wildlife Refuge, Florida, United States - Lox_Sample_2.1 | ecosystem: Environmental > Terrestrial > Soil > Wetlands | place: USA... | reverse complement strand
TTTCTTAATCATACTCCTTCAACAGACCATTCGGCATTTGCGCTTTTAAAACAACCCAACGGCAATATGCAGGTACACTTGGCAAATGGCAGGCAGAACGAGAATTCGATGGCCAATAATGATGCTAGCAAGGATATACGACGAGAGGAACGTCAGGATGAGAACGCAGTGGGAAAGTTGGAGCATGCTGCTCAGGATAAGCCCTTCCAATGTCCAGACTGTGACATGAAATTTTCTCGTCAAGCCGAAATGAAAAGACATGCCAAGAAACATCGACAACCAGACTTGCCTTGCACATTCCCGAGTTGCAAAGAGGTATTCTATCGAAAGGACAAGCTCCGCCAACATTGGGAGAGAAAACACAAAAATAGTTCACTACCCTCCAATCTTGGCTCAAGCAAGCCTGGAAAGGATCCGGATCAAGATGGCAATTCCCGGTCAAACGGCTTTTCTAAGTTCAATGGTTCTAGATCGGAGGGCCAATCGTCAGGTCGGGCGTCAGAGAGTAGCAAGCCATATAATTCATCCTCATCAGGCCGCGGCTGTGCTTCTGATGACCATGATGGGTCCTCGCGAGGGAACAGTAAAAGTAGTGATGCTGATTTAGATCACTATACGGAAAGCAGCGAGAGTGATGCCGTTCAGAGTGATGTGGATACTCGGAGTGATTCGAGTAGCGACACTGATCGGCTTGACATAAGGTGAGTGCGGTCATTAATTCAGGTGGACTGACAAGCGGCTAGCAACTCCGTTGAAACGGTCATACGGCTGACTTACTGAACAGCAGCAACCAAAATATCTATCAGAGCGTCTCTGATAGTCAAAAAGGAGCCTTGGAGTTTTCTCTCGTGCAACCTATGACTAGCAGCGTTGAAGGAGAGGACACTAGGCCGCGGATGCTTTCAAATTCAAGTGTCATGCCAGCACAATCATCAAAATCGACAAGTGCATCAAATCGCTTACGTGATGTACTCGGAAAAGAACGAGAAAGTGTCACAAGACTCGAAAAGCTAGAGAGCCATGTTTTCAAGCGGGATGCCAGATTAGACTTGGAGGTCCAGACTGCATTCTGCGAAATCAAAGAACTTTGGCGAAGTGTAGCCATGCTTCGGGGGCAAGCCCGTTCACAGAACAATCGGATCAACTCTCTAGTCGACGCTAATCAAGCCATACAAGGAGACCTTCAAGCCTTGCAGAACCCGGTGATAGCAATTAATAATGCGTTCGGAGTAAAATCCTCAACAAAATCTCAATCAACTGACGAAGGCAGCGTGTCTGGATCTTGGACAGCTCATGTATCCCTATTGCCCTGCACCTCGCAGCCCTTTCCGTTCGACAAAGATTCTTCTGCGTATAAACGTGCCGTGTCACGGGGACTTCACCGAACTATCACAATTCCTGGTCCCGAGAGTCGGTCCTTCACCAAGGCAATCTCATCTGAGTTCGCGCCGTTCCTCAAAGGCGGATGCTGGATGCCTCTTATGGCTAAGATCCGTGAAGCTGAGAATCTCCTAACGCTACGGCAGCTCCTTCCTGCTCAACTAAGGGAAAGGTTTTACGATCTTGAGTTTCTAAAACGTAATTGTGCTATCCTAGACAAAGACGGAAATATACTTAATCTTTATATTGCAATGCAATATAAAGACTTTTCCTGGGCTCAGTTGCGACGCTTGCCCCTTGTGATAGGAGGTCTTGAAGCTTCCTGGGAATACGACCCGCTCCTCGATGGTCCTTGTGATCCTGACTATCAACTGAAACAAGACAACACGACCTCGGCGTGGAAGACTGACCTTGCTCTAATGCCTCCTCGTATTACAGGGCCAGGACCACTTATTCGTCAGAGCGACAGCGGGACCGCTTTGACTGGCAACAGGAAGAGGTCAGGATACTCAGACAAGACCTCAAGCAAACACCGAGAGTCTTACCGTAGTGTGTCCAGTGCTTACCGTACGATTCTTCCCCTTGAGAGCTTCTAGTCTAACGCTAACTTATCCATTGCAGTAGATTCGAAAGTTAGCCATGCCACAATTTCTCGGGGCTCTGTTGATGTGATAAACCAAAGCAAGAGACGTGAGGATAGACTCGAGGTACGGTCCTCAGATGCTAAAAGTTCCGAATACCACAAGTCTTCGTCTTCGAAGAAGCATAGGAAGTGAGGTAATCTTCAATGTATAATTGAGAGATGTAACAAAGATCTAAGGTAGAGCACTCTGGGACGACTTGACGTGCAGTAAGGGGTTGCCTTCTTTTTTTATATTTTTTTAGGAGGCCCTGACACAGGGCGAAAGGCTGCTCATAATGTGAGGTATATAATTTCAGTGTACGATGTTGGCGGTAGTTTATTTAAAGGGGATTAGATAGCGATCTTAGGGAGCCAAAGGTGGCAACGCGCATTCCAGATGAGTTTCGAGACACATATAACTGCAACAGCAATTACTATCTCTTTATCATGCCTTAACACAGAGACTTTTATCATAATATCCATACTTATGTGAGAATTGAACTGTGCGAACGAATATGTTACACCAGGCCTCTAAATGCATTCATTTTTGCGATAGACAAACCCGAATCAAACTCGACAACGGATAGATCATTTTTCATGCCACTTATTTTGGGAAATCCCCCGGCATTGGGTGATTGAAGTGGCATTGCCTCTTAGTGCGAACTATCGCAAATAATTCTCAAGAACTGGTAGTTCTTTCTGAGCACACCATACCATGAGTTCGTTCCATCGTAGATCATTAGAGATATATGTCGATCAAAGAAAGAACTACTGATATACGCTGATGACGAGAGAGGACTACTACGAGAAAACAACAGATGCCTTGAGGGAGTATAAATTTTCTTCTTCAAACACCAAAAATCTAACACCTTTTACCTCTGACTTCTCACGTCAACCGAAACTTCAAGTAGTGAAGTAGCTACTGCAAGTCCTTCTATGCGTCGTCCTCTTCCCATACCCCGTCCACCTCACTAAACACTCATAGCAAAACTCATACCCACACCCCACTGGCGGCCCACCTGCGCCCAGAAAGCCGTATATCAGCCATTTATCTACGACATTGGTTACTTCTCTCACGGGCAGAACTCACAAGTCATATGATTACAAGTACCCTCCACCTTCTCCACATTCACCCTACAACTAGGACACGGCCTTGTCGTCCTCCTAATGACCGCCCTAACGGCAGCCTCCTCGCTCCTCAAACGGCGCTCATTTCTATCGTCGTATTCTTGGCATGTCAGCCCCGTGTGCCAGGGCCGCTCGTGGACGTAGCACATCTCGTAGCCGCACGCGTTGCACAGCATGAGCTGCTCGCCCGGGGCGTGGATCTGGCCTGAAGTGCAGCCTTCGCGGAGGCACCAGCGGAAATTGGGGATGGTTTCCATTGCGTGGCGGGTTGAGAGGCGGTCGTATCTGTCAGGTTGGATTGGTTAGTACTGGCTCAGGAATGAGGTTATGGTTAGGGTTAAGATGAAAAGAGGGTTATATAGTACCGGGCAAAGTCTTCATCTGTGGCGAAGTCGGCTATGTCTTTGAATTCAAGCTGGTTGGGACATAAAGGGCAGATTATGTTGGTCCAGCGGCCCTCGTCTATTGCGGCTCTGATGGTTGAGATAATGCATTCTCTGCATGCTGGAAGATGCAGACATCGATCTGTGACTGGTCGGTGTGGGAACCCGGTGGCGACAGTCCTATCATTGACGCATATTTGGCACTCCCTTATTTCTGTTCTCCGCCGGCGTGGTTGATATCTAACGGTTGATGTTAGCAAGGAGAAGTGCTTTGTGTATTTAGTCTGGCTCACCGTTGAATATCTTCTGGACTCGCAAACTCTTGGATATCTGCGGCTTCGAGTTGAATACCACATCCATCTTCTGGGCATCGGACCTGGTCCCAACCTTCTTGCGCTAAACTGACATTTATTCTTCTCCCCAAACACAGACGACAGAATCTGGGCTCATGATTGCATCCCGATGTAATCCGTCTTCTCGGAAAAGCAGCTAGTATTGATTTCGTTTGTGAGCATCCCATACAAACTCTGTGGAGACCTGGATTTGGAACTCTGGCTAGAAGCGGGGGCGCAATGGTAATAGGAGGGGGCGCTGGATACAGAATTGAGTCGACTTCAGACTCGAAATCTGAATCCAGGTCAAAGGTCTTCTGTCCTCGTCTCCTACGCCTCCAAAGCATACATAGGCAGGCTAAAATCAAAAAGACACCGAAAACAGCTCCTCCTGTGATGATACCGATTTTTGCACCAGATGAAAGCGATACAGGTGTGCCAGCACTGGTGCTTGTACCGTTACTTCCATTTGTGCAACCGCTTTGACAACCATTTTCAATAAGGCAACTATTTTAACTTTCAGCATCACTTCAAAAAAGATCATTCTATAGCTGATACATACTAATAATCAGTATTACCGCAGTAACTGACCTTCATATTAGCCAAAAACCAGAGTCTTATACAAAGGTAAATGCGAACCCATTAATGCTACAACAACCAACCTGGCACACTGTATCATTGAAGTCGGATCCACAGCGGCCATCACCAGGCAGCGTAGTGATTATGCAACCACTCTGGCAGCCTTGCGACGGCTGACAGCTACGCACTAATTAGCTTGACTGCAGGCAACTCGAAGACAAGGCTCTAACAATTCAGAAGTATTTCCACAATATCTATAGCGGAGCAGTTAGTGTATATTCAAATCATATATTTTCTGAAAGGAAAAGAGGAATCTTTACTTACCCATATTGGCTACAGCACGTATTCAGTGGGTCAAAGTCGCAGGTTGCGCCGTTGCCTTGTGATCCGCATCGCGGATCAGCTCGAGGCTGTAGGAATTCCGACGCAACAAAATACGTTGCAGGTCTTGAGGAAGAAGTGAATAGAAGCTTCGAACTGGCACTTCGAGCAGTAAAGTACGACATTGAGAGGCCTGTGGTCGTCGCGGTTCAAATATATGCGTGGACTCTCCCAATAAAAAGGACGGCAGACATATTTCAGCTTGTAGTAGTGGTAGGGCTCCATGTTAGGCACCCCAGCGATCCTACAGCCAACAGTGGCTGCGGGCGGTGGATTTACATATGCGCAGCCTTCAGAACTAGCTTGAGGCTATGGCTTCCGCAAATGCAGTTTATTCTAGGCGGAGCGTCCCAAGGCTGTTGCAATGCCAATTTGCGGGTACGAGAAGTTCTCATAAGGTAGGTGACCAACACGACTAAAAGGCAAATCGCCCTGCAGAAGCGTGCAACCATCTCTTTAATCGGGGCGGGGCTTTCAGCGTTGTACGTAGAATGCTTGCTACCACTTGATTAGAGCTCTGTTACGTGTCTATCCCTAAAGGGAGCTTTAAGAATTCCACTTTAGGCGACCCACTTCCCCCCAACCAATATTGCCGGATACCTACACAAAGCTCTAACTTTATCAAAAAAAAAAAAAAAAAGAGGGTAATTTTAGTGAAAATTGAAATTTAAATGAAATTTAAATGGAATATTTAGTGTATGTATAATATTAGACCGCATTGAGCCAGCAAAGTTCCTATACAACCACAAAGTACCTGAAACAGAGTCCGCCAAGCTGGGAAGAAATACACTGGCATATGGCCTTCTACTGCACAGACGAAATGAGTGCCGCCAATACCTCCGAATGAACGGACGAGTCAACTACCAGCGACTAATAGGAACAAGTAGAGGGACTAAGAGGTTCTCAGAGCGGATGATTCGTTCAGGGAGACTGCATAGATGGGTTGCAGGGCTTGCGAGAGCTTATCTTCGATTAGTAAATAGGGCAAGCGAATATGACTGTAAACGTTATCTTTTTCGCATGACCGAAGTAGCGCGCTCAGACGGTCACTTAAACATTTCATCGGGATATGTAGCCCAACTAAAAGTCCATTATTAAAACATACTCACCAAGCCTCTTGAAAACATGAACGTAGCCTGCCAATGCGGTCTCGTCGCCTTCCAGACTCCCCTCCCCAGCCCCCTTGCGCTTTACATTTGCCACTGCAATGAATGCCGGCATCAATCAGCGAGCGCCTTCGGCAGCAGTGCCATATTTCCGCGCTTTTCGTTACCGACGTCAATCGAGCCCCTGATATCTCGCTACACGCGGAGCACCGATGCAGGAAATACTCTGGACTGTTACTTTTGCAAGAATTGTGGTAGCAGGATACTCCATAGCTCAAGAGGAGGGGCCACTGTAAGCGTGAAAGGAGGATGCATAGAGGGTTTGGATTGGAAAGGTGCAGTGCATATTTGGACTAAGAGGGCGGTATTGCGGGTGCCGGAGGGAGCAGAGGCCTGGGAAGGGGAACCGGAAGAAGGGAAGCGTGAAGCTGGAGGAGAGATTGCTGAAGCGAAGGGTGGAGATGGAAAGATAGCTCAAAGCGATAAGGGTGATGTGTAGACATAGAGATGCTTGAATATTTACTTTATTCGTCACCAACATGCCTCGGAATTCCAATCTCCTCAGTTCAGGCCGGCTTGTGTTTAAACCTCTGAGCAAATGGAACCATCATTTCATTAAAAACCAACGCTCTATCTTAGCATAACATAAGCCTAGAACTTCGTATAAAGTAAGCTAGCAAGAAGTTCTAGTTTCATATGATATTGAGTTGTAATTGGAGGCGACACATAGAAATACCGCTTGATTTACTGAAACCGAAAGAACTCTATAGATTCCATTGGCTTGTGAGTAATATTTCCACTCTTATCCCAATAGCTAACTATATTTGAAGTGCCGGCAATGCCAATATAAATTAATAAAGCAACAAATACGCACATCTCATACAAAGTGACAGCTTTCTACCATTTTGACTTGCCTTCTTCTCTTTGGCCGAGTTACTTTATATTGACATATGCATTAGTGTTTTCCACAAGCGTGTTCAAACATTAGCACCCCAGAATAGCTCGAAATAGTGGATTAGGTGCTGTATGTGGTCAGGCGGGACTAGCGTATTACTGCTCACTGATATCGCAATCGCCTTTCCGCCATTCCACACGAAGTGTTAATTTTGCAACCTACCGCTTTTGCGCCAACAAGCTGGGAGTTCGCGGATCAGGAAAGGCTGTTCAAACCGCATTCCGAGACGCCAGCTGGGAAAGACGTCTTTGAGCAACCGTTGGGGGAATTAAAGACTTGCAAGGATATATTTAATTGGCTAGAAAAGAAGGAGAAACACAAACTAGAGGATTGGGAGATGGATTTCTCGAGCACGTATATTCTACAAGCGTTTGATGATGATATTTCAAAGATCAGTGGCTGGAACCATAAAAGAGATCTGGACTATATTCTTGCACGGCAGAGCAACTATGCTCGAGCGATATATCCTGCAATTGCCCACGCAATTAAGGCAGGTGTGATAACAGGGTTAGACCCAAGATAGCCTTCGATGTTTGATTATCCCATACCCTCTGGTTATTGAGGGAAAGTTATCCTGACTCTTAATATAATTACGCTGGGTAGGCAGCTCTTACCTCTTCATCTGTGAGTCTGGCGTCATCAACCCATGCTTATCTGCTTCTCCACAAGTATCCCTCCCATGAGCTTTTCTGGTCTAGGCAGGAACTCTTGCGACACTATAGGGCAGACATAGCACTTTTCAATTCTGTATATTGAGAGGAGATACACGTCGCACTTGGCATTTCGGTGGCCAAAGCTTGCACCATTTAAGGTCATGTTCTTAGCTGACTATTCTTCGCCGGCAAGTATGGTCGATTGACCATTTGAGGCAATCTCTTCTACATCCAATAGTCCCGTCTTTTTATTCCCATACATTTCTTCCAGCCGTTTGGTAGTATTTGTGTACGCTTGATTTAGAGAAGCAACTTTCGTTGTAGCTACCTTTCAGCGAAGATTTACGACACCCGCCTTCTCGAGAGTTGATCTTCCGCAACAGTACCATAAAGGGTGCCACAAACTAATGTATCTGCATCATCTCCAAGATGGATCCTCGATGTTGAACAGCAAGTGGCCTAATAGAGATCATGATGTATATTCCGGTTACTGAAAAGCGAAGCATTTTTCGTCCTATTAGACGGGAACGGAGAATGCTAGTAGCGTAGCGCCGCTGTGTGTCGCGTCGTTATCCAGTCGTTCAACTCATCACTCGCCTCCCTGCTTGTTGTGTGGAAAGGAGGAGAGAAAAAGGTGAAAAATGTGGAAGAGATATATAGTTTTATTTGGGGAGAGGCTGAAATATGTAGATAGATCTTTTTCCATGAATTGCTTTATTATAATCGCTATTCTGCGGATGACCCTTTTGCTAATGAGAAACCTATACATACCACTCACCATTCTCGTTTATAGCCAATAATTTATAGCAAGGAGACAGACTTTGCGAAATGACATTAACTTCATCGACAACTTTTCTATAGCAAATCAAGACACAATTAAGTAGTAGCAGCCTCATTCCTAGCCGGAAGCACCTGCAGCGGCGCCTGACTTCTCGAATCCGCGACCAAAACCTCCAACAGTGCATTCAGCATCTTCTCCTGTAGGCTCAACGCACACAACATCCCAACCTTAACACTAAGCGGTATCTTCGCCATGACTATATTCCAAACATCTCGCTTCATCTCAAACTCAATTTGTGCGTTACTTATCACGGGGTGGATATGCTTTTCCACATCTGTTACACTGAGTTGAGGATTCTTGCCGACCAGTATTGTTACCTCGGAGTTAGTTGGGACTGATCCAAGAGACAGGATGCTGCTCCCGTCTTTCAACTCAACTTCGATAATGTTCTGCAATTGCGATTGGCCTACTGTGGAAATGATAACCGGCATCCTGAAATGCGGGGCGTGGCAGGCGAGGAACTTCAGTGTCCAGTCGCGCTTTGCTGGTAAGAAGGTAGACTTAGGTGAAGAGTGTGTGATCTTAACGACACCCGTGGTTTGTGTGAAGGTTATGATCGTCCTGGCGATTTTGGCCTCTTCCAGCCTGGCTCCGGTACCGTCATCCTCGAGGATTTCGAAGGTGGCATCTGCACCAACGACGATGAGAATTTCGAATACGGTTGGGTTCGGGCAGCCATTTTGAAGTTCAGGTGCTGCATCTAGAGGAATTATGGAACCTTCACGTGCGAGTACTGGATATTTTGACAGAGGGCGGTTAAGCCACAGTTCCCTATTACCGTCATATACAATGCCAGTGAATATATCAACGTGACGCCTTGGAGGTATCCAGCCCTGCACACTACCAAGTCGTGTTTTTATGTTGGCTGGAGATGTAATAGGAATAACTAGAAGCTCTGAACCAAAGAAATATTCGTTAGGATGTCGATATGCAGCCGGAGCTTCCGGATAGTGCCAATATAGAGGCTGAATGAGCGGCTCACCGTCCCGGGCTGATAGCACATTCATTGAGTATAGATAGGGCATGAGCCGGTGCCTATATCTCAGGAATTCGTCCATTATACCTCGAGCTTCCACACCGAACGTCCAAGGTTCTTTCGTAATGAAAGGGTCGAATGTCGAGTGTAGACGCATGATTGGGGAAAAGACACCGAATTGAAGCCATCGGGTAGATAATTCCTCGTCCCGATATCCAAGCATATGACCCCCAATATCATGGCTCCACCATCCATAACCAATGTTGGAGGCCGTTGCGGTAAATTCAGGTTGGAAGTCAAGCGACTCCCAAGTGATGTGTACGTCGCCAGAGAATCCAACAGGGTAGCGATGACTTCCAGGACCTCCGAAACGCGAAAGGATCAATGGCCGTCTGCCATTATGTCCATTGTCTAGGAAATGGTAGTGATTAAGCACTTGGAGTGGGTCGACATTGGGCATACGTGAGTGGGTGCCTTGCTGCCAGTCGATCCACCAAAAGTCTACTCCTTGATCTTCCAAATTGCGGTGAAGAATATCAAAGAAAGCATCGCAAAATCTTCGATTCGTAATGTCGAATAGGATAGGCTCACCATTTGAAGTATCATGACCAATTGCATTTCCCATATCTTTATATTGATCTTCATAGCTGCGGACACCTCCTGCCGGGTGGTCATTCAAAGGCACTTGGAGATTCCTCTTGTGCATTTCCTTCAGGAAGCCCTCAGGATTCGGAAACAATTTCCGATTCCAGGTGTAGCCAGTCCACCCGCTACCTGTGACCCTCTTATCATGTACGAGATGCCAATCCATATCAAGGGTGCCAACGGAAAAAGGCAGACCCTCGGATTTGAATCGGTCCATAAGTCCTAGATACTCATCTGCAGAATAAGGATAATAGCGACTCCACCAGTTGCCCAACGACCAGCGAGGCAAAAGAGGCTGTTTACCGGAAATGGCATAGAAGGCCTTGATGGCGGCACGGTAATCATGGCCATAAGCAAAAAGGTATCCATCAATGCGGTCTTCTCCTGGTCGACGACTAGCTATCCAGCCATTATCACCGAACAACATGGATTTCGAGTCATCAATTGTCGAGTATCCTGCTTTCGAAACAACGCCGCCTCCTAGTGGGATCCGACCATTCACGTCATCAAGCGTACGAGTTGTGCCACCAAGGTCTTGTGAAGGCTCTCCATATCGCCAAAGAAAGCCATACGTCGAGAATTTGCCCCCTATCTCACAAGTGAGACCACTTGCGTTGAAGGGTCCTTTGTCGTATCGTAAGTGGAGTGAATCTGTAATGATCTCAAGGCTGTGATCATGTTCGATCAGGCGAAAGTCAGGCACTGTACGGAGGCGATTGAGGGCGAAGACTGACGCTCTGTCCTCGAATTTCCCGTCAGGTGCCCATTCATAGCGGATGAGACTACTCTCGAGAACGGTAAAGCGATATTGGCATTTTGCTCCACCAACGATAGCCTTAGGGTCTGCACGAGGCTGTCTTGGGAAGGTATATCGATGTGACATACTTAATTGAGGCAGCGGGTGAATTATGTAGTCAACGGAGATATGTGCTCAGTCAACTACAAGGACTCGCAGAACCGGATATTGATTTAATACAATCCTAAGTCTCTAATTGGGGCCCAAAGGTAATGTAAAATACTGTTGTATATCGTGAATACACGACGTGTCTCTAGACCTACCTGGGCTAGTTTCTGATCAAATGAGTCACACAACACTCGTCTTCATGCAGTGATACAATAGTTCTCTCTCGCTTGGAAAGAATCATGATCATGACAATGGCCGAAAAGGAGATCCGAATTTGCAGTTGCTGTTCTCCTGAAAATGTACCCCTCAATACCCGTAGCGGTCATGGTCACGAGTGCGATGTCTCGCTTAGGTTGGGGTCCCAAGCGAACGTACCATGCTCTCGGCCGTGTAGCCCCCCTGTTCAACTTTGTGGAATAGCGCAGCTTGACCAGCTTCGCGTCCTCTGCTGGAGTGATCCTGGGTACGCTTGTTCTTATTTTGGGACGCTGTGCCCGATCTAGGCTTGGGCTTGAGTGAGCGGACGGGAAAAGAATTAGTAGATCCGTGAATCATAAAGGCATGCAGACTCAGGGACGTGTTCCAGGTTGAATTCTATACAGTATCGTGCCTCTTCCCCAATCGTTGTGTGTTTAAGGACTCCATGCATAGGCCATTACTGGTACTCCGCCCTCATGCTGGATGTCGACTGCTCATCACCTAAGGAGGAATGGGTGATCTGCTGGTGCGCTCCAAGGTGGGGAGGGAGGCGGCCGAACCCACTTGGCAGGGCGTATGTGTTCGCTGTCTTGATTGTCATCATCATCGTTCCCGTCAACACCCCTGTTGCTACTATGCTCGCCTTGCTCTTCCTGCCCAGCCTCTTAATGTTGATGCTGTTGCTTCCCGCTGTCACAGTCCTTGTCTAAAATATTGAGGGAGGCATAGCTGGGCTCCCCTAACGTGTTATAACTAATATAAGGCAGCCAGCATCGTCTTAGCTTACTATCGAGAGATCGCTAAATTTCAGAGACAACTTCGCTAAATTTCTAGGCTATTGTTCACTATTTTGAGCGCTGTGATTCTCTACTACCACGATACTATGTTATATATAAGAGCATAACTTTTGGAGATTTTATACGTCAAAGTTAGTTTTAAGAACCGTCTTTCGGGCAAGGATATGAAATTTCGGAAGCCTTTCGGGTCAAGAATATGTTTTCGGGTCGTGTTCAAAAGTAGTTTAGCGAGTAGGTGCACGGACGTCTCTTTCGACTCCGGGTCAGCCCAGTCCTCTCTATTTTATGCGGCAAGGCTTGGCTGCTGATAAAACGATTTATGACTGCTTTGTATGGAGAAGGCTACAATCTTTACCGGACATGACCGTCTTTCTAATGCTGTCGACTAAATACTGCTCCTTGTTCAATCATTCGTTGAAGCGCGTCGCAGCTCCTCGTGCATCGCTATAGATGAAATGGATGGAGGCAAAGTTGGGTTCCAACCAGTACCTACTGAAGCCGACGTGCGTTTGACAGGCCTTACACTCTTAGCAGACCCCCCCTCTGCTGCGTTAGAGTACGGAATTGAGTTCAATTATGGTTGTAGTACTGACTGCTCTTAGTGTCGTCTTCGTACATGGATTCACCGGCCATCCTCGACGCACCTGGACATACGTTGGCGAAGTGCCACAGGAAAACAGAGCGACGCACAGCAACGACAACAGCGAGAGCCCCTCCAAGTTCCGTCGCCTCCTCAGCTCCGACTCCTCCAAGAGGGCAGCGGCCCGCAAGGCAGTCTTCTGGCCGCAAGATCTTCTACCCACGACTCTGCCAAACGCACGTGTTTATACGTATGGATATGACAGCAACATCCGCCATCGACTTGGAACTCCTGCGAACAAAAGCACAGTGTATGATTTAGGCCATAATCTGCTGCTAAGCCTGGAGGCAAAACGAAACTGCCAGCCATCTAGACCCCTTATATTCGTCGCCCACAGTCTAGGGGGCATCGTGGTTAAGGAAGCATTGCGGAGGTCCGAGGGTTACCGGACACATCACAGTCATCTTTACAGCATTTATGACGCCACTGTTGCTATCCTTTGTTTCGGTACTCCTCATAGCGGGGCAGATCCGCGGGGTGTGGTCCATCGTGTTGCTGAGGCAGTCGTGCGACTTGCTGGGTTCACTGTGAACGACCAGCTTGTTAACAGTTTGCTACCTAGTTCCGAAAGACTAAGGGAACTTCGCGACGAGTTCAGCAGAATGTCGCGCACTAAGAACTGGATGTTATTCTCTTTTCAAGAGCAGTATGGACTTAAGGTCCTCAACGGTTACAAGGTAGGAATCGTTTGCTACGTACAAAAGAGCGCGCTTTTCCAAATACTTACTTAACTCATAGGTGGTCGAAGACACCTCGTCAACCTTTGGAGATCCGACAATCGAGATTGCGCAACATATTGCCAATAACCACATGGACATATGCAGGTTTAAAGGGCTTAATGACGGCGAGTATGAGAAAGTTGCCGCAGCACTCCGTCGCATATCTCAGGTCATCGAGGATAATGCAGGACAGCAAAGTCAGTCTGACATTCATTTTGTAGATGTCCAATTCTAACCCAAGTAGTAGAAGTGCGCTTAGAGACAAGGTTATCCACTATAGAGCCACTGAATCTCAATGCAGTAGTAACTAAAGAAGAGAGAGAAGCCCATCTTGATTCCTTGTCATTCCAACAGATTGACGCACGGCTTCTGAATATCAAGAAAGCCCATGACAGGACATGTAACTGGTTGTTTGAACAGCTGGAATACAAGCAGTGGCTTGATTGCGATTTGACTGACAACCATCAAGGTTTCTTATGGATTAAAGGGAAGCCTGGTGCAGGAAAATCTACGATGATGAAGCATGCCCTTCTCAAAACCAGAAGGCTGTTGGCAAGCGCTGTAATTATCTCATTCTTCTTCAACGCACGAGGCGATATCCTCGAAAAATCAACCTTGGGCATGTACCGCTCACTCCTGCTTCAGCTTCTGATTGCAATTCCTTCTCTCCAAGATGACTTTGTCCGCATGTTTTCCTGGAAGAGAAAACATAGCGATGTCTACGAATGGAATATCGAGGAACTTCAGGAGTTTTTCATTGCGGCTGTCAAGGGCCTTCAACAACACCGATTAGTCTGCTTTATTGATGCACTTGATGAATGCAAAGAGAACGAGGTGCGTGAATTGGTCGAATTTCTCGAGGGCCTAAGAGACACTGCTGTGTCATTTAGAACGTCCCTAAATATATGTTTGTCAAGTCGCCATTATCCACATATCCGCATACAGAAGGGCATTCAATTGACCGTGGAGGGGCAAGATGGCCACGACAAAGACATTGCGACATATGTCGAAAGCAAGTTCACAGTCCCTCACAGCAAACAGATGGACGATATCAGAGCCGAAATACTTAGCCGAGCATCAGGAGTGTTTCTATGGGTCGTCTTAGTCGTGCAAATGCTGAACAAGGAATACGATCATGGCCAGACACATGCTCTGCGACGGCGGCTAAGCGAAATCCCAGATGAGCTTGATAATCTGTTCGCCGACATCTTAATGCGAGATGCTGAAAGAAGGGACGAGTCGATACTCTGCTTACAATGGCTCTTGTTTGCGCAGAGACCTCTTAAGCGCGAAGAGCTTTACTTTGCCGTGCTGTCCGGAACTGAACCTTCAGCACTAGGGAAATGGGATCCCGCCGAGGTCAGCAACCGGACCATTGACAAGTTCATTCTTAGTTGCTCAAAAGGACTTGCAGAAGTATCAAAAGCAAAGGATCAAACGATCCAGTTCATTCATGAGTCTGTACGCGACTTCTTCCTCCTAAGAAATGGCTTAGCCAAGCTCCAGCCTGACCTTGCAGTGAACATGGTAGGGCTAAGTCAGGATCGGCTTAAACAGTGCTGTTATCAACATATCATGGCAGATATGTTCGAGGACCTTTTGAATGATGAAGTACCAAGTGCAAATTCGCGAGCGGCAAAAGCCTTGCGGAATAAAACATCGAAAACGTTTCCATTTCTTGAATACGCCGTGCATAACATTTTTAGTCACGCTGATGCCGCGCAGAGTCGTGGTATTTCGCAGAAAGACTTTTTGAGAGAATTTGACCCTCCTAGCTTCACAGTGCAAAAATGGATAAACTTCGATAGTATCTTCCAACGGTATCAGATTCGTCGATATACTCTAAAGGCTAAGCTGCTATACATCCTTTCAGAGAAAAATTTATCGAATCTCGTTGAGGTTTCATTAACTGGCAAAGCTGACGTCGACGCTTTAGGAGAGCGATATGGCAGTGCTATACAGGCAGCTTCAGTAAATGGCCACGCAA
>Ga0335072_10008132_pt1 | contig 15227 bp, 9 predicted proteins | sample Lox_Sample_21_FD_206725 | JGI IMG/M metagenome (GOLD analysis project Ga0335072, IMG submission 206725) | Soil microbial communities from Loxahatchee National Wildlife Refuge, Florida, United States - Lox_Sample_2.1 | ecosystem: Environmental > Terrestrial > Soil > Wetlands | place: USA: Florida... | reverse complement strand
TTCAGTCGGTGAATCTCGTTTAATGCCTTCTTTGGAAGATCCAAACGATCAGCTACTGCCCCATTTGAGACCTACAACGCCTCTTGAGGTTGCCGCGCCAAAGTCAGAGCAAGCTCATACCGGACAGGATCACCCCCGTATCGCCGGAATTGTAAGCGCAGCTGCGCTAGGTGGTGTAGCAGCCTTGGCTGCAGGCCGCTTTGCGGAATCCCTCAGCCATGAGGAAGAGCACGATGTTTCTAAGGGCGAACCTGAAATCGTGCTGCAGAGAGAATCACACCTTGAATCTGATCAGCCTCAGGAGCGGGAAGTGGCCAGCGAAGATCGCCAACCAGAGTCTGTTATCCTAGAGGAAGAGCCAAGTGAACAGAGAGAAGTCAAAGGTCCTGAACCTCGCGAAACGGTAATGGAACACGAGCCCGAGGCTGAAGCAATTGATGAGTCGAGTGTGCATAACGCAACCAAGGAACCAGAAGAGACGCCCGTATTAGAACGAAAACTATCCAAAGCGGAGCAGAAAAAGGCGAAGAAAGCTGCGAAACGTCGAAGTGTAGCTGCAGACGCGGAATCTCAAGAACGAGAAGAATCATCTGCTGTGGAGACCTCGACGGATATTCAACAATCCATCATTGAGGAACAAGAAACTCGAGAGGTTTCTGGGACGCTAACTGATGAAAGAGGCACGAGTGTGCTAGCTCAAGAAACAAAACGACCGTCACTGGCAGATGTACTGCTCCAACGAAAGACTCCCAAGAAGGAAAAGAAAAAGGGTAAGAAAGGTGCGAAATCGGGCAAGTCCAGTCAGAGCGCATCTGGCACCGCAACACCGGCCGAAGAAGACTTTTTAGAGCAAGAGGACCCGGCGAAAGAGGAGCCTACCATTGATTCCCAAGATGTCACGGAACGGTCAACGCAGGCAGAGGGAGAAGTGCCATCCAACGAACAATCTGCAGAACAACCTATGCTCCCTGACACGGGAACTGAGCCTGAGCCAGAAGAAGAATTGGCCTCTGTCCGCCGCAACCTATCGAAGAAGGAAAAGCGCAGAGCGCAGAAGCGACAAAAATCACTCGGAATTACTCCCGATGAAGACACTTCAACCAATGTTGCCGATACCGCTACCGGCTTGGCCACAGCCGGCTTAGCTGCAGCTGTAGCCGTGGCTGGAGCAGCTGCACTCGAGTCAACCGAAGCGGAGACGCGAGGCGAATCATCTTTCAGCCTAGATGAAGCGAAAGACAAAGGCCAGAAGATCTACACCCTTGACAATTTGCCAGAGGAGCAAACCGAATCTGCGGCGACAGAAGACAACGCTCCAGAGATCACTGAGCGTCTTCCTCACGTTCCAATTTCGGCGCCGGAGGATGTTTCTCGTACCGAAGAAAATGCAATGCAAGATCCTGGGCAGCCTACAGACCAAATGGATGTCGAACGTTCAATTCCCGGTGAAGAACTGCTTCGATCAGATTCTGTGCCTATGGCAGAGCGCGAGGAATGCGAAGCACAGATGCGTCGCCAAGAGAATGATGATAGAGACGCTGAGCTTGAAAGAGAATTTGCTGAAGAGGATCTTCCGCATAAGGCGACGTCAAGAACCAATACTGGAAACGTTCTTCGTGTTGCAGATCTTCCTGCCGACACTATGTTGCCACCGGTATCTACCGAAAGAACTGATACCTTCACCTCACAACATCCAATGGAAACGACACGGGACGAAGAAGTTCTGCCAACTGAGCCTGTAGATGACACTCTCCGTCTCACAAGAACGATGTCACAAGTCAGTCCCCGCACAATTCCAGTTCCCGACTTTGAGGATGAGGAAGACGGCGAACTTGTGGATATACCATCGTATCCACCCATCGCGGAACGTTTCGAACTGCTTGATAAGCTTACTACGCTACCTGACAGCCGACCTTCCTCCCGTACTCGTGACCGTCCCGAGAAGGCTGGTGTAGCACGCATGGCCCGAGACGGTGCGATAGCTGCTGCGGCCGGAGCTGCTGCTCTTGGTTTAGCTGAGACTACCAAGGATGAGCCAGAATTCGAGGCAAGGGATGCTGATCCAGAGCTCGAAGCTATTGAAGCTTATCGTGCACCTGACACGCTAGTGGAGGAACGCTTGCAGAGAACCTCAAATGGTGCCGTTCCTGCGGAGGTACTTTTACCGAATGATGACGATCTCGCTCTCCAGGAGTATCACGATGCGTCGGTAGTTATTGAGGATCACATCCACGATCGTGAGCGAGACGAACCGCGAGAAGCTCCATGGGATGCCGAACCTCTTGCACCCGAGCTTGTTAAGTTGCCAACCGGCCAGGGCCTTGAACTCGAGGAGTATCGTGACGCTTCAGAAACTGTCAGAGCTCATCTTGATCTTGCTCGAGATGCCGACATTAAAGCAGAGGAAGATCCCGAGTCCATGATCATCGAGGAATATCAACCAACAGCTTCCGAGGATCTTGCTTCAGGTAAAGACGGATTAGTGGAGCCAGAGACCGTTGAGCAGCCTGCTCTTGAGCCTGACGAAATTGAAGAACCTTTATCCGCTCCTCCATCGCGGCAAGTTACCGAGCCCATTGCGGAAGAGGAGTGGGCCGAAACATCGACAAAGAAGTCCAAGAAAAGTGGTAATAAGAAAGGAAAGAAGGGCAGGCCTGTTTCAAGTTCGTCAAGAATGCCCGTTGGCATTGTCTCGCAAGCGGCGCCGAACGACGATTCTTCTCCGCCAACAGAAGACCAATCTCTGGAGGAATCGGCCACTGCTACTCCAGTGCCAGAACCTGAAGAGGCAGGTCTAGAAGACGTTAGCGCTGAAGCTTTTACTATTCGGTCAGGGAAGAAGGCTAAAGGTCGTAAGAAGTCGAAGCGCGCATCTGCTGCAAGCACACCGGCCGCTGAGTCACCTTCGCCTGCAATTCACGCTTCTCGTGCGGTGGATGACATTCCGAACACTCAAACCGACGAACTGTTAAAGGACGACGAGGCAGTGCCGGACATACCCGATCCAACTGAGGCACAGCCAGACGACGAGTTCCCGATACCGCCAAAGGGTAAAGGCAAGAAGGCTGGAAAGAAGTCCAAAAGAAAATCTTTACCAGCATCACCGCCCGTGGTCGAACAAGCTAGAGATATTGAAACGTCCCCGCCGAGCACGTTTGCCACCCTTGATGATCGCCCGATGGTAGACGAACCGGAGCAAATTCGATCAGTTGATTCCCGCTCCGTAACTCAGCAACCAGAACCAATACCGGATTTGGCTGCTGAAGACCCGACCCCGGAGGGATTCAAAGATGTTCCAAACGTCGATCCTTCTTTCATTCCATTGCCAAGTGAAGGTGACGGCGAGTTCGAGGAACTAGCCATCCACCACTCGGTGCAGCCTTTGCCTGATCAAATACAGTCTGCTGGTGCCCATGGACAAGAGATTTCTCGTGGCATCAACCTCGAAGAGTCGATCAGTTCAGTACTCACAGATCCAGCATTCTCTCGCCCGCGGTCTGGTGCTAGTGCTCTCGAAGAGCCTACCTATGATGAGTTGCCGTTGCAAGAGAGCCGGCCGCAGTCCCGACGGGCTTCTAGAAAGTCTAGTCGGCGCGTATCTTTCGATGCTTCTGCTGAGCGAGATCCTTTGGGCATAACTGCGGAGCCAGATTCACGACCTCCTCCGGATAACCACAAAGAATTTGCCGCCGTCCTTGCTGCTGGCTTGGCTGGAGCAGGCTTCGATCCCAATATTGTTCAAGGAGACCAGCCATACGCGGAACCACATCCCTCTTTGCATGAACTTGACGACGACAACGAAGGCTTTTCCGAGTTGCATCGACGCCAGACGAGAGGAATCAGTGGCAAGAGGAGTAGAACAGCCAGTCCACCTCAATCCCAAGCAGAGCCACCAACGACGCAGCACGGCGAATCTGTCACTCCGCACCATGACACCGCACTTCATGAGCCCGACCGTTTATCTAGTCGGGAGCTAGAAACATCTGAGGCCAATATTATCTCTGAAGCAGTTCTGGGCACGGCCGTGGCAGGTGCAGCTGGATTGGCAGCAGCTTCATTAGCGGCCAGGACAGATCACCGTGAACCAAAGCCAATCGAAAAGGAGTCCAGCGAGGTACCCCGATCCCGTTCCATGACAGAACCCGTCTCAACAACCCCGGGCACAGCAGATCCTGTAACTTCTCGTTCGCCACGAAGAATCTCAACTGAAACCATATCCCCAGCGCAAGTCATCCCTGGGAGGAGAAGAGTTTTGGAAATGTTCCCTGACCTCGAGCGCGTCAAACGAAAAGCTCCCGCTCGGACTGATACAATCATTGAGCAGCCAACGAAGAGAGTCTCTTTAGGTTCTGGCGAGGAGGCCGTCCAGCGGATAATCACACCTAAGCCTAGCGCTTCACAACTGGTAGCAGAAAGTCCTTCCCTAACAAGTCAAGTTTCGGCGCAAGACCTGGCGAAGCCTGCATGGTCGTGGGTTCAGCCGGAGAACCGTGATAGCGCTGTAGTCATGGATTCGCCACAGGTACCACAGCAGCACGAGGCCGTTCGCGATAGTGGCTATCATGATCTTCCGGTGACTCCTGGTGCTGCAGATGACCGCAGCCCAAGGCGCAAAGCACATGCTAGCTCTCGTGCATCATCAAAATCACCTGCCACGGTTCAGGTGGAGGTTTCTCCCGGTTGGGATGTATCAGTCGAACGGTCTTCACCTATTCGTGAAGATCCTGAAAGAGAGTCCATCGCTTCAGCAGATTCGCTGCCTCGCGCCGCGCCTGAGCTAGCAGAGCACCCTGCGCCAGATCGTCTCCCACCTTCGCCTCCAGCGGTTGAGTCAACATCTAAAGATCGATCTTCCGCGGCTTTGTTCGAATCTTCTCCGTCCACTCGGGAGCTACCATCAATCGCCTTGGAACCCACGGAGCCAGTTCAATCAGAGTCTAGTCCTCCTTCGATTTTCGGACCGCAAGGAGGATCTCGCGATGGGCTTGCTCCTTACACACCAGGCTCAATTTCGCATTCCCGAAGCGCAAGCATGCCTCTGGACACCATCCATGAAGACGGCCCAGAATCACCCCTAGCCAAAAAATCGCGGCCTCTGAGCGATATTGGGGACCCCGAACGCACAATCAAATCAGCCCGTCTCTCTGATACGCCAGAAACGCTTGCGGAAAAGCGACATCAGTCGAGCCTCCACATCGAGCCACCAGAGGCTGACCAGCGCGCCTTGTCGCCATCCAGTGTGGTCTCGATGGGCGAGCTGATAGACAATAGAGACTGGCCTGAAGTGGACGACGAGAAGGAAACAGTGAGCGGAATCGACCAAGTGCTGCACGAGGACGAGGCGCGGCGCACTCCCAGCAGCGGGCATCCAAGCCTCGGCCGCGACAGCCGCAAGGTGTCGCCAATAAGCGGCATGCGATCTCCCAGCGTGGTCAGCGACAAATCAATTGGCAGAATCAAGAGTCCAGAGCATGTGCGGTCTGCCAGTGCTGCCAGCATGCGCTCCGACCGTTCGCTGCGGCGGATGGACATGTCAGGTGACTTGCGCGCTGCCAGCCGGCTTAGCGGGGCGGGCGTGCGCATCTCCGCGACACCTCAACCTCAGACGCCGCCCGTCGCTGGCGCGTCGTCAAATGAACGCCTCAAGGGCATCGGCCGTCGAATTAGCATGGAGGGAGTCTACGTGAGTTTTGTGTTTCGGCTTGTCTAATTTATTTGATGCTAACGATGAAAAAAACAGGAGGGAACGGGAGACGCGCCGGGCTCGCCCATGTCGCCGTCCGGGCGGCCGCCAAGCATCCGCAAGAGGCAGAGCCTGCACATAATAGATCTCGAGAGCAAAGTCGACCGGCTCGCGGCAGAAAACCGCCAGCTTCTAGACTCCAATGCCAGGTACGAATCGGCCGCGCAAGATTCCTCTCAGGATCGCGAACTGCACGCGACGCGAATACGCCAGGCCACCGAAGCGCTCGCGTCACGTGATGCAATCATTCAAGAAAAAGATTCCGAAATTGCCCAGATCCAGGACATGGTCGCAAGGCTACATCAAGACGTCGACCAGCTTGCCGGCGAGAACGCGCGACTGACAGCTCAGAACCAAAGCATTGCGACGGATGCACACCGCTTTGCAAGCTTGCAAGCCCAAAGCGCCGACGCGCATTCCAAATGGCAAGAATCAGCCAAAGCCCTGGACCAGCTCCAGCAGGAGCACGACGAGCTCCGATCGCGACATCAAGTCCTCAATTCGGGCATGGAGCAAATTGTCCGAGACGAGATCAACGCGACGCTCCAAGATCGCGACAACGAGATCTCGCGGCTCCGACGAGAACTTGACGACGCCCACGAGGAGATCAGGCGTCTAAGCCAGGAAATAGCGTCAGGTCCCGGAGTCGACTCTTTTCTTACTGTTCGCAACGACGACTACATCGAGTCTGCATGCATTCAATTATGCCAACACGTGCAGCAATGGGTGCTTCGGTTCTCAAAGTTTTCGGATCAGAGGGCGTGCAGGCTTTCCACGGAGCTTAGGGATGACAAGATTGAGGAGATGCTGGATGATGCCATGGTTGACGGATCGGATGTGGATAACTTGCTGAGGGACAGGGTGCGAAGGCGAGATGTTTTCATGTCGGTTGTGATGTCAATCATCTGGAAGTATGTCTTTTCAAGGTATCTGTTTGGATTGGATCGCGAGCAGAGGCAAAGACTCAAAGCGCTCGAAGGAACGCTGAAGGAAGTTGGTAAGTTTAGAAACCGCCACACGGATTGCCTTGTTGGTTGCTAATCCTCGTCCAGGTCCTCCGGAAGCAGTAGCTCAGTGGAGAGCAATCACTCTGACGCTGCTATCTCAGCGCGACGCCTTCGCCGAACAGCGCGCTCAGGATATGGAAGCTGTCGTACATGAGATATTCTCTATCCTCTCAAAGCTTCTGCCGCCACCATCGAATATGCAAAATCAGATCATCGAATCGCTGCGCAACGTCATGTGGCTGGCAGTCAACCTCTCCATTGACATGCGTTGCCAGCGTCCGGAATACATTATGCTACAACCACTTCGACCTGAATACGACGTTAACACGGGCGATCTCTTACAGAAGGTGTCGTTCAACTCTTCGCTGATGAACGAGCGCAGCGGCGACTTCACAAGCAACGAAGAAGTGGAAAGCAGAGGAGCCGACGTCAAGATTGTCCTCTTCCCGCCAGTAGTCAAGAAGGGCGACGATAACGGCGTCGGAGAGGATGAGACAGTCATCTGCCCGGCCCAAGTCATCGCGGCCAAACCAAACGACAGCAAGAAGGTGGTCCGCGTCATGAGCGGCGCAATGGACATTGATGCGAGGGAGAGCTCGAACACGCTCCGTCCCGGCAGCGCAAGAGCTTAATTCTTTCTTGTTTTTTTTGCTATGTGACGTTTAGCTTCTTGTTGGCTGCTTCCTGCATGGCGAGGTGTTTTTTTTTCATTTCAGATTTTGCGGTCTAAACATGGATGACGTTACGACCCTGTTAAATAATTGAATTGATAGATAAAATAGCGTCGATCTAGCTGTGACCGTGTCTGCATGTTCACGACTGCGCGCACCTCGTGTATCGGAACGTGAGCCTCGCTTATAACCTCGACTGTCGACACGCGCATTCCGCTCCGTCTTCATGCGCGCGCCGGCTATTGTGCATCTTCGAGTCGCGAGCCTCGGCAGTCGACCGCGAACCATGCGCCAATCCCTCGCCTGGCGCCCCGCGGAGCAAATGAAAGCGCAGACGAAGCCCAAGCTGTTCCCCAGCGCTTTCCTTTATGGCCATGCTCGACCGCGTCGGGAGAATGTGACACTTTCCCACTTCATAGCTCGCTTCCTACGTCGTTGTTGGTTACATTCAATTTGCACGTCTTTTCTGGTGTTCATTATCCTCCAGACTGCAAAAGCTTGTTCACAATGCCCATCCGCAGCGACTGGGCCTGGCCTCGCGAAGGTGATAGTTATGTTCCTCGTTGCGGAGCCCAGGGTGCTGACAATGTGCCGCGCAGGTTTCACCTTCGACGTAGTCCAGAAATTCCTCAAATACACGGCCTTTAATCCAATCAACACGCTACCTCTGTATCTGGCAGGGCTGTATACAAAGTCTGGAAGGGCCTATGTCGCCAACAACCCCAGACTTTTCAGAGCTCTGCAAATATGCCTCGGTCTGGGCATATGGAACCGCTTGAGTAGCTTCCTCAGCCACGGCGCGGCCAACAACTGGGTCAGCGACAAATATGACTGGAAAAAGGAGATTGTCGTCGTGACTGGTGGCAGTGATGGCATTGGAGCCATAATTACAAAGCTTCTCGCTGAAAGGGGCATCAAAGTTGCCGTGCTTGATATCCAGAGACCCAAATACGACAGTAAGTCAAGCTGCACGCGTAGCTGGCATTCTGATTGAGAGTCTTTATCCTCACGATTCACTCCTCTTACAGCTCCGCCTAATGTTCATTACTTCCACTGCGACTTGGCCTCGCCCAGTGCGATCAAAGCTACCGCGAACGAAATCAGAACACACCTGGGCAACCCAACCGTGCTAATCAACAATGCCGGCTTCGCGCGCGGCAAGACCATCCTCAGCGCGACTCAATCCGATATCTCTTTAACTTTTGATATCAACAGCAAGGCACACTACTTTCTGGCGCAAGAGTTCCTACCGTACATGATCGAGAAGAACCACGGCATGGTGGTGACAGTGGCGTCACTGGCAGCACTCGTGACCGCTCCGCACATGGTCGACTACGCGGCATCGAAAGCAGCGGCGCTGGCCTTCCACGAGGGCCTTGGAGCCGAGCTCGTGGGCGTGTACAAAGCACCCAAAGTGCGGACGGTGCTCATGTGCCAGGGCTACACCAACACAGCGCTATTCAAGGGCTTCCACTCCGGCGACGGCTTCGCCCAGTACGTGCTTGCGCCCGAGACTGTCGCCGAGGACATCGTCAAGACGGTGCTCAAGGGCCAAAGCGCGCGCCTCATCTTGCCTCGCAACTCCTCCTCCGTTCTTGGGATCCGCGGCTGGCCCATCTTCTTGCAGCTGGGACTACGCAGTGATCTGGGCAAGCTGATGAAGAACTGGCAGGGCCGGCAAGTTGTGCAACCCAGTGAAGCGAGCAATGATATGGCCGACAGCAAGTCATTTGAGAAGGTGGAGAAATAAGCTCGCTTTGAAAATCTGCGCTTTTGCTCGTACCAAAATGTTTGACGAAGGTGCGAATATTTAAACGAGGATCGCGTCTGGCAACTTCCTTCCATTGTCACGATATATATCCTTTCCAGGGACGCTTCTGTAGCTTTCTCGTCATGTAGACGTCTGCGGAGTTCCATGTCGAATCAAAATAATCTTAACGAACTCTTCCGTCTCCGTCCTGCTCCGAGCAGACTCGCCATGCAGTGTCCGTAAACCCCCTATGCTAATCCATGCCGACCCCATACCTTCATAGCAAAATACAAGTGATATCGTCCATCCTCCGAATCGCATCAACGCCGACCATTTAGAGATTAATGAAACCGAAAAAAGCCTCAAGCAGCACCTCTTGGCTTAGCTCTGGCTTCCTTCTTCTCTTTTGCCTGATCTTTCTTCGCCTTCTTCTGCGCTGCGACCTTTTCGTCGTTTTTTCTCTTCAGCTTCTCCTGCTCCTCCTTGGAGCGCTCCACGGGCTTGAAGAAACCGTCGAGTCGACTCTGCTGCGTGCTCTTCGAACTTTTCTTCAGCCGCATGGCGCCGTTCCTCACCCGGTCTTCATTAAAGCCTTTTTCTTCAACCAAAAACTTGACCAGTCCTTCTTCATCCGGTTGTTCCCAGCTGAAATTGCACGCTTCGTCGTCTGCTGACAGGACTTCAGGCTCCAAGAAAAGAACACGGGCGTCTTGGTATGGCCAGTCTTCTGGGACTGTGTATTTGTTCGACGATTCAAAATACTTGACGACTCCCTCAAGGTTCTTGTGTTCACGGATGAGCTTCAGCGCGGTGCTAGGACCAATGCCTTTGACCGGATCGACGTAGTCGCAGCCCAGCAGGATGCACAAGTCGATGAACTGCGCTCGCTCCATCTCGAGACCTGCGAGCACCTTGTCCAGGTGAATTTCTTGAATTGGCTCCTTCCGCTGCTCGCTGAACGTCAAGTGTCTAAGCAGGATCGGCGTGTCGAACGTAAGAGTATCCATGTCCTCGCTCGCAGCAGCATACACTTTGCCGGCGCGCGCAAGCACCGCGCACTGAGCCTCAGCTTCCGTCAGCGCAACAATGTATGGTATGCCCATGAGCCGCAGCAGCCGCTGGCACTCCTCGTTGTGCTCGCGCGTCACTCGGACCGTCCGTCGCGAAAACTTCTCGACTTCTTCTGCTGTGCCTGTTTCTACTGCTTCTTCGTGCTTCTCTAGCGCCTCGGCCTTGCGCTGAAAGCGCTTGGCCAGCTCGCCGGACTTGAGCTTCGGCGGTTTGCCGTCGAACACGAAGAGCGGCTTGATGCCGTTGTCCACCATCCGCAGGGTGCGGTAGAACATGCCCATCAGGTGGGATGTTGTTTCGCCAGTGTCGGACATGAGCTGCTGGCCGTCTGAACGCACGGCAATGAGGAAGGAGTAGATGGACATGGAGCTACAGCCATGGTTAGAGCGTCTACCAAAGGGCGATTGTAGAGAGTGGAGCTTAACTCACGCGTCCTAGACATCGTCAGAATGCAAGCCGTAGAGCAGTGCAGGAGCGATACATACTATAGCGACCTTTCGGCCAAATTGATTTTTGATCTCGCCCGTCTTGATGGCGTCAGGCGCCTCATCTTTGATGATTGTATACAAATCTGCAGACGCTTCGTAAGAAAGTATATTTCAAAGCGCTTTTTCTCTTACTTTTGATACCCATCGCGCTCTCCCAATCTCCGCCTCAGAGGTTACGAGCTTGAAGTTGAAAAGTAGTGGCGCATTGCGCCCTTCCTATGACGCGCCGCGCAGGTGGTCGCGTTTTGAGCGTCAGTGCAGCTCCGCCTTAGGTAATTGCGTCTCCGCCGTATTCTGAACGCCCGCATTGGTGAGTTTGATTTCACTTTTAAACAGTTGGTTAAATGACATTCGAATAATACCGCCTTCAATTGACCCTGATCTACGATACTCCAGTCTATTCACAGCCTTTCCAGTCCCGATTTATTCCTTGAATTCGTGGTATGAAAACCTCGGTATATCGCGAGCTCGCCACTCACTTTCTGTGGAGCTTTCGGGACTCATACATCTGGTAGAATTTGGAATTATTTCCGCACAAACTACAGCTTCGTCTCCTCGATCACTCGTTTCTGTTCAGTACTCTTTCTAATTCCGTGAATCCGCAATGTTTAAGCCATTGGTCCGTCAATCCACATTGCGCATCGCTTACGCGAGCTGCTTCGGGCGGAGATATGCGCATGGCGCGGCAGTATTTGACTGGACCGATCCGCTAAACTCCAAGAATCTCTTCACAGAAGAGGAATTGGCCGTCTCCGAAACCGCAGAGTCATATTCCCAGGAGAAACTACTTCCACGGGTGCTTGATGCGTACCGCAATGAAGACTACGACAAGAAGATCCTCGAAGAAATGGGCCAGCTCGGCCTCCTTGGTGCCACCATCAAAGGTTACGGCTGCGCTGGCGTCTCGTCCGTAGCATCAGGCTTGATTACGCGGGCTGTCGAACGCGTCGACTCAGGTTACCGAAGCGGCATGTCGGTGCAATCATCGCTCGTCATGGGCGGAATCGAGGAATTCGGCACGACAGAGCAGAAAGAACGGTTCCTGCCTGGCATGGCGAAGGGCCAGATTGTAGGTTGCTTCGGTCTCACAGAGCCCAACCACGGGTCGGATCCGGGTAGTATGGAGAGCGTGGCTAAGCCGCATCCCTCGAAAAAGGGCTACTTCAGCCTTAGTGGCTCCAAGACGTGGATCACAAACTCGCCCATCTCAGACGTGCTACTGGTGTGGGCAAAACTGCAGGAAACGGGCAAGATCAGAGGCTTTTTGATCGAGAGGAGCAAGTGTCCTCCAGGAACTTTGGAGACGCCAGCAATCAAGCACAAGAATGGACTGCGTGCGAGTATCACGGGCATGATTCAGATGGACGACGTCCCGGTTCCAGAGGAGAACATGTTCCCGAGCGTAGAAGGACTCAGAGGCCCCTTCAGCTGTTTGAATAACGCCAGATTCGGAATTGCGTGGGGCACGATGGGCGCGCTGGAGGACTGCGTATCTCGCGCAAGAGAGTACGCGCTTGGGCGGAAGCAGTTCAAAGGAAATCCGATTGCAAAGTACCAACTCATTCAGAAGAAGCTAGCAGACGCTACCACTGATGCAGCGTACGGCATCCTGGCGTGCTATCAGGTCGGAAGACTAAAAGACGAGGGCAAAGCGACTCCAGAGATGATCAGCATGATTAAGAGACAAAACTGTGACCGCGCCTTGGTTGGCGCCAGGGCATTGCAAGAAGTCTTTGGAGGGAACGCCGTCAGCGACGAATACCACATCGGCCGCCACGTGGCCAATCTTTTCGTAACCCAGACCTACGAGGGTCAGAGCGATATTCACTGTAAGTTTCATGAACAGATTGGATCCCGGCAATCGCTGACTTCTATACAGCATTGATACTCGGTAGAGCAATCACCGGGCTTCAAGCCTTCTGCTAAAATACAATTTTTGAACGTATCCATTCAAGTCTTCTAAATGCTTGGTGATTTTCGTCTATTCCGAGCTTTTAAAGCTCAAACGCCCAAGCTGCACGCTCCGCTCCAGCCTATGATGCCACGACGTCGCAGAGCGATGCCAGAATCCGGCAGTTGCCTGCATCAAATACTGCAACGCTCTTCACTGTACTTGGCGGACGACTTCTCTTTGGTGGTGCCGTAGAAAGGGTGTGCGTTCCGGCGTGAACGAGGCCGGCAAGAGAAGACGGCAGTACCCTGAAAATGCTGGCCGATGCGCGGACACGTTCCTTCGCTGAAAATGGTCATCGTTGGCTCTGAGCTGACTTGACTCTCTCGAGCTTCGCAAATCCGGGTGGTTCAGAAATGAGCTCCAAGCCCGTCTTGTTTCTCCAATCAGCAGACAAAGCCGACTGTGCAACGTCCATTCCACCTCTTATGCAGTCATTGACGCCAACGCCGTTGAAAAAGGAACCGGCAACCTTCAGCCTGCCATGATACTTGCGCAACAGGTGATCGTGATCGCGGCTGAGAACGTTTCTGCGATAATGAACGGGATACTGCGGTATGCACCGTTTCTGCAGCGTTGACTGCGATGCGGTCGGATCGTCTTTGATACCCAAGTGTCTGCGCACAACAGACTTCGCCATTTCCAAACAGTTCTCCTCAGACGGATACACATCGCCAAAATCTCGCCACCAATGGCCGCCGAGCATTACGGTCAACTTCGTACCCGGAACCGTATCCTGACCGCGAACGGCATCAGAGTCAAATACAACGCCAAGTGCCATTTCCGGGTTCTGACTGAAAGGAATGCTCTTGGGAATCAGGTAGCCGAAACCAGATATTGGAAGAATGTTTGGGTCGGGATAATAGAGATTTACAACGCCAACAGTGGTTGCAGGTGTGGAGGACGCGTTGAGCCCAGGCTGAAACTGGTCGGCCCCCGCGATAGCAATTCCACGCGGGTCTGTTTGAATGACTTGGTCGTACAAATCGCCCTTCTGAGCCTTCAAAGCTTCCACAGTTGCGTCAAGCCTTTGTGGAGCTGAGTCTGAATGCGGTATTCCGCCTGGTTGGAGAGCTCCATGTACATCTTTCTTGGCGGTAGTTCGGACCTCCAACTCGTTAGACACCTGAGTAATTCGAGCAATTCGATAAGGCGAGGCCCACAGGGGCAGAAATACATACCTCGACTTTTTGGTCTTCATTCTCCGGCGCAATGGCCGTCGCGAGTCCGCCAAATCTCAAATCAACATTCTCCCTGTCTCTTAGCACTTCTTCGAGCTTGAATGCCAATTGGCTCATGCCGCCCCTGAACGTAAATGTACTGCATTCGTTTAGTTTTTTGTTCAACTCATCGCTAATCGGCGGTTTCGTCTTGCTCCACCGGCTGATCATCTCGGCATCCTCATCTTTCAGGATACTAAACGAGTCGATGAGGCCAAGAACCAGGCTGCCCGCTCTGGCCTGAGCAAACCGCACGCCGGGGAATATCATGTCCGAACTGAGCTCATCCACGTCTCCGGCGTAAATCCCATGAATGACAGGCGATATTAAATTTTCGACAACTCGACGACCAAGGTGACGCGACATGAAAGCCGCAATAGACAAATCGTCCTTTATGTCTGATCCTCTTGAAGGTCTAAAGAAGTCTCGGAAAACTGCAGGAAGCAATCCTTGATAGACTGGCTCGGTTAGGAGCGACCAAAGGTTATTCCAGAAGCCGACGCTAGCATGAGGCATTTGGACGAAATGGTCGGGGTAGTATATCCATCGTCCTCGTACGGCAACGCTGTTCTTAGAAGTGAAGACCATGTCGTTGGCGAGACCAAGCTCTTCGGCCTGTGTTTTGTAAATACCATATATATAAACCGCTTTATATCATCACCACATACCAAGCCAGCAGTAAGAACACCATTGGGCATCCCTGGCCTCAGTGTTCTCGGCCCCAGCTCGAAAAGCACTCGTCCGCCGGGAACATCGACATGCTTGCTCTGTATCCAGCCTCCCAAGCGCTCCGAGCCTTCGTACAGCGTAACGCTAATGTCTTGTCTCTTGCTCAAGCAGTATGCCGTCGTAAGGCCTGTTATTCCTCCCCCAATGACAGCAATCCGTTGTCTATAAGCTTCACTGGACGCGTGGCGAGCATGAAATGCGACCGAAGATTGGTGGCACGGCGCGTGGGCTAGGCGAAGCGTAACCGGCTTCGATGCAGAAGCAAGAAAGCCATGAGGCCTAATTGGCATGGCAAGAGAATGCAGGGCGCAATGGGTGAGGATGGGAGCTCAGAATGCCATGGAAGAAGTGTTGGCGTTTGTGAACGAATTTGGTTAGGGATCAAATTGAAGTCGGAGTTTGGTCCGAATATCGCCGAGGTGATCGCACGACGTTTCCTTCGGCTCACATATTGCTTTGAGGCATGAGCAATTCAAAAAGTTATTGGTGGATGTCACGTATTCCATCCCGCGAAATCTAAAATACAACGGCTGTCCGGAACATTGAAGTCCAGCCAGAAATAAACAAGGGCCAACTCCATGGCTAGCAGCGCCCAAA
>Ga0335072_10008131_pt1 | contig 15227 bp, 14 predicted proteins | sample Lox_Sample_21_FD_206725 | JGI IMG/M metagenome (GOLD analysis project Ga0335072, IMG submission 206725) | Soil microbial communities from Loxahatchee National Wildlife Refuge, Florida, United States - Lox_Sample_2.1 | ecosystem: Environmental > Terrestrial > Soil > Wetlands | place: USA... | reverse complement strand
GCAAGTTTCAAGCAGCGTTTAGCGGATAGGGCATAGCGAACAGAACGAGAGACCGAAGAAAAGCCAGCCGCAATGCGTGGCCGGCAAAAGAGCAGGGGGACGAGAACAGCTAACAGCAGAGGATAGCGAATCATCCAACAGTTTTTCGCGTCTTTCTGCATCTCCAGCACATCCTCAAGCGTCAGGAGCTGTAATGGACCAACCCAAGCATCCCCAGGTGAATGGGCACGTCGCGACAGATCAGGAAACAAACCACCAACCCAAACAAAAGGAAACCGAGCCGAGCGGGCGTGAGCCTGTATTTGGGCGGTTCTCCCGGCGGTCGTTCTTAGCCCAGTTGGGCGCGGCCGGCGTTGCGGCGAGCACGGCTCCGCTGGCACATGCGGCGCAAACCGATACGGCTGACGAAACGAACGCGGCGGCGCGCGTTCCGGGCGCGGTGCCGGTGACGCTGAACGTCAACGGCAAGGAATATCGCGTGACGGTCGATCCGCGGACCACGCTGCTGGATACGGTTCGCGATCATCTGCAGCTGTTCGGGACGAAAAAGGGCTGCGACCACGGACAATGCGGCGCATGTACGGTACACGTGAACGGGCGGCGGGTGAACTCGTGCCTGAGCTTCGCAGTGATGCACGAAGGCGACAAGATCACCACCATTGAAGGGCTGGCGGAGAATGGCCAGCTGAGCGTGGTACAGCAGGCGTTTCTCGAACATGACGGCTTCCAGTGCGGGTACTGCACTCCGGGGCAGATCATGTCGGCAACGGCGCTGCTGAAGGAGCCGATTGGGCCCGCTGATGACGATGTACGCGCGGCCATGAGCGGGAATATTTGCCGCTGCGGAGCCTACAGCAACATCGTCGCCGCGGTGCAGCAGGCGAGGACGAAGACAGCCTGAGAGGAAGCCGGTGGCCAATACCGGCTGAGAGACGACGGGCGACTCACAAGCCAGGTACAGCGGAAACGAAGCAGGAGAATCCGATGCAGGCATTTCGATACAGTCAGGCGCGGTCGGTGGATGGCGCGCTGCGCGCAGGGGGCACCGCCGACACGTCGTTTTTGGCGGGCGGAACGACGCTGATCGATCTGATGAAGCTCGACGTGATGACGCCGCAGACGGTGGTGGACATTAACGCACTGCCGCTGGATCAGGTGGAAGCGGCGACGGGCGGCGGGGTGCGTATCGGCGCGATGGTGAAGAACAGCGACCTGGCGAACCACGCGCTGATCCGACAGAAGTACGCGGTGCTGTCGGAAGCGCTGCTGTCGGGCGCGTCGCCGCAGCTCAGGAACATGGCGACGACGGGCGGGAATCTGCTGCAGCGGACGCGGTGCTACTACTTTCGCGACGTGAACTACGCCTGCAACAAGCGCGACCCGGGATCGGGATGCGCGGCGCTGGATGGGTATAACCGCATCCACGCGGTGCTGGGCGGGTCGGATCACTGCGTGGCGGTGCATCCGTCGGACATGGCGGTGGCGATGATGGCGCTGGAAGCAACGGTGCACACCAGTAGCCCGAAGGGCGGACGCGCCCTTGCGCTGAACGAGTTTTATCTCGTGCCGCGGGACACTCCGCAGAAGGAAAACGTGCTGGAGCCGGGCGAGCTGATCACGCATGTGACGCTGCCGGCGATGGCAGAGGGCACGCGGTCGTTTTACATCAAGCTGCGCGACCGGGCGCAATATGAGTTTGCTCTGGCCTCGGTCGCGGCGGTGGTGCGCGTGAATGGAAAGCACATCGAACGGGCGCGGCTGGCGCTGGGCGGTGTCGCGACAAAGCCCTGGCGGTCGATGGAAGCGGAGCGGGCGCTGGAAGGCAAAACGGCGAATCGCGAGACGTTTGAACGCGCCGCGGATGCGGCGATGGCGGGGGCAAAGCCGCTCCAATACAACGGCTTCAAGGTTGAGTTGGGAAAGATGGCGGTAGTACGGGCGCTGGAGAGCGTGACGGCTTAAGTTTTGCAGGGGACGAGAGCGCGCTGAACGATTGCGTTTTACTCGGCCGCTTCGCAACCGAAGCTTGTAACGGGCACCCCGGCGAACAAATTTGTTCGCCGGGGACCAAGGGCCGTCGGTGGTGCCTTCGCAACGCGCCGATCGGTTTGGTTTCCGCGGGACGCTTTTGCGCATTGTTCAGGATGACTGGTTGATTGAGGAGTCGGGAGAGATGAGCACATCGATTATTGGCGCGTCGGTGACGCGGGTAGATGGACCGCTGAAAGTGTCGGGGAAGGCAGCGTATGCGCTGGACCATCCGCTGGACAACGTGGCGTGGGGCGCGCCCGTCGCGAGCACGGTGGGCAAGGCGAAGATCACGCGCATCGACTCGTCTGTCGCCGAGCGTATGCCGGGAGTGCTGGCAGTGCTGCATCACGGAAATACGGAGCCGTTGTTTCGGTCGGCGGGACAGTGGGAGCACAGCCGCGCGGGCGAAGGGCGTCCTCCGTTCGAGGACGATAACGTTTATTACTACGGGCAATTTGTAGCCCTGGTGGTTGCGAATACATTCGAGCAGGCGCAGGCTGCGGCTGCAGCGGTGAAGGTGGAGTATGCCGCGCAGAAGCCGTCGATTTCGTTTGACGATGGGCCGATGGCGCAGGGACCGCGCGTGCACTACTCGCGAGGCAATGCGGATCAGGCTTTCGAGAGCGCGCCGGTCAAAGTGGATGCAACCTACGAGATTCCGGTGGAGACGCATAACCCGATGGAGATGCACGCGACCATCGCGGTATGGGACGGCGACAAAATCACGATGTACGAGACGTCGCAGGGAGTGATGAACCACCAGCAGGTGATGTCGGAGATGCTGGGGATTCCGGTGGACCGGATCCTGGTGATCTCGCCGTTTCAGGGATCGGGCTTTGGGGGCAAGTTGTTTCCGTGGCCGCACTCGCTGCTGGCAGCGGTGGGCGCGAAGAAGGTGAACCGTCCGGTGAAGGTGCAGGTATCGCGGGACCTGATGTTCACGACGGTGGGGCACCGGCCCATGACGCAGCAGCATATGCGCATCGGGGCGAAGCAGGATGGGAAGCTGGTGTCGATCCAGCATGACGTTCTCCAACCGACTTCGATGGTGGACACCTATATGGAAGCGTGCACCGGGGTGACGACGATGCTGTACAGCTGCGAGAACCTCGCGGCACAGCAGTCGCTGGTGGAGAGGAATCTGGGGACACCGACGCCGATGCGCGGACCGGGAATTGTGCCGGGGTTGTTTCCGCTGGAATCGGCGATGGACGAGCTGGCGGTGAAGCTGAATATGGATCCGCTGCAGCTGCGTCTGAAGAATTATTCGGAACAGGACGAGAGCTACTCTCCGCCGCGACCTTACTCGAGCAAACATCTGCACGAGTGCTATCAGGTGGGCGCGGAGAAGTTTGGCTGGTCGCAGCGGACGCCGCAGGTCGGCTCCATGAAGAAAGGCGATCTGATTCTGGGATGGGGCATGGCGAGCGCGACGTGGCATGCGGGGCGCGGCACGGCGACGGTGCGGGTACGGTTGAATGCCGATGGGACGGCGCGGGCTACCTGCGCGACGCAGGACATCGGGACCGGGACGTACACCATATTTGCGCAGATCGTTTCGGAGAAGACGGGGATCCCGATCGACAAGATCGAAGTGATCCTGGGCAAGACGGACCTGCCACCCGGGCCGACGTCGGGCGGGTCGACCGTCACGGCAACGGTTTCGCCGGCGATTTCGCAGGCGACGAAGGGCGCGGTGGATCGGGTGATTGCGGCGGCGCAGTCGATTCCGAGTTCACCGTTCCATCCGAACAATCTGCCGGCGGGGGACCCGGTACAGCTGACGATGACGGCGGGACGGATCCACGCGATGAATAAGGCGCCGGAGAGCGGCGTGCCGTTCGAGGAGATTCTGCAGGCAGGCAAGCTGGCAGCGCTGGAGAATGAAGCGCGGACGGCGCCCGATCCGGCGGACGAGCACAAGTACTCGGCGCATTCGTTCGGGGCACAGTTCATCGAAGTCACGTGGGATCCGGGAATTGCGCGGCTGCGGGTGAGCCGTGCGCTGACGGTGATCGACGCAGGACGGATCATCAACAAGAAGACGGGGCGCAATCAGATCCTGGGGGCGGTGGTGATGGGGATTGGGATGGCGATGTTCGAGGAGACCCTTTACGATCCGCGGAATGCGAAGCCCATCAATAACAATTTTGCGGACTATCTGGTGCCGACGAACGCGGATATTCCGGAGCTGGAGTGCATTTTTGTGGAGTATCCTGATCTGCACCTGAACGAGTACGGGGCACGAGGGATCGGCGAGATCGGACTGGCAGGGATTGCTCCGGCGCTGACGATGGCTGTTTACCACGCCACGGGGGTGCGGGTGCGGAAGCTGCCGGTGCGGATCGAGCAGCTGATGGCCGGGCAGAAGATGGTTTAGGGGCGGGCTGTCGCTGTGAAGGGCATGCGGCAGGGATGGATCGCTACGGAAGTTGACCGTTTTCGTTTTGGTCGGCCGTTGCGCGACCGAAGCCCCTTCGGGAGGTGCTTCGTTGCGCGCCGGGACGGGTTCACTTCCGCTGAACTGCGGCGGCGCTCCTCTCAGCATGACATCTGTGTTTGTTTATGTCCGAACTGAAGAACATTCTCGAACTTTGGAAGAGCGCCGGCGCGGCGGGCGATGATGTTTGTCTGGCTACCGTGATCGGCGTTGAGGGGTCGGCGTACCGGCGGCCTGGAGCGCGTATGCTGCTGACCTCTGCCGGTCGGCGGGCCGGGACCGTCAGCGGCGGCTGCCTTGAAGCGGAGATTGCCAAAAAGGCCTGGTGGCTGACGGAGCAGGGGCCTTCGGTGCAACGGTATTCGAGCTTTTTCGACGATGACGGCGACCTGCCTTATGGGCTGGGATGCGGCGGAACCGTGGTTGTTTTGCTGGAGCGGGACGAGGCGGCGCAGCAGACGCTGGAGGCTTTGCAGCGAAGCGCGGCGGAACGCGTTCCTTCTGTGATCGTAACGGTTACCGATACAATTATGACGGGCACGGCGCTGATTCTGGATGCTGCGGGGAAGGCGGTTTTTGCCCGCGAAGCAGGCGACGAGACGCTGCGCATCGGTCGCGAGGCTCTTGCGGCGCGCAGTTCTCGTGCGGCAGGACGTTTGTGTGTCGAATACGTGGCTCCTCCGCCTTCGCTGCTGATCTTCGGCGCAGGAGACGATACACGGCCGCTGGTGGAGTTTGCGGACGCGCTGGGCTGGTATGTGACCGTGGCCGATGGGCGATTGCAGCTGGCGCGAGCGGAGCGGTTTCCGGGAGCGGCTCGCGTGGGCGGCCTCGAGACGGCGCTGGCAAGCGCGGGGGCGGACGATGCTGCGGTGGTGATGACGCACAGCTATGAGCAGGACGGCAAGATTCTGCAGACGCTGCTGGGTCGCGAGCTGAAATACCTCGGCGTGCTGGGGCCGCGGAAGCGGACAGAGCGGCTGGTGGAGGATATGGCTCCGGAACTGGCTGCGGAGTTTGGCTTGACGGTGGAGGCCGCCATGGCGCGGCTGCACACGCCGGTAGGGCTGGATCTGGGTGGGCACTCCCCGACACCGATCGCGCTATCGATTGCAGCGGAATTGCAGGCGGTGTTTGCGGGACGGACGGCGCGGCCGTTTCATCAACCGGTACACGCGTGATGCTTTCCTTCCCTTCCCTCTGAGATATGGAGACTTTGCCGAAGCAGCGGGTCGCGGCGGTGGTGCTGGCGGCAGGCGCTTCGACGCGTCTGGGGCAGGCGAAGCAACTGGTGCGCGTGGGCGGCGAATCGCTGCTGCGACGCACCGTCCGGATCGCTGCCGAGGCGGGGTGCTTCCCGGTCGTGGCGGTGTTGGGATATGAGGCGGAGCGGATGCAGGCGGAGCTGGAAGGAATGCCTGCAGAGATCCTGATGTTTCCGGAGTGGGCCGAGGGGATGGGTTCTTCGCTGCGCTATGGGATGGAGGCGGTGCGCCGGAGGGATCCACCTTCTGACGCTGTGATGGTGCTGGTATGCGATCAGCCACGACTTTCGGCGGAGCATTTACGCGCGCTCCTGACCCAGCATCGGATTTCGGCCGTGCCGATTACGGCGTCGGTGTATGCGGGAAAGGCGGGGGTTCCGGCGGTGTTTGCTCGGGAAGTGTTTCCGGAGCTGGCAGGACTCCAGGGAGACCGTGGGGCGCGGGATCTGATCCGGCGGCACGCGGACCGGGTGGAGGGGATTGCCTGGTCCGACGGTTCGGCGGACCTGGATGTCCCGGAAGATTTGCGCGGCGTAGAGTAGCACCTTTGAGGCAAAAAGAGAGCGTTTTCAGGGGGTATTTCACCAGATTGAAATGTTATTCATAAACTGAAAACTACTTGTGATTGGAGCGCTCACGTCTGGCAAGTTGCGCCCCGGAGTAGTTGCGAGTCGTTGATTGGGCGGACTAGGATACGGGGCAGTTCAATCGAAGTTTCCGCAATTGCAAAGCCCAAGAAATCAAGCCATGTCCATCCCCAAGAAGCTGATGTTCCCAACCGATTTCCAATCCAGCGTGCGGAGCTACTTTTTATGGCGTGGTATGCCTATTGCATTACCGAAAGAACTGCCTTTCCTGAACTGCTAAGGCATCGGAAGCCGATTCCGATGGAAGCTGTTACAGGGATTCAGGGAAACCAGATTTTTCTTTATCCAGCCAGTGATCTTGCCGTTATCGTCAGCGAGTATTCCCCATCCGAAACCCTCACGCAGCAGTCCGGTGTGGAACACGCCAGAGTGATTTCCGACTGCTTCAAAACCTCCACAGTTCTGCCATTCCGGTTTGGAACGGTTTTCGCGGACGATGAAGCGTTGCGGCGTTCGATCCGGTCAAACCAGCGGCAGTTCATCACCAACATCGAGCGGTTGCGCGGCAAGGCGGAGATGCATCTGAAAGTGATGCTCGACGACTGCTGCAAGGAGCAGGTTCGCCGGTATGTACCGGAGGCGCTGCCGCCGACGGTCGGCAAAGCGTACCTGTCGAATCTGAGAGAGAGCGCAGCGTTGCAACGCGAGAGGCAGACCAAGGCGCGCGCAGTGACGGTACAGATGCATCGGATGTTCCTGCCGCTGGCGGAAGAGGTAAGTTGCCGGCGGATAGAAACGGGAAAGATGCTGCTGGATATCGCTCACCTGATCGATTCAGGGATGGTGGAGCGGTACCAGAACAAGTATTCGAGCGCGAGCGCACTGATGAAGGACTGTCAGATGCAGCTCTCAGGGCCGTGGCCGCCGTATCACTTTGTGCATCGGCTGACGCATCATGGCGCGGCAGCAGCGGTGGCGGGTACGGCACGGCCGGTAGCGCATATCGCGGCGACTGCGTAAAGGCTGGAACCAATCCATAAAGAAAAGCCCCGGCGGACCCACGAACCACCGGGGCTTTTTCATGGAGGGCAGCGGGGGCGTTGAGCAACAACAAGTGCAGCGCCCCACGCGCCTCTTCCCCCTTAGACGAAGCAGGGTGAGAGAAAGTTAAACGCGAATTTGTGGAATGTTGCGCGGGGCCTGCGACGGGCGTCGTGCGGCCATACGTTATAGTTTCGAATGGATGCAGCGGCAATGGCGCCCGTCCGATTACGAACATCTATGACAACTCTTGCATTTCTTTTTCCTGGACAGAATTCGCAGGTCGTTGGGATGGGCAAGGACCTTGCGGAAAAGTTTCCGGTGGCACGGCAGACGTTTGACGAAGCCGATGCGGCGCTGGGATTTTCGATTTCACAACTTTGTTTTGAGGGACCGGCGGAACAGCTGAAGCTGACCGAGTACCAGCAGCCGGCGATCTGCACGGTGTCAGTAGCAGCGCTGCGGGTGCTTGCGGAGCGAGGCATCACGCCGTCGGTGGTGGCGGGGCATTCGCTGGGAGAGTATGCGGCGAATGTGGCGGCGGGATCGCTCGATTTTGCCGATGCGGTGCGGACGGTGCGGCAACGCGGGAAGTTCATGCAGGAAGCAGTGCCGCAGGGACAGGGCGCGATGGCTGCGGTGCTGGGGCTGAGCTCGGAAGAGACGGCGCGGGCGTGCAGCGATGCCGCGGCGGAGACGCAGAGCATCATATCGGCGGCGAATTTCAACTCGCCGGAGCAGACGGTGATCTCAGGCGAGGCGGCTGGGGTGGAGCGCGCCGTGGAGTTGTGCAAGGAGCGCGGAGCGAAGAAGGTGGTGATGCTCCAGGTGAGCGCGCCGTTCCATTGCGCGCTGATGCAGCCGGCGCAGGATCGGCTGGCAGAACTGCTGCGAGGGCTGACGTTTCGCAACGCGCGGGCGCCGGTGTGCGTGAACGTGGAAGCAGCGCTGGAGACGGATGGGGAGAAACTGCGCGAGGCGCTGATTCGTCAGGTGACGGGCGCGGTGCGGTGGGTGGATTCCATGCGGCTGTTGATGGGGCAGGCGCCGAAGATGTTTGTCGAGGTGGGCCCGGGGAAGGTGCTGAGCGGGCTGATGCGACAGATCGACCGCGGGCAGGCTTGCGGGAATGTGGAGGACGGCGTCTCTCTGGAAAAGCTTTTAGCTTCCAGCCAGGAGCTTTTAGCCAAGAGCTAAAAACCCAGAAGCTGCGGGGATCAGGGGCCCGAGTAGAGTTCTACCGGCGAAAATCCAATTGTTTTGGTTTTGTTGTCCACGCGGAGGAAGATGGGCGTTTTACCTCCGTTGATGTCGACACCGATGACGATTCCATTGCCGACGCGGTGAGCCACGGTGATGGTGTGGCTTTTGATGACGCCGTAGTCGCTGCTCGGACCCCAGTCTTTCTGAAACTGAGCGAAGTTATAGGGCTGGTACTGCTGGGGGTGCTGCTGCCAGTTGGGATCGTTGTTCCAGATGCCGAAGGCTTTGGTGAGATCGCCGCTCTGGACAGCACTGAAGAAATTGTTGACGCTGTGATCGGAAGGCCAGTGCCAGAATTGCCAGGGGATTTCGAGAACCCAGAGCCAGGTGCCGATGCCGGCAACGATAACCAGGACGAGAGCGGTGATGGAGATTGCCTGGGTGCGGCGGGCGCGGCGCGCATTGAAGGCAGGAGCATCGAGGAGGGTCATTCCGAGCGACTCCTTATTATTTTGTCTGTCTGTGAGGCCGGATGAGCAAGCAGACTTTCCTTCTTATTGTGACACCGCCAGGGGCGGTTTGGTTTCTGGGATGAGGAGCCGGTTGTCCGTTGCCAGTCCCCGGTTGCTTAGAGCGTGTAGCGGTTGCGGTCTTTGTCGGCTCGACGTTCGATGGCCAGTTCGATGAGGCGATCGATGAGTTTGGGGTAGGGGAGACCTGTCGCGGCCCAAAGGCGCGGGTACATGCTGATGGAGGTGAAACCGGGGAGAGTGTTGATCTCGTTCACGAAGACGCGGCCGCTCTTGCCCGGCTCAAGGAGGAAGTCGACGCGGGCCAGACCCGCGCAGTCACAGGCCTGGAAAGCACGGATCGCCATCTCGCGGACTTCTTTGGCCTGCCGCTTCGCGATGGGAGCGGGGACGAGGAGATCACTGCCTTCGCTGAGATATTTCGCCTCGTAGTCGTAGAACTCTTTGGAAGGTACGACTTCACCGACGACGGAGGCCTCGGGGGAGTCGTTGCCAAGAACGGCGACTTCGAGTTCGCGGGGCTTCTTCTTCCCTCCGATGGCCTGTTCGACGACAATTTTGCGATCGTAGCGCGCGGCGAGCTCGATGGCCGAGCCGAGTTCGATCGCATTATGGACTTTGCTGATGCCGACGGAGGAGCCGAGATTCGCCGGCTTCACGAAGACGGGATACTTCAGCGCGCTTTCGATGCGAGTGCGGACTTTCTTGGGGGACTTTTCCCAGTCGCCGCGGAGGAAGGTGACCCATTTGGCGATGGGGAGCTTTGCGGACTGAAAGAGTCGATGCATGGTGTCCTTGTCCATGCCGGTGGCTGAGCCGAGAACGCCGGAGCCGACGTAAGCGATGCCGGCGAGCTCGAAGAGTCCCTGAATGGTGCCATCTTCGCCGAAGGTGCCGTGGAGGACGGGAAAGATGACATCGACGGCGAGAACGGCTTCAGGCGCGGCCTGGCTTATGGCGCCTGCAGGGCGTTCGAAGGGAACGAGTGCCTCGCTGGGAACGGGCGGAACGAGCACGGATTCGCCACGGCGGAGGACGGCCGCTGCGGTGGTGTTCTGGGGATCGCCTGCGCGGAGATGTTTGTCGGATGTTTTCCCGGCCTGCTCGCCGGAGAGGAGGCGTTCGGCATGCCCGGCAGTCACCCAGCGGCCCTCTTTGGTGATGCCGATGGGAACGATGTCGTAACGGGAGCGATCAATGGCCTGGAGTACTGAGGCGGCAGAGAGGAGCGAGACCTCGTGCTCACCGCTGCGCCCGCCAAAAAGAATGCCAACACGGATTTTTTTCATGGGTCCGTCGCCCATTGTAGAGGGGGCTACGCGCAGGCAAGTGTGGATTCCCGGCACCCCGCAATTTTTGCGCAAGGGAGGGCGCGACCTGGCAAGGGGTGGGGGAGTCGATCTGTTTATTATGAGAGACTTAATAGCGCTTCCTGTGGAAGAGAGAGGAAGCGCCGAATGGGTTCGGCGGCCAGCGCCGGGGGCATGGAACACCGGTGAGGCAGCGATCGAGATTGGGCAAAAAACCATCGTTTGCTTGTTGCATCGCGGTGGAAAGGCCTTTAATATGCGGCAATTGCGGGTATGAAAGCAGGCGTGACCGTGGCCAAGACAGTAGCCACCAGGATAAGTCCCCCAAAATCAGCGAAAACGAACGGATCCCATGGAGGAGCGCGCGTATCCCCGGCTACCGGAGCAGCCGCCGGGACTGCCCCGGGGGCCCGGGATGGCGTTCATTCGACACGCGGGCCAGATATGCCAGCGGCACAGGATGGTGTGGCAGGGATCGGTTCAACGGTCGCATCGACGCACTTCATCCGGTCGCGCATCGGGAAGATTTGCGTCGCGGTGACGGGGGCTACTCCGGCGGAGATGGTGCAGAACGCGGAGACGATCCTGCGCGAGGATCATTTTGTCGAGTTCCGCCTGGATTATCTGCCGAATCCCGCGGCGGTGATCCCGAAAATCAAGCAGCTGTTGTATGAGCGCAGCGAGGTGACGGCGATTGCAACCTGCCGGCGGGCGCAGACGGGCGGCAAGTTCAAAGGAACCATCGCAGCCGAACTGGAGGTGCTGGAGAAGGCCGCGATGGCCGGGTGCCACCTGATCGACGTGGAACTGCAGACGGCGGAGCATCTGAAACCGGCACAGATGAAGAAGCTGCGGTCGCATGGGGCGGCCCTGATCGTGAGCTATCACGATTTCGAGGAAACGAAGGATCTGGACAAGATCTTCGAGCGGATCCAGCAGCACCAGCCGGAGTTCGTGAAGATTGTTTCGACGGCGAAGACGCTGACCGACAACGTGACGATGATGCGGTTTCTCGAGCGCCGGCGGGATGAGGCAAACCTGATCGGAATCTCGATGGGTGACCAGGGAACGATCAGCCGGGTGCTGGGATTGCGCGCGGGGAACGTATTCACGTTCGCCTCGGCGCAGGCGGGCGAAGAGACAGGCCCGGGGCAGATCGATGCACGGACGCTGCGGGAGACCTGGCGCATCGATCAGATCGACGCTTCGACGCGAGTGTATGGCGTGGCGGGGAATCCGGTGCGACATTCGCTGTCGCCGCTGATTCACAACATGGCATTCCGGCGGGAGACCGTGAACGGGGTCTTCCTGCCTCTGCAGACGACGCGGCTGGCCGACCTGCTGACGCTGGTGCGGGAGGTGCCGCTGCACGGCATGGCGATCACAATGCCGTTCAAGACGGCAATCATGCAGCATCTGGAGAAGACAGACGCGCTGTCAGAGAAGATTGGCGCATGCAACACGGTGGTGCGGGCGCAGGATGGGAAACTGTATGGCTTCAACACGGACGTAGCGGCGATTGTGCGACCGCTGGAGCGGCGGCTGCCGCTGCGGGGCGCGAAGATCCTGGTGCTGGGCGCAGGCGGCGCAGGACGGGCGGCGGTGTTCGGGCTGGCGGAGCGGGGAGCGGAAGTCTTCGTCTGGAACCGTACGGCAGATGAGGGCAAGAAGCTCGCGCGGCAGGCGAAGGCGAAGACGGCGAAGCGAGAGCAGATTGCGAAGATGAACTTCGACGTGATCGTGAACGCGACGCCCGTGGGGATGAAAGGCGTGAAGCCCGCCACGTTGCTGGAGCCGAAGGAGCTGAACGCGCGGCTGGTGTTCGATCTGGTCTACAACCCGATCGATACGCCGCTGATCCGAATGGCGCGGGAGAAGGGCCTGCCGGTCGTAACGGGCGTGGAAATGTTTGTGCACCAGGGGGCGCGGCAGTTCGAGATCTGGACGGGAAAGCCGGCTCCGGAGGAAGAGATGCTGCGGGTGGTGGTGCATGCTTTGCGGCAGGACAGGGCGTAGGGGACAGGGTGCAGGGCTGTTACGGCAGTACTGGCAGATGCTCCTTGAGGAAAAGAATCGTGGAGCGGGTTCTGTCCTTTGGCTATAGTTGATCGAAGGACTCTCCCATGAAGCAAGCGAGCGAATCAGCGGTCGACCGGCTCATTGCCCTGGCCCTGGACCAGAAACCGGCGGAGCCAGGCGGACGTGAGTTCGAGGAGGTTCCCCTGCTGGGGGAGCCGGATCTGCCCATCCCTCGAGATCTGGAGCACAATCCGATGTGGAAGGGGCTGCTGCAGTTGCGGGCTTTTCTGCCGTATATCGCGCGGGTGCTGGAGATGAGCAGCCCGACGCAGTCGTCGACGGCGCTGGTGGCGGAGGTACGGCAGAGCGTGGGTGCTCTGGAGAGGGCGCACCACGATCTCAGCGAGTCCGTCGCGGAGCAGACGGTCGAGCTGAAGCAGATCGAACAGAGCCTGGCGAAAACTCACGAAGCGATGGAGCGGAACACGTTCGAGCTGACGGAACTGGGCGACGACGTGAAGTCGATGCGCTCGCTGGTGAAGACGGCTCTGGTGCTGCTGACGTTGCTGGTGGTGGCGCTGCTGGGCCTGGTGGGATATCTGGCGTGGAAGCTGCCGCACCTGCACTGAAGAAGTTTTTGCGAGAGCCGGTTGCCCTTTGCCAATTCGAGTGCGCTGAAAGGCCGGCGGCTAAACCCGTCCTCCGACAATCGAGCGGTGAGTTGGGCAACGGCTGCGGCTGGTTGTGCCTCTTCCTCTGGAGGAGGAGATATGGCCGAGCGGTTGAAACACGCTGAGGGGAATACTGACGAGGCGGGGAAACAGGCGGCGAAGTATCAGCGCCATGTGCCTACAGAGACGAAGACCCACGGGATGGAGCGCGAGCCGGAAGGAACGTCGCTGAGCGAAGACATTCACGCGCATACGAATCGGCCCCATAAGGGAGATGTGGGGCGTCCGGGGACGAACGAAGAGGTTTTTCAGGGTTCGAAACGTCGGGAGCTGCCGTGAGGCAGCCGGTAGCTGGTAGCTTCTTCAACCCCGCTTTGAGCTCATGTTCGGAAGGCCTCAGGGGAACCGGTGGAGAGTCCAGCGCGCGTCTCGAGAGGAATCGACGGTTTTTCCTGTGGTGGAGAGCGCTATACTGCGCGGAGAAGTACTGAGGTGATGTGAGGATGTCGACGCTGATTGCGGAGGAGACGGAACTGCCCATGGCCGTGGACGATTTCAGCGCGCTGGAAGAACGTGTGGTGCGCGCGGTGGAAGTGGTAAAGAAGGAGCGCGCGGCGCGGGCCGAGGCGGAGCAGAATGCAGAGCGGCTGGAAAAGCTGCTGAACGAGCAGATGGCTTTGCTGGAGCAGGCGCAGCAGCAACTGAAGGGACTGGAGCGGGAGCGGGAGCAGGTGCGGCAGCGGGTAGAACGGCTGCTGAAGCAGATCGACGAGATCGCGGCGTAGAGAGCCAGAGGCTCGACAGCAAGCATGGCCGAACAACCCACAAACGGCACGGCGAACAGCGCAACAGGCAGCGGCGAAGCGCAGGCGATCCTGGTCGATATTTATGACCAGACGTATCGGCTGCGCGGGAGCGATCGTGCATACGTGGAGAAGCTGGCCGCGCTGGTGGACGCAAAGATGCGGGCGGTGGCGGCGCAGGGGCGGTCTGTCGACTCACTGCGGGTCGCGGTGCTGGCGGCGCTGAATCTTGCCGATGAACTGACGCGGGTGGAGGAGCGGTACAACGCGGTCACGCGCTCGGGAGAGAGTGTGGCTTCGATGCGGAGCCGTGCGCACTCGCTGACCGGGATTCTGGATGAAGTGCTGAGCAGCGAGCGCAAGGCGGGGTGAGGGGCAGGTTGCAGGTGACAGGTTGCAGGCCCGCAACGACGAGCCTGCGTCGCTATTTTCGGTAGATTGTTCCGGCTTTCATCACGAAAATGACTCGTTCCACAGCGGTGATGTCGTCGAGGGGATTTCCGGGGACTGCGATGATGTCGGCGTCGTAGCCTGGTTTCAGCTGTCCGACCTGATTCTGCCAGCTCAGGATTTGGGCTCCATTCAAATAATCCGCCTGTAGAACGGCCAGCGGCGTCATGCCGTACTGCACCATCAGCTCGAATTCCTTTGCCTGGGTTCCGTGCGGGAAGGGGCCTACGTCGGAGCCGATGGCGAACGGGATTCCGAAGGCGACCTGACGCTTGAATTCGTGAATCTTGTAGTCGAGCAGGGCATGCTCGCGGGCGGCCGCGGCGGCGTTGGGAGCATGGTCGGCGAAATACGCGAAGATGGTGAAGGTCGGAACCGCGGGAATGTGCTTTTCCTTCATCAGCTGCATGGTTTGTTCGCTGAGTTGGCTTGCGTGGTCGATGGATGCTACGCCGGCTTCCGCGGCAAAGAGCGCGCCGGGCTCTCCCTGATCGTGGACGCCGACGTTGGTGCCGAGACGTGCGGCTTCGGCAACGGCCGCGGCTAACTGACTCTCGGTGTATTGATACGGCGTGTGGAAGGACCAGAATTCGGGGTCGCCGGACTGGGGACCGAGGTGGTTCTGCGCGCAGAGCGGCTCGTCCTGTCCGCAGGGAACGGCGTTGTTGCTGCCGGGCGCTTCCTGATCCGCGCCGGTTTCATAAATCTTGACGAAGCTGGAGCCTTCTTTGTGCTGCTCGCGCTCGGTTTCGATGAGCTGCTCGGCATCATTGGCGTAGTCGGCGTTCGACAGAACGTGCTGGGCAGGGTTGTAGTGGATCGCGTCCTCGTGACCGCCGAGGATACTGATGGCGTTGCCGCTGATGCGGAGGCGCGG
>Ga0335072_10008130_pt1 | contig 15227 bp, 11 predicted proteins | sample Lox_Sample_21_FD_206725 | JGI IMG/M metagenome (GOLD analysis project Ga0335072, IMG submission 206725) | Soil microbial communities from Loxahatchee National Wildlife Refuge, Florida, United States - Lox_Sample_2.1 | ecosystem: Environmental > Terrestrial > Soil > Wetlands | place: USA... | reverse complement strand
TCTGCCGGTGGTGCTGGAGAGATTCGGACTGCATAAGCCGCTCCACTGGATTCACAGGATTTCGGTGCCGCTGATGATTTTGGGCGTGCTGCTGTCGACGTTGCACCAGAGTTCGCTGGGCAGCTTGTTCCTGATCGTGCCCGAAAAGCTATATCCGCTGTGGTACAGCCCGATTCTGCCGCTGCTGTTTTATGTCTCGGCCATCGCGGTGGGCCTGGCCATGACGATTTTCGAATCGTGGCACAGCAGCCGGGCATTTGGCCGGGCTCTGGAACTGCCGCTGTTGATGAGTATGGGGCGGGTTTTGGCGGTAGTTTTGAGCGTTTACCTATGGATCCGCTTCCTGGACCTGAGTCACCGCCACGCGTGGGCGCTGTTGGCGCAGAACCGTATTGAGACCTGGCTGTTCCTCCTGGAAATCGCGCTGCTGGTAGCCCCGATGCTGCTGCTCTATCAGCAAAGAGTGCGCTCCAGTCCGGGTAGTCTATATGCCTGTGCTGTGATGGTAGTGTTCGGGTTCATTACCAACCGGTTGAATGTGGGCTCTACCGGTCTGGAAGCCGGGTCGGGCACTCACTATATTCCGCGGTGGAGCGAAGTCGCGGTGACGCTGTCGATTGTGGCCGTGGGATTCGCTATTTTCCGCGTCATCGCGCAATACTTCCCCATTTTCGAAGCGCACACGGGCGAGAGCGCGCCGGGGGTGGCGGAAGTAAAGGAGGCAGAAACCGTCCAGGTGGCCTGACAGGAGCGCCGCAGCCGGCTGAAGATGAAGCTTCCACGCCTATTTCGCATGGGATTGGCCGTCCGGCTGGCGATCTGCGTGATCGCCTGTACAGCGGCCTTTTTTGGTTTCTTCGGAGTTCTGAACCTGCGATCGGAACAGCATTTCTCCCAGGACCAGGTGGAGCAGGCGGCCAACCGGATCACGGACCTGATTGTTCGCAGCACGCACTACGAGATGCTGCGCAACGATCGCGATGCGCTGCTTCACATGATTCAGGAAGTGGGCAGCGGGCCAGGGATTCAGCGTATCCGCATCCTCAACAAAGACGGCTTGATCATCTATTCCACCGAAGCCAGGGAAATCGGCAGTCCGGTGGATAAGAATGCCGAAGGCTGCATCGGCTGCCACGCGCAATCGGCGCCCCTCGAAAAGCTCTCGCGCCGCGATCGCACGCGTTACTTCACCGACAAGAGCGGGCAAAGGATGCTGGCGGTGATGCAGGGCATCGAAAATGCGCCGGAGTGCGCCGGCGGGTCGTGCCACGTACACGACACCGGGCTGCGCGTGCTCGGCGTGATCGATACCACCCTCTCCCTGGCGGCGGTGGACCGCCAGACCAAAGCGCATCGCGCCAACCTCACCTGGTTCCTGGTGGGAGCGGTTTTATTCGGCTGCGGCGGCGCGGTGGTTTTCATGTGGGTGATGGTGCATCGGCCGGTGCGGGAATTGACGGCCGGAATGCATCGCGCGGCGGCGGGGGACCTGGAGTACCGGCTGCCCGTGCGGCGGGACGACGAGTTAGGGGATCTGGCCACGTCGTTCAACAAGATGGCCGCCGAAGTGGGCGGGGTGCAGGCCAAGATCGAAGAGCAGGTGCGGCGCAAGACAGCGGAACTGGAACGGGTTCACAAGACGCTTTTGCACTCCGAGAAAATGGCCTCCGTCGGGAAACTGGCGGCCACGGTGGCGCACGAAATCAACAACCCGCTGTTCGGTATTCTGACCTATGCGCGGCTGGTGCTCCGAGAGATTCTGAAGCACGAAATACCGGGGCGCGACGATCTAGTCGAGCAGTTGCAGACGATCGAGCGTGAGAGCAAACGCTGCGGCGAACTGGTGAAATCGCTGCTGACGTTCTCGCGTCAGGCGCCCAGCATTCGCGAGCCGAACGATTTGAATACCGTGGTCCACCGCGCCGTGGTGCTGGTGCAGCACAAGCTGGCGATGCAAAACATCGAACTGCAGGAAAAGCTGGGAACCGACATGCCGGCGGTAGCCTGCGACGCCAACCAGATCCAGCAGGTGGTTTTGGTGCTGATGATGAATGCGGCGGACGCCATGCCGAAGGGTGGAAAACTCCGGGTGGCGACGGAATTCGACGGGGACATGGAGCAGGGCGTAGTGCGCGTAAAGGACACGGGGTGCGGCATCCCGGCGGAGGTGATGCCGCACATCTTCGATCCCTTTTTCACTACCAAGGAAGACCAGAACCGGACGGGACTGGGGCTGGCGGTGGCGCACAGCATCGTGCAACAGCATGCCGGCGACATTTTGGTGGAATCCACGCCGGGCAGCGGGACCGAATTTCGGATCGTGCTGCCGATGGCGGCGGTAGCGGTTGGGGTGAATCAGTGAGGGTGAGCAAATCAAGCTCGAGCCAGTGCAGGCTCGGGAATGGAACGGGAGGAACCGATGGCAACGGCCATAGAGCCAACGTCTGCAGTCAAGACCAAGGGCAAAATACTGATCGTCGATGACGAATTGGTAGTGCGGGATTCGTTGGGTAAGTGGTTTACCAGCGAAGGCTTCTCGGCCAAGCCGGTGGGCGGCGCGCGGGAGGCGCTGGATGCCATCCAGCACGCGGAGTACGACATCGCCTTGCTCGACATCAAAATGCCGGGAATGGACGGCATGGAACTACAAGCCCGTTTGCGCGAGGCCGATCCGGACCTGACGGTGATCATCATGACCGGCTATGCGTCGGTGGACACCGCGGTGCAGGCTCTGAAACTGGGCGCCTACGATTACATCACCAAACCCGTCGATCCGGACGAGCTTTCGCACCTGGTGGGTAATGCCCTGGAGCACAAACGAGTGCGCCGGGAAGTAGTCCGGCTGCGCGAGAATCTGCAGGAGGCTGCACCCGGAACGGAGTTGATCGGGAAGAGCCCCGCCATGCGCAAGGTGGTGGAACTGATCGAGATGGTGGCCCCCACCGAGGCCACCGTTCTGATCACCGGCGAAAGCGGCACCGGCAAAGAGGTAGTGGCCCGGTCGATCCACACGGCGAGTCCGCGCCGTTACATGCCGGTTGTGACGATCCACTGCGGGGCGCTCACCGAAACCCTGCTAGAAAGCGAGCTTTTCGGCCACGAGAAAGGCGCCTTCACCGGCGCCCAGTATCGCAAGAAGGGCAAATTCGAAGTGGCCGATGGCGGCTCGGTGTTTCTGGACGAAATCAGCGACATCAGCCTGCGCACGCAGACGGACCTGTTGCGGGTATTGCAGGAAAAGGAGATCGTGCGGGTGGGCGGGAACCAGCCCATCAAGGTGGATTTCCGCTGCATCGCGGCGACCAACAAGAATCTGGAATCGCTGGTGAAAGCGGGTTCGTTCCGGCCAGACTTATATTACCGGCTGCACGTTTTCTGCATCGATCTGCCTCCGCTGCGCGACCGCCGCGAAGACATTCCGCTGCTGGTGAATCATTTTCTGACCAAGTTCTGCATGGCCACGAGCCGGCCCATTCCACAGATTTCCCCGGAGGCGTTGGATACGCTGATTGCCTACGACTGGCCGGGCAACGTCCGCGAACTGGAGAACGCGGTGGAGCGCGCGTTGGTGGTGGGCCGCTCGAATGAAATCCGCCGCTCGGACTTTTCGTTCCAGTTTCAAGCCGACGAGCCGCGCGGCGGCAAGACGTTGGAAGACATGGAGCGGGCGCACATCGAGCGCATCTTGCGGGAGACGCAGCACAATCTTTCGCGGGCGGCGCGCATTCTGGATATCGATCGCACGACGTTGTATAACAAGCTGCGGCGCTACGGACTGCGGTGAAACCGATTCATCTCATCCCGCTGGAACTAAAGGCAGGCGGCGGGCCCGGCCGTAGTGTAGCTCCGAGGTTCAACGATCTGGAATATCTGGCGGCAACCCTGGCGCGCACGTTTCAGACCCCTTGCCGCATCCGGCCGGAAACTCTCGATGTGGCGTTTGCACTCGACGAAAACCGAGGGCAATACTATTCCACCGCCATCGTCCAACGCCTGGAGCGGATGGCCGATCCCGATGCGCGGGTGTTGGGAGTTACGCCCTGCGACCTGTTCGTTCCGGTGCTGACCTTCGTGTTCGGCGAGGCACAGCTGGACGGCAACTGCGCAGTAGTCTCCACGGCGCGCTTGGAGGAAGAGTTCTACGGCATGCCGGCGCGCAACGATCTGCTGCGAGAGCGGCTGGTGAAGGAGGCCGCGCACGAATTGGGCCACACCTTCGGACTCCGGCACTGCGCGGACTGGCGTTGTGTGATGGCATCGAGCCACGCGGTGGAGCGGCTGGACCTGAAAGGCGCCGAATTCTGCGACGCCTGCCGCAAGCCGGTCATGCAAAACGGCCGGCGGTTTTTCTAGCCAGACGCGCTGTATTTTGCGCGCTCCCCGTTCACACCGCTGCGCCGGCGAGCGACTGGTACGGGCGCCCTACTTCCTGCGCGTCCACCACCGCCATGGCCGCCACATTCACGATATCGTTCACTTCCGAGCCCCGCTGCAGGACGTGGACCGGTTTGGTCAAACCGGCCAGCAGGGGGCCGATCAACTCCGCGCCCCCGATGCGCTGGAGCAGTTTGTAGGCGATGTTCCCCGACTCCAGGTTAGGGAAGATGAGCACGTTGGCGCCGCCCCTGAGAGTGCTGAAGGGATAGGTTTCTTCGATGATCTGCGGAACGACGGCTGTGTCGGCCTGCATCTCTCCGTCGATCATCAGCAGCGGAGCGCGGCGGCGCACCAGTTCCACCGCTTTCCGAATCTTGAGCGCGAGGGGATGCTTGGTGCTGCCGAAATTGGAGAACGACAGCATCGCCACGCGCGGTTCCTTGCCGAAACGGCGGGCCTTTTCGGCCGCCATGATGGCGATCTCGGCGAGATCTTCGGCATCGGGATCGATGTTCACGGTGGCGTCGGCAAGGAAAAAGATGTCGCTCCTGGCAGTGATCAGCACATAGACTCCCGCCACACGCCGAAGCTCGGGCCGTACGTCGATCACCTGAAGCGCCGGGCGGATCGTGTCGGGATAGTGTGTGGTGAGCCCTCCAATCAGTGCATCGGCATCGCCGAGGCGCACCATCAGGCTCCCGAAGGTCACAGGATTCAGGATGATCTGCGCCGCCTCGGTGCGTGTGACGCCCTTGCGCTGACGCAAGCTGAAGAACTCTTCGGTAAATATGCCGCGGCGCGCGGATTTGTGGGGATCGACAATCTGCAAACCTTCGGTGTGCAAGTGCAGTTCTTCCGCCATGGCCTGGATGCGCGCCTCGTTGCCCAGCAGAATCGGGGTGGCGATCTTTTCGTCGATCAGAATGTGCGCGGCGCGGATGATTTTACTTTCCTCGCCTTCGGGGAAGACGATGCGCTTGGGAGCAGTCTGGGCCTTGTGAATCAGGGCGCGCATGACGCCGTGCGCCGTGCCGAGACGGCGCTCCAGTTCTTCGCGGTACTGCGCGATATCCACTGGCTTTTGAGCCACGCCGGTGTCCATGGCGGCTTGCGCCACCGCGGAGGCTTCCCAGATCAGCACGCGGGGATCGAACGGTTTGGGGATGATGTACTCGCGGCCGAACTCGATACGGTCGACGGAGTAGGCGCGGAGCACGGAATCGGGCACGTCTTCCTTGGCTAGCGAGGCCAGGGCGCGAGTGGCCGCGAGTTTCATTTCGTCGTTGATGGTGGTGGCGCGCACATCGAGCGCGCCGCGGAAGATGAAGGGGAATCCCAGAACATTGTTTACCTGGTTGGGGAAATCCGAGCGGCCCGTGGCCACGATGGCATCGGGGCGGGCTGCCCGCGCGGCGTAATAACCGATTTCGGGATCGGGATTCGCCATGGCGAAGATGATCGGGTCGGGCGCCATCTGCTTCACCATCTCGGGAGTTACCGCGCCGGCGGCCGAGAGCCCGAAGAATACATCGGCGCCCACCAGTGCCTCGGCGAGAGTGCGGGCCGCGGTGGTGGACGCATAGCGCGCTTTGTAAGCGTTCATGTGCTCGGTGCGGCCTTCGAAGACCACGCCCTTGGTGTCGCACATGACGATATTCTCGCGGCGAACGCCCAGCTTGATGTAGTGCGCCGCGCAGGAGATGGCGGCGGCGCCCGCCCCATTGAACACGATTTTGATGTCGCCGATTTTTTTGCCGGTCAGTTCCAAGGCGTTGAGCAAGCCGGCGCCGGAGATGATGGCGGTGCCGTGCTGGTCGTCGTGGAAGACCGGAATTCTCATCGTCTTTCGCAGCTCTTCCTCGATGTAGAAGCACTCCGGCGCCTTGATGTCTTCGAGGTTGATTCCGCCAAAGGTGGGTTCGAGCATGCGGCAGGCGGCGATGATCTGGTCGGGATCCGACGCGTTGAGTTCGATGTCGAACACGTCGATGTCCGCGAAGCGCTTGAACAGCACGCCTTTGCCTTCCATTACCGGCTTGCCGGCCAGAGCCCCGATGTTTCCCAGACCAAGAACGGCGGTGCCATTGCTGACCACGCCAACCAGGTTCCCTTTCGCGGTGTATTGATAAGCGAGGCTGGGATCGCGCTCGATTTCCAGGCACGGGACGGCAACGCCGGGCGTGTATGCAAGGCTGAGATCGCGCTGCGTGCGGCAAGGCTTGGTGGGGGTAACCGACACTTTGCCCGCGGGAGATGTGGAGTGGTATTCCAAGGCATCTTCTGGCCGGATTGTCATAAAAAATCTCTCTTTCAGAGATAATTATATCTGTATATCCCCAATTAACACACCTTATTGGTGGTGGATGCGCTCTCCTGAAAACCGGAATCCGGCGCCGGAATCGCTATCCCCGGACTTTTCGATGGGTGGGAGCAAAGCAAGAGCTGTCCGCATTTTCGCGGGGACTGGTCATGCGTGGCCGGTTCTGCGGTGGTTTCGTACCGACGGCGGGCGTAAAATGCCGGTTCTTTCGCGGTGTTTGGCGGCGTGCGGCGCGATCCCGGAACCACCCCAGCCGGACGGAACCAACTCGGAGACTGCCGATCGCCGGTAGACCGTTAGAGCGCGGACATAGCGTTCGGCGCAGCATTCCACAATGCGGCGGGCCGCTTTCATGCGGTGCTGCCATCTGTCCCTGGTGCAGGTCGTGCTCTTTCGGGCACGCAGTTCCCGCTCTTCGGCGAGCGCTTCAAAGAGGCGGTCACCGGCTTTCAGAAGCTCTGAGTGGCATTGAGCAGAGTTCATTTCCCTATGGGCAAATCCCTGTACAGCCAAGATAAGCCTCGGCGTCCATTCTGTCATCGCCAGAAGCTACGATCCCGGGCCCCTCAGAATTGGGGATACGGGCGTTACCCAAACCCACAAAGAATTACTCGCAGAAGCAGCTGCCGGAACGCTCCAAAACCCCGGTTGCGGTTCCAGGATCAGTGTGGATTTTACAAATGTATCGTCGGGGGACGCGAATTCGTTTCCATGGGCACGTCCGGCTCCGGCCCTCCCACAAGCGGTGCATTGCGGTAGCATCATCGATGAATGAACAAGATATCGAGAATTGGGGTTGCCAAGCCGGCGAAGGCCGACTCGAAACCCGTTACTGTGGTGATCGTTGACGATCATCCAGTGGTTCGCGAAGGTCTTAACGCCATGATTTCAGCGGATGCGGGCATTCAAGTTCTGGCAGAGGCGGGCACGGGCGTGGAAGCCCTTGCGGCAATCGAGCGGTGGCGCCCGATGATCGTTTTGATGGACCTGCTGCTGCCGGATATCGCCGGATCCGAAGTGATCCGGCAGGTTTGTGCCGGCTCGTCGGATACGGCATTCCTCGTTTTAACCACGCTCTCGGGCGATGAAGAGATTTATCGCGCTCTCGAGGCCGGGGCCCGCGGATATTTATTCAAGGATATGGCGCGAAAGGAGTTAGTGAGAGCCATTCGGGACGTCGCGGCCGGCAAGCGGTATATTCCTCCCGCAGTCGGCAGCCGGATTGCGGAAGCGCTCCCCAGGATGTCCCTTAGCACGCGAGAAGTGGAAGTGTTGCAGGGGATTGCGGCGGGCTGGCGGAACAAGGAGATCGCCGTTCAACTGGCGGTCTCCGAGTCCACCGTTAACGCTCACGTCAAACACATTCTGGAAAAACTCCATGCGTCCGACCGGACACAAGCGGTAACTACCGCTCTGCGCCGGGGAATCATCAGGCTATGAATCCCCGGTTGGATCGCCGGAAGCTTTAGAGCTGTTGGAGGGCCTCGCCGTCGTCTGCGAATTCGTCCTGTCCCACCATCCAGTTGTAATCCAGGTCTGCGCCCATCAGGGCGATTCCCAAAATCACGTCTTCGGCCTTGCCGACAGTATTCAGGTTCGGTTTTTCGTACATCGTTCTCTCCTTTGAAATTGTTGAATCGAATGTCTTTGGAATGGTCTAAAAGCGTTCCAGCACCAAAAGCCGCGCCTGGTACGCCGGTGAATCGTTGGCCACTCTCCCCTCCACCTCGACCCAGGCATGGCTGAAGAACGGAGCGGCGCGGAAGCCGATTACCACTTCGGCCGGGATTTTGTGGCGCCGCATGATTCGCGCCGTAACGATCGCGCGCTGCAGGCAGCGAATCGGCTTCCAATAAAACGGGGCGATTGACCGCAGGGCCTGGCAGATTTGCCTTTGCCGATCAGCGTCGGCGGTTCCAGGCCGGGCTGCCTCGCGAGGGCGCACGCCTTCCAAACCCCGGCACCGAAACAGCAGGTCATAACGAAGCAGTTCCCACGCAACCTGGGCGTATAAACGTATGGCAGGCATATCAGTTTGCATCCGGTACCAGCAGCCCTTCCGCCGCCAGCTGCGCGATGAAATCCGCGGCGTCATCGCGAGCCGCTCCGGCGGGTACATGAAACTCGCTGCTGATGGATTCAGCGATGCGTTCGAGAGGCCAGCGGTCCACCGCGGCGTTCCAGATTATGGCGCCGGCGCGATTGGCGGAAAAAACGGTTCCGCGTGAGAGGTTGATGAGTACTAACCCCTCGGAGTGCTGCGACGCCTTGACGCCAGGCGCAACTCGAAAACCTGACCGTAGCGGGAGCGATCGTGGCGGTTTCTGTTTACCGTGGATTCTTAGAAAACTCAACATAAGACCCTTTGCTTCCAATGGACTGTCTGGTAGAGTCTTAAGATTAAGCGACGCGCGATTTTTTGCCGACACGAAATTCAATTATGATTTCGTAGCTTTTCATAGCAATTGCAAGATAGTTGACGCAGCCGCCGGTTATCCTGAAATTCGCATGTTGGGTTGGCGCAATGTCTCCGTTTGGTGGGTGCTCATCCTGATAACCGCGCCAGTATTGCGCGCTGTAAACCCGAATCTTTCCCTCCGCCAGTACCTGCACACCAGTTGGACGCAGGAGGAAGGCATCGCTTTGCCTCCCGTCCAGTCGCTCGCCCAGACGTCTGATGGCTATCTCTGGCTCGGCACCAACCGGGGCCTGATTCGATTCGATGGAATGCGGTTCGTGGATTGGTCGCCGGTTTCCGGTCCGGAATTGCCGGCCTTAGCGGTCGGGCGGCTGTGCGCCGGCTCTCTCGGAGGGCTTTGGATAGCCACCACCGCGGGACTGTGCCGCCTGGAGCGCAGCCGGATCGCCCGCTTTCCCGAGAGCGAGAAAGGGTGCCGCGTGATCGCCTCGATGGCGCAAGACGGGACGGAACGGCTCTGGGCGATCAATTCGTGCGCCGGGGGCACGGTTTTGCACCGTGTCGCGCCGGCTGGAAAATGCGAAACCTTCGGGACTCGCGACGGCTTGCCGGATCAAAAGCTGCGGGCGATCCTCGAGGACCGTCAAGGACGAATCTGGATCGGCACCGATAGAGCGGTTTGCCGATGGTCGCCGGGCGAGCGGGCGGTTTGTACGGCAGGCCCGGCGCTCAACGTTTCGGCGCTTGCCGGGGGAGCTCACGGCGAACTGGTGGTTTCCGACGACACGAAAAGTCAGGTATTTCGCCTGGCGGACGGATTGTTATCGCCCATCAGCCCGCGGATTCCCGACTCGGATTTTACGAAAGCCATGATTGTGGATCGCGATGGCAACATCTGGATTGGAACCGCGGGACAGGGGTTGATTCGAATTCGTGAGAAGCGGGTGGACCGGTTCACCCGCGACGATGGCCTTTCGGGCAACTTCGTCAGCGGTTTGATCGAAGACCGCGAGGGCGACATTTGGATTGCGACGCAACGCGGCGTGGACCGCATTCGCGATCCCAAGTTCCAGCTCTATACGAAAGCCAATGGTCTGTCGAGCGAATTGATCGATACGGTTTACGCGGGAGCGGATGGCGCCGTTTGGATCGGCACCAGCGGTGGGGGGATCGATCGCCTGCTGGGAGACCAGGTAAGCGTCTATGCACGGCCGGCGGGACTGCCGCACGCGACCGTGCTGGCCACGTATGAAGACGCGGGCGGCCGCCCTTGGGTGGCGACCCCGGCGGGCGTGGCGGTCTGGCGAACCGGCCGCTTCTCCGAAGTTCTGACGGCCGGTGGCGAGCATCTGAGCAACGTCTTTAATATCGTCGGAGACGCTTCCGGAGCGGTGTGGTTGGCCGACAGTAAGCTGGGTGTATTTGCCGTCCGTGGCGGGGTGGCGCGTGCGTTAAGTCTGCCGGCGGGGGACAGCGCCGACGTCGTCAGCCTGCTGATCGCTCGAAATGGAGAGATCTGGTTGGGACACCAGCGCGGCGGCATCACGGTATTAGCCCCCGATGGCGCCCGGCAGTATGAGACTCGCGACGGATTAGCAGGCGGACTGGTACGCACTCTGTACGAGGACGCGGAGGGAAACATCTGGGCGGGAACCGGTGGCGGTTTAAGCAGGTTTCGCAAGGCGCATTGGACCAACTGGACAACCGCACAAGGTTTGCCGGAGGGCGAGATTCAAGGCATTGTCGAAGATGAGGCTGGCGGCCTGTGGCTGCTGACGCCCGCCGGTGTCCTGCGAGTAGCGGTGAGCAGCCTGGATCCGCCCGTAAAGACCCTGCAATTCGCTCTGTATGGTCCGACGGAAGGCTTGCGTCTCGGCACCAGCATGACGAATCCACGGCTCTCACGGTCGCGCGACGGACGCATATGGGTTGCCACCGAAGACGGCATGGCCGCAATCGATCCGGCACGACTGAAGAAGAATCCGGTCGCGCCTTCGGTGGTCATCGAGCAGGTGACTGCCGACGGCAAGAACTATGATCCGGCGGCGGGCGCCGAAATCGCATTTCGCGGCCACGATCTGCAGATCGTCTACACCGGCATCAGCCTGATGGTGCCGGAACGGGTGCGTTTCCGCTACCGGCTGGAAGGCGCGGACACGGCCTGGAACGAAGCCGGTTCGCGGCGGAATGTGGCTTACATGAACCTGCCGCCGGCGCATTACCGCTTCCACGTGATCGCGTGCAATAACGACGGTTTATGGAACAACGCCGGCGCGGAGTTCGCATTGCGCGTGGATCCGTACTTTTACCAGACCAGATGGTTCGCGTTCCTGTGCCTGGTTTCCGTGGCGCTCACCGCCTGGTTCGCCTACCAGCTCAACATGCGCCGGGTAGTATCCCGGCTGCAATTGATCACCGCGGAGCGCATACGCTTCAGCCGCGAACTCCACGATTCTCTGCTCCAGGGATTTTCGGGCGTGGCGTTTCTCCTGGAAGCCGCCGAGCGGCTCTTCGAGACCGCTCCGGAGCGCGCCAAACAGCAACTGGATCGCGCGGTCGAACAGGCGGACCAATCCCTTCGCGAAGCCCGCGAAATGATCTCCAGCATGCGGATACGGGCGCTTGAAAATCACTCGCTGGCGGAGGCGCTTCGGACTACGGCCACCCAAATGGCATCGGATTTGCCCGTAGAACTGCAATTTGAAGTCAAAGGCCGCGCGGTACCCGGTCCTTATAACGTGGAAGCAAATCTGTTCCTGCTGGCGCGCGAGGCTGTCACCAACGCTTTGCAACACGCGGAGGCCAAACATATTCGGCTGGAATTGTGTTACACGCCGAAGGAATTGCGCCTGACGGTGCAAGACGACGGGATAGGTTTCGACCCCGACCAGGCGATGGAGAAAGCCGGCCACTGGGGATTTCGCGGCATGCGCGAAAGAGCGCGGGTGATCGGCGCCCGCTTCCAGGTGAACAGCGCGCCGGGGCGCGGCGCCACGATCGAAGTTGGGGTGGGCGCCGGGTGGAAGAAATGATCGGCAAACCCCCGGCAACGCACCGCTCCCGCGGTCCTGGCTGTTTAGGACACCGCGATTTCCGGGTGGTGAGGCAATGGAGGCGAGGAGGAGTGAGTAGCCATCCGCGCTCGCAGCCAGAATTCCAGCAGCAGGATCTGGCGCAATTGGGTTTCATTGCAGTCGAGGCCCTGAGTGAACTTCTGGAGGCGGTTTGTGAAGCTCTGCGGCTCCACAAACCCGCGTTCCACCACCTGAATTCTGCCGCCTGCCTGGAGCAAAGCCGCCGCCGAAGGCATGAACGCCTCGCGATAAGCGGGCGTGTACGAGCCTTTCGATCTTCGGCCGAGCACCGCCGGTGGCAGGAGCCCGGCAAAAGCCCGCCGCATCAGACGTCTCGGCTCGCCCGGCGCGACCACGATGTGGGCGGGAATAGCCAGCATGAACTCCACCAACGGCCGATGCGAATAAGGATGAGAGTAGGAAATATGCTCGAGGGTTTCCGGCGTTTGCAGCCGGCGCGATTGCAGCACGGCCGCGGCGAGGCGGAAGCGGGCGCGCCGTCCCGGAGGGGCGTCGCGGACAGAGCTTTCGGCCGTCAGGTTTTCTTCTTCGCCCGCAATACGGGCGCGAAAAGCTTGCGTCAGCGATTCTTCGGAACTCCCGGCCGCCGCGCCCACGGAGGCTTCCGGCTGAATCGGTGGAATCCAGGAGCCGTAAGTCTCGCGGATCGCCCGCCCTAGGATGGGATAGACCGGCGTCTGGATGGCGCGAGCCCACTGGTAGGCATTGCGAGCAGCGCTCACAAATCGACCGTGAGCGAGGTGTTCCGCCACCTGGCCGGTGTCGTCATGGGTGTTCCCCATGATCAGATCGCCAAACTGCCCGGTGAGCAGGACGCCCGATCCGAGCGCCGCCATGCGGTTCGCTAGGGTTTCATACCGTGGCTCCCAGAACGCCGGCGTCGTCCCCATGCGATCTCCCACAGCGGGATTCTGGTTGAGGTCTAGGTGGCAGGCGGTTACATCGCAGGCACGCTCGACCTCGCGGAAGAACCGCTCGTCCGGCGAGTTGGCCTGAAGGTAACTGAAGGTGACCAGTTGCGGTGTGCGACCCGGCATCTCGCGGCGCAGGCGGTCCGCCATGCAAACCACCGAAGAGGAGTCGAGACCGCCGCTCAGCTCGGCACAAACCGGGGTGCCCGCCGGGAGCCTCACTTCCACGGCTTCGCGAAACAGTTCCAGCAGCCGCTCTCCATACTGTTTTTCGTCCCGATACCGGATCTGCTCATGGATGGGCAGCGTCCAAAAGGCGCGATCGGCGATTCCGTCCCTGCCGATTGAGAGTGCGTGGCCGGCAGGCACCGGAACGATACCGGCATAGGGAGTTCGTCCCGCGGCGCTTCCCAAGGCCAGAAAACCGGCGACATACCCATCGTCGAGTTCCGAAATGCCGGTCCAGTGAACCAGGTCCGCCAGAGAGGTAGACCAATACAGGGATTGAGACCCGCGGTAGTAATAAAGGGGCCGGATTCCGGCATAGTCGCTGGCGAGCACGATGCGCCTGCGATGGGAGTCCCAAATGCAAATACTCCAGTCGCCAACTACGTGGCGGAAGAAATCGGCGCCGCTCTTCCGGTAGCCGCCCAAAATCAGTTCGGGGTCCGGGCAGCCGGGGCCGAGGCTGGTTTCAACGGCCAGATCCTTTCGGTTGTCGAGCCTTCCGTCGCAAAGGCAGATGCTTCCATCGGACGCTTGGAACAGTCCGCTGCCCCGGGAAAATCTCGAGGTGGCCGCGCCACCCAGGAGCAGTCCCGTCTGCCGGCACGTTTGGGGGTTAAAGCAGCCGGGACTGTCCAGGGTCGTCCGCACCCGGTCCTGGTCTTGCGAAGAAGGAGTCCGAGTGTCGAAATTGTAAATACCGCAGAATCGGCTCACCGCGGCCCCCGGAGAGATTGCTCGAAAGCGTAAAAATCGCGCAATCTTCCATGGGCGAACTCACACGACTGCAGAACCAGGCCGAACACCGTCTCGATCTCCTGGGCGTCGCGCGGGGCATAGACGGTAAGCAGAGAAGTGAAGATTCCCGAAAGAGCGACCGGATGAGGTTCACCCCAGCCGAGGCGTACCACTTCGGTGCGCAGGAATTTCGGAAGCGTCAAGTGAATGCTGCCCTCCGGCAACGGATGGATGTGACAGAACTCGTGTCCGTCGATAAATGCTTCGGGCGGGCCGAGGGCGCACGCATCGGCGAGGTAGAGAGCGTGGCAGACCGGGGACGCCATGCGGCTTTGTTTGGACCGGACACAGGGAATGTCCAGGCATCGCGCCACGAATTCATTCATCGTTTCGGCTGGAGGCAACTGGTCAAACTGAATATGAGGAATGGCGGGTGGCATTCGGGGCCGCCTGCCGGCTCTCGATTGCGGCAGAACAGTTACTTTGGTAAGCATCGCGATAGCGGGCATTTGAATAGCGTCCGGGCCACAGATCCATACAGTGTAAGACCGTCCCCGGCCTTGCGTAATCGCCTATTCTGCCGATTTTGTAATAGTCAAATCTGATAATTCGTGCGTCGGTCCAATCGCTCACCGGAGGTCCGGAGGCCGATATTTGAGATAATAAGGCCGTGATGAAAAGCGCAATCGTTCTTTTCATATTTGCTCTGATAGCCCGGGAATCAGGTGCCCAACAGGTGAATATTTGGCTCACAACGGACGACCAGATGGCGCTGCTTCAGCCGCAACCGGCGGTTCGGTTCGCCGGGGGCGCGAATGCTTCGGTTCCCATGCTGGTGATCGACGACCTCGCCGGGCATCAGACCGTGGAGGGTTTCGGCGCGTCCATGACCGATTCCGCCGGGTATCTGCTGAATGAAGTGTTGCCGGCGGCGAATCTGCCGGCGGTGATGCAGGCTTTGTTCGATCATAAGAAGGGGATCGGCATCAGCTTCCTGCGCAATCCCATGGGCGCTTCCGACCTGGCGCGGACAATCTATTCCTATGACGATCAACCGGCGGGAGCGACCGACCCGAATTTGGCTTCGTTTTCGATTTCCCACGACCAGGCGGACATTCTGCCCTTGCTCGTCATGGCCAAGA
>Ga0335072_10008129_pt1 | contig 15230 bp, 11 predicted proteins | sample Lox_Sample_21_FD_206725 | JGI IMG/M metagenome (GOLD analysis project Ga0335072, IMG submission 206725) | Soil microbial communities from Loxahatchee National Wildlife Refuge, Florida, United States - Lox_Sample_2.1 | ecosystem: Environmental > Terrestrial > Soil > Wetlands | place: USA... | reverse complement strand
GGCGACGAAGTGGTGCTCGCCTGCATCGGCGAGGGCTCCACATCGCAGGGCGAGTTCTGGGAGGCCATGAATACCGCCTCAAACCAGAAGCTGCCCGTCATCTTCATGATTGAAGATAACGGCTACGCCATCAGCGTCCCCGTTGAGGTCAATACCCCGGGCGGCAACATCTCGCGTATCGTCGCCAACTTCCCCAACTTCCACTTTGCCGAGGTGGACGGAACCGATCCGGTTGCCAGCCTCGCAGCATTCCAGGCGGCTGCCGCGCATTGCCGCGCAGGCCACGGCCCTGCCTTCGTTCACGGCCACGTCGTGCGCCATTACTCGCACTCCTTTTCTGACGACGACAAGAACTACCGCTCGGCTGCCGAGCGCGAGAGCGACGCCCTGCGCGACCCCATCGCCCGCCTCCGCGAACGACTTATTCGCGAGGGCATTCTCACTGAGCCCGAGATGATCGGGCTTGAGAAGGCCCTCGAACTCGAAGCTGCAGAGGCCGCCGAACGCGCCCTTGAAGCACCGCTCCCCGAAATCTCCAGCATTCAGCAGCACGTTTACTCACCCCACCTCGATCCCACCTCAGCCGCCTTCGATCACGAGCAGCCCGCTCCTGCGGCCACACACCCCGACCAAGACGCTAAAGCGCAGAGCGCCGCTCGCACTCATGCGTCCTCGCCTCGAACCATGGCCGATCTCATCAACGCCTGCCTCCACGATGAGATGCGACGCGATCCCCGCATCGTGGTTTATGGCGAAGACGTGGCCGATGCCAGCCGCGAGCAGGCCCTGGCCGAGGTAAAAGGGAAGGGAGGCGTCTTCAAGCTCACCGCCGGCCTGCAAACTGAATTCGGCTCCGAGCGCGTCTTCAACTCCGTCCTGGCTGAGGCCAACATTGTCGGCCGTGCCCTAGGTTACGCCGTGCGCGGCATGAAGCCCATAGTCGAAATCCAGTTCTTCGACTACATCTGGCCGGCCATGCACCAGATCCACAATGAGCTGAGCCTTATTCGCTGGCGCTCCAACGGCGCCTGGGCCGCGCCCGCCGTCATTCGCGTGCCCATCGGCGGCTATCTCACCGGCGGGGCCGTCTATCACTCTCAATCGGGCGAGAGCATCTTCACTCACATTCCCGGCCTGCGCGTCGTCATGCCCTCCAACGCACTCGACGCCAACGGCCTGCTCCGCACCGCCATCCGCTGCGACGATCCCGTCCTTTTTCTTGAACACAAGCGGCTCTATCGCGAGCCCTATGGCCGCGCGCCCTATCCGGGTCCCGGCTTTGCCATCCCCTTCGGAAAGGCAAAAACAGTCCGCGCCGGCCGACACGTCACCCTCGTCACCTATGGCGCGCTTGTTCCCCGGGCACTGCAGGCCGCGCACCTGGCCGAGCGCCAGCATGGTATCGACACCGAGATCATCGACCTGCGCACGCTCAACCCCTACGACTGGGAAGCCATCGCCGAATCTGTTCGCAAGACCAGCCGCGTCATCGTCGCCCACGAGGACATGATCAGCTGGGGCTACGGGGCCGAGATCGCCGCCCGCATCGCCGACGAGCTTTTCGACGATCTCGACGCACCCGTAAAACGGATCGGCGCCATGGACACCTTCGTTGCCTATCAGCCCATCCTTGAAGACGCGATCCTTCCTCAGCCCCAGAACATCCTCGACGCGCTGGTCGCATTAAGAGCCTATTGAAAGTACCGCTGATCTTCTGACCGGCAGTAGTGCGCGCGTCCTCTCCCGCACAATCTCTGGAGTCGAACCCACCACCTCGCGTTGCCTCATCCATTTCATAGTCCCACCATGAAATGGGTGGCAATACCCCGGCCCCGGAGGGGCCGGCCGATCTTAGCCCACGGTGGACGCTTGGTTCGCTTCAGCGAACAAAGCGGAAACCGTGGGTTCACGCACCACCACGAACCCGCCGCCCCGTAGGGCCGGCGCGAGGATCCGTTGTTTTTGCGGATTCCCGGCTGCCTACACAATGCCTGCCGTCGAAGCTCACAAACAGAACCACCATCGATCCGGCGCATTAATACAACCGCCGTGCCTCGTCCATTTCACATATTCATCGTGAAATGGGTGGGAGACCACAAATCTCGCGCGGACCAATACACTATTCTCATGCTTGATTTCGAAATCTCCCCCTCTGACGCCGCAGTCCTGCTCAAAGAAAAGCAGGCCCGTCTCATCGACGTCCGCGAGCCGTGGGAATATTCCACATCGAACGTCGAAGGCAGCGTGCTTATGCCCATGGGCGACGTGCCCGCGCGCGCCCACCAGGAACTCGACCCCGACGAACGGCTGCTCGTGATGTGCCACCTCGGCGTGCGCTCCATGAACGTGACCGTCTGGCTGCGCAACCAGGGATTCGAGAATGTACAGTCCATCCGCGGCGGCATCGACGCCTGGTCTACCGAAGTTGACCCCAGCGTTCCGCGCTACTGACGGCCAACGCCGAACGAATAGGGGATCTGAAAAAAGAATTGCCGATTTCCGGATTCAGATTTGCTGTGTTCCAGTTTGAGATGTGGCAGCGGCGCTCCATGCGAACTGTGCGCAGCTTTAATCTTCAGGTGCGAAATAGGCTGGCAATCCGAAGATCGAAAGATTCCTACCCGGCAGGCGCATTTCGAGCGTGTGCCTGCTCCCGTCCCGATCGGGGTGGGCGGCAGTGAAGGTGAGCACATACTGGCTGCGGATCGCAGCAACCAACGCGGCCAGTGCCGGAGTGAAATCTCTTTCTTTGCGCGGGGCGAAAACAACCGCGCCGCTCATGCGAACCAGGCTCTTCATCACTTGTGCGCCCTGCTCTGCTGGGCTGGTCCCGTTTCTGACAACTGGGACGAGAACAAACGAGTAGAGTGCAGGAGCGCCGGGTTGCTGTATTGTGCGGTCCGACTCTTGGATGGAATGGGTCGAACAATTGTCGCCGCCGTCGCCGATGAGAATCAGTGCACGCCTCGGATTGTGAGCCTGGCCGGCCAGTAACCTCTCGCCTTCCATTACAGCGTCAAGCAGCGCGGTGCAGCCGCGCGCATCCAGGTGCTGGAGCACCGAAAGGCTGTTGCCGGCAACCGGGGCTAGCTGCTGTTCGATGTGGGGCGTGTCTGAGAATTCAATTGCCGCTATCTCGCTGCCGCGTGGCAGCGCCTGCGCAACAGCCGTGACGATGGCGGTGATCGCGGATCGCTGCCGGTACATTGACCCGGAGGTGTCAATGACGAAGGCGACGGAGATCGGCGCATCTCCCGCAACCGCGGACTGGATCGTCTGTGGCGTCCCGTCTACCGTTACACGGAAATCCGAGCCTTCTAGGCTTGTGACCGGCGTGCCCGATTTGTCAATGACCAGAACGTTGAGATCGACCTGCGGCGACGATCCCGCTTCACCGCCGCTTTGAGCCGCAAGATTGATTGCGCCCGCCCAGACAGCACCGACTGCGATGAGTGCAAAACTCAAGGAATATCTTCCCGTGGAAAGAACCACACAGCCTCCCGGAACAGGAAATCTTCATCGAGTTAACATTATGCCCCAGTTCGTTCCTGCCACTCGGCTGACAGGCCGACAGGAACACGACGCACGCGGTCTATACTTCCTATGTCAGTTTTCCAGAAAGGAATTTGTCTCATGTCATCTTCCGCTCTCGTATTCGCCGGCAATAACCACCCCCGGTTTCTGAACGAACTCAAAGACTTTCTCCGCATTCCTTCTATCTCCACGCTGCCCGAGCACAAAGACGATTGCCGCGCCGCTGCCGGAAAACTCGCCGCCGAGCTCACCCGCATCGGCATGCAGAACGCGCGCCTTATCGAAACAGAAGGCCATCCTCTCGTCTACGCTGACTGGCTCAACGCCGCCGGCAAGCCCACCGTCCTCATTTACGGTCACTATGACGTTCAGCCTGTCGATCCCATCGACGAGTGGCTTTCGCCGCCCTTCGAGCCCACCGAGCGCAACGGCAATATCTACGCCCGAGGCGCCGTCGACGACAAGGGCCAGGTCTGGGCCCAGGTCAAGGCGCTTGAATCGCTCCTCGCCGCAGGCGGCAAACTTCCGCTCAACGTCCGTGTCCTCTTCGAGGGCGAAGAAGAAGTCGGAGGGGAGGGAATCGCCAGCTACGTCGCCTCAAAGCCCGACAATCTCAAAGCCGATTTCGCTCTTGTCAGCGATACCGAACTCTTTGCCCCCGGCCTTCCCACGCTCTGCGTCGGCCTGCGCGGCATGATCTACACCGAGCTCGAAGTCCGCGGCGCCAAAACCGATCTCCACTCCGGCATGTACGGCGGCGCCGCGCCCAATCCCTTTGTGGCCCTCGTGCAGATCATCGCCCACCTCAAGGACGAAGATGGCCGCATTCTCATTCCCGGCTTCTACGACGACATCATCCCGCCCAGCCCCGAGGAACTGGCCGCGTGGAGAAGTTTACCCTTCAACGAGGAACATTATCGGCTTACCGAAGTCGGCTCGAAGAAGCTCGTCGGCGAGCCTGGTTATTCAGTAATCGAGCGCACCTGGGCCCGCCCCACGCTCGACGTTCACGGCATGCCCGGCGGCTTTATCGGCGCCGGCGCAAAAACCGTCATTCCCGCCAAAGCCCTGGCCAAAGTCTCCATGCGCCTCGTTCCCGGAATGACCCCGGCCAAGGCCTTTTCACTTTACAAAGGTTACGTTGAAGGGATTGCTCCGGACGGCGTCGATGTTGAAGTTCGTCTCATCCACTCCGGCGACCCCTGTCTCATTCCCGTCAACAATCGCTACATCCAGGCCGCTACGCGCGCGCTCCACGAGGTCTGGGGCAAGGACACCGTGTTCATCCGCTCGGGCGGATCCATCCCCATCGTCGGCGACTTCGATCGTCACCTTGGCCTGCCCAGCGTCATGATGGGCTTCGGCCTTCCCGACGATCAGATTCACGCACCTAACGAGAAGTTCAACCTGAGAAATTTCGAGCTGGGCATTCAATCCCTCATCCGCTTCCTTGAGGAGGCGGGCGCCTGACAATGCCCGATTCGCCGCAGGAGTCCCGTGCCCCATTTCCTGGGCGAAGCGGAGCGGAGTCGAAGGATCTGCTTTTTGATTTCGTCTGCGGAGAAAGGGTGGGAGACCACAGCGCTAATCCCGATTCCGCGATCTCAATCTCGGCCTTCGTCCTCGCCGGCGGCCAATCTCGCCGCATGGGCCAGGACAAGGCTCTGCTCCCGCTCGCCGGCCAACCCCTCATCGCCCATGCGCTTTCCACCTTGCGCGAAGCCGGCCTTTCACCCCTCATTGCCGGCGCGAACTCCGATCTATCTGGGTTCGCGCCCGTCATCTCCGATCCGGCGCCCGGTCTCGGCCCCCTCTCCGGTATCTGCGCCGCCCTCGAATCCACTTCCGCGCGCTATTCCGTCTTTCTCCCTGTTGATCTGCCTTTGATTCCGTCATCCCTCGTCACCTATCTGCTCTACCACGCGCAAATCACCTCAAGCGCAGTCACCCTCCCATCCATCTGCGGCGTCGCCAACACCTTTCCTGCCATTCTCGACCGGTCCGCATTTCCTGCCCTCAAATCCGAGCTGACGGCAGGTCGCCGCGGTTGCTTGGCCGCCTTCCACGCGGCCGCTCGAACCCTCAGCCAGTCCATCTCCGTCATCCCCGTCGAGTTCCTCGCCCAGTCGGGCCACGCAACCCATCCTTGCGGCCTTCCCGCGGCCTTCTGGTTTCTCAACGTGAACACGCCACCCGATCTCGCCCGCGTAGCCCGGCATCTTACCCCGCAAATCGCGTAAGCTTGAACTCAAGTGGACTCGCGCGACCCCATTGACGATAAGAACACCGCAGAAAGATTCGCGGATCAGGCTCCCGAAGGCGCCACTGAGCAAGGCGCTCGCTTGGGTCCCGAATCCGATCGTCCCGGAAAATTCAATCTCGAACTCAGTATGACCATGGCCGAGATTGCCGACGCCGAACCCACCGAGCCTCTCGAACAGCCTGTTGTGCCGTCTGCCGGCCCTTCCCAGCCCATCATCGCCTTCGACAATGTCTCGATCTCGTTCAACGGCCGCCCCGTTCTTGAAAATGTCAGCTTCCATGTCGAACGCGGCCAGACCCTCTGCATCCTGGGCCGGAGCGGCGTCGGCAAATCGGTCTCCCTGCGCATGCTAATGGGGTTCCTTCTGCCTGATTCCGGCTCCATCCGGGTTGAAGGCAAAGAGATCGTGGGCGTCGGCGAAGAGGGAATGCGCGCCATCCGCAGGCGCGTCACCATGGTCTTTCAGAACGGCGCGCTTTTTGACTCGCTCAGTGTGCGCGAAAACGTCTGCTTTGCCCTCCGCGAGCATGGCGGCCTCGATGAAGACCAGATCATCCAGCTCTCCGACAGACTCATCGGCTTGGTAGGTGCAGACGACGTCGTTGATGCATTTCCGGCGAGTCTTTCCACAGGCCGCAAACGAGCTGTTGCCATTGCCCGGGCTCTTGCCGCCCAGCCTGAGGTCGTCCTCTACGACGAGCCCACCACCATGGTTGACCCCATCATTGCCAAGCGCATGGGCAACCTGATTCAGCGCCTCAAGTACCAGCTCGGCTATACCAGCATCGTAGTCACACACGACATGCGTTTTGCTGAACGCCTCGCCGACACCGTTCTCTTTCTCCACCAGGGACAGGCCCGCTTTTTTGGCCCACTCAGCCGGTTCCTTGCCTCTCCTGATCCCGATGTTCAGCAATTCCTTTTACTCGATGCATATGTATTACCTTCTGCCTAAAATCAATCTGGGCTCGTAACATAAATTTAAAAATTTTCGCTTGCCTAAATCCCCTCAACGCGCCATGCTGTAAGTGTCGGTTCCCCGGGGGTCTCCGTCTGGCAAATAAGTATAGGTGCCAAGATGGACACTGAACTGCTGGTGACCGTTAAGCAAGAGCGGTTATAATTGTATTGAGTTCTTAAGTTCCCATTGCCGCTGGAGCGCGGCCTCATCGCCGGGCGATGAAGCCGGTTCCGTCGCAAGTGGCGGCTCCTCAGGTCGCACACGAGCTGTAGAGTCATAATGCATTCTGGGCTCGACCCGCTACTCTTCCGTTACCTTTGCATTGGTTTGCAGTTAATCCTTGGTCAAATCGGGACAGAGGGGCTCGAATAGCAACTGGTGCTACGATGTCGCCTTCTGTCGCGGATGGCAATTGGTTTTCAGACTCGACGCAGATTGATCGATAGCGCTTGTTGGAATTGGTTCAGGCAACCCCCAAATCGAATAGCTACATCTAACCGCGTGGCATTCACTTTGTCGCAACTTTAAGCCCTTCAAGGGGTTTTCAGAAGCGGATTGGTTTTACGCTACTCGTCTGTTTGTTTCTCACTCAGTTTTTTGGGGTTCTTAAACGTCTATGGCGAGTTCCGATTTCTGGCAGAGACTTTCAGCCTCAGTGGCTTCCTCGGCAGAATGGGAAATGGGCCTGCCTGGAAACCGCGCGCGTGGCACAGTCAAGCTGTGGATGGCCCTCGATATCCTCACCGTCGTTGGCGCCGCAACGCTTGCCACTTTGTACGAATTCCACACCGGACCGGTTGCCGGTGCCCGGAACTTCTGGCACGGTACGCTCTTTCATCGCCGCTCCAGGTGGATACTGCTGGCGCTGCTTTGCGGTTTCATCTTCGCGCTCATCATTACCAGCAGGCGCCTCAGCCTCTACGCACCCACTCGCCTTACCAGCTTCCTTCACGAACAGAGGCTGAGCATACAGGCTTGCATCACTTCCGGCCTTTTGCTTACCGGCGCACTCTACCTGGTTCACGCTGACGATATCCCGCACAGCATCGTTCTGATCACACTGGCGCTCGTCGCCGTCTCTTTGAGCGTGCGCAGATGGTTCTACCGCGTTCTGCTCTATCGGCGCTTCGATCACGGTGTGGGTACCCGCAATGTCCTCATCGTCGGAACCGGCCCTGAGGCCCATGCTCTCCGCCATCATCTCGAGAGCATTCGCCACCTCGGTTACACGTTCAAGGGCTTCATCGAGTTTCCCAACTGCTCATCCCACTTCGCCACTCCTTCCACTGACATCGTCGGGTCATTCGAGAATCTCTTTCCAACCGCCCGCAAGCAGTTTGTCGATGAGATTTTTTTCACCACTCCTTGCGAGCGCGGCATCATTCAGGATGCCGTCGAAGAGGCGCGCGCCAAGGGCATCGACCTGCGCGTAATCCCCGACATGTACGATGGTCTGGCCTGGAACAGCACCATCGAGTACATCGGTCAGTTCCCGACCATTCCTTTACATTGCGGCGAGGTTCCCGAACTCGGGCTCTTCTTCAAGCGCGTCTTCGACCTCGTCTTTTCCACCCTCGTGCTCATCCTTCTGTCGCCCGTCCTCATCGCGGTCGCGATCGCCATCAAACTCGACACCCCCGGCCCCATCTTCTATCTCTCTGATCGCATCGGCAAGAAGGGCGTGGTCTTCCGCTGTATCAAGTTCCGCACCATGGTTCGCGATGCCGACAATCGCCGCGCGGAAGTCATGCACATGAATGAGCGCGACGGCGTGCTCTTCAAGGTTTCCAACGACCCCCGCATTACCCGCCTCGGCCGGTTCCTCCGCAAATACTCCTTCGACGAGCTTCCCCAGTTCATCAACGTTTTGAAAGGTGACATGAGCGTCGTCGGCCCTCGCCCGCCTATCGGCTCTGAAGTCAAGCAGTACAACCTGCTCCACCTCCGTCGCCTCGACGTCACTCCCGGCATCACTGGACTTTGGCAGGTGCAGGGCCGTCAGGATCCATCCTTCGCCAGCTACATCTCCCTCGATGTGAACTACATCGAGAATTGGAACCTGTGGCTCGATTTCAAGATCATCATGCGCACCATCGGCGTAGTCTTCGCCGGCACTGGCACTTAGAGTCCAAACCCCTCCGCAGAAATTCCAGTGCCGTCCGTTTCGGACGGAATATTACGTCTCTGGCGTTCCGCGCCCCGCGATAAACTGGAACTGTGAGGATCGCGCTCGCCCAGATCGACCCCACGGTCGGGGACTTTACCGGAAATATAGAGAAAATCGTTGCCGCAACCCGCCGCGCCGCTGAATCGGGCGCCCGTCTCGCCGTCTTCTCTGAACTCGCCATCTGCGGCTACCCTCCGGCTGACTTCGTCGAAAAGCCCAGCTTTCTCGCCCGCTGCCGCGCCGCCGTCGGCGAGCTCGCCCAGGCAACCGCTTCACTGTCAGCCGCAGTACTGGCCGGCGTTGCTCTTAAATCTCCCCAGGGCTCCGGCAAACCCGCCGTTAACGCCGCCGTCCTGCTCGATAAGGGCCAGCTCCTCCTCGAACAGCACAAGCGCCTCCTGCCCTTCTACGATGTCTTCGATGAGCAGCGATACTTTGCGCCCTCCCGCGGCCAGCAGGTGGTCGAGCTCGACGGTCTGCGCCTCGCCATCAGCATCTGCGAGGACGCGTGGAACGATAAGAACTTCTGGCGCCATCGGCTCTACACCGTCGACCCCATGGAAGAGCTCATGTGCCAGAATCCCGCCATCCACATCAATCTCTCGTCTTCGCCCTTCTGGCACTCCAAGCGCGCCATTCGCCGCCAGATGCTCGCCGCCATCGCGCGCCGCGACGGCATTCCCGTCCTGATGTGCAATCAAGTTGGCGGCAACGACAGCCTCATCTTCGACGGCTCTTCACTTGCCCTCGACTCCCGTGGCGAACTGGTTGCGCAGGCGTCCTCCTTCAAAGAAGACCTCGTCGTTCTCGATCCCTTCAACGCCAATCCCGTTCCCGTCCCCGCCGACGACGACACCGAGGCCGCTTATTACGCCCTCGTCCTCGGCACCCGCGACTACGTTCGCAAATGCGGCTTCAGAAAAGTTATCGTGGGTTTAAGCGGAGGCATCGACTCGGCGCTGGTTGCAGCCATCGCTACTGAAGCTCTCGGCGCTGAAAACGTCATCGGCATCGGAAACCCGAGCCAGTATTCTTCCCAGGGATCGATTGACGACAGCAGAAGGCTGGCCGCGAACCTTGGTATCCGTTACGAGATCATTCCCATCTCAAGTCTCTTTCACGAGTACACAAGAGCGCTCGACCCGCTTTTTGCCGGTATGAAGCCCGATATCACCGAAGAGAACCTTCAGGCACGTATCCGCGGTACCCTGTGGATGGCTCTTTCCAACAAATTCGGCGCGCTCGTGCTCACCACCGGCAACAAGAGCGAGATGGCGGTGGGTTATTGCACTCTCTATGGCGACATGGTCGGCGCGCTCGCCGTCATCGGCGACCTGGTCAAGACCCGTGTCTACGCGGTCTGCCACTGGCTCAATCGCGAACGCGAAATTATTCCTCCGGCCATTCTCGAAAAGCCTCCGTCAGCCGAGCTCCGTCCCGGCCAGAAAGACACTGACTCGCTTCCGCCCTACGATCTCCTCGATCCCATCTTGGAAGGGTACGTCGAGCGTTATGAGACTCCGGAGTGCATCGCCCGCGCCAACGGAATCCCGGTCGAGCTCGTCCAACAGGTCGTGCACCTTGTCGAGCGCGCCGAGTACAAACGCCAGCAAGCTGCGCCGGTGCTCAAGGTTACGGCCAAGTCTTTCGGCACTGGCCGCCGCTTTCCGATAGCGGTCAAGGTGGAGGTGTAAGCTGGAATCTGGGAGTTTTTTCCCGTAAAAATCGATCGTTTCTCCAGATGGCCGGGAGAAACACCCAAGGAGAACTGCTTGATTCGCTCTTCCCTCCGGTTGTTGAGTGCTGCCGCGCTCGTCGCGTTTGTCTTTCCTCTATCTCAGGCATCGGCACAGACTCAGGTTCCGCCCGCTCCGGCGAACACGCCGTCTACTCCCTCTGCCCCGGGGACCACTCCTTCTGCTCCGGCTCCCGCAGCCGGGCTGGCATTTCCCAAGCCCGATCCCGCCGATTTCACCGCTCCCGCGCCTACTAAGGATGCAGTCGACGGCTTTCTCCAAGCCATTTGGGGTTATGACGACAACCGCATCTGGCAGGTACAGAAGATCCTCAAGACTCCCGTTGATGGGGTGAGCAAGGTCGTGATTCTGGCTGCCGACAAGAGCGCCATGAATAAGGCCGGCGAACTTACCTTCTTCGTTCTGGGCGGCGGCAAGTACATGATCTCCGGCGAAGATGTCGTCCCTTTCGGCGATCATCCCTTTGCTGAGGACCGCGCCAAGCTTGCCGAGCGCGCCGACGGCCCCTATCGTGGTACCGCCGACAAGAAGTTCGAACTGGTCGAATTTGCTGACTTCCAGTGTCCGCACTGCAAAGAGGCGCAGGCCAACATGGAGAAGCTTGCCACCGACTTCCCCAATGCCCGCTTCGTCTACCAGAACTATCCGCTGCCGCAGCATCCTGCAGCCGCCAACGCCGCGGCTTACGGCGTCTGCGTGGCCAAGCTGGGAGGCAGCACTGCGTTTTACACCTTCGCTTCAGCCGTCTTCGACGGCCAGGATGGCCTCGCAACCCCCGACGGCGCCACACTCACTCTGAACAGCGCCGTCACCAAGGCCGGCCTCGATCCTGCCAAGATCGAGCCCTGCGTGAAGGACCCCGCCACGGTGAAGGATGTTGAAGCCTCGGTGAAGCTGGCGCAGGACTTGAATATCAACCAAACCCCCACACTCGATGTGAACGGCCGGCCTGTTCCCGCCAATGCTCCTTACGACATCATCAAGAAGATCATCCTGTATCAGGAGAAACTCGACGGCATCACGCAGTAAATCCCGCCTGTCGGATTACTTCTAAAACTCAACTCCCTGCCCGCAAGCCGGCTCTTCCGGCAATCCGGCAGGGAGTTTCATTTTCCGCCCGAGTTCTCACGCTTTCATTTCTTCACTATTTCACTTATCAACTGACTTCTGATAACTGACAACCGATAACTGACAACTGACATCTGATAACTGACCACTTATCACTGCGCGTTCCCCACCACCATCATCGGCGTGTGTCCGGCCGCCTGCGTGCCTCGCACCACATGCGGAGTCATTACAATCACCAGGGTTGCGTAGTTGTACTGGTTGTCCTTGCTGGTCAGGTTGTTCATCCCCGGAATCTCGCTCAACCCCGGTGTGCCGCTCACCGCCAGGCTCTGCGACCGGCTCAATTCAGCCGCAACCACGCTCGATTCGCCATCTTTCAGCGTGGTCACGCCGCTGAACACCTGGCTGTTCAAGATCGGATTCCCATTGACCGACGCGCCCGACAGCGAGTCCAGCTTCATGTCGAGCGTAAGCGCAACCGTGCCGTCTCGCATCACCTTTGGATTGGCCTTCAACGTCAGCCCCAGGTCCTGGTACTGCACCATGGGAATGTTCGGCACCGTGTTAGCCGCCGAGGAGAGCAGGGAAGCGAGACCGCTCGAACTGCCCGCTCCCGTCAGCCCCGGAATATTCGGCAGCGATGGCGAAAGGTTCGAGTATGACGACGTCTGGATCGGATAGCGCTCGCCCTCCTTGATCGTCCCATCCTCGCCGTCCCCTAATCGCAACTCGATATGATCCAGCTCCCGTGAATCCGATGAATTAAGAGCGAGATTCATCGTGAATGATCCCGTTGAAACTGCGGAATACGTTTTTCCCCCGCCGAAGGTCGCAATTCCACTCGAAAACAGCGAGCTCGAAATCTGGCCCGATGCCAGCAATATGGCCAGAATCGCGGGGATGTCATTCGCGCTCGCCAGCCCCGACGAGATGATCTGCTGCACCAGGCTCTGGTTTGAGTTCAGGATCGATTGCTCTTCGGCATACAGGTTGAATCCCTGGATCGATTGCGGCGGCTGCACTCCCGTGTTCCGAGTCAGCTGGTGCGCCACCTGGATCATCCGCACATCCAGTACCACCTGATTGCGCCCGTCCAGGAGCGTCCGTATGGTTGTATTGAACGCGGTCAATATCGCCGGGGTAGCGCGTATGGTGAATGTGCCGGCCGCGCGATCTGGCGAAGCCGTCTGCACAGCAAAAACGTTCTTGGCCACGTTGCCCACTTCGGTCATTTCCTTCTCGCTCAACCCCGGCACATAGAGTGTCTCAGCCTCTACGCGCTCAAACTGCCTCCGGTTCTCGCGCGTGTCCTTGGCCACCAGCACGCGGTGGGTGTCAAGCGGCACGTAAAACGTTTCGGTCGCCATGCCCACCAGCCGCGCCGCGTCGTCAAAGGTGGCATCGTCGACATCGAACCGCACCGGCTTGTTGGATACGCTCTGGTCGAACAGCGGCTCAATGCCGAATGACTTGAACACCTGCCGGATGGTCGCCTCCTGGTCGGCGTGCAAATGAAAACTAAGCTTGGTCTGAAGCGGCGCGAGCGTCGGTATAGCGCCCAGATTGTTGCCCGTGTCGCCGTAAAGTGGATTCGCCGCTTCGCGCAAAACAGCGTCGCCCAATTCGTCGAGATGCTGCGTCACCTCTGCGTTCTTAGGATCGAGCTTGAGCGCCTGCTCGAGATCGGTGCGTGCCGTTCCCTCGTCTCCCACCAGCCGTGCTTTGGCCGCGGCCTGCACCAGCGCCGTCACCGCGTGGCTTCGCGCCACTTCAATCGACAACTTGTAGTCATTATTGGTAGGGTCGAGTTCCGCGGCGCGCCGGTACTGCTGCATCGCCTCGTCAAAGTGTCCATCGACAAAAAGCTTCCCTGCCTCAATGAACATCTTCGCAGCGCGCCGCTTTTCGCTTTCCGTCGGGTGTTTGGTGCCCTCCGCCCGCGCATTCTCATCATATGCATTCCCGGCAGGATTCGCTGCGCCAGCGGCCGGCGCGCCCTGTCCGGTTGCGCCCTGTCCGGTTGCGGCCGTTTGCCCGCTTGCCGCCGGCTGGGCGGGTGCGTTGCCTGTCTGCGTCATCCCCGCGCATGGCCACACCGCAATCAATCCGCACGCCAAAGCCAGCCGCTTGGCCGCCCGCCAGGCATCGCGTACCCCTGAAGCGGATCTCACGGCTCGCCTCGCGTGTACTCGAGCAGATCGCTCAGCGACGTCGCGCACGCCTCGGGCTGAAGCTTGACCAGCTCATCGAAACTGTAATGCCCCGTCGCCACCGCGATCACTGAAAGAAAATTCGCCCGCGCCGCTTCGATATCGCGCGGCGTATCGCCCACCACGCACGCATTCGCCTTGCCCGTAAGCTCGCGAGCCTTCGCCGCCGCCTGCCCCACCATTTCAGCGCGAATGGGAAAGTGATCGCTGAATCCGCCGAATTTGAACCACTCCCGTAATCCGGCCTGTTCAATCTTGATCCAGCCAATCATCTCCAGGTTTCCGCTGGCCACGCCCAGCACCGCCCCCTTGCGCGCCAGATACTTCAGCGCCTCCTCCACGCCGGGCATGCGGATCAAATCCAGTTCGTGACGCCGTTCCGCCACGGTCATGCGCATCGCTTCAAGAATGGCGTCGATGCGCGCCTCCAGCACATTGGCCGGCACTCCTGCCTGACGGCACGCCTCGCGCAGGATCGCTGTATCGGTTGAGCCGTGCAGCAGAATCCCCGCCAGCGTCACCTCGAATCCCGTCACCCGCGCAACGCTCGACGTAAATGATTCAACGTGCACGCGGTCGCGGCTGCGCAACAGCGTGCCGTCGATGTCGAACAGGTAAGCATCCTGCCCGTCCCATTCGAATCCGGGCTCAATGTAGACCCGCGCCTTTTGCTTTTCAATTGCGTTCAGCATGAATGTCTAGACGCCCTCGCAAACGTCGCAGGTATCGCGCCGTAGGCGCAGCAGTTATTAGCCCCGCGCTTCAGCGTGGGGAACGGAACAGAAAAGAGCATGAGTCCCGTAGGGACGGCGCTCTTCAGTAAAAGACACACACCGTCGCGCAGGCTCTAAACCAATTTCAACCAAGTTTCGCTGATTTTGTCGTACTCGCTGCAAGTTCAGCGATAGCCCTGCCGGAATGCGCTGAATACAGGACGTTCCGACCGCGGCGGGCGCTTGAGACCCGCACGCACCTCAGCCAGCTCCAGGCCCAGGTCGGCCATGGCGCGGCTCAGCGTATTGCGGTGCATGCCCAGCTCTTCGGCCGCTTTGCACTGGTTTCCCCGGTGCGCCACCAGAACTTCGCGCAGATATTGCCTTTTGAATTCGCGCACGGCATCCTCGTAGCGGACGCCGCTGGAGTGCATTTGTGTCACCAGGCTGTCCAGTTCTTTTCTCACGTCAACCTCTTACTCGCCCCGTCCGGGTTGGTTGGCCCTTCCGGAACTAAAAAATCACATTCAATCAAGATACACCGTTCTTCTGTTGAA
>Ga0335072_10008127_pt1 | contig 15232 bp, 18 predicted proteins | sample Lox_Sample_21_FD_206725 | JGI IMG/M metagenome (GOLD analysis project Ga0335072, IMG submission 206725) | Soil microbial communities from Loxahatchee National Wildlife Refuge, Florida, United States - Lox_Sample_2.1 | ecosystem: Environmental > Terrestrial > Soil > Wetlands | place: USA... | reverse complement strand
GGAAAACAGCGTACGATAGAGGCCTGGCTGCGCGATTTCCGTGAGACGATCTACGGGCACGAGGTGGTTTTGCGCGATCTGCGCTATCTGCGCGAGCAGCGGCTCTTCGCCTCGGTCGACGAGCTGGTCGCGCAGATGCGAACCGATATGGAGGCGGTGGCGTACCCAAGTTATGGCTAAAAAGATTCTTGCATTCATGACGGTGGCGCTGCTCGCCGCCTGCAGCACGGCGAGCCAGAGCGGCGCGAATGCGACCGCGCACGTCGGACAGGCGGCTCCGGGCTGGACCGATCCGCTGGTCGGCGGCGGTTCGCTCACGATGGCGCAGCTGCGCGGCAAGCCGGTTTTCATGGATTTCTTCGCAACCTGGTGTCCGCCGTGCAACGCCGAGGCGCCGAAGGTCAACGCCGCGTATCGCGCATATCGTTCGCGCGGTCTGCAAGTCGTCGGCGTGGACGTCGAGGAGAACGCGAAGAAAGCCGAGCAGTTCGTGCAGCAGCATCAGCTTGCATACCCTGCCGTCGTCGACACGGGAACGCTGAGCGACCAGTATCAGATCAACGGCATGCCGGTCGGCGTCTTCATCGACAAATCGGGCATCGTCCGGAAGATCGAGGTCGGCGAGCTATCTCAGCAGGATCTCGACGCCGACATCAAATCGATCCTCTAGATCCGCGCGAAGAGCGCGTCGAGATCGATGCGCAGTTCCGGATACACGTCGGAAACGGCGATCGCGCGCGGTAGCGCGACCACGCGAATTCCGGCAGCCTCGTGAAACGTCACTGAACGTTCGATCGAATCGACGACGATCACGAGCCGCGTGCCGTTAGCGAGGTAAAGAGCGATCTTCGCTTCGAGCGTCGCTACGCGATCGCCGGGCGAGAGAATTTCGACGGCGATATCCGGGGCGATCGTCGGCTTCTCGCGCAACTCGCCGTACGACTCCGGCATACGCTCATACGAGACGTAGGCGACATCCGGCACGAGCGAACTCGGTTCTTGGTCCGGCGGCAGGAGATAGAATCGCCATTCGGTTCCCGTCTCACCGAGGCCGGCGAAGGTCGCGTCGAGCAACGCCCAGAGGCGTCCTTGCAGCAACGCGTGGCGCCGGCGAGGGCTCATCTTCCGTTCCCACCGGCCGCGAATCGACTCGATCGCGGGTTTGACTTCGGGGATGCCCAAATCGGGCGCTTCTCGCATGGCAGGCATCTCACGGCATTCTATCACGCCGCGAAGGCGCGACGACAAGGGCCGAGAGCGATGACGCCTTGCTTTGTTTGCGAAGCGGCTGACTGACCTAGGCTGCGGCGACGCGCAGTTCGTCGCCGTCGAGCGTGACGTTCGCGGTTCCGCCATCGCGAAGCTCGCCGCGCAGAATTGCCGTCGAGAGCGGCGTAGAGATGTAATGCGAGACGGTGCGCTGCACGTAGCGCGCCCCGCTGCCGGCGCCGATCGAAACCTTTGCGAGATAGGCCTTCGCGTCGTCGGAGAGGCGCAGATGCAGGTTACGCGCGCCCATGCGTTGCGCGAGCGCATCGACGTGGATCTCGACGATGGCTTCGATGTCGGCTAGCTGAAGCGCGTTGAAGCGAACGCGGTCGTCGATACGGTTGAGCAGCTCGGGGCGCAGATAATCGCCGACTTGGTCCTCCTCGAGGTTGGTCGTAAGGACGATCAGCGCGTGGCGAAAATCGATCGTGCGCCCTTTCGCATCGGTGACGCGACCGTCGTCGAGGATTTGCAGCAGCACGTTTGCGACGTCGGGATGCGCCTTCTCGAGTTCGTCGAAGAGGATGACGCAGTACGGGCGGCGCCGCACGGGCTCGGTGAGTTGTCCGGGTTCGTCGTGGCCGGCGTATCCCGGCGGCGCGCCGAGCAAACGCGAAACGGTGTGCGCTTCGGTAAATTCGGAGAGATCGATACGCACGAGCGCCTCTTCGGTGCCGAATAGCGCCGCCGCGAGCGCCTTGGCGAGTTCGGTCTTACCGACGCCGCTCGGGCCGGCGAAGAGAAAACTGCCGAGCGGCTTGCGCGGATCGTGCAGTCCGGCGCGCGCGCGGCGAATCGCGCTTGCTACCGTCGCGATCGCGTGGGCCTGCCCGATGACGCGGCGTCCGAGTGTCGTCTCGAGTTCGAGCAGCGCGTTCGCCTGAGATTCGGAGAGCGTCTGCTGCGGAATGCCGGTCCACTTCGTGACGACCGCGGCGACGTGCTCCGCGGTAACCGGCGGGCGCTCGATGGAGCCTTTGTTCGTGAGCGCGACGTTCGCGGCGGCTTCGTCGATCAAATCGATCGCTTTATCGGGGAGGAAGCGGTCGGCGATGTAGCGCGCCGAAAGGTTCGCGGCCGCCTCGATGGCGTCGCTCGCAATCGTGACGTGATGATGCTCCGCATACTTTGCGCGCAGTCCGCGCAGAATCTCGATCGTGGCTTGGATCGTCGGCTCTTCCACCATCACCGGCTGGAAGCGCCGCTCGAGCGCCGCGTCGGACTCGATGTATTTACGATACTCGTCGAAGGTGGTGGCGCCGATGCATTGCAGCTCGCCGCGCGCCAGTTCCGGTTTGATCATCGAGGAGAGGTCGAGCGCGCCTTCGGCCGCTCCCGCGCCGACCAGCGTGTGGAGTTCGTCGATGAACAGAACGACGTCGCGCGAGCTGCGCTTTACCTCGTCGAGAATCCGCTTGACGCGGCTCTCGAACTCGCCGCGATACTTCGTTCCGGCGACGAGCGGGCCGAGCGATAACGCGAGCACGCGTTTGCCGCGCAGTGAGGCGGGCACGCTGCCGTTTGCGATGCGCTGCGCGAGCCCTTCGACGATCGCGGTCTTTCCGACGCCCGGTTCGCCGACCAGCACGGGATTGTTTTTGCTGCGCCGCGCGAGAATCGAGATGACGCGCTCGATCTCCGCGTCGCGCCCCACGACGGGGTCGAGTTTTCCCGCGCGCGCGAGTTCGGTTAGATCCCGCGAGAAGTTTTGCAGCGTCGGCGTGCCGCCGGTGAGCGAGAGGCGCCGCGAAAGCTCGTCGCGATTCTCGATCAGCATGGCGCCGCCCGCGATCAAGCCCGCTGCCGCCAGCGCCGCGCCGAGAAAAGGCAGCGCACTGGCCGCGCTGCGCCGTTGCGCGCACGCGGTGCAGAGCGCGCTTCGCCCGAGGACGGTCGATGCGGGACGGCGCTTACAAGACTCGCAGGTGGTGGTCGTCATGCCGGTATCTACTCGGATCGGCGGCGATTCGTTTCGGTTACGGAGCCGCCAGGAAGGTTGTATTGACGCTCTCGGTCACGTTGATTCCGCCTGAATCGAGCACCGTCGGAACCGCCATCCCCATCGGCGCTTCCAGACTCATCCGCATCATCGGTACGGGTGGTTGGACGTAGCTTTGGTAGTTTATCTGCTCGATTCCGATGATGTGCAGGCCCGCCGCCTTGGCCAAATCCTCGGCTTTTGCGCGCGCGTCGGCCATCGCGCGGGCGGTCGCCTCGCTGCGCGCTCGCGTCGTGTTCGAGGAGCTGAAGACGACGTTGCCGATCGTCGTGATTCCGGCTCCGGTCAGCGCGTCGACGACGGGGCCTGCGTCGTTGACGTTACGAACCTTCACGTCGAAGGTTCGCGCAACGATATATCCGTAACGCCCGCTCGGCGCGATCTGACCCGGCTGCGGACTCGGCCGCGGATTGTAGTCGAAGGTGTACGAGTCCAGCGTGACGTCGGTGCGCGCGACGCCGTGCCCGGTGACGGCGTCCACCGCGCGTGCATAGATCGTGTTGGCCTTCGAAATAGCCTCGGCGGCGCGATCGGCATTCGTTTCGATCGAAGCCCGAATAAGGGCTTGGTCGGGCGTGACCGAGACCGAACCCTGACCGGTGACGCTGATCCGCGTGACGGTTTGCGCCGGCGCGGCGGCGGAGCTCAGAAGAAAAAGTGCTGCGAGCAGGGCGAGCGTTCTGACCATCATGTGTGCCTCATCGGAATGTTGGTTTTGTAGCGCATTCGAAGGGTATCCTGTTACTGACGGATGGGAGGGAATGCCATGGGCACCATTCTTTTTTGGATCATCTTCGGCGTCATCGTCGGCGCGGTCGCGCGCTGGATCGTGCCGCGAACCGGCCCGGGCGGGATTCTCGGCGACATGGTCGTCGGAATCGTCGGCGCTGTCCTGGGCGGGTGGATCTTCTCGCTCTTCGGGCACCCGGTCGCGATGGGTTGGAGCATCGGCAGCTTCGTGTGCGCGCTGATAGGCGCCGTACTGCTGCTCTGGATCGTGCGACTTATCTCGGGGCGGCGCTCGGCGGTATAGGCAGGCACCGGCTTCGGAGGCTGCCGAATACGCCGCGTTATGGCGTATATCATCACCGAGCCGTGCATCGGAACCAAAGACAAATCGTGCGTTGACGTCTGCCCCGTGGACTGCATTCACGGCGGCGAGAACGACGATCAGCTCTTCATCGATCCTGAAGTCTGTATCGATTGCGGAGCGTGTGTTTCGGCGTGCCCGGTCGAGGCGATCTTCGCCGACTCCGACGTTCCGGAGAAGTGGGAAAACTTTATCGCGCTCAACGCGGAATATTTCAAAAAGAGCGCGTAACGGCGAAGAGCGTGTGCGGCCGTGCGACGACCGCGTCGGCGCTTTCCAACAACGAAACATCGGCCCGCGACCGCTCGACGGCGATGACGTCGAGCGGCGTGTTTGCGCCCGGCTGCCGCTCGTGCCGCGCGGCGCGCGTGCGGAAAAACATCGCGGCTTCGTGCGGCGCTTCCGCCACGCGCAGCTCGACGAAGGCGCAGGCATAAGAACCGACGCTTTGCAGACGATCGCCTTCGCGTACGAAGCCGATCGCGCGTTCGCCGCCGTAGCCGATGTCGAGCGGAACCACCATGCGTCCCCCCGGCGCGAGCAAGCGCCACCAGTCGGGATCGATATCCTGCGACCGCGCCGTAACGATGATGCGCTCGAACGCGCGGTGCACGTCGCGAAGCTGTTCGGCGTGGAGCAGCACCACGCGGCGATATCCCTCCTCGTCGAGCACGGCGCGCGCACGCTCGATCAGGTCGCGCTCGATCTCGACGCTGACGACGGTGCCGGTACGCGCCAGCTCGCCGAGCAGCGCGGCGTTGTAGCCGCTGCCGGTTCCGATTTCGAGCACCCGGTCGGCGGAGCGCACCTCGAGCAGCTCGAGCATGTGCACGATCATCGACGGCTGCGAGATCGAGGAGATCACCAGCCCGTCGCGTTCCTTGATCGCCAACGCCTTGTCTTCGTATGCCTCTTGCGCGTTCACCGCCGGAATGAAGCGATGCCGGTCGACGGCGCGCAGCGCGGCCGCGATGCGCGGATCGCGCAGGATGCGCGTGCGTTCGAGATGAGCGATCAGCTCCTCGCGCAGCGCGCCCTCACGGTTCATCGCCCGACCTTCGGTCCCGGTTTCGAGGGCTCTTGCGCCGCTCGTGCGAATGAGGAGATTTCGTTATGAATCCGGTTGTGAATCCTGACGTTTTCGGCTGGTTCTTTGCCTCGGCTCCGCTCGTGCTCGGCCTCGGGATCTATCTCGTCGTCTGGGTCGCTAAGCGGCACGAAGGCGTTCCGGCGACGGCGACGCTGGGCGCCACTTTTGCCTGCGCCAGGTGCGGCCGCCGCGGCTCGCGCGAGCACATGGTGCCGCAGACGCACGATGGCGCCATCAGCTACTATTGCAGCAACTGCTCCGGCTAGACTTGTAGGACTTCGGTGACCTCGGGGACGTCGGCGGTAACGACGGCCTCGATCGCGCCTTTGAGCGTCATCGTGGACGCAGGGCAGCCGCCGCAGGCGCCGAGCATCTGCACGTAGGCCGTCGCGTCTTCCACCCGCACCAGCCACACCTCGCCGCCGTCCGCTTGGATCAACGGCCGAACCTTGTCGAGCGCCCGGTTGACGCGCTCCTCGACCGCGGTCATTCTTCCTGGCCGTAGCCTTTCATCAGGTCGTGCATGCGCGATGCCATCGCAAGCGCGCCGTCCCACTTGCGCTGCCACATGTTGCGACCGAAGATGAGGCCGACGCAGCCCGCAGCCATTGCGGCATGCGCCTTCGCAATCGTGTCCTCGTCACCCATCTTGCTGCCACCCGAGACGAGCACGAGCGTGCGGCCGGCGGACTTTACGACTTTGCGCAAGCCGTCGACGTCGCTGTACTGCATGGTGTTGTACGGCTTGGGCATTTTGTCGGCGGTTGCCGCGTCCCACTTCGGCTCGTTCAGCTTGACGATGTCACAGCCGATCTCACATGCGACGCGCGCCGCATAGTCGACTGCATAGAGCGTGTCGATCCCGCCTTTGGCCTTCATCGCGGATCCGCGCGGGTAGGCCCAGATGATCAGCGGCATCCCGTAGCGTTCACACTCGCGGCGCACTTCGTTGCATTGCGCGATGTCGACGTCTTGCGAGGGGCTGCCGACGAAAAGCGTGTAACCAACGGCGTCGGCGCCGAGGCGCACCGCATCCTCGACCGACGACGTAAGCGAAGAAAATGCTTCATCGTCGGGAGGCACGTTGGTTTTGCCGTTGATCTTGAGCACCAGTGGAACGCGGCCGGCGTAGAGCTTGTGATATTTCTCCGCAAGGCCGACGTGCAGCGCGATGCCGGAGAAATTTCCCTCGACGGCGAGCCGGTAGATCCAATCGGTATCGATCGATTCGGGGTTGTCGAAGAAGTCGATCGGACCGTGCTCGAGACCTTGATCGATCGGCAGAATCATCAACGTGCCGTTTGCCGGCCCGTGCTCGTACATCAAGCGATGCAGACGCGTGCGCTTGCCCGTCGAGAGGTTCAGTTGGTCGAACGTCGGGCGCCGGACGGCGGTAGGTGCAATGCTCATTGCGGCGGCTTCGGCCAGGAACGGGGCCGCGCCTGTAAAAAGGCGCGGTAATGGATGCGCTTCCTTCGCTCGGTTTTCTCGGTCTGGGCGCGATGGGTGAGCCGATGGTTCGCTCGTTACGCAAGGCCGGCTACCCCGTCACCGTCGCCGCGCACCGCTCGCGCGCGTCACTCGAACGTCTGGTCGCTGAGGGAGCCCAAGAGGCCGCCTCGCCCGAAGCAGTGGGCGCGGCGAGCGCCATCGTCATCACGTGCGTTCCCGACGCGCCGCAAGTCGAGGAAGTGCTCTTCGGTGATCGCGGCGCGGCCAAAGGGCTGCGCTCGGGCAGCGTCGTCATCGACATGTCCACGATCTCTCCGATCGCCTCGCAGCGCTTCGCCGAACGGCTGGCGGCAGGCGGCGTCGATTTCGTCGATGCGCCGGTCAGCGGCGGTCCGGCGCGCGCGGCCACCGGGACGCTCACGATCATGGTGGGGGCCAAACCGGCCGTCTTCGAGCGCGTCGAGCCGGTGCTCAAAGCGATGGGCACGCCGACGCTGCTCGGGGGCATCGGCATGGGCGAGACGGTAAAACTCGTCAATCAGGTCATCATCGCGAGCGTGATGATCGCGAACGCCGAGGCGCTGGTGTTTGCGAAGCGAGCGGGTGCCGATCTGGACGCGGTTCGAAAAGTTATTGCAACGGCGACGGGTTCTAACTACCTGCTTGACCAATGGCTGCCGAAGACGTGGCTAAGCGGCACGTTCAAGGGCGGCTTCGCGATGGACCTTTTGCGCAAGGACGTGGCGGCTGCGCTGGATGCGGCACGCGCGAACAAGCACGCGATGCCGCTCACGGGCCTCGCATACCAACTGTACACTGCCCAATCGGCAGGAGGAGACGGCGCGCTCGATTACAGCGCGATCGCCAAGGCATATGAACGGATCGCTGGAGACTAAGCCATCGCGCGGGACCTTCGTCAAGAGTCCGGATTTCAACAAGAAGATTCTGGTCGTTGACGATGAGTCGGCGATCCTGCAGACGCTTCGCTTCAACCTCGAACGCAGCGGCTATACCGTCGTGACCGCGAGCGACGGCCGCAGCGCGGTTGCGATGGCGCAGCGCGAGTCGCCCGACCTGGTCGTGCTCGACATCATGCTCCCTGTTCTCGACGGCGTCGAGGCGTGCAAAGAGATCCGCAAATTCTCGAGCGTCCCGATCATCATGCTCACGGCGAAGGATCAGGAGATCGACAAGGTGCTCGCGCTCGAGCTCGGCGCCGACGACTATGTCACCAAGCCCTTCGCTTTGCACGAATTTCTCGCTCGCGTCAAGGCGCGGCTGCGCCGGCAGACGCCGATTCAGGGCGGACACGAAGAGGCGATCTCGCTCGGACAAATCGTGCTCGATCCGTCGCGCCAGCAGCTCACGGTTCGCGGCAAGGATGTAGCGCTTGCGCCCAAGGAGTTCGCGCTGCTTCGGGTTTTGATGGAGAACAACGGCCGCGTCGTAACGCGCCAAACCCTGCTCGACAAGGTCTGGGGTTACGATTTCGAAGGCGAGCAGCAGACGGTCAGCGTGCACATTCGCTGGCTGCGCGAAAAGATCGAGGAAGACTCACGCAACCCGCGGCACATCATCACGGTGCGCTCGCGCGGCTACATGTTCAAGTCCTAGCCCATGCTCGGGTACGCGCTGCTGGGTGCGGCAGCCCTCGTCATCGGGCTGCTGTTCGGCATCGCGTATGCGCGTATACGAGCCCAGAGCGAACTCGCGCCGGTTCCTTCGCCGCAGCCCGAACGCCGCGCGGATAGCGAGGCGTATTTTTCGCGCCTGGTTGCAGCGTTGCCGCTCGGGGTGGTCTTCGTCGATCGCGGCGCGCGCATACGTTTTGCCAATCCCGCCGCCGGTACGATTTTCGATTTCGATCCCAATCGCGCGGTCGGATCGCACGTCATCGAATCGATTCCGAATGTCGAACTCGAGCGCCGCATCGACGAGGCCTTGGTCGGCGAGGCTTCGGTGGCGCCGATTACGATATCGAGCGGCACCCAGCGCCGCACGTACGGGATCTCCGTATATCCGGTCGGCGAGGAGGACGGCGGCGGCGTGGTCGTTTTCGCCGCGGATCAAACCGAGATCACGCGCGTCGAACGCGCGAGCAAAGAGTTTCTCACCAACGTATCGCACGAACTGCGCACGCCGCTCTCGTCGATCAAGCTGATGCTCGAAACGGTGATCGAGTCGCCCGACGACGAAGCGGCCGATCTCTTCTTGCCGCAAGTGCTGGCGCAGGTCGATCGGCTTGCCGCGCTCGTGCAGCAGTTGCTCGATCAGACGCGCGCCGAATCCGGGCAGCTGCGGCTGAACCTGCGTCAGATCGATCTCGAGGAGGTGGCGCACCCGATCGTCGCTTCGTTCGAACCACAGGCCGCGAACAAAGGCGTACGTCTGGAACTTCGCGCCATGCGTCCGGTATCGGTCGAGGCCGATCCCGACCGGCTCTCGCAAGTCTTCGTCAATCTCATCGACAACGCGATCCGGCACACGTCGTCGGGCGGCAGCGTCACCGTCGAGCTCGACGCCAACGGAAACGACGCGATCATGCGCGTGCGCGACACCGGCGACGGGATCCCCTACCGCGACATTCCGCACATCTTCGAGCGCTTCTACGTCGTCGACCGTTCGCGCACGCGCGAGAGTGGGGGCGCCGGCCTCGGTCTCGCGATCGTCAAGGGCATCATCGACGCGCACGGCGGGACGGTTGCAACCGAGTCGATGCTCGGTCGAGGAACGCTCTTCACGGTTCGCCTCCCGATCATGCGCGTCGGCCCCCGGACGCCGTAGCCTAGCCCCATTCTTAAACGCGCGATAAACGCGGCCTAATCTAACTGACCTAACGTAGTTCTATGTCGCGTTCGATGACGGGTCCTGATTTGGAGGAGCGCACGATGCGCCGCCAGGTGCTGGCGTTTTTAGACGAATACTGCCGCACGCTGACGCTGCAGGACGTTCGAGAGTGGTATGTCGACGTTTTCCCAGATGTTACGCCCGCGGCGCCGGTTGCCGAGGGCGTTTATCTTAATGCCCCTTAATCGAGACTTAAACTCGCGTAGGAGCTGTTCTGGTGTCGGCTCAATCTACTCTCCCCACCACACGCATGGACGACGATACGACGCGCATGATTGCAACAAACCCTGAAGTCACCGCCGCGCCCGCTTCAACGAAGCTAGAGGCGCGCGATCTCGAAGTTTTCTACGGCAACTTTCACGCGATAAAGAACGCGAACCTCAGCGTCCCCGAACATTGCGTCATGGCCTTGATCGGACCGTCGGGTTGCGGTAAGTCGACGTTTCTCCGCGCGCTCAATCGCATGCACGACCTGACGCCGGATGCGCGTGTCGAAGGACGCGTTCTGCTCGACGGCGAGGACATCTACGCGAGCAATATCGATCCGGTGACGGTGCGGCACCGTATCGGCATGGTTTTTCAGCGCCCCAATCCGTTCCCCAAGACGATTTTCGAAAACGTCGTCTACGGTCCGAAGATTCACGGCGAGCGCAACAAGAAAGCGCTGATGGAGATCTGTGAGAAAGGTCTGCGCGGCGCGGCGCTCTGGGACGAGGTCAAAGATCGCCTGGATCGTTCCGCGCTCGATCTCTCGGGCGGACAGCAGCAGCGCCTCTGCATCGCGCGCAGTCTCGCGGTCGATCCCGAAGTGATCCTGATGGATGAGCCGGCTTCCGCCCTCGATCCGATCGCCACCAGCAAGATCGAAGATCTGATCGACGAGCTCAAAAAAGATTACACGGTCGTCATCGTCACGCACTCGATGCAGCAGGCCGCCCGCATCAGCGATTTCACCACGTTTTTCCTCATGGGCGAGCTGATCGAATCCGACGCTACGTCGGCCATCTTCACCAAGCCGCACGATAAGCGCACTGAGGATTACATCACCGGCCGCTACGGTTAGCGTTCTTTAAGGCCTCGTTAAATGAGCCTTAATTTGACGAAGGTAGCATTGGGCCGTTACCCCTGTACCCTCACTTAAACATACGGGAGTATTTTTAGTGTTTACCAAACTCGCGCGCGTCGGATTGACGGCGGCGGCGATCGTTTTGGCGGCCACGACTTTCGCGCTGGCGGAAACAACGGCAACACCAGCGCCGGTTCTCGTGTCGCAGGCCGCGGCGACGCCCAAGCCCTCACCGAACGCCTTTACGTATCACGGCTATTTCCGCGCATACGATTTCACTCGTCAGAACGCGTACAGCGCCTACGGCGGACCGGGACCCGGCAGCAAAGCCAACCAGTCGTCGGAGAACAACGCGATCAGCCTCTCCGGAAACTATGCGTTCCTGGGCTCGGGCTTCAGCGTCGGCGCGTCGTACCTCTACGCGAATCCCTTCAACGGCTGCACGTCGTCGGCATCGGCCATCTATCCGGCGAACAGCAGCAATCCGTGCTACGTCAGCAAAGCGGCTCCGGCGCTCAACGCCGATACGACGCTGCCGCAATTCGAGATGAGCACGCTCTACGAAGCGTACCTCAAATACAACGGCAACGGGCTGAACTTCCAAGGCGGTGACATGGCGTACGGTACGCCGTGGACGCCGACTTCCGACTCGCGCCTGAAGCCGGTCTCGTACGAGGGCGCCGATCTTTCCTACAAGATCAACCCGAACTGGTCGGTCGAAGCGATGGACTTCTGGCAGTGGGAGTGCCGCACGTGCTCGGCCTTCGATCAGGGCACGCTGTTGACGGATATCGCGCCGGGCGGCTTCGGCTATTCGGGTGCGACGACCTATTCGAGCCTCTACTACGATCCGACCGAGACGACGTACAAGACGAACGGTACGTTCTACGCGCGTCTCGGCTACAGCGGTCCGAAAGATCTGCCGCTCGCAGCCAACATCTACTACTACGACTTCCAAAACATCGCGAGCATGTTCTGGCTCGACGCCAAGATGCCGCTGGGCACGAGCAAACTCAAGCCGTATGCGGCGCTGCAAGCCGGTACGGAAAATGCTCCGTCGAGCGACCTGCTGGGCAAAATCCAGTCGACGATCTTCGGCTTCCAAGTCGGATTCAATCCGATGTCGGACGTGCTTCTGACGGCCGGATTCGACAACGTCCCGTGGCGCACGGACACGATCACGCTGCCGACGGGCTTCAAGTGTAACGCGACCACGCACCAGATCACGTCGACCAAAGCCTACAACTACAACTTCCCGTACTTCCTCCCGGCGACGGGCGGCTCGGCGCAGTGTTCGCCGAACGCTTCGAACGCAGCGCTGACCGACGTGTACTACGGCGGTTGGGCGAGCCCGTACACCGACTCGTACGTCACCGATCCGACGTTCGTCACCAGCGGCACGACCGGCTTGGTCGACCGTCGCGGCGGCGGCAGCGGCGTGAAGGTCGCAGCGACGTTCACCGCGGACAACAAGCAGTTCTGGATCCAGGTCGCCCAAACGTGGTACGACTTCTCGAACTCGGGCTACGCTACGGGAACCAACGCGACCGACCTCGACACCCAATACTTCTTCATGAAGATGCCGAAGTCGGGCCCCTACAAAGGCCTCTCGTTCCGTCTGCGTCTGTTCAGCCGCTCGGCGACGGACTTTGCCGCACCGGGTGAGGCGATCGCAGGTCTGTTCAAGTATTCGCGCTTCCAAGCGGAATACGACTTCTAGCAACCACTCCATGTGGGTCAAGGGGTCTGTGCAAGGCACAGGCCCCTTTTTGTTTGAATATCACGGGCCGACATGGCATCGACGATGAAAGCGCTCTCGAAACTGCATCCCAAAGCGGGCTTCACGCTGCACGATGTGCCGATCCCGGAGATCGGCCCGACCGACGTCCTGATCCGGGTGGAGAAGGCCGGTATCTGCGGCACCGATCATCACATCTACGATTGGGATCACTGGGCGCAGGGGCGCGTGCATCCGCCGGTCGTCATCGGTCATGAGTTCATGGGCACGGTCGAAGCGATCGGCGACGCCGTACGCGCGGTAAAACCGGGCGACCGGGTCTCGGCGGAGGGGCACATCGCGGATTTGACCTGCGTGCTCTGCCGCACCGGCCAAGCCTACATCTGCGAGCACGTAAAAATCATCGGCGTCGACTGCGACGGCGCGTTTGCCGAGTTCATTGCGATGCCGGAGTACAACGTGTGGAAGCTCGATCCGGCGATTCCCGACGAGTTCGCCGCAGTCTTCGATCCGCTGGGCAATGCGGTACACACCGTGATGGCGGCCGGCGTGAGCGCGAAGAGCGTCGTGATCACCGGCGTCGGCTCGATCGGATTGATGGCGATTCCGGTTGCGCGCGCGGCCGGCGCCGCGTCGGTCTATGCAATCGACGTCAACCCCGCGAAGCTTGCGCTCGCGTCGCGATTGGGCGCGGACGAAACCTTTGATGCGCGCACGCCCGGTCTCATCGACGAGATCAAACGCCGCACCGGCGGCGACGGCGTCGAGGTGCTGCTCGAGATGTCCGGAAGCGGCAGCGCGATCGACATGGGGCTGCAAATGGTTCGCAACGGCGGAACCGCGGCGCTGCTGGGGATTCCCAGTGACAACATCAATCTCAATCTCGCCGAACGCATCATCTTCAAGGGCCTGACGGTGCTCGGCATCAACGGTCGCACGATGTTCGAGACGTGGTATCAAACGCAGGCGCTCGTCAAGGGCGGGCGTGTCGATCTGCGTCCGATCATCACACACGTTCTGCCCTTTCGCGAGTACGACCGCGCCTTCGAGTTGATGAGCAAAGGCGAAGCCGCGAAGATCGTCTTAGACCTCAAAGGAGATATCGCGCGATGACGGCCTTCGATCGAGCGCTGCAAAACGAGCTCGACGCACTCAAGAGCGCCGGGACCTACAAGCACCTGCGCCATCTCACGACGCCGATGGCGCCCGAAGTTCACATGGAAGAAGCGGGCGACGTCATCGTGCTCTCGAGCAATAATTATCTCGGGCTCTCAGATCAGCCCGAGGTGATCGAGGCGGGTATCGAGGGCTTGCGCAAGTACGGCGCCGGAACCGCGTCGGTGCGCTTCATCTGCGGCACGTTCGACATTCATCGCACGCTCGAGGAACGCATTGCCTCGTTTCTCGGTACGCAGGCCTCGTTGACCTACGTTTCGTGCTGGAACGCGAACACCGGTCTTTTTGCGACGATCTGCGGCGAGGGCTCCGCGATCATCTCCGACGAGCTCAACCACGCGTCGATCATCGACGGCGTGCGTCTCGCGAGCAAAGCGAAGCGCGCCGTTTACAAACACGCCGACATGGCCGACCTCGAAGCCAAGCTCAAAGAGGCGCAGGGATGCTCGCCGGTCTTGGTCGTGACCGACGGCGTTTTCTCGATGGAGGGATCGGTCGCAAAGCTTCCCGAGATCGTAGCGCTCTGCAAGAAATACGACGCGGTGAGCGTCGTCGACGATTCGCACGGAACGGGTGTGATGGGCGCAACCGGGCGGGGGACGATCGAGTATTTCGGCTTGACCGGTCAGGTCGACATCATCACGGGAACGCTCGGGAAAGCGCTCGGCGGTGCGGCGGGCGGCTTCGTCGCCGGTTCGGCACCGCTCGTGGACATGCTGATCCAGCGGTCGCGTCCGCAGCTCTTCTCCAACGCATTGCCTGCCACGGTTGCGTGCAGTTCGCTCGCCGCGATCGAGTATCTCGACGCGCATCCCGAACTCGTCGAACGCTTGCGCGCGAACGTCGCCTACTTTCGCAGCGGGCTCGTCAATCTCGGATTTGCGCCGCTCGACGGCCCGAGTGCGATCGTCCCGATCATCGTCGGCGAGACCGCGCGCGCGATCGCGCTGAGCGATAAGCTCTTGGAGCGCGGAATCTTCGTGACGGGCTTCGGCTTCCCGGTCGTGCCCGAGGGAACCGCGCGCATTCGCACGCAGCTCTCCTCGAAGCTTACCAAGGATGAAATGGACCGGGCGCTCGCAGCGTTTGCGGCCCTACGTACTTAGGATCACCCAGTCGCGGATCATCGCCATACCACCGCTCGTGTAGTAGATCACGCCGTCGCCGTTCGCGTCCACGTTGGCCGTTGCGACCGTCGCTCCGGAGCTGTTGGTGACGGTCCCTTGGAGGCCGCCCCATTGCCCCGACGAGGTAAAGGTAATCGTCAGCCCGTCGGCACTGTCGGTCAGCGTGATGTCGACGCTGTTCGAGAACATGCCGTTGGCTTGGAAGCCGAGCGACGCGTTGCCGCTGAGTGTCGTAACCTGCGTTCCGCCGCTCAGCATCCACGCCGGCGGCGTAACGCCCGGCGCGGGACTTGCAATCGTCATCGATTGGGTCGCGCCGGTGTAACCGGTTCCCGCGATCTGGAATTGCAACTGCACCGGTTGCGGATTCCAGCCGAA
>Ga0335072_10008125_pt1 | contig 15236 bp, 17 predicted proteins | sample Lox_Sample_21_FD_206725 | JGI IMG/M metagenome (GOLD analysis project Ga0335072, IMG submission 206725) | Soil microbial communities from Loxahatchee National Wildlife Refuge, Florida, United States - Lox_Sample_2.1 | ecosystem: Environmental > Terrestrial > Soil > Wetlands | place: USA... | reverse complement strand
CGAAATCTGCGGGACACAACTTGCCGGTTCGCTGCCGGACGGTGCGACCGCGGCAAACCTGACCGTCGCCTATGAGCCGGTCTGGGCCATCGGCACAGGCCGAACCCCGACCGCGGAGGATGTCGAGCAAGTTCATCGATTTATCCGGGATTCTCTCAACTCCCGATTTAAGGGGGAGGGGGCCAGAATGCGGATTCTCTACGGCGGTTCCGTAAAGCCCTCCAACGCGGCCGAATTGCTGGCGATCGCCAACGTCAATGGCGCGCTGGTTGGCGGGGCCAGCCTGAAAGCATCGGACTTTCTTGCGATCGCGGCCGGATGCCCTTAACTAAGGCGTGGCGGTGTCAGGGGTGACATACCCCCATCCGATCGTGTAACACCGCGCCAATTCAGAACCCCGCAAGCCCATGGGTACCGCCGGAGCGGCGGTCCTCATCGTTTGCGACGGAAGGTAGAGATGCAGACTGTCGTTGTAGTCATTCACCTTATGATCGTCGCGGTTTTGATCGCGGTCGTGCTGCTGCAGAAATCCGAAGGCGGTGGCCTTGGCATGGGAGGCGGCGCCGGCTTCATGTCCAGCCGCGGTACTGCCAACCTCTTGACGCGCACGACCGCCATCCTTGCCGCGGGTTTTTTCATAACCAGTCTGCTGCTGTCCTGGCTCGCCAGCTACAACCGCGCGCCGACATCGATTTTGGGGACGCCGGCTTCGCAGTCGCAGCCAGCCGGAGGCGCCACGCCGATTAAGCCGCCGACCAGCGGTGGCCTTCTGGACCAGCTGAAAAAGTCGGACCAGCAACAGAATCAATCCGCGCCGGCCGGGCCTCAGGCGCCGCAATCGCAATAACGCGGGGGCGCCATGCAGGATGGCATTTGGCATCCTGCATGAGCATGCTCCAGTAATGTACTGAAAACACGGTAATTTTAACGTCACCCACAGCCCCGGACGAGGTTCGGGCCGGGCGCGCGATTCGTTTTGGCGAATCAGGTCCGCAGGCTTAAAGGTAAAGTCCCATGGCGCGGTACATCTTCATCACCGGCGGCGTGGTCTCCTCGCTCGGAAAGGGTTTGGCTTCGGCGGCGCTCGGCGCGTTGCTGCAGGCCAGAGGCTACAAGGTCCGCCTTCGTAAGCTCGATCCCTATCTCAACCTCGACCCCGGCACGATGTCGCCGTATCAGCACGGCGAAGTCTTCGTCACCGATGACGGCGCCGAGACCGATCTCGATCTCGGCCATTATGAACGCTTCACGGGCCGACCGGCCACCAAGGCCGACAACATCACCACCGGGCGCATCTATCAGGACATTCTGACCAAGGAACGGCGTGGCGATTATCTTGGCGCGACTATTCAGGTCGTCCCGCATGTCACCAACGCCATCAAGGAATTCGTCCTCGACGGCAATGACGGGTATGACTTCGTCCTGGTCGAGATCGGCGGCACGGTCGGCGATATCGAGGGGTTGCCGTTCTTCGAAGCCATTCGCCAGCTCAAAAACGAACTGCCGCGCGACCACGCGGTCTATATCCACCTGACGCTTCTGCCGTTCATCCCGAGCGCCGGCGAATTGAAAACCAAGCCGACGCAGCACTCGGTCAAGGAGCTGCGTTCGATCGGCATCCAGCCCGACGTCCTGCTGTGCCGAACCGACCGTCCGATTCCGAAGGAAGAGCGGCGCAAGCTCGGCCTGTTCTGCAATGTGCGCGAAAGCGCCGTCATCGAGGCGCGCGACGTCGACAACATCTACGCCGTGCCGGAGGCCTACCATGAGGCGGGGCTCGATGACGAAGTGCTGGCGGCATTCGGCATCACGCCGAAAATTCCGCCGTCTCTCCAGAAGTGGCACGAGATCAACGAGCGCGTCCGCAATCCCGAAGGCGACGTCACCATTGCCATCGTCGGCAAATATACCGGCATGAAGGATGCGTATAAGTCGCTGATCGAGGCGCTCTCGCACGGCGGCATCGCCAACAAGGTGAAGGTCAATCTCGACTGGATCGAGAGCGAGGTATTCGAGAACGAGGATCCCGCGCCGTTCCTTGAACACGTCAACGGCATTCTGGTGCCGGGCGGCTTCGGTCAGCGCGGCGCGGAGGGCAAGATTCGCGCGGCCCAGTTCGCCCGGGAGCGCAACGTGCCCTATTTCGGCATTTGCTTCGGCATGCAGATGGCGGTGATCGAGGCCGCGCGCAATCTGGTCGGCATCGAGCAGGCCAACTCGACCGAATTCGGCCCGACGCCCGAGCCGCTGGTCGGCCTGATGACCGAATGGCTGCGCGGCAACGAATTGGAGAAGCGGGCGCAGAACGGCGACCTCGGCGGCACGATGCGGCTCGGCGCCTATCCGGCGGTGCTCACGCGTGGCAGCCGGGTGTCACGGATCTATGATGGCGCCACCGAAATATCAGAGCGTCACCGTCATCGCTATGAGGTCAACACCGCCTACAAGGACCGGCTGGAGCAGCATGGCCTGCGCTTTTCCGGCCTTTCGCCCGATGGCGTGTTGCCGGAGATCGTCGAATACGAAGATCATCCCTGGTTCATCGGCGTGCAATTCCATCCCGAATTGAAGTCACGCCCATTTGAGCCGCATCCGCTGTTTGCCTCCTTTATTCAGGCGGCGGTGGTGCAGAGCCGGCTGGTCTAGGCTTCGTCCGATCCCAGACGGATCAAGACAGCCCTCGTTCCACCGGCTATAAACGCCGCGCAAGAACAGGGAGGTTGCCAACCTATGATCTACGAAACCCGCGTCTATCGTTGCCTGCCGGGCCGGCTGCCGGCGCTCATCAAGCGCTTCGAGACCATCACGCTGAAACTCTGGGAAAAACACGGTATCAAGCAGGCCGGCTTTTTCACCACCTTGGTTGGCGAGTCCAACCAGGAATTGACCTACATGCTGGCCTGGGAGTCGCTCGCCGACCGTGAGAAGAAGTGGGCCGCGTTCCAGAGCGATCCGGAGTGGATCTCGGCGCGTGCCAAGACCGAGGAAGACGGCCAGATCGTTGCCAATATCGTCAACCAGCTTCTGGTGCCGACCTCTTTCTCGTCGGTGAAGTGATCCATCGCATTCTTGAGCGAACAAAAAACCGAGCCTTGGTTCTGACGCCGTCAGCACCAAGGCGCCCTACAGGCAGGTGGCGCCGAAAGGACGATAGCTTGAACGCCAACATTTCAGCCGCACCGGTTGTCAGGATCGGATCCGTCAAATTCGCCAATGATCTGCCGATCTCGCTGATCGCCGGACCCTGCCAGCTCGAAAGCCGCGCGCACGCGCTGGAGGTTGCATCCGCGCTGAAGGAAATCGCAAGCCGGCTCGACATCGGTCTGGTCTACAAGACGTCGTTTGACAAGGCCAACCGCACCAGCGCCACCGCCGCGCGTGGCATCGGATTGAAGCAGGCGCTGCCGATCTTCGCCGAGATCCGTTCGTCGCTCGGATTGCCCGTGCTCACCGATGTGCACGAGGTTTCGCAATGCGCCGAGGTCGCTCAAGCCGTCGACATCCTGCAGATCCCGGCATTCCTGTGCCGTCAGACTGATCTGCTGCTGGCGGCGGCCGCGACCGGCAAGGTCGTCAACGTCAAGAAGGGACAGTTCCTGGCGCCGTGGGACATGGCCAATGTTGTGACGAAGATCACTGGTGCGGGAAACGCCAATGTGCTGGTGACCGAGCGCGGCGCATCGTTCGGCTACAACACGCTGGTCTCGGACATGCGGGCGTTGCCGATCCTGGCGCGAACCACCGGAGCACCGGTGATTTTCGATGCGACCCATTCGGTGCAGCAGCCGGGCGGGAAGGGAACGTCTTCGGGCGGTGAGCGCGAATTCGTGCCGGTGCTGGCGCGCGCGGCGGTCGCCGTCGGCGTCGCCGGCGTCTTCATCGAAACCCACCCCGATCCCGATCGCGCCCCATCCGACGGTCCCAACATGGTGCCGCTGCGCGAGTTCGAAGGTCTGGTGCGGAAGCTGATGGCCTTCGACGCGATTGCCAAGGCCTGACGGCAAGAACAGCGCCGTACGCTGATTGCGCGATCAGGACAGCGCCTTATAGGCCATGTAGATCGCCATCATCGAGACAAAGAAGATCAGCGTGACACGAAGCGCCGCGCGATCGATCCGATTGGCCAGCCGTGCGCCGAGATCAGTTCCGGCAAGGAGGCCGATGATGACACCGGCCAGGACCGGCCACGGTGCCGACCATCCCTGCTTCCAGTAAACCCAGGCGGATGGGATCGTCGTTGGGACGAGGGCGAGGACCAGGCTGACCATCTGGGCCTGGTGCTGGGGGACGCGCAAAATCGCACTGAGCCCAACGACAGTTGCGAGTCCGCCGCCGATGCCGAGAAATCCTGAAGACAGTCCGGCGAACAATCCGACAGCGAGCAACGCAGCCCAATGCAGGTGAGGCGAAGCAGGAGCCGGAGCCTGCTCCTCTGTTTTTCGTTCGCGCCGCAAGATCAGCATGACATCGAGCAGGACGAGGTAGGCCACGTAAGCCCATTGCAGAACCGAACTCGAGACGAGGTCCGCGGCAAGCGCTCCGATGATGCCGCCGGCAATGAAGCCAAGCGCCAGCACGACGAGCCAACGCATCGGGCTCCGGCTGCCCTGTTTCCGGTATCGCTTGATCCCCGTCAGGCTTGTCGGAGGAATTTGTGCGACAAGCGAAATGCCTTGGGCGACATGCTGCTCGGCTCCGAGCAGGAGCACGGAAAACACCACCAGCCCGCCGCCCGGACTTACGCCGAGCAGGCCAGAGGTAAATCCACCGGCGAGACCTGTGCCAATCCCGGCGAGCAATTCCTGAACCATCATCGTTCGAGAGCTCTTTGTTTGCGTGGCTTGGTCGGCGTTTTCGCCGTTGCCAGCGCCGTGACCATCTGGTCAACCGTGCCAACGATGACATCGATATCGAGAGGCTCGTTCCAGACCTTCTGCAGCAGAAAGCCTTGAAACAGCGCCACCAGGGTTCGAGCGATGGCGTCGGGATTTGCATCGCGATTCCAGAGACCCCTGGATTGAGCCCGCTCGATCAGATTCGTGATCATTTGGCGGGGCGCATCGATCCCTTCGATGACTCCGGCACGCACGCGCTCGTTTCGCAATGCTTCAGACCAACCGTTGACGCTGACCCTCCGCGTCCGCTCCGCATCAGGATCGGTCAGCCAGCGCGCATAGGCGTGCACGAGCTTACGGAGCGCCGCGATCGGGTCTTCAGCCTGATCTGTTCCGACCGCGCTCAGGATCGCCTCCTGCCGGTGGCGATCGACAGCGAGCGCTTCGATGATGTCGTCCTTGGATTGGAAATAGAGATAGACGGCGCCGTGGCTGAGGCCGGACCGCTTCACGATGTCGGCCATGCCGGTCTGGTGGAAGCCGTTCTCGGAAAAGCAGGCGAGGGCGGCATCCAGGATCTGGTTCTGGCGCGCATCTCGCTGGGCTTGGCTGATTTTCGGCATCGAAATAAACCGATTAGTCAGTCTTTTTTACAGCGAAACCCGTCCTCTTGTCAATTGTTCGCATGTGAAATCCGCTGACCGGGGGACTACGCTTCAAGGGTCCGGTTTGCGCATGCAGTCAAGGCCGCTTGGTTGGCAGCCGGCTTGTCGCGAGGCTCTTTCAACAGCATTGGCTTGATCGCGGTCGCCTTGCGGCGTCGCGGGGACCATCCCTAGCTAAAGGGCGAGGGCCGGGATGCGTGGCAGAAAACTGTCAGATCACGGCCGGCCGAACGCCGGGTTGATGGAGGTTATGAGATGTCCCGCACGCTTATCATCTTCGGGCTGGTCCTGCTCGCTGCGGGTATCGTCTGGCCTTTTATCGGCAGGCTTGGGCTCGGGCGGCTTCCCGGCGACATCGCTATCGAGCGGCCGGGCTTTTCCTTCTACTTTCCGCTGATGACCTCGCTCATCATCAGCGTGGTGCTGAGCGTGATCTTCTGGCTGGTGAATCGATAGCAATAGCGGGCCTCAGAAGAGCGCTAGATCCTGATGCGATTACGTGGAATCGCATCAGGATCTAATCTCTTTGTTTGAGCATGATCTCCGCGCAAACGCGTTCCGCGTTTGTCGCGAGGGAAAGCCGGTTTCCACTTTTCCGGATCACGCTCTAATGTCCGGAGCTATCCAGGGAAACGTCGGGTGAAAATGGATCGACAGGTAGCTGGGGTGCTTTACGCGCTGGCGATGGCAGCCGTCATCGTCGGTGTAGACTTCGCGTTCTTGAGAAGCCGATTCTGGGAACGGTTGGCAGTGAATATTGGCATTGTCCTGGTGTTCGCAGCTTTCTATTTCAGATTCGTCAAGCGTCCATGACGTCGCTGTCCTGGATGCAAAAGCTCGTTCGCCCTGCAACCAAGAGCTTGAAACACCGCTCGGCAGCAGCCTCAACTTAGCCTGCCGAGGGGAGGCTTGGTCGCAATCTACCCGAAAGCGGACCTAATATGCTCGATTTAAGTTTTGTCGTTTGCAGGCGGCAGCCGACATTCACGAGAACGCGCCGGCGCAAAAAATCTCCAATTTTGAATGTTGACGCTCCGGCTTAAGACTGCAATCTACTTTACGCTGCTATTCATGGGGGTAGGGGCTGACCTTGCGTTTCATCGGCACAATGAAGAGTGCCATTGCAGATGACAGCAAGTCTTTTCGCGGCCGGACCCCGCGACGTTGCCGTTGGGAGTTGGGCTAAATGGCAATCGCCACGGTGATGGGGGATCTCAGGGCGCTTCGGCGGACCAAGCTCTACGATCTATTCGCTGCCGCTCCTCTCATCTTTTGGTATCTGTTTTGCGCCGCGCAAATGCTGCCGTCGCTGGCTCAACGGGTCGCGCTGGTTAAGTTGTTCTTCCGGACGGATCCGTCCATGCTCCCCGCGACACTCGTCCTAGGCACTGTCTCGCGGGTCAGCTCGCTGGTATTCTTCGCGGTATTGGTTGTGATGTTTACGGTGCGTTACGTTCCGCAGCGCGCCGCGCCGGGGTTCTTTCCACGCTTTGCGGCTGTGGCCGGTACTTTTCTGAGCGCCGGATTCGTGCTGCTGCCGTCACCAGAGCTTTCGCATGCGCTTTACCTGGCCTCGCTTCTCCTGGTTATCGCCGGCACCGGTTTCGCAATTTATGCAGTGCTTGTTCTCGGGCGTTCGCTGAGCATCCTGCCGGAGGCTCGGCGGCTCGTAACCAGGGGGCCCTACGCCTTCGTCCGCCATCCACTTTATCTTGGCGAGATGGTCGCCCTCGCGGGAGTTGCGCTGCAGTACCTGTCGGCATCGGCGCTGTTGCTGCTGGGACTGGTATGGGTATTCCAGCTTCAGCGCATGAAGTACGAGGAGCGGGTGCTATTCCAAATCTTTCCCGAATACGGGGACTACATGGCCCGGACCGCTCGATTGGTGCCGGGCGTGTATTAGCTTGGTTGCGTGCGTCGCTCAGGGACGAACGCGGATGATCGTGTTCCCCTTGCGTCGCTCGGTCGGGTTTAAGGCGGCGACGGCATCGTCGAGGGTCGAGACCTTGCCGATATTCGTCCGCAGTCGTCCGTCCCGTACCCGCTGGACGATCTCACTCAGTTGGGCACGATCGGCCTCGACGACGAAGTCGACCGCGAGGCCGTCGGCGGGCCGTGCCTCGACGGGCCCGACGATGGACACCAGCGTTCCTCCGGCTCGAACGAGGCCCGCGGACCGCTTCCCGATGTCGCCGCCGATGACATCGAGCACCAGATCGACTCCGCCGACGTCTTCCAGGGCTCCCTGATCGAGGTCGACGAACTCCTTCGCGCCGAAATCGAGCACGGTCTGACGGTCGGCGGCGCGTCCGGTGCCGATGACGTAGGCGCCGAACTCCCGTGCGAGCTGCGTCGCCATCGAACCGACTGCGCCGGCCGCGCCGTGCACGAGCACGCTCTGCCCCGCCTGAAGGCGGCCGTGCTGGAACAGTCCCTGCCACGCGGTAAGGCCCGAGATTGGCAGGCTCGCGCCCACCGTGAAGTCGACGTCGCCCGGGAGCGGCGCGAGGTTGCGTGCTTCCATGGTTACATACTCCGCCAGGGTGCCGTCGCGATACCAGTCGGCGAGGCCGAACACCCGCTGTCCCACCGACAGCCCCGTCGTGCCGTAGCCGAGAGCGGTGACCACTCCGGCCAGCTCGTGCCCGGGGATCGACGGCGTTCGGTCACGGCCGAGGCGATCCGTCCAGGTCGAGGGCCACGCCAGCTCAGTCGGGACGAATCCCGACGCATGAACCTGAACGATGACGTCGTTTATCGACGCCTGCGGCTCGGGCCGCTTCACCAGCTTCATCCCGGCCGTTCCCGCCGCCTGCTCCGTCACAACGATCGCCTTCATGTTAGTTTTCTTTTCGGTCATCTCCTGTCTCCGTGTCTGCGATCTGCGCTGTCTGATCGAGCGGGGCTCCCACAAAGCTTGATGGATCGCGATCGCTCCGGTCGCCGGTGTTGGCGAATAGATGCGCTGCGCCTGATCATAAAACAGTACCAAGACTGCTGATTTTGACTGTACCATCACGTGATGGCAGCCCTGCCCATCCAACTCGATCGTGCAAGAAGGACTCCGCTGGCTGCCCAGATTTATTCGGCGATCCGAGAGGGCATCGAGAACGGGCGTCTCGCCTCGGGCGCGCGGTTGCCCTCTTGGCAGGATCTGTCCGCTCAACTCGGCGTCTCCCGCGGCACCGTGCGCGTGGCTTACGAGCGTCTCATCGCGGAGCAGTTCGCGATTGGTCTCGGGCCGGCAGGAACTCGTGTGGCCGAGCGGCAGTCCCGATCCTCGATGCCTGAGCGGTCGCCGGAGGCTCCGCTTCTGCCGGATCTCTTCTACGGGTTTGGAAGCGCGCCGCTGGCATTTCAGATGGGCGTGCCCGCTCAAGACGCCTTTCCCTTCAAGCTGTGGTCACGCATTCTGACTCGTGAGACCCGGCGGGCTGCTGCGGCGCCGGTGACATATCCGGATCCGCGTGGCGATCCGGAGCTACGCAAGGAAATCGCAGCTTATTTGGGGCTGGCCCGCGGGATCAGGTGCAGTCCCTCCCAGGTGCTCATAACGGGCGGATTTTCCGGTGCGCTCGGTCTGGCGATCCGAGGGCTTCAGCTTGGACGAACGGCAGCCTGGATCGAGGATCCATGCTTTCCGCTCACGCGCACCGCGCTCGGCCTGGCTGGCATGGCTGTGACAGCGGTCCCGGTCGATGCGGAAGGACTGGATGTTGCCACGGGCATCCGGATTGCTCCCGAAGCGGCACTGGCAATAGTGACACCAGGCCAGCAGGCGCCGCTCGGGATGACGATGTCGCTGCCGCGGCGATTTGCACTGCTCGACTGGGCCCGGCGGAGCGATGCCTGGATCATCGAGGACGATTACCTGAGCGAGCTGCAGCTGAAAGGACGGGCGGCTCCGGCGCTTGCATCCCTCGATCATGGAGGGCGGGTCCTCCACATCGGTAGTTTCAGCAAAACGATCAGCCCGGCGCTGCGCCTGGGCTTCATCGTCGTTCCGCCGGAGCTGGGACCTTGCTTCGGTGAGCTCGCTGCCTGCCTGTCGCCGGCGCCGGCGGCGGCCGTGCAGCGCGCTGTCGCGGAATTCCTGCGGGAGGGATGCTATCTTCGCCATCTGCGCCACATGAAGCGGCTTTACGCCGCCCGACGGGAGAGCCTGCTTCGTTGTCTGGGAGAGACGGCTTCAGGTTCGATAAAGGTGCAAGCAACCGGTGGCCTGGCAGTCGTGATCTTGCTTCCCGATTCTGCATCCGACGTGGACATCGCTTCCCGCGCCCTGGAGTTCGGCCTGGCGCCGGCTCCCCTGTCACCGTGGTACGGGCAGTCTCCCCGGCAGCAGGGACTGCTGCTCTGCGTGACCAACCTCAATGAACGCCGGCTGGCGGCGGATTGTCGTCGGCTGTTGGAATTGGTGCGATAGCGCCTACGGAAGCAAGGCCGCGAAGCATTGCCGGCGAGCATGTCGGCTTATGAGGGCAGAGCGGAAGTGGTCGACCGGCTGTCAAGACGATGCTTTTGACCCCAAAGCCGACACCGCGCGCAGTCCGCTCCAAAAGGCAGTTCGTGATCATCGCTTGATCACGGCACATGGTTGTGTAAGTCTTTTGCCAGCGCCGATTTGATACTCAGCTTGCGGGCGCTTCTAAAAATGCAGCTAAAGAGAACCGCTATCCCTGCATCGTCCCCGCATTGCGTGAATCGTCGGCCGTCTCGAATGAGGAGGGCTAGATGAAGTTCGCTGCCATTGCGGATGTACATGGGAACCGTCCCGCACTTGAAGCCGTGCTTGCCGACATTGCCCGGCTCGGCATACATGAGGTCGTGAACCTTGGTGATCATGTCAGCGGACCGCTTGAGGCGGCCCAAACTGCGGATCTGTTGATTGAGCGAGGCTTTCCCTCGGTGCGGGGCGATCAAGACCGGATTCTCGTCGAACTCTGGCAGGCGGGCAATTCGACACGCAGCGATTTCCGACAGCTCGGGCGCAAGCATTTCAACTGGATGGCAAGCATGTTGCCCACGCTGAGGTATAGGGACGAGGTGTTGCTATGCCACGGATCGCCAAGGAATGACGCTGCTTTTTGGCTCGACCATATTGCCGAGGACGGCAGCGCGCGTCCGAGCGGCATCGAAGCTATAGAGGCTGGCGCTGAGGGGATCGACGCCGGCCTCATCCTGTGCGCGCACACTCACATTCCGAGGGTAGTTCGCTTGAGAGATGGACGAATGGTCGTAAATCCAGGCAGCGTTGGATTACCTGGTTACGACGGGAAAGCGCCCTTTCCTTACGTGGTCGAGGTCGGGACGCCTCATGCGTGCTACGCGATTCTAGAGGATGCCGGGGAAAGCTGGCTCGCGAACTTCCGCTACGTGCCGTACGACAACACGGCCATGGCTGAATTGGCGCGAAGCAAGGGAATGCTCGTCTGGGCGAGTGCGATCGCAACGGGTTGGGTGGAACGGGAGGGCAAGTAGGCTGCACCTGGCCCATACCGGCGAAACCCAGTGCTTATTTACATGTCGGTTGTTAGGGGGAAGACCGGACGTGGCGGGAAGAGGCCAGAGCGACGTTCATGACCCTGAACGGGCCTCGCGCTATTTCCGTCTAGCCGAGACAGAAGCGGTCATTCCCCGTCTCATGCCTGATCCGTCCCGGACTTACGCCTTAGCGGCGTTCTGTGCCGCCTCGAATACATCGCGTGCGGACGTCGTAGCCGCTACGTGCTCCGTACCCTCGACTCCGAGGTCCATCCATCCTGCATTCACGGCATCAAACATTTCTTCGGCAGGTCCGGTGTGGCCCTTCGGGACGCCGAATTGCTCGAACGCCTCCGCCCACCCTGCACGCGGGACTGCAAAAGCCTTCACGCCGAGATTCAGGACTTCACCCAATTGCTCCGCGACTTCATCCGCGCTGACCATCGAACCGAGCTCGACGATGCGCCGCCCTGACCATGCCGGCCCGGTCAAAAGGGTTGCGACCTCCGCGCCGATGTCGTTCGTCGCGACCATGGTCGATTTCCGGTTTGTCGGATTGTAGTAGACCGGTAGCGTTCCGCCCTGGGCCACCTGCAAGCCGTAGAGGAAGTTTTCGAAGAAGCCGCCCGCACGCACAAATGCGATTGGGGATGTCAGGTTGCGAAAACCTTGCTCCAATAGCGACAAGGCCGTGATCATGCCGAGTCCACTGGTTCTGTTCGCACCCATCGACGAAAGCGCAACCACTCGCGGCGGCGCTGCCTTGGTGAGCGCCTTCACATAGTTTGCAATCACGCCTTTTGCTTCTTTGTAATCGGGCGAGGGCGCCCAGACAGTAGGCAACATGACGAACGCGCCTTCGACGCCTTTGAGGGCTTGCTCGATGGCTGCCGGATCATTCCAATCGCCGTCAAACAGTTCGACGCCCTGGTTCGCCCAGCTTGACGCTTTCTCGCGATTGCGGACCAGCGCGCGTACTTCCTTGCCATGCGCCAGCAGATGTTCTGCTGTTGCGCCACCCACTTTTCCCGTGATTCCCATTACTAGAAACATGTGTTTTCTCCTGATCTTGAAGGACAGATCACTGCCCGATTGGTTCAGCGGATGAGCGGCAGAACGGCCCGGATGCGGGGATCGCGCGCGTAGAGGCCGCCCCATGTCATCGCGCCCAGAACCAGGGAAACGATTTCCGGCGGCGACCCCAACTCACCGATGCGGACATGGGCGCAGATGGCGCCTCCCAGGAAGCCCGTCACCAGGATCGCGCCGAGGACGGCGGTGGCCGGGATGGCGTAGAGGGCGGCGCAGACGAGGATGATCGGACCCACGACACGGGTCAGGTCCATCGCAAACCCGGTTTCCTGCAACGAGCCCGCGATCTGTGCCGGCGCGAAAAGCTGAATAGTGCCGTCTGCCGCCAAAGCGACAACGACAGCCGCGCTCGTTATCCGGCCGGCCCACAGGGCGCGATGCAAGTTGATGGCTTCAGGCGCCTGATGAAGGTTCATGGTTTCAGACACTTGGCGTTCTCCGAGAGGGTCATCTGTCTTCGAGGCCCCCTGCTTACTGTGTCTCCTGGGTGTGATAAATGCCGAGGAAATGAACTCACTGTTCCTCCTGTAGTGAACAATGCGAAGGCCCGAAAATGCAGAATCTCGAACCCATCCTCATTTTCATAACGGTCGCGGAAATGGGGAGCTTCACTCACGCGGCCGATAGCCTGGGCATTCAAAAGGGGAGGGCCTCAACGGCGGTCCGGCAACTGGAGGAAGATGTCGGTGTCAGGCTCCTGCACCGAACGACGCGCAGCGTGCAGCTGACGGAGGACGGACGCGCATTTCATGCCCGAGCCCGCGATCTGCTTGCTGAAGTCGATGACCTGCACTCGATGTTCGCAGGCGATCGCGTGGCACTTCGCGGGCGTTTGCGGGTCGATCTTCCGACCGAGGTAGCGCGTTCAACGATCGTGCCAGCCTTGCCGGATTTCATGGCGGCTCACCCCGAGTTGGAGCTGGAGGTGTCGAGTACGGATCGGCATGTCGATCTGGTTCAAGAGGGGTTCGACTGCGTATTGCGGCTTGGCTCTATCAGGGACGAGACGCTGATCGCCCGCCCGCTGGGCAAGTTGCGCATGATCAACGCTGCTAGTCCCGCCTATCTGGCGCGCTATGGCGTCCCTCGCTCGCTGGAAGATCTCCGACGTCAGGAACATCGGACAATTCATTTTTCGACGATGCTGGGTGCGAGACCCTATGGATGGGAATATCCGGAAGGCGACAGCTATGCGACGCTTCAGTTGCCAGGTGCGCTACACGTCAACAGCGCACAGACCTACGAAGCCGCGGCCCTCGCCGGCCTTGGCCTGATTCAGGCGCCGCTGTTGGGGATTGGCCGATACTTGGAGAGTGGAGCGCTTGTGGAGATCATACCCGATTTTCGTCGCCGGTCGCTCGCCGTGTCCCTCGTCGTAGCACATCGGAGCAATCTGTCGCGGCGAGTCCGCGCATTCATGAAATGGATCGAAGAGGTACTGACGCCTTATCTGGAATAGCGAGACGAACATCTTTTGTCCGGCCCTCGATGTCAACGTTCTCAGGTTATGTCTGCCGGTCGGTGGCCCGGCGGTCCAACCGATTGCGGAACATGGCTGGGGACAGGGCCGCGAGCTTCTGACTTCGCGCGATGTTCTGGTCATCGGAGAGGCGGGCATGGTTATGGGGTTGCCGCCCTATGCCGGGGTATCGCCCGCCAAGCTACTATACACCCCGGCGAAGCACGGAAGTAACGATAGCTTGGCAACATCCAGTCGCGCGGCGTCTTTCATCGCCCGGCTCGTCGCCTGCACGGTTGATCGCGATCTTGGATAGTCCTTCCAGGCCTGATCTGAAGCTTGCGGTCTCAGAGTATTCATACGCTGGTTAGTTGCAGACTTCGTTATTCCATCCGTTGAACTGCTCTTGCTCAAGATGACAGCCCTTTCTTACCGGGCGGCAGGGGATATCCCTCCTGCAGTAGATCAGCATGGGCGCCTGAACTTTCGCATGCCGCGATACGGGCGTTTCGCGCTTCACCGGCGCCTCTTTCTGGGCGTTTGCTGGCGCAATCGAAACGAGCGTGACAGCTATTCCGGCGAAGAAGAGTGACGAAGTTCTCATGGTCGCTCCTCCAACATTTGCATACGTTGGTACTTAGCGCCGACGCCCTGATCGCTTGATTTCGGCAACCTGAAACTTCCCGCCGGCGAGCAGGCTCGTGCAATACCACCAGGCTCTATTGTAGTCCCAGGCCAAGAACACCTTGGTGTCCATACAGTCCTCGTAGCTCTTGTAGGTGAGTGTGTCTCTGCAAGTCGCCGAAAAAGTTGAAAAATGGCCGCCCGATTCGCTACATCCAATCCAAGGGGCGTTCCCGGTTTTGAAGCTTGTTTCGCAACCACCGTTGCAACTGCTGCTGGCTCTCTCCAGCTTGGCAATCTTCCCCAATACTGAATCTGGCGCAGCCGATGGCGCGTGAGCGGCTAACGATGGCGTTCGAGCGGTTGACGATGTCCGGCGAGATGCCCCTGTGCTTGCCACCGGACTCGGCCTGCGTGGTCTTGCCACCTGCTTGGGCGCTTCGACCGTGACGGCGGGAAGCTGGGAGGCGGAGCCTGTTGAGGTTTGCGACACCGCCGGGCCGCACAGCAAGACAATTGACAAGGTGGCGACGGCTGAGGGCACGACAAAGCCTGGCGACAATCTCACGACCATCTCCTCTCGAGGACGGACATGCCGTCCCACTGCATGCACGATTTCAACTACTAGCAGAAATATTGCAGTTTGGCCACTGATGGTTACAAGGGCTTCTGCCGATGACCGCCATAGACATGGCGGGCGGGCAGAATGCGGACTGTTCGCCTGAAGCCGCTGCCATTTCTAATTTTGGCCCCATCGCGGACATCCAGAAGGCCCCGGCGAATGTTCGCTTAGGAGCGATCAAAGGACATCCACCGCTTCGCGCGCCCTGCAGTTCCGCCTGGCGCCGGCTCCTCTGTCACCGTGGTACGGGCAGTCTCCCCGGCAGCAGGCACTGCTACTCTGCGTGACCAACCTCAATGAACGCCGGCTGGCGGCGGACTGTCGTCGGCTGTTGGAATGGGTGCGATAGCACCCATGGAAGCAAGGCAGCGATGCATTGCCGCTGAGCATGTCGGCTTATGAGGGCAGAGCGGAAGTGGTCGACCGGCTGTCAAGACGATGCTTTTGACCTGTAT
>Ga0335072_10008124_pt1 | contig 15237 bp, 12 predicted proteins | sample Lox_Sample_21_FD_206725 | JGI IMG/M metagenome (GOLD analysis project Ga0335072, IMG submission 206725) | Soil microbial communities from Loxahatchee National Wildlife Refuge, Florida, United States - Lox_Sample_2.1 | ecosystem: Environmental > Terrestrial > Soil > Wetlands | place: USA... | reverse complement strand
AACGCCAACCGCGAGAGCTTTGTGCCGCGCAACGTGGAGCCGATGGGGCTAGGAACGCGCGCGCACGAGTTGGCGCTCTACGTCGTGTTCGAGAGCCCATTCGAGATGGTGTCGGATTATCCCGAACACTACAAGGATCAGCCCGAGTTCGACTTCATCAAGCGCGTGCCGGCCACGTGGGACGAAGTGAAGGTCGTGAGCGGGCGGCCGATGGAGTCGATCACGCTGGCGCGGCGCAGCGGCAAGGACTGGTACGTGGGTTCGCTGACCAACTGGAGCGAGCGCGACGTGAACATTTCGTTCAGCTTCCTGGGCGACGGGGACTATACAGCCGAGATGTACTCCGATGCGCAAGACGCGGCGAAAGAGCCGACGCATACGAGCTTTTCGAAGATCGGCGTCACCAGGGACAGTGTGCTCGAAGTCCACATGGCGCCGGGCGGAGGGAACGCCATCTGGGTGCATCCGGCGCAGTAAACGCGATGCGTGCGCCGTCGAATCGCTCGGCCGATCCCGCGTCTTGCAGGGGTTCGGAGCCGTCGGCGAGCGTCGCAGCGACTTTGATGATATAGAGAGAAGCATGTTCGTCATTCGCGGGAACCTGCGCATCGCCACAATCGGGCTCGCCTGTACGTCGTCCATCGCGATTGCACGGGCTGGCGCAGGTGCACAGGAACCGGCCGCAGCGAATCCTCCGCCGGGCTCGGTTCGCGATGTCTCAATGAAGCAATACCGGCAGCATCTTGAGTCGCTGACGACGATTGTGGAGGCCTGCGCGAAGGCACGTGACCCGAAGACGTGCGCCCCGGGGCTGGTGGGCAGCGACGATCGCGTTGCGCTGGGCGAAAGCGCGGAGGCGGAGCGGCGGCTGGTCCGGTTTGACTGGCTGCGTGTCCTGCTGGTGAAAGCGCGCGATAAGGATAATGCGCCGAGCGCTTTTGACAGCAGCACCAAGCCAGAGCCGGCAGGAGCTGAAGGCGTGCGTCCGCCACGCCGCTCAATTTCGCAATTGCTTCAGGAGGCGGAGGCCCGGCTGGCATCCGACCTGGCCGAGGCCGACCGTGCGCTGGGCAAGGCGCCGGAGCATCTGGTCGAGCGCGGCGCGTTGAAGAAAGTTCTGGCGCAACGCGAGTTCAGCAACCTGGCGGAGCCGACGCCGCGCGACACGATTCTGGAGAAGATCGGCGACGCGTTCAACCGCTTCTTCGATCGCGTGGCCAGCTTCAGTGGGCGTTCACCGTGGATTGGGCGAGTGGTGCTGTGGGGATTCCTTGGCGCGATCTGTGTCGGACTGATGTGGGGGCTGATCCAGCTGGAACGCCGCTGGCGGATAAGGCTTATTCCGGAGCAAAATGCGCCCGCGACTGGGGCGGCCTCGGCGCGCGATTGGCAGCTGTGGCTGGAGGATGCGCGGCGGGCAGCGGCGGAGGGACAATGGCGGGATGCGGTGCACTCTGTTTACTGGGCGGCGATTTCGCGGCTCGAGTCGAAGCGGCTCTGGCCGGCCGATCGCGCCCGCACTCCGCGCGAGTATCTCGCGTTGGTGGCCGAGGATGACCCGCGCAAGAGGCCACTGGGCACGCTGACGGGCAGCTTCGAGCGCATCTGGTATGGCGGCCGGGCGGCCGGCGAGAGCGACTATCGCACCGCCGAGCAACTGGCGCAGGGGCTGATCTCCGGCTGGGGGGCGAGATGAGATTCCTCTCGTCACTCGACTCAAAAGACCGCCAGCTCCTGATCTGGTCTGTGAGCATCGCGCTGGGCCTGGCGATTGTGGCTGGCGGGTTTCTACCGGGAGGAAATAACAACGACAACCCCATGCCTTCGAGTTACCTGAGCGGGCGCCACGGTGCGCGCGCAGCCTATGAATTGCTGCTGAACTCCGGCTTTTCGGTCGAGCGGTGGGAGCGGCCGCTGAGCGAGCTGGCTGAAACGGCGGGACCGGAGACGGTAGTGATCTTCGCCGAGCCTTATTCGCGCGAGGTTTCCGATATTGAAGCGGTACGGCACATCCTGGAGCGCGGAGGCCGCGTGCTTTCCACCGGCTTCTGGGGCGGATACATGCTTCCGGGCGAGGCAAGTGAAGCGACGCGCGAGATGCACTTTGCGGCGTGCAAGCTCGACCCGGAGGGGCTCGACGCACTGGCCGCATCGGGTGAGGCCTGGATGGTGCCGGAGGCGGGATGGGCGGTGGGCAACCCGGCATATCGGGTCGAATACAGCTGCGCGGGGCAGCCGGCAGTGGTGGAATACGACTGGCAGAAAGGGCACATCGTCTGGTGGTCGAGCTCCACGCCACTCGAGAATGGATCGATTGCGCGTGCACACAATTTCGATCTCTTTTTAAATTCACTGGGGCCGCGCGAGGGGCACAAGTTCTATTGGGATGAGTCGCTGCACGGCGAAGTGCGCTCGGAGTGGAGCTACGCGGGCGGTCCGGGGTTGACGCTGCTTTGGAGCGGGCTGCCCGTGCTCGGATTACTCATTGTGCTGAGTTTCAGCCGCCGCAGCGGGCCGGTGCGCGAGCTGCCCGCGCCGCCGCGCGCCACGCCGATCGAATTCTTGGAGGCGCTGGGCTCACTCTACATGAATGCGGGCGCGGCGTCGACGGCGGTCTCGGTGGCGTGGGAGCGATTCCGGCGCCACAGCCTGCGCTTGTGCGGGCTGCGCAGCCAGAAGCTGGGCGCGGCAGAATTGGCTGCCGTAATCCGCCGGCGGTTTCCGCGCGTGGATGCCGCCCTTGAAGCCGATCTGACTGCTTGCGAAGACGCCGCGTGGGGTGAAAGTGCGAATCCGCGGCAGGCGCTTAAACTGGTGCAGACGCTTCATTCCTACCGGGAACAGCTCGACGAGATGGCTACGATTCGCGGCCAGACGGTGCAACGGGTCGAGCTCAGGGCATGAATTGCGGCCGCGGATGAGTGAAGCGATGGAAGGGTCTGAATGAGCGAAGAATCGGCACAACATCCCCCCGGCTCGCCAACTGAGCCGCGCCAGACAGCGCCGGATGCAATACCGGGGACGGCTAGTGTACCTGGCGAACCGGCGGGGCTGCGCGCGACCGGCGAATTGATGGCACGCGCGCGGGGCGAGATGGGACGCGTAATTTCAGGGCAGAAACAGGCCGTCGAGGAAGTGATGATGGCCGTTTTGTGCCAGGGGCACGCGCTCCTCGAGGGTGTACCGGGCATTGCCAAGACGCTGATGGTGAAAGCGCTGGGGAGGTTGCTCGGGCTCGGATTCCAGCGCGTTCAGGCCACGCCGGACCTGATGCCGGCCGATATTCTCGGCACGTCGATTCTGCGGCCGGGCACGGATTCGTTTACCTTTCACGCAGGTCCGGTGTTCACGGACTTGCTGCTGGTGGACGAGATCAACCGCATGCCGCCACGCACGCAGGCTGCATTGCTCGAGTGCATGGAAGAGCGCCAAGTGACGAGCGATGGCGTGCGGCGGCCGCTGCCCGAGTGGTTTACCGTATTCGCGACGCAGAATCCGGTGGAATTCGAGGGAACCTATCCGCTGCCGGAAGCACAACTCGATCGTTTCCTGCTGAAAATTCGAGTGGCGTATCCATCAGAGGCGGACGAGCTCGAGATTCTGCATCGTCATCACGGAGGTTCAGGCGCTGGACTGCTCGAGGACGCAGCGATTCAGCCGATTCCCGCGGAACTGTTGGCCGCGGCGAGAGCCGAGGCGCGCTCGATTCGCATTGAGCCCGAGCTCTACGGCTACATTCTGGCGCTGGCGCGGCGCACGCGCGAGTGGCCCACGCTCCTGCTGGGTGCGAGCCCGCGCGCGGCGCTCAGCGTGATGCTAGTGGCGCAGGCTGCGGCGGCCTTCGATGGCCGCGATTATCTTGTTCCCGACGATGTGAAGCGGGCGGCGATTCCGGTGCTGCGGCATCGCGTGATGCTGAAGCCGGAGGCCGAGCTCGAGGGATTTGACGCCGACCGCGTGCTGACCGACGTGATCGCGGCGGTGCCGGTGCCGCGGCAGTGATCTCTCCATCTCTCCATCCTCAGCCGGTGCGGGCCGCGTGCGCACGGCGCAGGCGATTTGGCTTCGGGTTGACGCCGCGAACGATCTGGCTGCTGATCGTCGGGTTTGCGTGGCTGATTCCAGGATTCTGGCGCGGCGAACTGGCCTACGCGATGCTCGCGTGGGATGGACTGGTGTTGATCTCTGCCTTTCTCGACGGTGCGCGGCTGCCGGCAGCGAGACAGTTTGCGGCAGAGCGCTCGTGGTCGAATGCGCCGGCGCTCGATTCAGAGACCGAGATCGAGCTCACCATCGAGAACAATGGGCGCCTGGTGGTGCTCTGCCGGCTGGTCGACGATCTTCCACCTGAGCTGGTTGCCGAGCCGGAGACGCATAGGCTCACTGCGTTTCCACGCGTTCCGGCCCGGCTGCGTTATCGCGTGGAGCCGAAAGAACGTGGGGACTTCGAGACGGGATGGTTGTACCTTCGCTATCGCTCGGGGCTGGGGCTGCTCGAACGCTGGGCCAAGGCTCCGCTCAAGCAGACGGTGCGCGTCTATCCCGCGCTGCGCACGGGAGAAGAGCAACAGATCTTTCTTGCGCGCAGCCGTCAGATCGATTTGCAACTCCGGCAGGCGCGGCAGCGTGGGCTGGGGCGCGACTTCGAGAGCCTGCGCGAATATCGCGAGGGCGACGACCTGCGCGACATTTGCTGGACGGCGACGGCGCGGCGGGGTGAGTTGATCGCTCGCCAGTATCAGACCGAACGCAGCCAGCCGGTGTGGATCGTGCTCGATTGCGGGCGGCTGATGCGTTCGCGCGTGGCGATTGCCGCGCCGGCTGCTGGCGCGCTGGCCGGAGTTCCAGGTGCGTCGGGTGCGAGGTCGGAACCGGCAACGCAGCGGCGGATACACTCGAAGCTCGACCATGCGTGCACGACGGCCGTCGCACTGGCGCAGCTTGCGCTCTATTCCGGCGACCGCGTGGGACTGCTGGCTTATGGGCAGTCGGTCCAGCAGCGGCTCTTGCCTGGCCGCGGAGCCGCGCACTTGCGGCAGCTGATCGAGGCCCTCGCCCAGGTGCGTGCCGAGGGCTGCGAGGCAGACCATTTACGCGCGACGGCTACGCTAAACCGGCTGCAGCCGCGCCGATCGCTCATTCTATGGATCACCGATCTGGCGGAGTCGGCCATGCGGCCCGAGGTCATCGACGGCGCGGTGCAGCTGCTGCGCCGTCACGTGCTCCTGTTCGTGGCTATGGCGCAGCCCGAGGTGGAGCAAATCGCAGCCAAGCGGCCAAAGACGGTGGAGCAGATGTTTCTTTCCGCCGCCGCCCAGGAGATGGCCGGCCGCCGCGAGCTGCTGCTGGCCCGCCTGCACGAGCAGGGCGCATTGGCCATGGACCTGAATCCGGAAGCGCTCACCTCTACAGTGTTGAATCAATACCTCACGGTGAAGGAACGGGCGATGGTGTAAGCCGTCTCGCCATTGCCCACTTCAGCTCGTCGATGCCTTCGCCGGTGACCGCGGAGATGGCATGAAATTCCAGCTTTCGGCGTTTGGCGTGCGCGGCGAGCTTCTTGAGCTTGCTGGGGTTGGCGGCGTCAATTTTGGTGGCCACGACCATCATCTCTTTGTGATCGAGCGGGTGTTCGTCGGCGGCGTTGCCGAAGCTGGCCAGCTCGTCATTGATGGTCTTGAAGTCGGCAACGGGGTCGGGGCGGCCGGAGGCGTCGGAGACATCGACGAGATGGACGAGCAAGCGGGTGCGCTCGATGTGGCGGAGGAACTGGATGCCGAGGCCTGAGCCCAGGTGCGCGCCTTCGATGAGGCCGGGCATATCGGCGACAACGTAGGAGAAAAGGTCGGGCTCTTCGCCGACGCTGACCACGCCGAGGTTTGGCTCGAGGGTAGTGAAGGGATAGTTGGCGATCTTGGGCCGTGCGGCGGAGAGGCGCGAGATGAGTGTAGATTTGCCGGCGTTGGGCAAGCCGACGAGGCCAACGTCGGCGAGCAGCTTCAATTCGAGGCGAAAGGCGCGCTCCTCGCCGGGACGGCCAAGTTCGTGTTCGCGCGGCGCCTGGTGCGTGCTGGTGGCGAAGTGCTGGTTGCCACGGCCGCCACGGCCGCCGCGCGCGATGACGAGCCGTTCGTCGGGCTCGTGGAAGTCGTAGACGAGTTCTCCGGTTTCGCTGTCGTAGAGCGCGGTGCCTACCGGAACCTGGAGCACAATGGACTCGCCGTCGGACCCTGTGCAGTTGGAGCCCATGCCGTGTTCACCGCGCTGGGCTTTGTGCTCAGGGTTGTAGCGGAAGTGGATAAGCGTGTTATGCCGCTCCGAGGCCTGCATGACGACGTCGCCGCCGCGACCGCCATCGCCGCCGGAAGGGCCGCCGCGCGGGACGAACTTCTCGCGGCGAAAGGCCATGCAGCCGTTACCGCCGTCGCCCGCCTTGACGCGAATTTTGGCTTCGTCGATGAACATAAAACAACCGTGGTCGATGATCAGTGGTCATGATGCGGTTCGGAAAGACGACCAACGCAGCCAGCGTTCGTACGGTCAATCCGTTGCATGAAATCTTCCATTCTTACGGGGTTGGCGATCCCTGATCCCTGACCACCGGTCACTGACTACTCTGCTTTTCCAGTTTACCGGAGCATCGTCCCGCGCTAAAATCTCATGCGAACACTCCTTTGAATCGATTCGTGCCAGGAACCGCCAAAAGAGCGGGACCGAATCGAGTTGACTCTTTTCCCACGGTCTGCCGCGAGAGGTGCTCTCGATGGCAGCAGTGAAGCAGCAGGGGGCGTGGTCGCCCTGGGTGGTTTGGGTCGCCGCAATGATTGCGGCAAGTGCGGCGCTCGCGCAATCGAACTCCGCTGCGGGATCGCTGACCGGACGACTTACCGATTCCTACTTCACGCCGCTGGCCGGCGCCACGGTCATCCTCCACAACCAGGCAAGCGGCGCCGAGACGCGGACCACGACCGCGAAGAACGGCTCGTATCGTGTGACTGGACTGACAGCCGGCGAATATACGCTCGAGGCAGACAGCCCGCAGCTCGGCCGCGGGAGCGTGGATGGAATCTTCGTCTCCGCCGGGAACGATGCGCATGTGCAGGCAGCGATCGTGCTGGAGATGCCGCTTCGCGTTCCTGTCCAGGCCGCATTGCACGATCTTGAACCGGCAGCGCAGCCGGTGACGACGACGATCGATTCGGCACAGATCGAGCAGCTTCCGCTGACCGGCCGCCACTGGCAGGACTTCGTGCTGGATACGCCGGCGTCGTCGAGTCAAGCGCCGGCGGAATCCCAGACAACACTGCGCGGGGCCGGCATGCCCACCGCCGAGGTCTCTGTGGATGGCGCTTCGCGAACGCTCGCGTTCGGCGCGACGAGCGGAGGCGCGGATGCCGGCACGGCAGAGGGCCAGATGGACTCGGCATGGGCGCAGGGGAGGGGCGCCTCGCTCGGGGGCCCGGCGATGAGCCAGACGGCGATTCGCGAAGTCGAAATCGCCGCCGGTAATGCCGAGGCGGAGGCAGATCGTGCGGCGGCGGGCGCCATGAGTGCCCGAACACGGAGCGGAAGCAACGAACTCCACGGCCAGGCGTTCGCTTTCGAGCGGCAAAACACCTGGGGCGCGCAGAATCCGTTCACGCAATGGGTGCAGGAAACGGCGCCGGCCACGGAGCTTTTCACTCCCACGTTCACGCCGATCGCCTACACACCACCGGACCGCGAGTTGACCTTCGGCGCGGGCGCGGGCGGGCGCATGCGGCGCGACAAGCTGTTCTGGTTCGGTGCGCTCGATGGATTCCGCCGCAATGATCCGGGGGTCTCGAGCGTCAAGCATCCCGAGGCATTCTTTGCGCAGCCTTCATTCGACGAGATGCAGGTGCTGAGCGCGCGCACGGGCGTGAGCAGCAACAACCCAGTGGCCGCAGGCACGGCTGAGTATTCGCAAATGCTGGAATCGCTGGCGGGAATGCTCGGGCCCGCGCCGCGCACCGCTGCGCAGATGACCGGATTCGCGCGCATCGACTGGCAGGTGGCCGAGCGACACCATCTGAGTTTCGAAGGTATCGGTGCCAGGTGGAACTCGCCTGGCGGCGGACTATCGCGCCTTTCGGAGACCTACGGCAGCCACAGCTTTGGAACGAGCCGTGCGACCGAGAGCTGGGCTCTGGCGCGCTGGGAGGCATTCCTGACGCCGAATCTTCTGGCTGTTACGCAAGGGTCATGGGGCCGCGACGCGCTCGGCACCCGGCCAGAGGCGCCATCGAAATTCGAGGGAGCCTTTCTGCCCGTAAACGCGTGGGACCAACTGCCGCAAATCGTGGTCGACTCGCGCTACGGCTTCACGATCGGCAATCCGGCGCGCTTTGGAGCAGGAGATTACCCCGACGAACACCTCGCGGAGATTCAGCAATCGCTCGACTGGGTACGGGGAGGGCTGCTGGTCAAAACGGGGTTTTCACTGCTGCACAACTCGGACGCGACCGGCATGCTGCGCAACCAGACGGGGACCTACACTTACTCGAACGCCGTCAATTTCACATCCGATGTGTGGGCCTTTCTGCACGGCGTGGGAGAGCTGAACTCTGCTGATCCGCACAACTGCGATCAGACGGGCAAGGTCTGGCGAGATCCTGCGGGCATTCTTCGCGGGCTGGGCAATCTGCCCTGCTATTCGTCGTATTCGCAAATGATGGGCCCGCGCGCCTGGCAGCTGAGCACGAACGACTGGGCCGGATTTGTCTCGGCGCAGTGGCAGCCCGCGCACCGGCTGGTCTTCTCGCTGGGCATGCGCTGGGAGCGCGAGCAGCTGCCATCGCCCATTCCCGAACTCGTCAATCCGGACATTCCGTTCACGGCGCAGCTTCCGCGGCTCGGCAACAATTGGGGCCCTCGTGCGGGACTGGCACTGGGAGTTGCGGAAAGTCACTGGCCGGTGCTGCGCCTGGGCTACGGCATGTACTACGCACGCACCGAGAACGCTACCGTCGAGACCGCGCTCTCGCAGACCGGCTCGCAAAAGGGCGATCTCAGCTTCTTCATGCGCCCCACCGACGACCAACCCAGTTATTCCGGAGGCGCACCGCCGTTTCCGCACGTTTTTTCAGGCGAGCCGCTGAACGAAGTGCGGCCCGGGGCGGTTGGATTTGCCTCCGCCTTTCGCAACCCGGAAGTGCACCAGGGCGTGGCGGCCATTGAAGAGACTCTGCCGGGCCAGGTGCGTGTGACGGCGGCTGCGATGGCGAGTCTGGGCCGGCGTTTACCCATCACGCTGAACACAAATATCGATACAGGCGTGAATCCGGGCAAGATCACTTACGCAGTTGTGGATGCGTCGGGCGCAGGGCCGATCAAATCTGCGCAGATCACCGTGCCGTTCTACGCGGCATGGCCCGCGGCCCATTCACCGACGGGTTTCGACGGCTGGCTCAATCCTGCCTATCAGCAGATTAGCGCGATTGCCGATCGCGCCAACTCGACCTATGAGGCGGCCGTGGCGCGCATCGATCGCTATGGAAGGCGCGGGCTGAGCCTGCACGCTCACTACACCTACGCGCACGCGTTGGACTGGAATCCCGACGAATCGGTGTTTGCGCCGGGCAGCAGCGTCTTCGATCCCGCCGATTTCAGCCTCGAATATGGCACCAGCAATCTTGATGTGCGCCACTCGGCCGCTGTGATGGCGGTCTTCGAGCCGCCGTGGAAGCTGCGCACGCGCACGGCCGGCGGCGGGCGCAACTGGCTTGCCGCACTCGCGAATGGATGGATGATCTCCGGGATCGGCCACTATCGCAGCGGGCTCCCCTATACGATGCGAACGGGCGGGGCCATACCCGAGGAGTTCGCCGAAAACGGCGTGGCGATTACTGGGCTGGGTCCAGGCATGAATGGCTCCGGCGGCGATAACCGCGTTTATGGAATCGGGCGCAATACGTTCCGCTATCCGCCGATTTGGAAGGCCGACCTGCGGCTGGGCAAGGGCTTCGACCTCGGCGGCATGCGACAGCTCGAGCTGCTGGCCGAGAGCTTCAACCTCTTTAACCATCAGAATGTCACCGAACTCGAGACGACCGGCTACTACGTTGAGCCGGGCACGCCCAGCGGCGGGCTGCCCACACTCAACTTCCTCACCGGGATCAAGGCGAACACCACGGCCTTCGGCCAGCCGCTGAATATCAATGCAACGAACTTCTATCGCGAGCGGCAAATTCAGCTGGGGTTGCGGATGAGGTTCTAGGTACGGTTCTCAGATCCTCGCAAGAGGTTTGGGAGCGGCTCCTCGTGGTAAAGCTGCGCGGTGTGGCGCGCGGTGACGGCTACGGCCATAGCGACCATGCAGACGGTGGCGATGACACCGCCGAGGTCGAAGAGCAGGAAGCGGCGGCCGAAGAGCATCGACCAGGGGCTGCGCAGCAGGGCGAGATTGCCGGCGACGAGCAGAATGCGAATCTCGGTGGGGCCGAAGATGCCCTGCGAAAGCTCGAAGCGTAGCAGGCTGTATGCGGAAAGGTAGCTCTCACTCGAGAGGATGAGAAACGCGACGAGCATGGCGGCCGCGATTTGCCAATGCAGAAACCCCGAGTAGCCGAGGCCGCACATCAGCGCGGCGGAGCCGAAGATGTCGACCATGTGGTCAACGTAGAAACCGTAACGCGGCCGCTCCTGCCGGCGCGCGCGCGCCAGCGTACCGTCGAGGCTGTCGCCCAGCCAGTTGAGGGCGAGAAAGAGAGATGCAAGCAACAGCGCCGAACGGTTACTCGCCGACCATGCATAGCAGAGTCCGGCGCCAATCTGCGCGGCGAAGCCGAGCAGCGTGAGCTGATCCGAGGTCACCCAGCACGGCGCGCGCGCAGCTATCCAATTCAATGCGCGTTTTTCGAGGGCCGCGGTCAGCGAGCGGTTGATGCGGCGCGCGGCCCGCAATTCGATTGGTGCTCCGGTCGAGAGTGGTTTTGCGATCATCATCGTCTCCTTTTCGGTTGCAATCATTTGCCGCCTCGATTTGCCGGCTTGCGCAAAGCGTTCACGGCCGCGCGCAGCGTGAATTCGAGCGTGTCGCGCGGCACGCTCTCGACGAACGGGCTGATTGCCCACCCGAGACCGTGCGGAATTGAGCGCGAGAGGGAGATGGACTCGATCTGAATCACGAGACCGCCGTCGCTCTCTTCCCAACTCCAGTAGGTGTTCTGCCGCCAGAGGAAGCCGTGTTCCTTCGCAAGCGAAAGAACGTGCTCGGAGGCAGTGCCAGGCGCGGCGATCTCGGCGATTCGCGTGCTGCGCGAAGTGCTGTAGCCACGGTGAGAATCGAGCCGGCCGAAGGCGACATCGTAGGTTGTGTCCATGACTATGCTGATGCCATGCTGCTGGCGCACGCGCATTGTGGTCTGGACGCGATCGGTCTCCTGGGCGAGGACCCGCGCTGCTGTGACCTGCGGCGAAAAATGCCGCGGATAGGAATCGAAGTCGCGGAGCAGGCGCTCGAAATCGGCAGCTGTCGCACCGGGAGCAAACGCCGTGCCGCGCCAGTGGTGGAGCATGGCGCCGGGCGGGTGGGCGGCGTCGGCAGGTACGAGCCGCTCGACGATCAGCTCTTCCGCGCGAAGGCGGGCGGGTTCGAAGGGAGCGAGGAACCCACGCTGTGACCGGTGTTGGCCGGCGAGACGCGATTCGACGGCGCGGACATAAGAATCGAAGGTGGAGTTAGCGGCAGGTACGGGTCCGGCAGTTAGGCGGCGGCATGGGGCCAACAGGCAAATCAGCGGAGCCGCGAAGAAGATTCGAAAAAGTCTGGGCCGGCGGCGCGTCATGGAGGACAATTTGCGGCGGATGCCCAACGCGAATCAATGCAAGCAACCTCATGTGAGGACGAAAGTTTCTCACCGCGCAAGCGGTTGCTGCGATGAGAGTTGCGAGAAGTTGTACCTCGCATTGGGGGCCCGGAATCGCGTCCTCAATCGGCTACACTGGACCCACGGCAGAGATGACGGAGCTTGAGCCAGCCCGGCGCTATCGTTTTGGAGTCTTCGAAGCGGACGCGGCCACGGGCGAATTGCGCCGGCAGGGCATTCGCATCAAGTTGAATGCGCAGCCATTCCAGGTGCTGTGCATGTTGCTGGAGCGGCACGGCGAACTGCTGACGCGAGAGGAAATCTCGCGCGAGCTTTGGCCCGACGGGACGTTTGTCGACTACGATCACGCGTCAACTCGGCCATTAATCGCATTCGCGAGGCGCTGGGCGACACGGCGACCAGCCCGCGGTTTGTGGAGACGCTGTCAAGGCGCGGCTACCGATTTGTGGCTCCGGTGGAGCGAATCAGGGCCTGCGAAGCACCGGCGGTCGGCGCGTTCTCCGAGCCGGCAGCAGCGGATTCGCAGGCACTCGCGGCGGAGGAGCAGAACAGCATTGCGGCGGAACCGGCGCCAAGGAACTCGAGACGAATTCTGGCTACGGCGGACGATCTTCCCAAAGCCCCAGGCAAGGTTGTGCTGACCATCTTCATCCTGTTCCAACTGATGTACCTGAGCTTTTACGTCGGGGCGCTGGGGAATCTGGCGGAGATTGAAGAGCTTCTTTCGCCGCTGCAACGCGCGGCGATCATCGTTGGAGTACTGGTGGTGACTGCCGCGATTCTAATTCCTGTGCGCGCGTTTCTCATTTGCGCGGTGCTGTTCCGCCCACCAGGAGCACGGGAGAAACTGCTCAAGCTTTGGCCGTCTCTGCTGGTTTTCGACGAGGCGTGGGCGCTTTCACCATTTCTGCTGCTGCACCACATCAACTTCGGCGTCGCAATGTCGTGCACGGCGCTGCTTGTCTATTCGCCGTTTGCGCAGCGCTCGCTGGTGCTGATGGGAGCAGGCAGAGGCGGCCGGGATACGCCGGAAACGAGAGGCTGAGGGCGGCGATGTTCAGCCTTCGCTGGAGCCGGCGAAGAGGAACTCCCAAGAGCGGTCGAGGTAAAGCCAGCGCTGCGTGGCAAACCAGCTGGTGGGCAGGCCGGGAACGTGGAGCAGCGTGTGCCCGCCCAGGCAAATCATCTCAGTGCCGTTCCAGCCGAGGAAGGTGCGGGAGGCGTCGCCGACCCGTGCCGGATTGCAGACGCGCCGGAGACACACGGGGCAACGTTGGCGCTGGTCGAGCAGAATCCATCGCATGCCGAGCAGGCAAATGGAGAACGTGGAGACGAGCTGGGCGTATTGCGCCCCGACTGACGAGCTTGCCGCGGCCGAATACGCGAGATCGACCGGTACACACCAGGCAATGGGCAGCAGGAGCGCCATCTTGGCGGCGAGAAAAGCCCAGCGGTAAAGCTGGCGCGAGAACGACGGCTTGTGCGAGCTGAAGCTGGTTTCGCCCATGGTGACCGAGGTGACGGCGGGGAGCGCCAGAAGGGCCAGCAGCACGGTGAAGAGGTAGATGTCCCACGGGCCGCGGGCCTGGCACTGGATGCGGTCGCCGATGAAGGAATCGTCGGAATCTCTGCCGCCGTCGGCGATGGCCACGCGCGGGCCATCCATTTCGGCCTGGCCGCGCGGCGAGAGGTGCGCAACGACGTATCCGGCGGCGCCGTCGGCGAGGGCGGAGCCGGGTTCGAGCAGCCATGCATCGACATTTCCGGGAAGCGCCCAGGCTCCGCAGGGCGCGACGCCGGCAATGCGCGCATCCACTTGGCCGATGCGCAGCGTCGAAGCGGCGCTCAGCGGGTGGCCGCCAAATTCGCGCTCGAAGGCCTCGCAGCTCAGGATCGCCAGTGGGGCCGGGGCAGCGCGAGGATCCGGCGGCGACGCGAATCGCAACGGCACGCCAAGCAGCGGGAACAGATTGGCGCTGGCGTGGGCGACCGACCACTCGGTTTCAGCCGGCGAGCCCGGCCAGACCCGTTCGCGCACGATGGAGTAGAACGCAAAATCGTCGAAAGAACGCTGCGAGTGCGCCGACCATCGCCGGAAGTCTTGCATGGTGACCGTGTCCGTGAGATCGCCATCGGAACGCTCTCTGTGAATCAGGATCAGGCCGGAGGCGATCGTGAAGCGCGGCGCGTTGTTGACGGCGCGTACGCCGGGCGCGAGCAAGGCGAAGGCGAAGGCGGCGCAGATGACGCCGGAAAGGCCAAAGATGCAATGTGCCGGCGAGCCCCACGCGGAGCCATGCGTTGTTTCGGGCCTTTCATGCTCCTGGCGAAGATACAACGCATCGCGGAACGCGCCCAGGCAGAACGCCGTGATTTCGCGCTCGGCCCGCCAGGATGTAGCCGGTGCGGGAGCCCGCTCGCGGCGCACGTGCCAGAGCTCGCTCTGCCACTCGCGCATCCATTCCCGGCGCCGGCGGGTGGGCACCAGATTCGAGGCGGCGCGCAGAACGGCGAGGTGGAAGGCGTGAAAGGCCCATCCGAGGCGAGGTGTCATGCCTGTCGCGCCTCCTCTCGCGTTTCACCCGAAGGAATAAGGCGGTCGAGCAGCGGATAGCGGCGGCGCGAGGCTTCCAGGGTGGTACGGCCGGCGGCGGTAAGCCTGTAATACTTGCGCGGCGGACGTTGCTCGGCGTCGGCGATCGATTGCCGCTCCCAGCGCGAAACGATCAGCGCATCGCGTTCGAGGCGGCGCATCGCAGGGTAAACCGTGCCGCTGGGCAGGCCGGTCATCTCCATGATGCTGAAGCCATAGATGAAGCCGGCGTTGATCGCCTGCAGGATCATGGCCGCAGTGTGCGATAGCTTGGCATCGGGCGCCATCGAGGAGATTGTAGTCTATGTAGCATACTGCTTGACAATCTTTATGACGAATGCTACATAGGGTAGTGCGCTGGCGGAGGAGGGCGCTCACATGCTCGAACTCAGGCACCTCTACCGCAGCTACCGCGGAATTCCGGCGATTGAGGATGTCAGCTTCAGTGTGGCGGCTGGCGAGGTCGTCGGTTTTCTCGGACCCAACGGCGCCGGCAAATCGACCACGGTGAAGATCATCACCGGAATGCTGAAGCCGGACGATGGCCGCGTGTTCTTCGAGGGCCGCGATATTGACGACGACATGATCGCCTTTCGCGCAACGATCGGCTATGTTCCTGAGGAAGCGCATCTCTACAGCTATCTCTCCGGTCTCGAGTATCTGCAGTTGGTTGGGCGGCTGCGTGGGCTCTGTGAGCCGGCAATCGAGGAGAAAGCCACGGGCCTGCTGCGGTTGCTCGAACTCGAATCGTGGCAGCACTCGCCCATTTCGTCGTATTCGAAAGGCATGCGGCAG
>Ga0335072_10008123_pt1 | contig 15237 bp, 26 predicted proteins | sample Lox_Sample_21_FD_206725 | JGI IMG/M metagenome (GOLD analysis project Ga0335072, IMG submission 206725) | Soil microbial communities from Loxahatchee National Wildlife Refuge, Florida, United States - Lox_Sample_2.1 | ecosystem: Environmental > Terrestrial > Soil > Wetlands | place: USA... | reverse complement strand
TTGCCGTTCATGTCGGAAATGGTCACGATCGTGTTATTGAAGGACGCCTGCACGTACGCGAGTCCGTGCGGAACGTGTTTGCGTTCCTTTTTCTTAAACGTCTTCTTCTTGCCTTTTTTTTCTGGTGCGGCTGCGCCGCCCGCTGCTGCTGGTTTTGCCATAATTCGGTTCCCAGTGGCCAGTAGCCAGTTGCCAGTTTTTGTCATGCTCATGCCGCGGTCAGGGTGACTGGCAACTGACCACTGGCAACTGGCAACTAGGTTTTTGCCGTCGACTTCTTCTTTTGCGCGACCGTTCCCTTGCGCGGTCCTTTGCGCGTACGGGCATTGGTGTGCGTACGTTGTCCCCGGACCGGCAGATTTCGCCGATGGCGGAAGCCGCGATAGGAGCCGATTTCGATGAGCCGCTTGATGTTCATCGAAACTTCCTTACGGAGATCGCCTTCCACCATTCCCTCGGCCTCAATGACCGTACGAATGCGGTTGACTTCCTCTTCGCTCAGGTCCTGGACCTTCTTCATGGGATCGACCTTCGCTTCGTCGAGAATTCGTCCCGCGCGCGGGTTCCCGATCCCATAAATGTAGGTCAGCGCGATATTAATGTGCTTCTGGCGGGGAAGATCCACGCCTGCAATACGTGCCATTGTTTGACCTCTTATCCCTGCCGCTGCTTGTGTTTCGTGTTGACGCAGATCACCCGCACCACGCCCTTGCGGTGAATGATCTTGCACTTATCACAAATTTTCTTTACTGATGCTCGTACCTTCATAACCCGGCCTTCAGCTGTCGGCTTTCAGCCTTCAGCAAAATCTTATTTGTAGCGATACACAATTCGCCCGCGATTCAGGTCGTACGGCGAAAGCTCGACAGCAACCTTGTCCCCAGGAAGAATACGGATAAAATTCTTACGCATCTTCCCCGAAACATGCGCCAGCACCTGGTGCTTGTTTTCCAACTCCACCCGGAACATGGCATTGGGCAGCGGTTCCAGGACTGTTGCCATGACTTCAATCGCGTCTTCTTTGCTCATCGACTCCTTAGAAACAAGCTCTGGCTTTCAGCTCTCGGCTTTCAGGTAGCCCATCCCTCTGAAAGCGAATAGCTGAGGGCTGAGAGCTTACTGCGTTAAAATCACCGGTCCATCTTTGGTCACAGCCACGCAGTGCTCGAAATGTGCGCTGCAACTGCCATCAGCCGTGACCGCAGTCCAGTTATCGCCGAGCACGCGCGTTTCCGGCTTGCCGTAATTCACCATCGGCTCGATGGCAATTACCATCCCCTCGCGCAAGCGCGCTCCGTGCCCACGCTCGCCGTAGTTCGGAACTTGCGGTTCTTCGTGCAGCCGGGTTCCGATGCCGTGTCCTACGAACTCGCGGACTACGCTGAAACCTGCGGCCTCGACGTGCTCTTGCACCGCCGCGCCCACATCACCGATCGAGTTCCCGACCCGCGCCTGCTCGATTCCCCGGTACAAAGAAGCTTCGGTGACATCAAGCAGCTTCTTCAGTTCCGCCTTGACTCCATTTCCCACCGGAACTGTAATCGCTGCATCTCCGTAATATCCGTCGAGCACGACGCCAGAATCGATGGAAACGATGTCTCCCTCTTTCAGGACCCGCTTTTCCGACGGGATCCCGTGCACAATTTCTTCATTCACCGACGTGCACAAAACACAAGGATAGTCGTGATATCCCTTAAAAGCCGGCTTCGCGCCGAGTTCCTTGATCTTCTTTTCGGCGGCCCGCTCCAGGTCCATGGTGCTGACGCCAACAGCCACCATCGAGCGAACATGATCGAGCACCTGGCGAACAATGTGCCCGCTGCGGCGCATCTTTTCGATCTCATTCGCTGATTTACAAACAATTGCCATGCACTATTCTTTTTCTATCCTCCGCGATGCACGAGTCCCTACCCGTGATGATCTTCTAAAATCCTGTAGATCTGCTGCGTGACTTCATCCACAGGCTGATCGCCGTTGACGGAAACTAACCGGCGCGTGCGCCCGTAATAGTCCGCCACAGGACGAGTTTGCTCCTGATATGCCGCGAGTCGTGGTTGAATCACCTCCAACCGGTCGTCATTGCGGGTTACAAGTCTCGTCCCGTCAATATCGCAGATTTCATCTACGCGGGGCGGCTGGAAGTGGACGTTGTAGATCTTTCCGTCGGTGGGACAAGTACGCCGTCCAGTGATCCGGAGCAGTAACTGATTATAGTCTACATCCAGACTGATCACAATTGGCCAAGCCCGTGTGGGACGCGAGTTGTCAAAGAGCCCGTCCTCGAGTAAAGCATCGAGCCACCCAGCCTGAGCTGCAGTGCGGGGAAATCCATCCAGAATGTATCCCCTGCGGGTATCCGGCAGCAGCAATCGCTGGCGGACCATGTTGCAAACCAAGTCGTCGGAAACCAGCTCTCCGCGAGCCATGACGGCCTTAGCCGCGCGCCCCAGTTCGGTACCCTGGGCTACGTTCTCCCGCAGCAGATCCCCCGTCGATATCTGGGGAATCTCGTAATGCTCCATGATGCGCTTGGCCTGCGTGCCCTTTCCGGCACCGGGAGGCCCAAGCAACACCATCGGACCAACATCCCGCGAGGTTTTCTGCGTCATCGGCGTGGCCAAAGCCTCCCGACCTTCGAATTCTCCGGCTCCCCAAACCTTCCCCGGAGTGCAGCAACCCCACAAAACCACCTCTCAATTCGCGGAGCGAGTTCGATCCTCGAAACTCCCGCTTACCAGATGCGGCGCCCGCGAACGCGTCCGCTACGCGGACTGAAGCCGTCATAATGGCGCATAATCAGCTGCGCCTCAATCTGCGTGACCGTGTCCATGGCTACACCGACAACGATCAGCAGCGACGTGCCTCCGAAATAAAAGCTCACGCCCAAACCATTCGTCACCCAGTTGGGCAGTCCTTCAAAAAATCTTCCAATCGGACCATAAAGGTGATTGAGGTGAATACCGGCGATCATCCATTCCGGAATGAAGGAAATGACGATTAGATACAGCGCGCCGACCAGCGTAATCCTCGTCAGCACCTCGTTGATGAAATCGGCGGTGCGTTTTCCAGGACGAATGCCGGGAATAAATCCGCCGTACTTGCGCATGTTATCGGCGACCTCGCTGGGATTGAAGACGATGGAGACGTAGAAATACGCAAAGAAGATGATTCCAATCGCGTAGAGCAGCGTGTAAAGCGGTTCGCCCCATCCCAGCCAGCGGATCAGATCGCCGAAGTAGCGGCTGTTGCGCAGGCCGTATCCGATGGTCTGAGGCAGCGTGAGAATCGACGATGCGAAAATGACAGGCATGACGCCGCCGGCGTTCACGCGCAACGGCAGGTGCGTCGATTGCCCGCCCATGACCTTTCGCCCGACCACACGCTTCGCATACTGCACCGGAATTCGCCGTTCGCTTCGTTCGACGTACACAATGAAGGCGACGACCGCAATCATGAAGATGATCAATCCGACCATCAGCGGAAAAGTCATTGGGCCCCACGCCGCGTTCTTGGCCTTATCAATCAGATCGACCACTCCGCGCGGCAAACCGACAACAATGCCGGCGAAGATCAACAGCGACATTCCGTTGCCCACGCCGCGGTCGGTAATCTGTTCACCCAACCACATGATGAACACGCTGCCGGTGGTGAGCGTCAGCATCGTCATCATGCGGAAAGAAAACCCGGGGTTCAGTGCGAACCCGCCCTTTTCTAACCCAAAGGCGATACCAAACGACTGCACCGCGCTGAGGATGACCGTGATATAGCGCGTCCACTGCGTGATCTTCTTACGGCCGAGTTCGCCTTCTTTCTGCAGCTTGGCGAGAGGTTCGTAGACAACCGTCAGCAACTGCAGAATGATCGATGCCGTGATGTACGGCATGATGCCCAGGGCGAAAATCGTCATCCGTCGCAACTGACCACCCGAAAACAGGTCAACAAAGCCAAGCAGCGACCCGCCGGTCGTGCTTTGATTGAAAAATTGCTCCAGCTTCGCCGTGTCGATTCCAGGGGTGGGAAGATGTCCGCCGAGCCGGTATACAAAAAGCAGAGCCAGCGTAAACAAGACGCGTTTACGCAGGTCCGGAATGCGGAAGATATTCGCCAGTTTCTCAAACATTACTGCCCCGCCTTCACTGATAAGACCTCAAACTTGCCGCCCGCCTTGGTGATCTTTTCCTGTGCGGATTTGGAAAACTTGTGTGCCTGCACGTTCAGCGCGGCAGTCAGTTCACCATCACCAAGAATCTTTACCGGATGCTTGGTCTTGATTACCCCCGCCTTGCGGAGAACCTCTGGAGTGATGGTTGTCTCGCCAAGCGCAGCCAGCCGCTCCAGGCTCACAATGTTGTATTCCTTGCGGAAAATATTGGTAAAGCCGCGCTTCGGCATGCGGCGGTGCAACGGCATCTGGCCGCCTTCAAAGCCGCGAATCATGCGCGAACCGCTGCGCGAACGCTGGCCCTTATGGCCACGGGTCGACGTCTTGCCCATGCCCGAACCCATGCCGCGGCCAACGCGCTTGCGCTTCTCGCTAGCCTTCTTCGGTGCGTGAATGTTGGATAAGTTCATAATTCAGCTCTCAGCTGTCAGCCATCAGCTTTCGGCTATCTCCCAACCTACTGAAGGCGGATAGCTGAAAGCCGACCGTTTTTATCGAACGATCTCAATCAGGTGTGGCACTTTCGCCACCATGCCGCGAATTGCGGCATTATCGGGACGCTGAATCACCTGGTTGAGCCGGGTGAATCCCAACCCTTTGATCACCAGTTTCTGTTTTTCCGGAGCACAGATCGCAGAACGAACCCATTTCAACTGAATCGTCCCGCTGCTCGAGTTCGATTTCTTCGCCGTCATTCCCAAAATCCTCAAGGGCTAACGCCCGTTGTTCTCGTGTTCCGTTCGGCGCGACTAAAATCACGCCCTTCTCAGTCGCGCTCACGACACGCGACTTTACAATTCCTCTGCCACTTTGCCGCGCAGCGTGGCGACGCTCTCTTTGTTCTTCAACTGCTTCAGCGCATCAAAGGTCGCCTTAATTACGTTATGCGGGTTAGTCGTGCCGATCGATTTTGTCAGCACATTCTGCACTCCCGCGGAAGTCATGACCGCGCGCACGGCCCCGCCGGCGATCACCCCAGTTCCCTCTGGAGCCGGCTTCAACAGGACTTTGCCCGAACCGTAGCGCCCCAGCACCAGGTGCGGAACGCTGGTCTGCGTCAAATTGACTTTGACCAGGTTTTTCTTGGCCGACTCAATCGCCTTGCGAATCGCCTGCGGAACCTCTTTCGCCTTGCCCGATCCATAGCCTACGACCGCGGCAGTGGGATCGCCCACCACCACCAGCGCTGCGAACGAGAGGTTCTTTCCGCCCTTGACGACCTTGGTTACGCGGTTGATGGCGACCACCTGGTCTTTTAACTGGTAGGCGCCTGCATCAAGTTTCTTCAGTACTGTTGGCATTCTCAATCCAGCTTTCAGCTATCAGCTTTCAGCTATCAGACCTGTCGCTCTCTGACGACCGAGAGCTAACAGCTGACAGCCGCCCTAGAATTGCAATCCCGCTTCCCGGGCGGCATCGGCCAACGCCTTCACGCGCCCGTGATAAATATAACCACCGCGATCGAACACAACTTTGGTCACGCCCTTGGCCTTGGCGCGCTCCGCGATCGCCTTTCCGACCGCCTTCGCCGCTGCCACATTTCCACCGGTGCGACGCTCCTCTTTCTTGCCTTCGGCGGTGCTGGCCGAGACCACAGTCTTGCCCGACAGGTCGTCGATGACCTGGACGTAAATGTGGTTGATGGAACGGTACACGTTCAACCGCGGACGCTCCGCCGTCCCCTGGACCTTCTTGCGGATCCGCGTGTGCACGTGTCCGCGCTTCGTGTTCTTCGAAATCTTTGTCAGCATTGCAGTAAGTCCTCCTGGAGATCCTTCGCTACGCTCAGGATGATCGCAGCGGGCTCAGACGCCCGCCAAACGCGATCATTTCGCTCCAGTCTTTCCAACTTTCTTCTTCAAGCGCTCGCCCGCATAGCGCACGCCCTTGTTCTTGTACGGATCGGGTGGACGCAGGGCGCGCATTTCGGCCGCCACCTGTCCCACCTTCTGCCGGTCGATCCCCGTCAGAGTAACTCGCGTCTGCTTGGGATCAACTGCGGCGTCTACCCCTGTCGGCAGCGGATACTCAATAGGGTGCGAATACCCCAGATTGAACACAACCAGACCCTTGCCTTTCAACTCGGCGCGATAGCCGATGCCGACAATCTCCAGTTCGCGCGTCCAGCCTTTGGTCACGCCCTCGACGGCATTGTTGACCAGCGCACGCGCCAGGCCGTGTACCGCGGATTGCGAGTCGTTCTCGCGCAAGGCGACCAAATGTCCGTCGCGCTGTTCCATCTTGATGCCGGTTGGCAGCGGAGTATCCAGCTTGCCCTTTGGCCCCTGCACCGCGACCGTATTTCCTTCGATTTTGACCGAGACCCCTTTGGGAATCGCGATCGGCTTTTTTCCAATTCTCGACATAAGCTCTCAGCTCTCAGCTCTCAGCTTCTGCCGTCGCCTTCCTGATAGCTGACGGCTGACAGCTGAAAGCTGGTTTTCTACCAGATCTCGCACAACAATTCGCCGCCCACACCTTCTCTGCGGGCCTGGCGGCCGGTCATCACCCCACGCGGAGTGGTCAGAATGTTAATTCCCATCCCGCCCAGCACGCGCGGAATCTCGCTGCGACGCACATACACGCGGCATCCCGGACGCGACACACGTTCAGCCTTCGAGATCGCCGCTTCATTGTTGGCGCCGTACTTCAGATAAATACGGATGATCTTGTGCCCTTCTTCTTCCGTGGGCTTGAAATTGGAGATGTAACCCTCCTCTTTCAGGATGCGGGCGATCTCCAGCTTCAAGCGCGAAGCCGGGACATCTACCTTCTGGTGCCGCGCCTGCAGTGCATTCCGCACTCGCGTCAGCATGTCTGCGACCGGATCGGTCAACCTCATCGTTTTGCTTCTCCTTCAGCCACCCGTTCGCCCCGGCTTGCCGAGGAACCTGCCGTGGCTAGAAAACCTGTCGTTGGTCTCCGGTCGTGGTCGTCGGCTCAGAATCGCGAACGACCGATGACCGACGACTGACGACGATCTACCACGACGACTTCGAAACCCCTGGGATCTCTCCGCGCAACGCCAACTGCCGGAAACACAGCCGGCAGATGCCGAACTTCCGCAGAAAAGCGCGCGGCCGTCCGCAAAGCTTGCAGCGGTTGTGCTTGCGCGTGGAGAACTTGGGTTTTCTTGCGTCCTTAACTCGTTTTGCTGTTGTGGCCATTCAATCCTTGTTTGCCTTCGAAACTTTGAAACCTTGAAACTTTGAAACCTAAGCTCTAAACGGCATTCCCAGATGCTTCAGCAACGCGCGCGCCTGGTTATCGTTGCCCGCCGTGGTCACGATGGTGACGTTCATCCCTTTCAGCTTGTCGACCTTCTCGTAAGAAATCTCCGGGAAAATCAACTGGTCGTGCAGGCCAAGCGTGAAGTTTCCGCGACCATCGAACGACTTACTCGACACGCCTTTGAAATCGCGCACGCGCGGCAGAACGATGTTCACCAGCCGATCCAAGAATTCGTACATCCGGTCGCCGCGCAGGGTGACCATCGCTCCGATCGACTGGCCGGCGCGCACTTTGAAGGCCGCGATGGACTTCTTCGCGCGCGTCACCACGGGCTTTTGTCCAGCAATCTGCCCGAGTTCATTCACCGCCGGGTCGAGCACCTTGGCGTTCTGCGTGGCCTCGCCTACGCCCATGTTCACCACGATCTTGTGCAGCCGCGGCACCGCCATGACGTTTCGCAATTCCAGCTCTTTCAGCAGCGCGGGAGCGACTTCCTTCTCGAACCGCGTCCGCAGCCGCGGCCGTTCCTTGGCGCTATGCCGCGCCTGCTCGGGAGCTTTCTGCTCCTGGGCTGCCTCTTTTTGTCCTTTTTTCTCTTTTGCCATGTTCCAGCTCTCAGCTTTCAGCGCTCAGCGTTCAGTCCGTCCCTCGTGCCGCATCAGCGGAGGCCGACGGCTGAAAGCTGATGGCTACTTCTCTAATGTCGTTCCGCACTTCTTGCATACGCGCACTTTCCGATCGCCGCGGACTTCGTGACCGATGCGCACCGGTCCGCAGGTTGCGCAGACCAGTTGCACATTCGAAATCGAGATGCGGCTCTCCTGCTCGGCGATGCCGCCCTTGATGTTCTGCTGCGGATTCGGGCGCACGTGTTTTTTCACCATCATCACGTGTTCGACCAGAATCTTCTGGTCATTGGGAAACACGCGCAGCACGCGTCCTTCCTTGCCTTTGTCCCGGCCAGTGATCACCTTCACGGTGTCATTGCGCCGGATGTCGACTCGCTTGTGTGCCGTTGATGCAGTTGCCATAAAAAGTCCAAGTTCCAAGGTCTCAAGGTTTCGCGTTTCAAAATCGCTCTACTCAAGTCGCTGAGTTCAAGGCACCTTGAAACCTTGAAACTCTGAAACTCGCGCCTAAATCACTTCTGGAGCCAGGCTCACGATCTTTAAAAATCTCTTCTCGCGCAGTTCCCGGGCAACGGGGCCAAACACGCGCGTTCCCACCGGTTCGCCCGCGTCGTTGATCAGCACGGCTGCGTTTTGATCGAAGCGGATGTAAGTTCCATCCCGGCGGCGATGTTCTTTGCGGGTGCGGACAATCACCGCCTTGACCACTTTGCCCTTCTGCACCTGGCCTTCGGGCGCCGATTCCTTCACCGCAGCCGTGATCACATCGCCCAGCCCAGCATTCAATCCGGTCGACCCGCCGAGCGGCAGAATCATCTGCAGCTTGCGCGCACCGGAGTTGTCGGCGACCTCAAGCATGGTTCTCATCATCACGGCCATATCAGTTCTCCCTATCTACGTCTTGTCATCCGGAGGCGACATGCTTCTCATCGCCGAAGGAGCCGGGCGCGCCGCGCGATCAATCTCGCGCTCTTTAGTTCACTAGCTTGCCGCTTCCGTTGGCGCCTCCGGCACCAGCGCCGCCTTCCGAACAATGTCCTTAAGCTTCCAGCGCTTCAGCTTAGACAGCGGACGCGTCTCTTCGATCCGCACGACGTCGCCCACATGGGCCTGGTTCGTTTCATCGTGTGCATAGAACTTCTTGTGGCGTGCGATCACGCGTCCGTAGAACGGGTGCGCCTTTTTCCGCGTCACTAGCACGACGATCGTCTTCTGCATGCGATTGGCGACGACTTCGCCCACCACTTCCTTGCGGCGGCCCTGGGCTTTTGTTGTTGTTTCCGCCATTATTTCTTCTCCGCTGCGGCGGCGCGTTCGCGCTCGCCGATAATCGTTTTCACGCGCGCGATGTCCTTGCGCAGTCCGCGAAGTTTCTTCAAGCTCTCCGTCTGACCCATATTCAACTGAAATTTCAGCTTGAACAACTGGTCCGCCATCTCACGCTCCTGGTGGCGAAGCTCTTCTTCCGTCAGGTTTCTGATTTTGTCTACCTTCATAAGTTCAGCTCTTAGATTTCAGGTCTCAGCTTTTTTCGCTTTGTGCCGCCGCTTTTGCCGATAGCTGACGGTTTCTTAGTGCGCCGATTCCCGTTTCACCAAAGTCGTGCGCAGGGCCAGCTTGTGCGAAGCCAACCGCATCGCTTCGGTAGCGTCCTGCACAGTGACGCCTTCCATCTCGAACAGGATCTTTCCCGGATGCACCACCGCGACCCAATGGTCCGGCGCGCCTTTGCCCTTGCCCATACGGGTTTCGGCCGGCTTCTTGGTGACCGGCTTGTCAGGAAAAACGCGAATCCAGATCTTGCCGCCACGTTTGATGAAGCGCGTCATCGCCACGCGGCTGGCCTCGATCTGGCGGTCGGTGATCCATCCCGGCTCCAGCACCTTCAAGCCGTAATCGCCGAACGCCAGCGTCGATCCGCGCCACGCCTTGCCGGACATGCGCCCGCGCTGCTGCTTGCGGTACTTCACTTTCTTTGGCATCAACATAAATAAGCTCTCAGCCTTCAGCCGTCAGCTTTCAGCTAACTCAGATCCGTTTTACTGACGGCTGAGAGCTGATGGCTGACAGCTATTTAAAACCCGCTTGCCGCGACCGGCGTCTGGCTTTCCCGCTTCTTCTGTTGCAGGATCTCGCCCTTGTACACCCAGCACTTGACTCCGATCACGCCATAGGTCGTGCGCGCTTCGGTGAATCCAAAATCGATGTCGGCGCGCAGAGTGTGCAACGGCAAACGCCCCTGCAGATACCACTCCGAACGCGCGATTTCGTTTCCATTCAGCCGTCCGCTCACCCGCACCTTGATTCCCTTGCATCCGAAGCGGAGGGCCGAATCAACCGCCTTGCGCATCGCGCGGCGGAATCCCACGCGCTTTTCCAGTTGCAACGCAATCGCCTCGGAAACCAACTGCGCGTCCAATTCCGGCTTGTGTACTTCCTGTATGTCGACGAAAATATCTTTTCCGCCGGTGCGCTTCTGCAACTCGCCCTTCAGCTTGTCGATTTCCGCGCCCTTGCGCCCAATGATGATTCCAGGGCGAGCCGTCTTGATGATGATGCGGAGTTTGTTGCCGGGGCGCTCAATCTCAATCGCGCTCACGCCCGCCGACTTGAGCTTTTCCTTCAATTCGGCCTTCAGCTTCACGTCTTCGTGCAGCTGCTTGTCATAATCGCGCTCGGCAAACCAGCGCGACTTCCAGGGCTTGGTGTAGCCGAGGCGAAAACCGTAAGGATGTACCTTCTGTCCCATCGTTGCTCCTAACTCATGTGGCGCGGACATTCTTGTCCGCGCGAACTACATCAACCCTTTGCTGCTGCCTTCTTCTTTCCGGCAGTCTTCTTCGCCGCTGGAGCGCGTCTGCGCGCCTTCGCCGGAGCCGGTGCTGCTTCCTCACCCGCAACCGTCGCAACCGCCTCTCCGTTCTTGCCACGCTCGGCCAGCACCAACTCGATGTGCGCAATCCGCCGCTGATAGCGGTAGGCGCGTCCTTGAGGTGCCGGACGAATCCGCTTCATGCGCGGACCGTCGTTGGCGACGGCGCGTTTCACGTACAGATTGTCGATCTCGACATCCAGCCCTTTTTCTGTTGCCAGAAAGTTGGCGTTATCGAGCGCCGACTGCAGCAGCTTGGCTACCGGAGCCGCGACACGCTTTTTCGTAAACAGAAGCGTATTGCGCGCCTCTTCCACACGCCGGCCCTTGATCAGATCCAGCACCAGCCGCGCCTTCTGTGGCGAGACGCGCAAGTAACGATGTTCCGCTCGAAATTCCATAGTCGTATCTCAACTCTCGGGTGTCCCAGGTCTCGCCTCTTTTGCGAGACGTGGGAACGTTCGCTACGCCTTCGGTGCCGCTGGCGCTGCCGGAGCCGACGGAGCCACTGCTCCCGGTCCGCCCGGAATGCCTGCCGGTTTCGCCGCTACCTCCGTCGCGGCCTTCATGGAGTGGCCCTTGAACTGGCGCGTGAAGCTGAATTCGCCCAGTTTATGACCCACCATGTTTTCCGTGACGTACACCGGAATAAACTTCTTGCCGTTATGCACCGCGATCGTATGGCCGACCATCTCTGGAACGACCGTCGAACGCCGCGACCAGGTGCGCAGCACTTTCTTCTCGTTGCGCGAATTCATCTGCTCCACCCGCGTCAGCAGGTATCCGTCGACGAACGCGCCTTTCTTGGTTGAACGTGCCATAAAATTCAGCTCTCAGCTTTCAGCCGCCAGCTACTTGCTTCTCCGGCTGACGATAAATTTGTCCGTCCGCTTGTTGTTGCGCGTCTTGTAACCACGCGTCGGCTGTCCCCACGGGGTCACCGGATGGCGTCCGCCCGACGTCTTGCCTTCACCGCCGCCATGCGGATGATCCACCGGGTTCATGGTTACGCCGCGATTTACGGGACGCCGTCCTAACCACCGCGTCTTGCCTGCCTTGCCGATGGTGACGTTTTCGTGATCCAGATTGCCGACCTGCCCAATCGTCGCCATGCAATCCTGCGAGATCTTCCGCGTCTCGCCGGAAGGCAACTTCACCAGCGCATATTCCGCTTCCTTCGCAACCAACTGCGCCGATCCGCCCGCCGAGCGCACCATCTGGCCACCCTTGCCCGGCTTCAATTCCAGATTGTGAATGACCGTGCCCGGCGGAATATTTCGGAGCGGCAACGCATTCCCCACCAAAATATCGGCGTCCGGCCCGCTCACTACCTTCTGCCCAACCTTCAACCCTTCCGGCTGCAGGATGTACCGCTTCTCACCATCGGCGTACGCCAGCAACGCGATGCGCGACGAGCGGTTCGGGTCGTACTCGATGGTCGTAACGGTCGCCGGAATTCCGGTTTTGTCGCGCTTGTAGTCGATAATCCGCAGCTTGCGCTTGTGTCCGCCTCCGCGATGCCAGCTCGTGATATCGCCCGAGTTGCGGCGCCCGCCGCTGCGCTGCTTGGGCTCAAGCAAAGGCTTGTGCGGATACTTAGTCGTAATGTCGTCATTGACCAGCGTCGTGCGATAGCGCAGCGTTTGCGTCGTCGGTCTGTATGTTTTGATTGCCATAAAAGCTCTCAGCTCCAACTTAGCGACTCGGCCGATCACGCACCGTCGAAAGGCCTTCCCGCTGCTTGCTTATGCACCGCCCTGGAGCGGTTTTCCTGACTAAAGATTCTGCGCGTACTCCGGCATCTTCTCTCCGGAACGCAAGCGAACGTACGCCTTCTTCCAATCCGGACGATAGCCGGCAAACTTTCCGCGCCGCCGTTCTTTTCCCGGATAAGTGGCCGTGCGCACCGAATGCACCTTCACCTTGAAAATCGACTGCACGGCTTCCTTGATTTCTGTTTTTGTCGCCTTGGGCGCAACCTGGAACACCAGCGTGTTCTGGTTCTCTTTGATCGCCAGTCCTTTTTCCGTAATGACTGGCCGGCGAATGATCTGGTATGCGCTTTTCATATTCGATTAAGCCCTAGGCTACCTCCGCCGCTTTCTCATGCCGTGTCTTCCGGCGCGGCGCGGCAGACGCCTTCTTTGCGCCCTCATCTTCTCCGCTGCCCGCCTTGCGCTGCTTCTTCGAAACTGAATTCTTCAGCGAAACCTGCAACTTCTCGATAGCCGGATGCGAGAAGATCACGCAATCATGACGCAGCAAATGATACGGATGCACTTCATTGCCGCGCACCAGTTCGACTCCCGCGATATTGCGCGCGCTCAATTCGAGATTGCGATTCTCCTGCTGGGCCACCTCGACGATCAGCACCGATGAATCTACTTTCAGCGCATCCAGTGCCTTGCGAAACTCTTTCGTCTTCGGCTCTTTCACATCGAACGCATTCACCACGATCAACTTGCCATCGGCAAACTTCGAAGCCAGCGCCGAACGCAGCGCGCCCAGCAGCTTCTTGCGGGGAAACGTGTAATCATACGAGCGCGGTTGCGGACCATGCACCGTGCCACCGTGCCGCCACAGCGGCGAGCGGATCGATCCGATGCGCGCCCGGCCAGTGCCCTTCTGCTTCCACAACTTCTTGCCCGATCCGGAAACTTCCCATCGAGCTTTTGTCTTGTGCGTACCAGAGCGCTGGCTGGCGCGGTAATGTTTCACCGCTTCCCAGAGCAGGTCTTCGTTGATGGCGCCGAAAATCTCGTCGGCCAGATCGAGGGTTCCGACCTTCTCGCCGCTCAAATTGTGAATATCAATTGTTGCCATATATTTCTCGCGTGGCGCGGGCGCCTCGCCCGCGCACCGAAATTCCTACGCTTTCTTTGCTGCTCTCTTCGCCGCCTTCAACGGATCGACCGTCGCCGCGCCGGCGAAGCCACGGCGCTCTCTCGGCGGTTTCTTCGCCTTGGTAATGACGATGTATCCGCCCTGCGGCCCGGGAACGCTGCCTTCGACCACCAGCAAATTCTCCTCTTTATCGACCCCGAGTATCCGAAGATTGCGGGCGGTCACCTGCTGATGTCCCATGTGCCCCGACATCCGCATGCCCTTGAACACGCGCGAAGGGAAGGCCGAAGAACCGATCGAGCCGGTGATCTGAAACATGGAGCCGTGCGACTTGGGACCACCACCGAAATGATGCCGCTTCACCACGCCTTGAAACCCTTTGCCCTTGCTGACTCCCACAATGTCGACAAACTTCTCTCCCTCGAAGATCTCTACCAGCACGCGATCTCCGACTTTCACCGCACCATTGCCGTCTGCTGCAGCGCCGTCGGTTTCCAGCGGAACTTCGCGCAGGAACTTCACCGGCGGAAGATTATTCTTCGCCAAATGTCCGCGCTCACCCCTGGTCAGGCGCGATTCCTTCACAAACTCAACCAAGCCAATCTGGGCTGCTTCATAGCCATCCTTAACTGCCGACTTGTGCTGAGTGACCACGCACGGACCAGCCTGCAGCACCGTGACCGGGCGAACGTCGCCCTTGGAGTCGAACAGTTGCGTCATGCCGACTTTCTTGCCCAGAATTCCTGCTACCTTCGTTGCCATTTCCTTCTCTCCATCCAGCTTGGCTTTTCGCTATTGGCTGGGCTTTCCGAGCGAGAGATCCTTCGCTTCGCTCAGGATAGCGGCACGAGGCTCAAACGCCTCGCAAACGCCGCTACTTATGTTCTTTCCCGAACGCCTTAATCTCCACATCCACGCCGGCCGGCAGATCGAGCTTCATCAGTGCATCGACCGTTTGCGACGTAGGATCGAGAATGTCGAGCAGCCGCTTGTGCGTGCGAATCTCGAACTGTTCCCGCGACTTTTTATCCACGTGCGGCGAACGCAGCACGGTGTACTTGTTTTTCATCGTGGGTAGCGGAATCGGTCCCGCCAGGCGCGCGCCGGTGCGCTTCGCCGTCTCCACGATTTCACTCGTCGACTGATCCAGGATGCGATAGTCGTACGCTTTCAGCCGTATCCGAATTTTCTCGTTTCCGATCACTGTCTTTTCCTAACCCCTCCCGCCCGCCCTTCATAAAGAAGCCCCGGAAGGAAAGATCTTGCGGGAAGCTGCAACCCGCTTGGTTTATGTGACGCCGGCGCCCTCACCCGCGTCTGTCAGTCCCTGTACTGCATGCAGCCGCGGACGAGGGCGTCCGCGCCACGCTGCCTTACTGAATAATCTCGGCGATCGTGCCCGCGCCCACCGTGTGGCCGCCTTCGCGAATCGCGAAGCGTAAGCCCTTCTCCATGGCCACCGGCGTAATCAGCTCAATCACCAGGCTCACGTTATCGCC
>Ga0335072_10008122_pt1 | contig 15238 bp, 11 predicted proteins | sample Lox_Sample_21_FD_206725 | JGI IMG/M metagenome (GOLD analysis project Ga0335072, IMG submission 206725) | Soil microbial communities from Loxahatchee National Wildlife Refuge, Florida, United States - Lox_Sample_2.1 | ecosystem: Environmental > Terrestrial > Soil > Wetlands | place: USA... | reverse complement strand
CTCTATCTTCTCCTGAAGTATACTATTTACAATGTTGATTGCCGTCCGCCAGGCTGTTTGTATACAGTTTGATGCGCTAATACACATAAACCGTACAAGTCCCACTTGACCCCAGTTCCCGTTTGCTAGAATAACAGTAGTGTCCTTTGGCAGATCGAGGATCTCATCCCACGAACTAATGGATAGCATTGGAAATTCAGGAGTTGATTTTTCCCGGTGGCTACAAGGCTGAAAAGGTGGCATGAAGAAGACTTGGCCATCCTGTAGTGCGGCGATGATATTTGTTAGGGCATGAGCGGTGGTGACGGTTATATCTTACCCTTCCGCACACTTGTACTTAGGAACAACATCGAACTCAATGCAATAATCAATCACCATGATCACGGCTCTGCTGCCCATAACAGTAAGATACTAAGATTCTAGAAGTGTCCATGACGATCGGCGACGTGTTCTATGTCTCTTGTTTCATTCAAGTCTATCCAGATTTTAAAATGAGCTTGCCAGGAATCTCAAACAATGAAAATCTCCGTAGGATCGCACTCCATCCAAGACTCCCGAAACTCACGGAGCTTCAACAAATCAATATGAGAATTACCATACTTCTTCAGGAATTCCCTCTTGGCATCTCTAGCATTGTCGTACAGCAGAAAGATATCGGTCTGGAGCCAGCCGATTCGTCGATACTGCCTGCTCAAACTTTCTGGTACTCCTCTTTCGTTGATTTTTATGTCCCCAATAGGCTCCAGGATCAAGGCTCCGACATCCGTGTGGATCCAATCTGTCCCGACTCCAGTGGGCAGCACGGTATATAATCTTTCTTTGAAACGGGGGTTCGTCTTCAAAAGGGTATTTGTGCTTGCATAGTCTTGAACCTCGTCCCAAAACGGATGCGTCCTGCAACCCATTGGGAAATCCTTGGGCGGTTCAGTGGATAAAATGGTCCTGGCCAAAGTGCCTTGGATCTTGAGTTTCCCCTGAAGCAAATATCCATATGAATCGTTCCCTTTCTCTGGCTATATTTCCACATCTAGAATCTCAACCAGCTTCGTCGTCAGCGGGTTTATTTGCAAAGATGTGAACTCAATGCGGCTAGTTACCGAAGCCCAGCTCCAAGTCGGTACATTGGCAGTGCGAAGCCCAGTCTCTGGGTGGAAACAATGCCATTCTAACCCACGGATCAAGTCATTCCTCCAAAGGCCGACCAGGTACTCGGACCGTATGATAGGTTGGATGGCCCGGGCGACGGAAGAGAGAGCGATGAGCCGGTCCTGTGGGTACGTGAATTTTGCCCAGGAATACTGCTTGATGAAATGGAACCATTCCACGGGACAGAGATGTCGAGTCTGCCTTGCGCGAGACACGCTGAGCAGCGACTCTTTGTGTCTACAAGGTCCGCGGTCGTTGCCACCATCGAAATCGCCATGTCGGTCGCTTGCTTTCTGCACACAGCATTCCCAAAAGAGCCCCTGCTCGGTGAAGTGGATAACGCGCCTTGACAATGCTCGTTCTTGCATAACCCAACCTCGCTCGTTGAGGGGAGCCTCGGATACGATTCTGAAATATTCAGAAGAATTAGCTTGGTTTGGGTCCGCTGGAGCAGCGTCTGTTCTGTAACCGGCGCCTGAAAATTCACCTTCAGCCAAGGCTAGGAATCCGTGATTGGCGTGAAGTGAACATGTTGCAGCAATGGTGCAAGTGGAATTGGCGTAGATAGTCCCCATGCGATATCCCTCTTCCAGCCAGTCTTTATCGTTCCCGGCAGTTGATTGGACGATACACAATGCGTCAATCCAGATGAAGCGAATTCCAATTCCACGCGCAACAGTAAAAGCATCTTTGAAAACCTGTGGCATAGACTCGAGTGGCATCTCGAGTAGCATGTCGAATGATTCTTTAAGAACGCAGTCGTGCGGTGTCTCTCCCCATCTGTAGCTCAGCGTACAATACTGTCCCAACTCGTCAAGCGAGAGTGTATTGTTCGCAATCCAATCACGACAGTCTATGATGACTACGGAGTCGTGATGCATCAAGTCGATAAGTCGTTTCGGAAGCATGCGAATGTGCATTTCTGCTAAACGTGGCTCAATTCTGCATTCTCCATGTCTTGTTGTGCACCGCCACAGCCAGTTGTTTGCTTGCTCTAGAATGTCTTTTGCTGGTGTAAGAGAGCCAATTGTTGCAATCCTCAAATCCCTTGCCGACATGGGAACATGTATACTGGGAGAGATTTCACATTCCAGAGTCAGCCTTCCTTTCTCACACTTGACTCGTATCTCTCTATCTTTTGAGCTGTCACCAAGCGTTTCGGGTTCATAATAACTGGCAACACGTCGCATACATAGTTTGCAGATTTCGCACTTGGAGGCGGCCCTCTCAAGTGCGTTATAAGAAGACCATGTACGGACTAAGTCGGTGTGTCGAAAAGTTGACAGAAAGCTTCTACATGACGAGTCGCAGGTCATCGTGCCTGACTTGCCCTTGAACGAGGAACGAAGTGGAAGGGAAAACTACCGCACGACTCGATAGGGGTGGAGCATCGGCGTGTGCCAGCGCGCGTTACCCTTTTTTTATCACAGGTAGCAAGACGTCGAGGTCTTGTTCCACCATGCAGGTATTCTACGTCGACTAGAAGAGGTCAGACTGCCAAGAGTAGTGTGATCGGTAACAAAACGTATTAGCTAAGGCAATGTACAGTACAGTATTTTGTAATACCCAATGTACTATGTTTCGTTTTTCCTAATCTGTTCGAGATGGCGCTCGTCGGTACTGCCCTGCGCGGTGGATTTTCCTCGTACACCACGTACGTCGCTGACGATGATTTCCTAGAATTATGGCGAGATTAACCAGCTTGTATTAGCCTCTTTTATGAATTTAGAAAGTGATAAGGTGATAATGCTGATGTTGTGGTGAAGTATTGTTGTCATGGTGTCAAGATGCAGTCTGCGAAAACCAGACGACAAGACGGCAGCACTTGTGTAATTTTTAGGTAGGAGGGGTCTCAAATGTTGAAGAGTGGCTACAGAACGCAGTTTATATAAAATTATGAAAATATTAACGTGTGTGCAGATTTTGAGGTGCTTAGAAGTCAAAGTACTTCGGATTTGTTCATTCACGCGGGGTGTTCAGCCACAGGGAGGGAGGTTAGTCCTAGTCCTAGAGTAGAATATCGCACCGCCACACAACGCCACATCTTCAGTTTTCGCAGTCGTTTGTTTCGATATGACCGGAAACACTCACGCATCTCACTTCAAGTATCTCTCAATATATCCATAGCATATTTCAATCCCTGCTCGCCTTCTTGGCGAGTGAAATCCTCACCTGAAATTCTTTCCCTCTACCACAGAATTTCGCGACCATGGATATTCGAATAATGAAAAGTTCCGACATTCCACACGTGCAACAAGCGAATATCACCAATCTCCCAGAAAACTACTTTGCAAAATACTATCTGTATCATGTCTTGACATGGCCACAGTTGAGCTATGTGGCTGTCGATGTGAGTTCCATTTTCTCTCCTGTCCCGTGTTCTGTCTCCATGGAGTGTTTGAAAGAGCTTGAGCCGAAAGGATAGTGCTCAGGTGTGCGTATCCATTCACAAGCGCTTAAATGCTCAGAAAGCCTGTTCGACTAGACGTTGCCTTGAGTTTTCGCAAGTAAACTTCAGTCCTCGATCGCTCTGTGTGTTGAGGCCTAGTAGGTAATTCGCAGCTGACCGTCGCAACCTATAGGTCTCGCGGCCACAGAAAAGTCCATATGATCCGCCCAAAATCGTGGGATATGTACTCGCGAAAATGGAAGAAGAACCATCAGACGGCGTGCAGCACGGTCACATCACCAGTCTAAGCGTGATGAGGACACATAGACGGCTTGGGCTTGCGGAAAAGCTTATGAGGCAAAGTGGTAAGCACTTCTCACTGTTCATGTTACTGTCTTTCTTCTTTAAATGTCATTCTACCTAAAAATAGCGTATTCTTGCGCCAAAAAAGACGTTTGGATTAGATCCTCTGTCATTTCCCGTGGGCTCCTTCTGCCTTCCATTCTCAGTTGTTTGTCATCGGCATTCTTGATTACTGACACTCTCTTCAGAGCGAGCAATGGCAGAAACCTACAGCGCACACTACGTTTCTCTGCACGTGCGCGTCTCCAACACAGCAGCGCTGCATCTCTACCGTGATACTCTTGGATTCAAAATCGACAAGGTGGAACCCAAGTACTACGCTGATGGCGAGGACGCGTACAGCATGCGCATGGATCTGTCGGACATGCGGTTAGCGGCTGAGGAAGAAAGGAAAGGTGACGATGAGGATGAGGACGAAGGCGATCCAGTGGGCAGTGAAGGCAAGAAGGGCGATGATGCCAAAGTCGACAAGAAGGAGAAGAAGAGAAGAGTGAAGGTAGGACGGGCACTTGGCGTGGGAGAATTGGTAGAGAGAAATGAGAGCAAGGCGAGTTAATATTGTCATGAGGAGCAAATTCTGATGTCTACGCCGAAAGTTATAGGCACGTCACATACTGCAGTCTGGTGGTTCAACTAGATTTAGAAAATACTTCAACAAATTAATAGCGAACTTTAAGAAATGATTTGGATATTGAGAACACTGTCATCGCTTGAAGCACCCTCCATCGAATTCCCCTGCTTTCCTGTAATCACCTCGAGACGTGATATCCTTCCTTTCTTGGACGGTAAATTCCCCACAGCGCCCTCAGTCCGTGCACTTTCATCTGACCTCGTGCCTTCGACTTCACCTTTAAGTTTCACCACGACATGTAAACAAGAGTCTCCGAGCATTGAACCTCTTTGACTTGTTGCGTCTGCTTCATATGGCATTTTGCACCTCTCCAGAAGACCACCACGGCTTCCCGCAGCAACACGACCCCTCTCTCCATCGAACTCCACCCGATGCCAAATCCCACCGCTGCCCACTCCACCGAGACCGATGACGCCTCTCAGCCATTGATATCCAGCGACGCCGCGCGCGAACCACTAATCCCCTCAGTCTCGCCCTCCACACCTTCCGATGGCGCGCCGCCGTCCGCCGACGAGAGCGCCGCAACGCCGGGCTTCTTCATCTGGGCGCTGACGCTGAGCGCGTGCATCTCGGGGCTGCTGTTCGGGTTCGACACGGGCGTGATATCGGCGACGCTGGTGTCGGTGGGCGCAGACCTGTCTGCGCGGCCGCTCTCCACCCTCGACAAGGCGCTCGTCACCGCCGCCACCGCGCTCTTCGCGCTGCTGGCGTCGCCTGCTTCCGGCTTGCTCGCCGATGCCTGGGGCCGCAAGAGGGTCGTGCTTGTTGCGGATGTGCTGTTTGCGCTTGGGGCGCTTGCGCAGGCCGCTGCTGGCGAGGTCTGGGTTATGGTGGTAGGCAGGGCGGTCGTCGGTCTGGCGGTCGGCTCCGCGAGCTTCGTTGTTCCGCTTTATATTGGAGAGCTTGCGCCGGCGACGTGGAGAGGCCGTCTGGTCACAATCGTTGCGCTGTTTATTACGGGTGGGCAGGTCGTTGCGTATGTCATTGGGTGGCTGTTTTCGCGGATGCCAGGAGGGTGGAGGCGGATGGTGGGACTAGGTGCGGTTCCAGCTATTGTCCAGCTATTTACACTGGTATATATGCCTGAGACGCCTAGATGGCTTATCAAGCATGGCGACGAGGACCGCGCAAGACTTGTGCTGAGGAAAGTGTATGGAAAGGATCAAGAAGCAATCGTAAAGACCATTATGATTAGGGTCGAAAAGGAAATTGAAGAGGAAGAGGCAGCTATGTCGAAGACAGTTCATCACAGTAGTGGATCAACAAGCGGATTCAAGGAGCACATCATCAGGATGAGAGACAATTTCTCCGAACTTGTAACAGTGCCAGGGCATCGCCGCGCCTTAATCATTAGCTGTATGCTTCAAGGCGCTCAACAACTTTGCGGTTTTGTAAGTCAACCATTCTGACTTTCTCGATGAACTAAAACTAATAACTAAACTACAGAACTCGTTGATGTACTTCTCCGCCACGATATTCGCTCTTGTCGGCTTTACTTCACCTACTTTGACATCTTTAACCATCGCATGCACCAATTTCGCTTTCACCCTCGTCGCATTTTATTTCATCGATCGCGTCGGGCGGCGGAGGATCCTTCTTCTTTCAGTACCTTTCATGGTGCTGGGTCTCGCGCTTTGTGCTGTTGCGTTTCTATTCATTCGACTGCCTCGACAAGATAGTGACATACCCTCCAGAGCCGAGATTGATCACAACGCTCCACCAACCGGTATTCAAGGTGCCTGGCCGCTAGCCATTGTCTTCTCGATGGTCATCTATGTCGCCGCATATGCGCTCGGCCTCGGCAACGTTCCATGGCAGCAGAGTGAGCTTTTTCCTTTGTCTGTGCGGTCGCTCGGAAGTGCTCTGGCGACTGCTACGAATTGGGGCAGCAACTTCATCATTGGCCTCATGTTTCTGCCGATGATGCAAATTATCACTCCCACGGGTACTTTTGCGATTTATGGTTTGATTTGCATTGGCGCTTGGTTGGCTATATGGAGAATATACCCGGAAACCGCTGGTATTACTTTAGAGGAAGTGGGCATTTTACTGAGGAATGGATATGGTGTACAGGAGAGCGTGAGAGAGTTTGGAGAGAGAAAGTTGAGGGAGAGACATCGCCGACATGACGTTCCAGAATGATAGATATAATGCGTGTACGATGGAATGTAAATGATACTCCGTTGAATGCCTAACCCAGATTTCAAATGTTATCATGTTTCCAGCCTAGGTGATTTATCCGTTAAATAATATGTTCATTTATGAAATTCAAGTGACTGATGGTTCTGCGTTGCAATCCTGTAATCAACGTGACACCGCGCCTGTGGCGTGTTTGATGTGGATGAGTTGGGCCTTTGAAAACTGAAGTTTTCCTCCATCTCCAGCAATGAAGCAGGAATTCTACATTTTACGACCCGAAATTTCTCTCCGCAGTAGAAAATCATCGCTGCCATTCTCAGGATTAAAATAAATAGGAGCCTCAGAGAACGCATCACGCCTTTGCAAAGCTACACTTGCGTTTCATAAGCTCCACGGGCAAAGTCGTGAGCCATGGCGAATACCAAAAGATCAAGGAAAAACTCATCTTCCACACCCAAAAAGCGTCAAAAGCTGTCATCGGCCAATGTTACAACTACCAACAGTAACAAAAATGATCCCAAGCAGCCCAAAGAGTCGCTTCAATCTGAAAAGTTGGAAAATCGAGCACCTGGTCGGGTCCGCACTCCGCCACCTGAACCTCCGCCTTCGGTACCAGCCAGCCAAGCTCTCATACCACCCGAGGCTGATGATCCGTATCTAAGGGAAAGATATGATATTCATACGATTGTCGTGGTTGCCAATTCGAAGATCCAAGACAAGGTCCGCCGAGTACTCTCTCTAATGCTGTCAGTCGATGGCAACGCATCGAAACCGCAAAATGAAGCCGGACCAGATAAATCTTCTCTCGTTGCTCTAGTGTCACGAGCAACCGCAGTCAACAAGTGTATTTCGGTTGCAGAAATAGCAAAGAGGGAGCTGGATAAAACTCAAGTGCGCGTGTGGCAGTACACGGGGTCCTGGAGCAGATTGGAAGCATTCGAACTAAAGCCCAAAGGCGAACGCGTAGCCTGTGATGACACTGAAATGAACTCTGATACGAATATACAAGCTTCTGCAGATATCGACGACGATGAAGGTTTTGAGGTGATGGAGATCCCTACCAGGAAAATGGTTCGGAAAGTACCTTGTCTTGTGATATATTTGTCGCGACAGGCCATACCACGACTGAAAGATCTATACGGGTAGGTTCGCCAGTTACGCATATTGTTATTTGCACACTAATATGGTATCTCAAGAGAGCAATTGAACTCCGAATCGACCAGCACTACCTAAGCCGTCCGTGATCAACAGGTCGGAGTTCCTATTGCTACAAGAGCTCGAGAAGAACAAGATGGTGTCGCTGTTCGTCATACAGATACTCAAATCTCAACTGAAGTTCCTGTATGAAGATATTCTCCGCTCCACGGCATCCTACTTGTCGGACTAGTCCATCCAACGTATTTGTCCCTGAATCTGGCTTCGAGTTGCGCCTTGTTCGGCATAGGATCTATCACTATAGCAGTGCGCAGAAAATTCCATAATGCCTCTTGCTTCCAATCCAATCGCTCCACAAAATCCAATACCTTGGACAGGATCCAAGAGCGGGTAATCCCGTCGCACTCTTCGCTTGATAGCATCCACAACAAGAACGACCAGGCGGACGTGTCGCTAGGGTGACCAAGACACCAATTCGCGATCTGATCACAGAAAACTGACCAATTCGACCGATCGAAATCGTGTCGTAAAGCAAAATCCATATATTTCGATGTGAAGAGACGGCGCGCGTGCTGCCATGCGTAGTAATTGGTAGGGTGCCGCTCAGCGGCTTTCAAGATGTTCGCCAGCTCACTACGCACAAGTAGTGATCCGCCGCCAGCAATTCCCTGGATTCCCGTCATGGCGACCCGTGGCACGATGGTAGTGAACATCCACAAGCGGTGTTGCCACAATGTTGGACACTTTGTTTGGCGGTGTAACGGCGAGCCCTGAATTGCGTTCAGGAATACAAGTTCCCGCCACACGGCGTTCATGATGCCGTGAAGATTAGGATCGTTCTGGTTTGCTGCGGCGGCGAGCAGAGCCCGCTTGCGATAGTTAGCCGCTGTAATGTGCTCAGGATCAAATAGCAGAATAACAGCCGTGGCTTCCAGTGTCTCGGTGGAATTTGGATCTCCTTCATCTCGATTGCGGAAGAATCTCTCGTGGGCTTCGAGAAACGCCGCAGTCAACACGGCTTTTGGAATGCCGACATAAGCACCGTCTACAACAGTGAGACGCCCATCCGTTGGCGACAACACTGGTGGGAGGATCTCGATCTCGGTGTCATCGGCATTTCTCGCGAACGACGTGGCCACAGCATCGTATGCGCGTGACCGAAAGGCTGGATTCCTATCAAAAATGAGATTTGCTTACAAAGGCGTGTTACGGAAGCACAACCTGTAGTTCTCACTGTTGGGCTGGCTCTCCTGACTGGCCATTTGCCAGCCGAAATGCCAGCTTGATGGAGATGATTTATGACTCGGTGGTGGTGGGCCACAGAATGAACAGATATGCTTCTGCTTCGACTAGCAGTAGATATGGTACTTAAACTGAGTTGCTATACCCATATCCGGCGTCCCTCGCCGCTGTACTTTAGCTGAGGCCACAGTAACAGCCGTTACATCTCTGCGTTGGATGTTCCAGACCTGCAGAAAGCGCCAGCCACAAATGGCTGCAGCTGGGAAAGGCTCGACGTCATCTCTCAAAGCATATTTCAACTCGAGCTCCAACCCCAAAGATCCCGTCCAACTTCAACCCACAACTGTCTCGTTTTCTTTCTTCAAAGCTTTCAACCACTTAAATTCTTCTATTGGAGCCGCAATGGGCTCCTTAGTCTCCATCCCGCTCCTCTCCTACTTTGCGCTTCCTGCTTTTACTTCGTATAGCACGTCTTTTAATCTCGTTTTCTTCGCGATCAACTGGTACATCCTCCTCCTTACGCATCCTCCGCTCCATGTCGAGCTGATTGGTATTGCGCTGGTGCGCGCATTATTTTATCTATTACCAAGCCTGGTTTTTGTTGCTTTCGATGCACTGTTGCCTACCGTTGCTGTCGCGCTCAAGGCACAAGGTAATATCGCGCTTCCTGTACGACACAACCGCAAGCAACAAGCAAAGATTGCCTTCTGGGCTATGTTCAATGTCGTACTCGGCATAGCTCTACAAGCCGGCCTTGAGCTACTTCTCACCAGAGTCCTACACTGGAGGAGCTCGCTGAGCTTGAGCAAGAGCCTACCAACGCCGTACTACTTCGCAAAGTCCGTACTCTTAATCTTCGTCAGTCGCGGTGTTCTCCAATACACGATTCACCGCTTCATCCTACATAATACGCACAATCCAACGACCCAGCCTTTCGCGCGCATGCACATCACCTGGCAGCACTCGATACCCGCACCATATGCGCTGATCGCAACCTACGACCACCCAGTCGCGTATCTGATTCACCACTTCCTCCCGCTGTACATCCCCGCCTGGACTCTGCGCACGCACCTTCTCCCCTTCCTCTTCACCCTCGCCATCGTCTCCCTCGAAGAGTGCATGACCTACTCCGGCTACATGTACCTACCCTCCACAGTCATGCTCCCCGGCATGGCGCGCCGCGTCGACAACCACTTTCTCGCCAAAGGCCAAGGCAATTTCGCGGCTTTCGGCATGGTCGACTGGGTTAGTGGGACGTCCGTCGGTGGCGACGTCATCGACGACATGAAAGCTGAGTGGGACAAGAGGAATGGCGATGAGAAGGTTGCGGAGGTGGTGGACGGCGCGCAGAACTTCGTTGATGGGGTCAACGACAAGCTGAAGAAGGGCGGGAAGAGGAGGAAGGCAAGCGGAAAGTCGTAGACCTGGTGTGGAGATTTTTGGGATTACGGATATTTGTGCTTGGAAAATTTGGAAGGCTATCATTGCGGTTTTGCTTGGAAGATACCCCCGTTCTTAATGACCTTTGAATGAGAACTTCGCACGAAAATGTCAGGCGTTGGAAGAGCTTCATCTCTTTATTTGCACATAATAGTCAGTCAAGTCTCTGAGAACTGGTTGGTAGCTAATAGATTGGTTGACCGGTCCCTAAGCGACTATATCGTGACAGCATTCTATCACCTAGCAGGCACTATTGGATATGACTTCCCATTCCAAGTACTTCCGTCCCTCGAACCTTGTGATCGGAAGGCTTGGCAGCAGCTTCATATAGAACGCTGACAGGTTCTTTAACCAACTTCATCCACTCGCCTTTGAAACCCAGGTAGCTAATCCTCGTCTCATCCTCTTCGCCGTGACTCCAATTATCCTCAAAGAACAGCGCCAAGCTCCTCGTGGTGTTGAACAGCGCCCTCTTGACTGGCACCTCCTGCACGTCGCTGGTCTGTGAAAGCGACAGCGTCTGCGTGGGCTGCAGATCCGCGGCCGTTGCGAAGTCCAGGTCGGGCCGGTTCACGAACAGCTTCAGCGTCATGGGCGCCGACGACGAGTTGCTCGTGCGGATCAGCACCGAGTGCAGCCGGATTTGCGCTGTGAACGGCACCGTCATCAGCAGTTGTTCGTCCGCGTCGCTCTGCAGCTCTGGTGAGGCGTCCAGCCGCTGTGTCCATGACTTTTGCACTATCGCAGCGCCCGAGCGCGGTGTAGCTTCGTTTAGCGTGTTGATGGCGCTGAAGTCGATTTGTGAGTATATTTGGTTTTGCAGCGCGGGCGTGATATCGTCGCTATGGTCATGGTCATGGTCATGATCGTGGGAATGGTCGATCGGTTCTTGCCCGTCGTAGTGGTCGTGTGAATGTTCATGAGGCATTTTTACGTTCGGGATGAAGTGTGGAGGAAGTGGAGAGGTTGCAGTGATTCTCCGATGGCTGTTAAGACAGCCCGTTGCTAAACGTCTACATGATGTTTGGTTGTGAGCAGCGAAGTCATCACAGACGACGTTCGGATCGCGAGCGGTGAACGACTCACGTGAGTTGCGACATTCATGAAGACTTTGGGATCAAAAGATTATATTTCGATGTTCAAAGCTATGCCCTTGCGCAATGAAGCGCCTATGTTCATGGAAACAAAATGCTTCCCTTAGAATTGCGCCGGTAAATGCCCAGATGTGATGAACAGATCTATGCTAGTACAGGCTCAGCTCTCTCCTCTTCGCTCTGCTCTCTCGCCCTTCTCTCCCTACGTTCTTTAGCTGTCTCTCGCTGTTCATCTTCTGGTAGAGCATCCTCGGGTGCATCCGGTAGCTGCACGCCCGAGATTTCGCGCTCCATGGCCTCAAGTTCATCCTCCACTTCGTCTTCGTCTTGATTAGATATGCGGCCACGAAGCATTTCGCTGATTTCCTGTGCCAGGTAAGGATCTAAGAAGTCTGGAATGTAGCGCGGAAAGTAATAAAGAGGGTAGTCTACCTCTTGCGCTGCCTGCGCCTCAGTAGTGTCGCTGAGCAGCTTCTCAATTTTTTGGATGCTACCCATCTCTTTGTGAATCTGCTTCAGGACTTGCGTTCCTTGTTGCAAACCGAACAATACGTCCTTTTGAACCAGTGCGAACTCAATATCGTTTGTCAGAATCTCGAGCTGCCCGATTTGTTGATCGGTCTTCTGCAACAGCGACTCCTGGTACTTCTTCCTTCGCAGAGCAAGTAGTGCTTTCTTCTTGTCGCCCTTCTTTAAACATTCTCGTGCAATGTCTGTCTCGCGGTCGGTAATGACAGTAATGCGCTTTAGGTATTGCTGCAGCTTGTCACGCTGGTTCTTCATGTCGAGGATGGCCCTAGTCAGAAGTATTAGCAGGTTAATTCACAAATGCGATGTTGGAACTCACCTCTCCTGGGCGGAAATCTTTACGGAGCTTGAATTCTGCCCCATCTTCTATGCTTTCGCCGCTTCATGAAGACTGTTTACGATTCTCAATAGCGATGATGCAGTCTCCCCGCCATGCAAGAACCTGAAATCGAGAAGAGCAGCCTTTATCGATAACGAGCTCATGCCTCGACTCCTCGGGATTGAGATTTCTTAGAAGTTTGGACGACACCGAAAAAAGAAGCACTTTCACTAGAAATGCCTTCACAGGCTGGAGGACGGAGGGGTCTCCAGCAAGGCCTTGATAGAGAAGTTTTCCAGCTGGTCAGAAAATATCAGGATGACTTGTCTGGTGGGAGGGGTGTTCCAACAACGCACGCGGTGTATAAATGGATCCAAGGATCCAATTCGAGTCTACGGCGCAAACCCAAGCATCTATTGGAAGACAGTATTGAGCGAGTGCTAGATGCTCTACAAGATGAAGCCGATGATTCGGAAGAGCTTGGACCAGTGGATATCGATCTTGCAGACGATACAGAGAAAGGTCGGGATAGATCCAACTTCATGAACGAAAATATTCGGAAAGCGATAGCTTCCTCGGGAAATGCAACACCTGTGCGCACGTCTGAAACTTCAAAGAAGCGAGAAGTTCCACGTCAAGAAAACGGAGAGCCTGTGAAGAAGAAGCGGAGGCCGGAGAAAGACGACTTGGACCGAACGCCGGCAGCACATATGCGGCTCGAAGATGTCGGCGGCGTCGATGCTGTCAAGCAGCAATTGAAGGAGCACCTTGTTATGCCTCTTTTATGTCCCGAGGAGTATGTCAAGAGGAAAATTCCTATCCCACGAGGCATTCTCCTTCACGGCCCACCAGGTTGTGGAAAGACTGTTATTTCGCGAGCGTTTGCGGCCAAGCTCGGCGTACCTTTCATCGAGATTCTAGGTCCTTCTGTTGTATCAGGCATGTCAGGAGAATCCGAACAGAAAATTCGAGAGCATTTCGATGAGGCAAGAAGACTAGCACCCTGTCTCTTGTTCATTGATGAGATCGATGTCATTGCGCCTAAGCGAGATACCGCGCAGAGCCAAATGGAGAAACGAATAGTGGCTCAGATACTTATCTCTATGGACAGCCTGGCAATGGAAGCAAATGATGGAAAGCCTGTCATTGTCCTTGCAGCAACCAACCGACCGGACAGTCTTGATCCTGCGCTGAGACGTGGTGGTCGGTTTGACACTGAGATCAATATGGGCGTACCGAATGAATCCATGAGAGAGCAGATACTACGCGCGCAAACAAGGGACACAAACGTAGCAACAGACGTCGACTTTGCCCGACTCGCGAAAATGACCGCTGGTTTCGTTGGGGCGGATTTGAAAGACCTTGTTAGCAAGGCTGGCACATGGTCTATGGATCAATATCGGGATGCACTAGAACGACAAGCCTTTATAGCAGAATGTGCCATGGACGTTGATAGCAACGCTCAAGCATCATCGACAGGTGCATCAGCAATGGACCATTCAATCTCCCGGCTAATAGATCGAGTAAAAGACAAGAGCAAAATCCGACCCGTCGGCTTCGAAGATACCTCAATTACCATGGAAGCGTTTCTTACCGTCCTCCCAGGCATCCAACCCTCTTCGAAACGCGAAGGCTTCGCTACCATCCCCGATACCACGTGGCAAGACATTGGGTCGTTACATGACGTTCGCGAAGAGCTAGAAATGGCCATCGTGCAGCCCATCAAGAATCCCGACCGCTACGCCAAAGTTGGTATTTCTGCTCCAACTGGCATATTGTTATGGGGACCTCCTGGCTGCGGCAAGACACTACTCGCCAAAGCCGTGGCCAACGAGAGCAAGGCAAACTTCATCTCCGTTAAAGGACCTGAACTTCTGAACAAGTACGTCGGCGAATCAGAACGGGCTGTGCGACAGGTCTTCACGCGCGCGAGGTCGTCGATCCCATGCGTGCTATTCTTCGATGAGCTCGACGCTCTTGTACCGCGACGCGATGATGCTCTGTCTGAGGCTTCGTCACGCGTCGTAAATACACTTCTGACAGAGCTGGATGGCCTCAGCGCCAGAGAAGGTATTTATATTGTCGCGGCTACGAACAGACCCGACATCATTGATCCTGCTATGTTGAGGCCCGGTCGTCTTGAGACGCTGCTTTTCGTTGGCTTGCCGGGACCCGAGGAAAGAGTTGAGATCTTAAAAGCACTGATCAAGAAGACTCCAATTGATGTACGACTAGCAGAGGTTGCAAGCAATGCTGGCTGCACGAATTTCACGGGTGCTGATCTAAGCAGTCTTTTGAGAAAGTCTGGACAAGAGGCCCTACGAAGGGGCGCAGATATTGTTGAAGAGAACGACTTCATGGTTGCACTAAGAAAGATGAAAGCATCCGTGGGAGACATGACTCGGTATGAGAAGATGAAAGAGAAGTTTTCGAGCATGCGGTAGGGCCATGAAGGTGCTCATACTATTGCTAAGGTAGATAAGAGAGAGGAAAGGATAGAGTAATATTCCAGTGGATGCTTCGCAGCCTCCAATTCAAATTTATTCAGTTGCCCGTTTCCAGATTCCCAGCTTCATGACACATAGAATCATGATCATCCTCTCCAGATCAATCTCTCAAGGAGTCAAGTCCATTGATATTGGTAGTGTTCGGAGGCTCCCACAGACTTCCAACAACTTCATAAGTCCGATGGCGGTTCTCCGGTTTGGTCTTCCCGCGGCCCGAACATTACCATGTCGAGATGTTCGAGCATATCCGTTTCGCAATCCTCACAGGGCTCGATGTCGGCCTCG
>Ga0335072_10008121_pt1 | contig 15238 bp, 21 predicted proteins | sample Lox_Sample_21_FD_206725 | JGI IMG/M metagenome (GOLD analysis project Ga0335072, IMG submission 206725) | Soil microbial communities from Loxahatchee National Wildlife Refuge, Florida, United States - Lox_Sample_2.1 | ecosystem: Environmental > Terrestrial > Soil > Wetlands | place: USA... | reverse complement strand
GAGCGCTTCCACCCCGACCGCATGGCGCAGCGGATCCTCGGGATGGGCGATGTGATGACCCTGATCGAGCAGGCCGAGCGCCAGTTCGACGAAGCGCAGGCGATCGAGCTGCAGCGCAAGCTCAGGCGCGACGAATTTGGGCTCGACGATTTTCTGGGGCAGTTGCGGACGATCAGGCGGATGGGTCCGCTGACCAACCTGCTGGGCATGATCCCGGGCCTGGCGGGCCATCAACTGCAGAACATGAAGGTCGACGAACGTGAGCTCGACCGAGTGCAGGCGATCATCCTGTCGATGACTCCGTCCGAGCGAGCCAGCCCCGAGCTGATCAAAGGCTCGCGCCGGTTACGCATCGCCCGTGGGTCCGGTACCAATGTGCAGCAGGTCAACCAGCTGGTCAAGCAGTTCGGCCAGACGCGCCGAGTGATGAAGCAGGTAGGACGTGGGCGCATGCCCGATATCGGCGCGCTGATGCGCCAGGCGCGCTGATACGGGCCGGCCTGCTGATACGGGCCGGCCTGGGTGCGCCGGGATCCACGCGTTTCGCCGAATGCTCGCCGGGCCGGAGTCGATGCATACGACGTTCTCGGTGCGAATGTCCGAGCGGCTGTGTCTCCGAGCGGCCCGTGTCCCCGATTGGCCCGTGTCTACAGCGGCCGTCTTCCCGATTGGCCCGGGTCCCCGAGCGGCCGTCTTCCCGAGCGGCCCGGGTTCCCGAGCGGCCGTCTTCCCGAGCGGCCCGGGTTCCCGAGCGGCCGTCTTCCCGAGCGGCCCGGGTCCCCGATTGGCCTTTGTTGCTCACACCGTCTAAGCTCTGCATCGAACGATGAGACCATGGGAACTGAAAGGAACACGTGTCGGTAAGGCTTAGGCTCACTCGAGTGGGCGGCAAGAAGGATCCGATCTGGCGTGTGGTCGTCGCCGACCAGCGCTCTCCGCGCGATGGGCGCGTGATCGAGACGATCGGCCAGTACAACGCCCAGACGAACCCGTCGACGATCAACATCGACTCCGAGCGCGCCCGCAGTTGGCTGGCGCGCGGCGCTCAGCCCACAGGCACGGTACGCAAGCTGCTGCGCATTCAGGGCATCGCTACGGGTCAGGGCGACTGAGGAAACCGTCCGGTCGAGGTGGCCAGCGTGGACGTGAGTCAGGACACACTCGAGCAGCACGATGAGGGGGAGCCGTCGGATGCCGGGGAGTCGCAAGCGCCGGGCGAGCGCTCGCGCGGGCTGCTCGAGTATCTAGCGGAAGGCTTGGTCGAGGACCCGGAGGGGGTGTCGGTCGAGCGGTTTGAGGAGCAGGACGGCACGATTGTGCTGGAGCTGTGCGTAGCGGATGGCGACTACGGCAAGGTGATCGGCCGCGGCGGGCGCACTGCCCACGCACTGCGCACAGTCGTCAAAGCTGCCGCGACGGGCACAGGGCGTAGAGTGCTCGTCGACATCGTCGATTGACGCGCCCATCGGCACCAGACGTAGACCCCGCCTCGGGCACCGACGGCGAGGCTCAGCTGCCGGCCGGCCGGGTTGGGCGCGCCCACGGACTGGACGGGAGCTTCTACGTAACGGGCGCGCGTCCCCGACTGCTGGCCATGGGAGCGAAGGTCAAAATCGCCGGTGAGACCCTCGAGATCGTACGTCGGGCCGGAAGCGACGCGCGCCCGATCGTGCGTGTGCAGGGTATCGAGGATCGTGTCGCCGCTGAGGCGGTGCGTGGACAATCCCTGACCGTCACCGGTGCCGAAGCGCCCGCGCTGGGCGAGGGCGAATGGTGGGCGCACGAGCTGGAGGGTTGTCGGGTCGTCGATGGGACTCGCCACGTGGGCTTGGTGGCACGGTTGATCGAGCTGCCATCGTGCGAGGCGCTGGAAGTCACGCGCGAGCCGCGGTCCGGGTACCGTGGGCCCCGGTCAGGGCACCGCGAGCCGCGGTCCGCGGACCTACTCGTGCCGATGGTCAAAGACGCGATCCGCAGCGTGGACGTGGACGCCGGCGTGATCGACGTGAACATGGAGTTCGTGGAGGAGTAGTGATGGGGATCGGTGTGTTCATGGGGTTGGTGGAGGAGTAGTCGTGGAGATCGACGTGTTCACGCTGTTCCCCGAATGGTTCGGGTGGTTCACCGAGCAACGCCATGTGCGTAACGCGATCGCCGCCGGCACGCGCATCGAGTGCGTGAATTTCCGCGAGCACACTCCGTTGAGCGCCGGCCAGGTCGACGACACGCCGTTCGGCGGGGGGGCGGGCATGGTGCTGCGTGTGGATGTTCTCGACAGCGCGCTGCGCGCGCGTTACGGCATCGATCCGGTGCGGCTGGGTGAGCATCGCCGCGTGCTCGCGCTGACTCCCGGGGGGCGCCTGCTCGACGAGGAGCTCGTCGGCGAGCTTGCGGAAGAGACCGCGATAACGCTGTTGTGTGGGCGTTATGAGGGCTTTGACGAGCGCATCCTCGAGCACTTCGCCACTGACCAGATATCGATCGGTCGCTACGTGTTGGCCGGGGGCGAGCTCGCGGCGATGGTCGTGTGCGACACGATGCTGCGCAAGCTGCCGGGCGCGCTCGGGCATGCTGACTCGGCGGTGCACGAGTCGTTCAGTCCGGCGCTGGGTGGACTGCCCGAGTATCCCCACTACACCCGACCGGCCGAGTATCGTGGATGGCAGGTGCCGGAGGTGCTCCTGTCCGGTCATCACGCGCGTATCGCGCGGTGGCGGACCGAGCGCAGCCGCGAACGGGGGGCCGCCTCCGAGGCGCCTACCGTAGAGGACTTGACCGACTGAGTCTCATCGGAGCTCCGGTCCGCTACCATTGCTGCCGCGCCGGCCGTCACGCGCCCATCAGGGGTTCTGGGCTGGAGCGTTGTCAGGCTCACGCCTCCACACAACCCCCTATCGAGATCATGAGCAGCGTCATCGAAACCATCGAGCGCGCGCAGTTGCGCCGCGTTCCCGACTTCGCGCCAGGCGATCGTGTCAAGGTCCACTTTCAGGTGATTGAGGGCTCCCGTCGCCGCGTGCAGGTGTTCGAGGGCGTTGTCATCAAGCGCCAGGGTCACGGAGCGCGCGAGACGTTCACGGTGCGCAAGCAGTCGTTCGGCGTGGGTGTCGAGCGGATGTTCCCGGTGCATTCGCCCAAGATCGAGCGCATCGAGGTCGCCGCCCGCGGCGATGTGCGCCGCGCCAAGCTTTACTACCTGCGCGATCGAGTGGGCAAGCGCGCGCGTGTGCGTGAGCGCCGCTACACCGGGCCGGAGCAGACGGTTGAGCCCGGCCTGTTGCACGACGCGCGGTCTGACGGAGCCATCGACGCCGAGGGTTTGACCGCCGAGGAGGCTCTGCGGGCAGAGTCCGATGGGGGGGGCGCAGAGGTTGCGGGGGGCGCCGGGGCCGAGGGGGCGGGCGCCGAAAAGACACCCGAGGTCACCGACGCATCCGCGGAAGACGGCACAGATTCGGCCACCGAAGCCGGCGTAACCGAGGCGAGCGAGACTGGGGCCGGCCAGGCCGATGTCGGCGAGACCGAGGCGGAGGGTGTCGGGAACGGTGGGGCCGCGGACTCTCAGGCAGCCGAGCCGCTGGTGGCCGGTGACTCTCCCTCCCTCGAGGCCGGCGAGACGCAGGAGGGCCAGGGCGCCGGCGAGCAGCCGGCGTGAGCACTCGAGGCCAGCGCCCGGCGGACGCGAACGCGCCGGCCGTACCGGACGGTGGTAAGGCCGCGACGAAGCAGTCGAAATCCAAATCGACTCTGGGGGCGATTGCGGAGCTGGTCGTGATCATCGCGATCGCGCTCGGTCTCGCGCTCGCGATCCAGGCATGGATCGTCAAGCCGTACAAGATCCCCAGCGGGTCGATGGAACCGACGCTCGCCGTCGGACAGCGCGTGCTGGTAGATCGCATCGGCACGCACTTCAGCGACCCGAGCGTCGGCGAGATAACAGTGTTCCACCCGCCGACCGGCGCCTCCCAGCAGGAGTGCGGGCCCGTGCCGCACACGGTCAAATACGACGGCGCGGCGTGTTCGGCGCCGATCCCCGACGAGGACACCGGCACCAACTTCATCAAGCGCATCGTGGCTGGACCGGGCGATGAAATCTACATCAAGGAAGGCCACGTCTATCGCCGCGCGGCCGGTACAAGCCAGTTCGTGCGCGAGCACGACCCCTACATACGCGAATGCGGAGCCAGCGCGGAGTGCAACTTTCCGACGCCGATCAGGATTCCGGCCGGACACTGGTTCATGATGGGGGACAACCGTGGCGAATCCGACGACAGCAGGTTCTGGGGGCCGGTCCCAACTTCATGGATCATCGGCGAAGCCTTCGCCACCTACTGGCCCCCCGATCGCATCGGGTTTTTCTAGGGCCGAGTCGGACGTTTCTGGGGCCGAGTCCGACGTTCTGCCGGATGCCGCGCCGTCCGCGGGAAGCACCACCACTGCTGCTGCCGCCACCACGGCGAGCACCACTGCCACCACGGCCATCACCCCCACGGCGACCACCGCGATCACCGCCACGGCCACCACCCCCGCTGCCACCGCTGCCACTGTCGGAAGAGGCGGTGCGCGAGCACGGCGCCGGCGTAAGCGGGCGCGTGCCAGCGGCCGGCGGCTGTTTTCCTTTGACCGGCGCCTCGAGGTGTCGCTGATCGCCGGCGCCGATGAGGCTGGGCGAGGGTGCCTGGCCGGACCGCTCGTCGCGGCGGGGGTGCTGTTCGACTACGAGGAGCTCACCACGCGCGAGCTGCGCTGGTTGAGCGCGCTCAACGACTCCAAGCAGCACACGCCCGAGGCGCGCGAGGAGCTGTACCCGCTCGTGTTGCGCTGCGCGGTTCGTGTGGCGGTGGTCTGCCGCTGCGCCGGCGGGATCGACGCGCGCGGGCTGCACAACACCAACCTCGCGGCGTTGCGCGACGCATTGCGCAACGTCACCGCCGGCGTGTCCGGCGAGGTGCTGTGCCTGATCGACGGCTTCTCGGTTCCCGAGTTTGAGCGTTCGCAGCGCGCGATCGTCGACGGGGACGCCACCAGTGCCGCGATCGCCGCCGCTTCGATCGTCGCCAAGGTCACCCGCGATCGTTACATGCGCCACGCCGACACCGAGCACCCCGGCTGGGGCTTTGCCGAGCACGTCGGCTACTCCACGCCCGTGCACCGCGCCGCGATCGCCCGCCAGGGTGTCTCGCCGCTGCACCGCATGTCGTTTCAGTCGCTTGCCTACCAGCAGCTGGCGCTCTGAGCCGCTCGCGCCCTCTGTCGGTCAGGCCGCCGCGGCCATCTCGAGCTCGGTCACTGGCTCTACCTCGAACACGGTCGGAAAGCGGTCGGCGAGCCCCGTGGCGTGCAGGGCCTCGCTCACGATGCGCGCGGCGTTCTCCGCGGCGGTCGCCGGGTCCGGCTCGTCGTTGGCGAGGATGAGCACGATCGTCTCCTCGTCATCCCACGAGGCGATCGGACCGAGCTCGGCGTACGCGCGCTCCAGATAGTTGGTCAGCGGCAACCATTTCGGCTCGTCCCTGAATGGCATGTCAGCTACAGAGGTCCAGGTTCGGTACTCCACGATCATGTTTTATACCCCTTTCGCTTCATGCACGACATAAAGTTGACCCAGGATTGGGAGGATGACGGCGTGCCCGCGATCCTGCAAGGGATAAGCGACTTGTCGGGCGGATAGAAAATCCAGTACTCCTTGCGCTTCTCCACACGCCACCCCTGCTGTTCGGCGCGACGTCTGATCTTCCTCAGATCGCCCCGGGCCGTCATCGCTCGACTCGCTTTTCTGCTGAAACCCGGCTCACCACGCTTACCACGCTCACCAAGCCCCCTCCAAGTGATCGAGGCGTAACAGCCGGTCGCGGCTGTCGAGCATCACGCCGATCGCATCGAACCGGATCGTGTGGGCATGAGGGCGGATGTGACGCTGGTCGGCCAACCACGCCGTGGCGAGCTTGCGCAGGCGGATGCGCTGGCGGGGACGCAGCCAGTACAGCGGCAGCTGGTCGGGACGGGGGCCGCGCGGGCGCGGGTCGACCCGCCTTGTCTTCACCTCCACGAAGATCAGCGTCTCGCCGTTGAACGCGATCAGGTCGATCTCGCCGTAACGGGTGCGCTCATTGCGCCCCAGCGGTGCGAATCCGAGACGGTGCAGGTGTTCGACCGCGAGCTGCTCGCCGCGACGGCCCAGCGCGCGGCGGGGATCAACGCGCTTGGCGGGCTCTGTGGGATTGGCGGGCTGCGCGGCGCTGGCGAGCTCCGCGGGGCTGGCGGGCTCTGCGCGATTGGCGGCCCGCGCGGACGGCGGCCTGCCCGGCGCGTTGGCGTCGGTATGGCGCTCGCGGAAATCGTCGCGCTCGGGGCCTGGGGTGCTGGTTGTGGGCATGCCGCCGAGACTAGGTGGGCAAATGTGACAGCGAACAGACCTGTGTGACAATTCACGGTCAAAACTTGAGCGCAGGGGGGGCTACGGGGTGGGCTTATCCGAGGTCCGCGGGCGTGCGCAGTTCGTGTGCAGTCATGCACGGGGCGTGCGCAGTTCGTGTGCAGTCATGCACGGGGCGTGCGCGGACATGCGCGGGCGTGTTGACATAGTGTCTGTCGCCATGAGCGAGGCCAATACGCAGGAGACACCCGCACAAAAGACGTCGGCAGACGCAGAAGGACCCCGCTCGCTGGACGGTGTGAGCGGGTTCATGGGCATGCGCTGGGACGATCCGCAGACCGTGCGCCTGCAGATCCGCCCCGAGCTGATCAACGCCGGCGGCCTGCTGTCGGGGGTCGTGACCTACGCGCTGGTCGACTACTGCATGGGCTCGACCCTGTGGGCACAGACGACGCCCGAGGAGCGGATCGCGACGATCAACATCTCGATCAACTACGTACAGACGGCGACCGAAGGGGAGATCGTGTGCACGACAGAGCTCGACCGGCGCAACCGCACGACCGCGGTGATGCGCAGCGAGGTGCGCCACGAGGACGGCCGAGTGCTGGTGAGCGCGATCGGCAGCTACACAATCTTCCAGCGCCGCCGCCGCGCCGAGGCCGTGGCGAAGGCGGAGGCAGAGGCCGGAGCGGAGGGAGAGGCCGGGGCGGAGGGAGAGGCCAGGGCGGAGGGAGAGGCCGTGGCGGAGGCGGAGGCGGAGGCCGAGACCGGGGCCGGGGAATCGCGGCTCGGCTGACGCGGCGATGAGCTCCGAGCCCGCCCGCCGCACTCCCGTCGCGATGACGATCGCCGGCTCGGACTCCGGCGGCGGCGCCGGGATTCAAGCCGACCTGAAGGCGTTCGCGCGCTGCGGCGTGCACGGTACGTGCGCGATCACCGCGATCACCGCTCAAAACACGGTCGGCGTTTGGGCGATCGAGCCGACCACGCCCGAGATAGTGCTCGAGCAGGTGCGGGCGGTCACGCGGGACATCGGCGTGGATGCCGTCAAGGTGGGGATGCTGGGCAGCATGCAGGTCATCCACGCGGTGGCGCAGGCGCTGGATGAGCTGCCCGCCGGTACTCCAGTGGTGGTCGATCCGGTGATGGTCGCCGAGTCGGGCGCGCGATTGCTGGAGGAGAATGCGCAACAGGCGCTGATCGCGGAGATCCTGCCGCGGGCGAGCGTGCTCACCCCGAACGTGCCGGAGGCGCTGGTCCTGGTCGGCGAGCGGTCGGCGCACGGAGCATTGAAGCCGGCACAGGGAGCACCGGACGGCGACGCGCAGGACGCCCGCGAGCTGGGCGACGAGGACGCCGAGAGGCTCGCCCAAGCAGTGCTGGCGCTCGGCCCGCGAGCCGTGGTGCTCACCGGGGGGCATCGTGCGCGAGCAGTCGACCTGTTCTGCTCTGGCGAGACCGGCGAGGAGATCGTCGAGATCGCCGGAGAGCGTCATCCGGCGCCCCCCACGGCTCGGGGTGCACGCACTCATCTGTTCTCGCTGCCCGCCTTGCCCGTGGCGACACCCCGCTGGCCGCGGCCCGGGTCGCCCGCGAGCTGGCCGGCGAAGCGGTGGCCAATGGTCTGCGCGATCTGGGTCGTGGCGCTGGCCCGGTCGATGTGCTCGGGCTGAGCGACTACCGGAGCTGACTGTCCCCTTGGGCCCCGGCTTGCGACCCTCGGGCTGCCACCGGCGTGCCATAATCCGAGCGCGATGAGGTTGCTGCGGATGAAGTCCGGGCACGGTGAGGTTGTGCTTGCCGAGGGCGATGTGCAGGTCGCCGAGCAGGAGCGCGCGCTGATCGAGGCGTTCCGGCGCGAGCTGGACGCGGGCATGTGGGCGGCGGTGCCGGTGCAGACCGATGACGGGCGTCGCGAGGCGGAGCTGGTCAGGAAGTTTGACGAGGTGCCGCGCGACGCCGAGCGCGTGATCTTCTTCCCGCGCGCGGCCGGCGGAGCGCAATAGCAAGGCCCGGCGAGAGGGGATCGGGATGCTGCTCGGATTGACGACGGCCGCGCTCGTGCTGGGCGCGCTGCTGTGGGAGGTGAGCAGGCCCAAGCTCATCGCCTCCTATACACGCCTGCGCGAGTGGGCGCGCGCGCGTGCGCGCGAGAGGCGAATGGCCGCGGAGATCGTGCGGGCGCGGGCGCTGGACCATGATCCTGGCCGTGAACACCGGGCTGAGCAGCGGGCGAGAAAGCTGTTGCGTTCGTGCGTCGACGAGCACGAGTGGGCGATGTATCGCGACCTCGGCTTCCTGCGCGTGTGGGGGAGCGAGGGGGAGGACCACGCCTACCTGATCTACCCGCACCGGCCGATCCTCGCCTACGCGCCGCGGACGGGCATTCTGCTCGGGGAGCACTGTGTCGCGTTCCCGGACCGCTCGCCCCTGACCGGAGCCGGGGTACACGGGCCTGCCGCCCGAATTCATGTTCCCGCCAGCAGCACGCGCCTACCGGACGCCGACGATGTGCTCGCGAAGTGGATGGTCCTGCAAGCGGACGAGCAGGCGCTGCTGGCGGACGCGAACATGCACCTGCCCGGTCGGCAGATCGACACGCGCCGGGTCAGGCGCGACCTGCAACGGCTGGCCGCCTGGGAGCGCGAACGCGACGGTGTCCCGGCGCTCGATAGTGTGCCGAACCGGGTGACATTCGCTACCGAAGCGGGGGGACACTCGCGTACCGAAGCCGGTGGACACTCGCTTACCGAAGCCGGGAGACACTCGCTGGCGCTCGCATCTCCGGTTCGGCCAGCATCTCCGGTTCGGCCAGCATCCCCGTTTCGGCCAGCATCCCCGAACCGACCAGCCGCGTGAGCAGCGTGAACAGCCAACCGTTCGACGTCAAGCATCGCAGCCGAGCCCTGACCGAGGGGCCCGAGCGTGCCGCTGCGCGCGCGTATCTGCACGGGATCGGCTACAGCGCCGAGGACCTGGCCAAGCCGATCGTCGGCGTGGCGCACTCGTGGATCGAGACGATGCCGTGCAACTTCAACAATCGGGTGTTGGCGGCCAAGGTCAAGGAGGGAATCCGCGCGGCGGGGGGCACGCCGATGGAGCTCAACACGATCGCGATATCGGACGGGATCACGATGGGCACCGCCGGAATGCGCGCGTCGCTGGTCAGCCGCGAGCTGATCGCCGACTCGATCGAGCTGGTCGCAAGCGCGCACGCGTTCGATGCGCTCGTGACGATCTCGGGCTGCGACAAGACGATCCCGGGCACGGTGATGGCGCTAGCGCGGCTGGACATCCCCGGACTGATGCTGTACGGCGGCTCGATCCGTCCAGGTCACTACCGCGGGCAGGACGTCACGATCCAGCAGGTGTTCGAGGCCGTGGGGCAGTATGCCGCCGGCAAGATCACCGAAGAGGAGCTGCACGAGCTGGAGGAGGCGGCCTCGCCGGGCGCGGGCGCCTGTGGCGGACAGTTCACGGCTAACACGATGGCGATGGCGTTCGAGGCGCTCGGCATCTCGCCGGCCGGCACGGCGATGGTGCCGGCGGTGGACGGACGCAAGCTCGAGGTCGCGCGCGAGTGCGGAGAGCTGGTCATGGACGTGCTGGCAGCTGGACGGCGCCCGAGCGAAGTGATGACCAAGCCCGCCCTGGAAAACGCGATCGCGGCCGTGGCCACGAGCGGTGGCTCGACCAACGGCGTGCTGCACCTGCTGGCGGTCGCCCGCGAACTGGGCGTAGATCTGGACATCGGGGAGTTCGACGCGATCTCGGAGCGCACGCCGCTGCTGTGCGATCTGCAGCCCGGTGGGCAGTATGTGGCTACTGACCTGTACGAGGCGGGTGGCGTGCCGCTGGTGTTGAAGCGGCTGTTGGACGCCGGCATCCTGCGCGGACAGGCGCTTACCGTCACCGGTCGCACGATCGGCGAACATGCCGCCGATGCGCGCGAGACCCCCGATCAGCTGGTTGTGCGACCGCTCGATCAGCCGATCAAGCCCACCGGCGGGTTCGCGATTCTGCGCGGCAACGTCGCCCCCGACGGGTGCGTGGTCAAGCTGGCCGGCCACGAGCGGCGCCATCACTCCGGTCCCGCGCGCGTGTTCGACGGCGAGGAGGCCGCGATGGCGGCGGTGCTCGCCAAGGAGATCGAGCCCGGCGACGTGGTCGTGATCCGCGGCGAGGGCCCCGCGGGCGGTCCGGGCATGCGCGAGATGTTGGCTGTCACGGCAGCGATCGTCGGCGAGGGCCTGGGCGAGACCGTCGCGCTGATCACCGACGGGCGCTTCAGCGGCGCCACGCACGGGTTCATGGCCGCCCACGTCGCCCCCGAGGCGGTCCGCGGCGGACCGATCGGGGCGCTGAAAGATGGCGATGAGATCACGATCGACGTCGAGAACCGCCGCATCGACGTGGCGCTGTCAGACCAGGACATCGCAACGCGCGCGCGCGCGTACGCGCAACCGCCGCGCGAGGGGCGCATAGAGGTTGCGATCGAGAAGTACGCCAAGCTGGTCGGCAGCGCCGCCGAGGGCGCGATCGCGCGCTGAGCGCATGCCGGCTCTCGAGCGATGGCGGTCGATATCCGGGGCGCGCGTGCTCTCGCCGTGGTACCGCCGGCGCCTGCTCGTCGACAAGCCCCGCAGTCCGGCACGCGCCCGGCTTCAGCCAGGCGCCCTACTCCTCTAAGAAATCCCGCAGCAGCGCGTTGAAAGTGTCCGGCCGCTCGAGCATCGCCGTGTGTCCGGTGTCCTCGTAGACGACCTTGCGCGAGCCGGGGATCAGCTCCGCGTAGACCGCTGCGTCGCGGGCGGTAATGACCCGATCTTCGGCGCCCCACACGATCAGCGTGGGGCACGCGATCTCGGGCAGGCGGTGGCGATAGTCGTAGTCGAGGTTCGCTTCCAGCGCCTGCATGAAGCCTGGCTTGCCGGCGCCGCGAATCTGCTCGGCCACGAGCGCGGCGGGCAGGCGGCTGGGGTGGCGGGTGACCAGGCCTAGCGTGGCGTTGCGCAGGCCGGGACGTCTCGTGACTGTGTCCGCCTTGGAGACGATCCAACCCGTGTAGGCGGCGACGATCCGCTCCGTGCGTCGCAGGCTCGGCAGTGCGCGAGTCGCGCCCGGATGGGCGTAGGTGGAGAGACCGGCGGGAGAGACGAGCACGAGACGCTCGACGCGCTCTGGGAACGCGATCGCCAGCTCGGCGGAGATGAAGCCGCCCATCGAGTTGCCCACGACCGCGGCCGCATCGATGCCAAGCTTGCCCATGAGTCCGTCCAGCAGACGCGCATAACCGGAGATCGTGATCCGCTCGCGTGGCATCGGCGAGTGCCCGAATCCGGGCAGGTCCATCGCGATCACGCGGTGCTCGCCGATCGGAGATCCGCCAGGCTCCGATCGGCCGGCGAACACCGGGAGTTGCTCGAGCCAGTTCGGCCATGAGCCCGACAGGCCGTGCACGAACACGATCGGCGGTCCTTCGCCGAGGTCGATCGTGTTGACGGGCTGACCGTCTACGACGACCCAGCGTTGGTGCGTGCGCCAGTCGACGTCAAGCCACGCGGAGCGTCCGGACGGTCCGTAACCATCGTGTGCGTGTTGGCCGTTGCGCGAGGAAATCTGGACGGCGTCCCCGCCGGGGACAGGCGCTGTCGACGGCATCTGCATAATCTATCGTGCCCGCGCGCGCAGGCAACTCCTGGTGGCCGGCTGTCTTGGCCGTATGCCCAAGGGGGTCTGCTGGCGGCGGACAGTCCTCGCGGGCCTCTCATGGGCCTGTGACAGGGGGACGGACACCATGAGAATCGCCATCGACATCGATTCGACGCTGCACCATTACTGGGACACGCTGTCCACGATCGCGCTGCGCCGCTTCGGGATCGAGCTCCCGTATGAGGAGCAGTTCACGTGGGGAATTACGCGCCTGCGCCCCGAGCAGCTCGAAGTGTGCATCGCCGAGAGTCACACCGACGCAAACATCCTTGCCGGCGTGCCATACCCGGGCGCGGTGCAAACAGTCGAGGACTGGCACGAGCAGGGCCACTACATCCACATCTCGAGCCATCGCGACGCAGGCTGCGCGCCTGCGACGGCGCGCTGGTTGACCGAGATCGGCCTGCAGTTCGACGATGTGTGCTGCTCCTGGGACAAGGTGTCGCGCTGTGTGGAGCTCGAAATAGACGTGCTGATCGACGACTCTCCTCATAATCTCCTTGCCGCGCTCGAGCAAGGCATCGCTGTGGCCACGATCGCGCATCCCTGGAACCGCGACGTGTGCGAGGAAGAGGACATCCCGACCGCCGACGACTGGCCTCAGCTGGCGCGGTTGCTGCAGCCGGTGTTGAGCGGGCAGGGTGTGGGGATCGCCGCGGCGAAGTAGTGCCGCATGGACGGGATATCGCCAGCCTCCGCCGCACCGGCCATGGCCCACCTGCCATCAGCCTGGCAGGAGGCGCTAGACCTGCTACATGGCGATTTGCGCCGCCGCGATGCCGCCCCGCGAACCGTGCGCGCGTATGCGTCGGATCTCGGTGATTTTGCCGCCTGGGCCGCCGCGCGCGGCTTGGATCCGCAGACGGTGTCCGTCAGGGACGTGCGTCGCTATGCGGCGGCGCTGTCCGGGCGAGGGTTGGCACCCCGCACGTGCGCGCGCAAGCTGGCTGCGCTGCGCGCGCTGTTCGCGAGCCAGCGCGGGCACGGGCTGATCGAGCACAATCCGGCCGAGCTCGTCTCGGCCCCCAGGCGCCCGCGAGAGCTGGTGCGTGTGCTTAAAGCCCGCGAGGCCGCCGCGCTGCTGGATGCGATACCCGCGAGCTGGCCGGTCGCCGAGCAGAACCACACCGAGCGGGTGCAGGCGGCTCTGGCGTTGCGTGACCGCGCGATGTTCGAGCTCGCCTACGCCTGTGGCCTGCGCGCCGAGGAGCTCGTGACGCTGCGCGCGCGGGACATCGACTACGACGCCGAGCGCGTGCGCGTGGAGGGCAAGGGCCGCAAGACCCGCTATGTGCCCGCGGGCGAGGTGGCGCTCGCGGCGGTCGACGAGTACATCGAACGCGGCCGCCAAACCCTCGCGGGACACGGAGAGCACGCCGGTGCGTTGATGCTGTCGAAGTCCGGCAGACCGCTGAGCACCAGCGACGTGCGCCGTCGTCTGAACCGCTGGATGCGCGCGAGCGGAGTGCAGGCGAGCGCTGGTCAGATCGGTCCGCACGTGCTGCGGCACAGTTATGCGACGCACCTGTTGGACGGTGGCGCGGATCTGCGTTCGATCCAAGAGCTGCTCGGACATGCGAGCGTGTCGAGCACCCAGGTATACACTCGGGTAGAGTCCGCCAAACTGAAGGGCGCGTACGCGCGCAGCCACCCCCGCGCCTGAGCGGACGAGCAGACGGAAAAAAGAGGGGCGGAGACCCGGCGATGGAGACGAACGTCAAAGCGATCGAGCTGCGCGAACTGTGGCGGCGGTACAAGGCTGACGGCGACCTGAGCGCGCGTGAGCGGCTGGTCGTCGCCTACAGTCCGCTGGTCAAGTATGTGGCGGGACGCACGGCCGCCGGACTGCCGCCGCATGTCGAGGAGGCCGACCTCATCTCCTACGGCCTCGGTGGGCTGATCTCCGCGATCGAGCGGTTCGATCCGGCCCGGGAAATAAAGTTCGAGACGTACGCGATCATGCGCATCAAGGGCGCGATCATCGATGAGCTGCGCTCGCTGGACTGGGTGCCGCGCAGCGTCCGGGCCCGCGCGCGCGAAGTCGAGCGGGCGAACTCCAAGCTCGAGAACACGCTGCAGCGCGCTCCCACCGACCAGGAGATGGCCGACGAGCTGAAGATCTCCGTGGAGGAGCTGAACGAGTCGCTGCTGCAGATCAGCAACTCCTCGATGGTCGCCCTGGACGAGCTGTGGTCGACTTCGGATTCCAGCGGCGATCAGGTTTCGCTGATGGACACGATCGAGGATCCCACGGCGCCCGATCCGGCGCGAGCGCTGGATGTCGGCGACCTGAAGGACCGCATCGCGGACTCGATCGCGATGCTGCCTGAGCGCGAGAAGCTCGTGATCGCGCTGTACTACTACGAGAACCTGACCCTGCGCGAGATCGGCGAGGTGCTGGGCGTGACCGAGTCGCGTGTCAGCCAGCTGCACACCAAGGCCGTCCTGCGACTGCGCTCGCGCATGCAGGAGGAGTCGTTCGACGATTGACCGCGAGCAGCCGCTACCCTGAGCGATTCGTGGCCACGCGTACGATCGTCACATCCCACCCCGAGTTGCCCTGCGATGTGTGTGGGCGCAGGCTGTTGCGGGGAGAGCGCCCCGACGTGTTCGTGGCGGGAGGGGGGCGGAGGCTGACAGTGTGCGAACTGTGCACTCCGCGAGCCGCCCAGGAGGGCTGGAGGCGCGAGGCCGCGCACGCCGAGGACCTGGGGCTCAGCCCCGCGCGTCCGCGCCGCGCGCGGAATCTGCTCGGGCGTCTGCGCCAGCTGCGCGAGTCGGCCGCGGACCGTGACGGTGAGGCGAGCGCGCCGCTGGCCGAGGTGGAAACCGTCTCGTCCGCGAGTGCGTCCGCGCAGGCGATGGCCGAAGAGTTCGAGCCGGTCCAGCCGCTGCATGGCGCGATCGAGCGGGCGCACAGCGTCGCAGCGCCCGTGGCGGCGCCGATGTTGGGGGAGATCGCGCTGGTTGAGTCCGAGTCCGGTTCTCTAGAGGAGGAGCCCGATGGGCAGGGTGAGCCAGACGAACGGGATGAGTCGGCCGAGGAAGGATCGTGGCGAGATGCGTGGATGTTCGTCGGGGAGTAGAGTGGGTGGCGATGATCTATTGCGTTGTGCCAAGACCACTCGAGGATGAGCTGTACGGAAAGCT
>Ga0335072_10008120_pt1 | contig 15238 bp, 11 predicted proteins | sample Lox_Sample_21_FD_206725 | JGI IMG/M metagenome (GOLD analysis project Ga0335072, IMG submission 206725) | Soil microbial communities from Loxahatchee National Wildlife Refuge, Florida, United States - Lox_Sample_2.1 | ecosystem: Environmental > Terrestrial > Soil > Wetlands | place: USA... | reverse complement strand
CGTGCTCAAGTCGCGCGGCGCCGTGCTCAACGTATATGAGACGGGCCAGTACCAGCTCACCACGCCGGACAAGCCGCTCCTGGGCTCGATCGCTTCCGGCTTCTTCGGCGGCAACTCGCCGTGGGTGTATGAGGTGATTTACATCAACCGCTCCAAGCTGCTGGTGCGCAGCGAAGGCGTGGCCACCAGCGAAGAGATGGCCGAGATGGCCTACCAGGTGGATTACTACATCCACGTGGACACGAAGGAAGCGGCGCTGGAGCTGATCACGCACCTGCCCTTCAACGGACATCTGATCGACACCAAGGAAGTGGCCGACTATGCGGGACCGGCGATCGAGCAGTCGATCAACCAGATCGTGCAAGTGACCAAGATGGAGGACATCAACGAGCACATCCAGGAGGTGCGCGAGCTGGTGAAGAACCATCTGACCGAGTTTCTGAAGACCTACGGCATTACGCTGAACGACCTGAAAGTTCTGATCATGCCCAAGGACGAGCGCATGCGCGAATTGATTTCGCTGCAGGCCATCGGGCTCACGCCCGTCGAGGCGGTGCGCTATTATCTTGCGCTCAAGATGGCCGAGAAGGGATTGGTCTCTGCGCCGAATGCCGCGGCAGGAGTGCCGTTCTCAATCGGGCAGGCGACGGGCTTTTATCCCGTCGGCGCTGAGACCGGAATGAAATAAGCGGAGGCAAAGCGAGTGCCGGGCGACAGCTTTTACGACGCCGGAGTTCTGCGGCAGATTGCCACCAACCTGTTCTACGGCTGGGGCTACAACTTCTATCGCAAGGAAAACCAGCTCCGCGCCGACGACCAGATGGTGCGCAGCAAGGCCGCGTCGCTGCTGGGCGAAGCCATGGCCGGCGTGAGCGCCGCCGAGAGCGACTACCGGCGCGAATACCTTCCCGCCCCTACGCGGGCCAAGCCATTTCCCGATGCGGAGGCGGTTGCCGCGGCGCAGAAGCTGGAGCGGCTGGCGAAGAATATCGGCGCAGTGGAAGCCGCGTTGCAGCATCAGCCGGTGCCAGAAAACGACCGCATGACCCAACGCTACCGGCAGGAGGCGCCCACGCTGGCCAAACTCATCGGCTTCGATGAGCGGCTGGTGGGCCAGTGCGAGCTGCTGCGCAAGGCAGTGAGCGGAACGGGTGGCCTCGCCATTCTGAAAAGCATGAGCGATCTCGAAGCGGGACTCGATGCGATACGCGAGACGCTGCGCAACCGGGAGCAGGTGCTGCTGGATCGCGCGTGAGGGGAGCTAGCTCAGCGGCCGGATCTCGCTCGAGGTGCCGCCGGCGGCGGGAACGTAGCATTTGAGCGCGTAATCCATCACCATGCGGTCGGCGTTGAAGCGCCAGCCCAGCGTGCGAATCGTGCGCTTCATGCGCGAGATCCAACCGCGGGGCAGGCCGTCGCGGTCGCGCTGGTAGTAGAGAGGGATCACTTCGTCGAGGAGCACGCGATAAAGGTCGTCGCCGTCGCGGTTGTCGTGTACATCCATGTTGGAGTGGGTGCGGCCCTTGCCGATGGCGAAGCCGTTCAGGCCGTCGTAGGCCTCGGCCCACCAGCCGTCGAGGATGGAGAGATTGAGGCCGCCGTTGAGCACTACTTTCTGGCCACTGGTGCCGGAGGCCTCGAGGGGCCGGCGAGGATTGTTGAGCCACACGTCGACGCCCTGGACGAGGTGACGGCCTACATTGATGTCGTAATCCTCAATGAAGACAAATTTCTCGCCGAAATCGGCGTTTCGCATCAACTGCGCAATCTGCTGCAGAACGCGCTTGCCGGGCTCGTCGTGAGGATGCGCCTTGCCGGCAAAGACAAACTGCACGGGACGCTTGGCGTCATTGACCATGACGGCCAGGCGCTCAATGTCCTTGAGCAGCAGGTTGGCGCGCTTGTAGGTGGCGAAGCGGCGGGCGAAGCCGATCGTTAGCGCGTCGGGCGAGAGAATTTTGTCAAGGCGGCGCAGGTTTTCCTGCGGTTCCTTACGGCGCTCGGCCTGCTCGCGCGCGCGGCGGCGCACAAAGTTGAGCAGTTGCGCCTTGAGGCTGAGGTGCGTCTCCCACAGCTCGCCGTCGTCAACGGTCTCAATGGCGGCCCAGGTCTGGTCGGCACCGCTCTGCCGATGCCAGCCCACGCCGAGATGGCGGTCGTAGAGGCGTGCCATCTGCGGCGCCAGCCACGAGGGGACATGAACGCCGTTGGTGACGTGGCCAATGGGCACGGCATCCTCCGGCCGGCCCGGATAAAGCCCTCGCCACATGGCGCGGGAGACCTCGCCGTGCAGCGAGCTGACGGCATTGGCGCGGCGCGCCAGCTTGAGGCCGAGCACGGTCATGCAGAACTGTTCGCCGTACTCGGTGGGGTGCTCGCGGCCAAAGCCCATCAGGTTTTCGTGCGAGATGCCGAGCTGCTCGCGCAGCGGGCCCAGGTGCTCCTCGATCAGCTCGGGGCTGAAGCGGTCGTGCCCGGCGGGAACTGGCGTGTGCGTGGTGAAGATCACTTCGCGCGGAATCTGGCTGGCGGCGGCGTAGAAGTCCAGTCCCTCGTCCTCCATGCGCGCGCGGATCGCTTCAAAGACGGCGAATCCGCTGTGCCCTTCATTGAGATGGAGCACGCCTGGGGATATGCCCATGGCGCGGAGAGCGCGATAGCCGCCCACGCCGAGGAGCAGCTCCTGACGGATGCGCGTGCGAGCGTCGCCGCCGTAGAGGCGCGAGGTGGTTTCGAGATCTTCGGGCGCATTGCCGGCCACGTTGGAATCAAGGAGCAGCAGATCGCAGCGGCCCACCTTGACGCGCCACACCTTGGCGCGAATGGCGCAGCCGCGGGTGGCGATCTCGACCACGACCGGCTCGCCGTTGACGCCGATGGCCGGCTGCATGGGGAGCTGGTTGACGTCCGTCGGCAGATACTCTTCGCGCTGCCAGCCAGAGCCGTCGAGGCGCTGCAGAAAATAGCCCTGTCCGTAGAAGAGCCCGATGCCGACAAGAGGAATGCCCAGATCGGAGGCGCTCTTGATGTGGTCGCCGGCGAGCACGCCGAGGCCGCCCGAGTAGATGGGCAGCGACTCGTGCAGGCCGAACTCGGCGGAGAAGTACGCCACCGGGCGCGGGCGCAGCACGCCGGCGTGGTTGGCGCCCCAGGTGCGGTCGGCGTTCAGATACTCCTGCTGGCGGCGGAAGACGTAGTTGATGCGGCTGTGCAACAGAAGCTCGCCGGCGCGGCGGTCGATTTCGCCTAGCGGCATTTCGTTGAGCAGCGAGATGGGATTCTGATTGAGCTGGCGCCAGCGCGTCGGGTTCAGGTCGCGAAAAAGGCTGATGCAGTCGTGGTCCCAGCTCCACCACACGTTGCGGGCCAGCTCCCAGAGCTTCTCCTGCGCGGGCGCAATGAAACGGTCGAGGGTGCGCGCTTCGCTGACGATAGGCGCCACCTGGCCGGCAGCGTCGGTGAGCATGCGGATTTCGCTCTCGCGGAAAATGCGCGGCTCCTTGGTTTGCACCACGAGCACGCCCTGTAGAACGCCGCGGTCGACGATGGGCACGCCGAGAAAGGAGTGGTACTCGTCTTCGCCGGAATCCTTGAAGTATTTGTAGCGGGGATGATTGCGCGCGTCCGGAACGGCCACGGGGAGCAACTGCTCGGCGACCAGGCCCGAAAGGCCTTCTTGCAGGGGCATGCGCAGGGTGCCGATGCAGCGGGGATGAAGGCCGAGCGAGGCCGCGAGGACGAGGTTCGAGCGGTCGGGCTCGAGAAGATAGGCGGAGCAGACGTCCGTTCGGAAGCGTGCGGCGATGAGCGCGACGATGTTCATCAGCGTATCGGCCGGTTTGCTCTCTTCGTCTGTGAGGCTGGTGATGTCCTCGAGAGTCAAAACCAGATTGGGGTCGGAGGCGCCTTGAACCGGATTCATCGCAAAGCCTTCGCCTTTCGCTTGCCTATATAGACAACGACACTCCTGCCGTTCACTTGAGGAAAAACTGAGGTGGGTGGCCGTTTCAGCGGCACTGCAAATCGATTTTGCGGAAAATCCCTATGCCGGTTTGCCGGAATTAAGTTTGACGATACCACAGGTGCGGTCGGGCAGACCAGAAATCGAAGTTGTGTGCAGCCGCAACTGTGCCGCTACGGATCCGGTTGTCCGTGATTCAATGCAGGAGAAAGGGACTCACGGGGATCGGTTGCGGAAAGGCAAGGCCGCGAGGATGAAGGTTCTCATTTTCGGCGCGACGGGCATGGTGGGCCAGGGGGCGCTGCTCGAGTGCCTCCGGGCGCCGGACGTGGAGCGGGTGACGACGATCGTCCGCAGCGCGACCGGCAGGACGGACGCAAAGCTCGAGGAGATTGCGCACGGGGACCTGATGAATCTAACCGCAATCGAGGACCGGCTGCGGGGGCTCGACGCCTGCTTCTTTTGCCTGGGCGTCTCCTCGGCGGGGATGCAGGAAGATGCGTACGCGCGCGTGACCTATGGGCTTACCGTGGCCGCCGGGGAGACGCTCGCCGCGCTGAATCCGGGGATGAAGTTTCTGTTTGTCTCGGGGGCCGGCACAGACTCCACTGAAAAAGGCGGGGCGATGTGGGCGCGCGTGAAGGGACGCGCGGAGAATGCGCTGCTGCGGTTGCCCCTCGATGCCTACATGTTCCGGCCGGGCGTAATCGAGCCAAAAGACGGGATCCGGTCGAAGACAAAGGCGTACCGCGTGGGCTACATGCTCATGAAGCCCGTGATGCCGCTGCTGCGGCTGCTCGCGCCGAACCAGATTGTCTCCACGCGGGAGATGGGCCAGGCGATGCTGAACGTGGCGCGGCGAGGATTCGGGAAGCGGATTCTCGAAGCGCGGGACATCCGGGCCGCGGCGGCGATGGTGCCGCCGGCGCAGCAACCCGGCCAACGGACGGGGACATGGTAGAGTGGGATTCCACGGAGAGTGCACCATGGCGGCGGGCGCGCAGCTTGCAGGCAACGGAGAGACGATCGATCTGCAGCAACAGGTGGCGCGGCTGCAGGCGCTGCTCGAAGCGTCGCGGCAGGTGCACTCCACCACGCACGAGCGCGAGGTGCTGGAGACGGTGCTGCGCATCGTAGTGCGCGAACTGGAGATGGACGGCGCGCTGTTTCCGGGAACGGGGCTGAGCTTCGGCGCCACGCCGGAGCCCGAGGCGCATGCCGATGCCCCGAGATACCCCCTCGAGGATCGCGACGGCAAGCGGATGACGGAGCTGGTGGTCCTGCCGCCGGAGGCACGTGCGCTCACGCTCTACGAAGCCGATTTTCTGGAGGGGCTGGCGCTGCAGGCGGCCCTGGCGCTCGAAAATGCGCGCAACCACAAGCGTAACCTGGAATTTGCCCGGCTGCAGCAGGACCTGGACGCGGCCCGGCAGATTCAGCGCTCGCTCTTGCCGCAACGGTTACCGCAGATCGCCGGGTATTCGGTGGGATTCCGCTCCGACACCTGCTACGAGGTGGGCGGGGATTACCTGGACATTGTGGCCCAGCCGGACGGCAGCTTGCTGATGGTGGTGGCCGACGTGGCCGGCAAGGGGCTGGCTTCCGCCATCATGTCGACCGGGTTCCGCGCGGCCTTTCGCGGCATAGCCGCGACGGGGCTGCCGCTCGACGAGCTGGCCACGCAGATGAACCAGCACCACTGGTCGGAGGGCGAAGAGGCGCGGCGCCGCTATGTGACTGCGATCTTTATGCGCCTGCACCCGGAAGCGGGCGAAATCGAGGTGGTGAACGCAGGGCATAATCCCGGGTTCCTTTTCGAGCCGGGCGCAGCGCCGCGGCAATTCGACGCGGCGGGCACGCCACTGGGGCTTTTGCCGGGCATGCGTTACGCAAGCGAGCGCAGTGCGTTCGGCCCGGGTGGACGGCTGTTGTTCTATACCGACGGGCTGACGGAAGTCTTCCGCGGCGATGAAGAGTTTGGTCCCGAACGCCTTCTGCATCAATTTTCTACGTGCCCGTGCGCAAATGCGGATGCTATTCTCGATGCATTGTGGACAGCCATTAACGAGTTCTCCGAGGGAAGTCCGCAGGGAGACGACATGACCGCACTGGCTCTGTGCCGCGGCAAGGAGATGCCGGCATGAGCGGACCGAAGACGCCCACGGTCGAGGTGCGGCTGCCTTCACGGCTGGGCTTCGAAAAAGTGGCCATGAGCACGGCAGCCGCGGTGGCCAAGCTGATGGGCTTTCGCGAGGACCGGATTGAAGACCTCAAGACAGCCGTAGCCGAGGCGTGCATCAATGCCATCGAGCACGGCAACCGGCTGAATGAGAAACTTTCTGTGGGGGTGGTGCTCTCGGCGGGCGAAGATGCGCTGGAAGTGAAGGTGATCGACGACGGCAAGGGCATGAAGACGCAGCCGGTAAAACCGGACATCGACCGCAAGATGCACGGCGAGGAAGACCCGCGCGGGATGGGCATGTTCCTGATCCAGGCGCTGGTGGACGAAGCGGAGTGGGTGGCCGGCTCGAATGGCAAGAGCAGCTATGTCAGACTGGTGATCCGCCTGGATAAGGAAACGGATTAGCGATTCGGATGAGGAACTACAGCTCGGGCGCGCAAGCGAGCAGAAGGAAGCGGAGGCAATCGACCAGTGCAGAGCGAAACCAAGTCACGCGTTGACCAGCTCACCACTCCGGCGGGGCACGCCGTGGCGGTGCTGCGCTTTGAAGGCGATATCGCCAGCACATCGAAGGACGCTGTACTGGGCACCTATCAGTCGCTGCCCAAGCCGGCCACCAAGCTGGTCCTGCTCGATTTCACCAAGGTCGATTACATTAACTCGAGCGGCATTGCCCTGGTAATCCAGCTGCTCATCGAGGCCTCGAACGCGAGCCAGAAGGTGTATGCCTTCGGCCTTTCCGCGCATTTCACCAAGGTGTTTACCATGGTGGGCATCACGAAATACGCGGAACTGTTCCCCAACGAGCAGGCGGCGCTGGCGGCGCTGTAGGGCGGGCCCGGGAGTCTTCGACCCTTTTTCGCTTGATCCATCTGCCGGGACCGGCTCCTCTTCGCGCTTAAGCGCGTGTCCGCGTAGAATTTTCTTATGCAACTCGAGACAATCCAGGCGGCGCTGCGCGCGGCCGGCATGGACGGCTGGCTCTTCTACGATCATCACCACCGCGATCCGATCGCCGCGCATATCCTCGGCCTCGACGAAAAGGCGCACATAACACGGCGCTGGTACTACTTCGTCCCGGCAGTGGGCGAGCCGGGCAAGCTGGTGCACCGCGTCGAGCAGGGACGGCTGGACGCGCTCCCCGGCGCCAAGGCGGTCTACTCAAGCTGGCAGGAGCTGCACGGAGGGCTGGCCATGCTGCTCGCGGGCGCGCGCAGGCTGGCCATGCAGTACTCGCCCAACAACGACATCATGTACGTTTCCATGGTGGACGCAGGGACAGTCGAGTTCCTGCGCTCGCTGGGCAAGGAGATCGTGAGCTCGGCCGATCTCGTCAGCCAGTTCGAGGCTGTGCTGAGCGCGGAGCAGATGGAGAGCCACGGCGTGGCGCAACGGGCCATTGACGCGATCCTGGCCGAGGGATGGAAGGAGATGGGCCGGCGGCTGCGCCCCGCAAACGGCGGCGCGGGCACGCTGAGCGAGTTCGACCACGTGCGATGGCTGAGCGAGGCCATGCAGCGCGATGGCCTGGTGTGGGAGAACGGGCCCAACGTGAGCGTGAACGCGAACAGTTCCGACTCGCACTACGAGCCGACAGCCGAGCGCTCAATGCCGATCCGCGAGGGTGACTTCGTGCTCATCGACATCTGGGGGCGCGTGAATCGGCCGGGCACGGTGTTTTACGACATTACCTGGACGGGCGTTGTGGGGCGCGAACCGAGCGAGCGGGAGCAGAAGGTGTTCGAAACCGTGCGCGCGGCGCGCGACGCCGCCATCGCGGCGGTCGAGAATGCGTTCGCCGCCGGCAAGCCGATCCGCGGCTTTGAGGCTGACGATGCGGCCCGGGGCGTGATCCGCGCGGCGGGCTTCGGCGAGTTCTTCACCCATCGCACCGGGCACAATATCGCCACGGAATTGCACGGCGCGGGCGCGCACCTCGACAATCTCGAGACGCATGACCAGCGGCGCATTCTGCCGCACACGTGTTTTTCGGTTGAGCCGGGAGTGTATCTGCCCGATTTCGGCGTGCGCAGCGAGGTGAATATGTTGACGGCGCCGGGCAAGGCCTGGGTGACGGGCGCGGTGCAGCGGGAGCTGGTGAGGATTTAGAGCAGATTCAGAGTTTTCGTGCCATCACCGTGAATCCGCTTCAGGGTAAGCACGCCTGGCCTCCGGCTCGTCTTTTAAGGTGAGGCGAGTTCGCCTTGATCGGCAAGGATGTGCGCAATGAGAAGAGTCCTGCTCATTTCGCTGGCGGCATGCGCCGGGTTGCGGGCGCAGACGGTTCCGCAGGCCACGGATTTGCCCAGCCATCCCTTCTTCATCAAGGGCACGTGGTATATCGGCGGGGCGGGCACGTGGGACTACCTCACCATGGACCCGCAGGCGGACCGCCTTTACATTGCGCACGGCACCACGGTGCAGGTGGTGGACGTGAACACGGGCGCGCTGGTGGGGACGATCGACGGCTTTTACGAGGCGCGCCAGGTGGTTCTGGACGATAACGGCGAACTCGGCTACATCAGCGACGGCGGGCAGGGCAAGGTAACGGTGTTCGACCGGCAGACCCTGAAAAAAACCGCCGAGATCGATACCGGGGCCAATCCGCGCTCCATGGTTTATGACCCGCTGACCAAGCTGCTGTTCGTGGTGCGCGCAAACCCTCCGGCGGAGGCGCGGGCCGACGCGCAGGTGGCGCAGCCGAGCCGTCGGCGGCCGCCGGCGCACGAGGGTGCGCCCGCTGAGGCGCACACCGAGTCGAAGGTTACCATCATTGACACGCAGACGGAGTCGGCGATCGGGGAGATTTCCCTCCCCGGGCTGCTGGGCTTTGCCGTGGGCGACGACGATGACGATGTGTACATAAGCGTGACTGACCGCAACGCGGTTTACCGCTTCGATGCGCAAGCGGTGGCGGCGCTGGTCCGCGGCCAGCTGGAGGGCGGTCCGAATGTGGAAACGGCCGCGAACCCAGGCACGGGCGCGGGCAATGGGATGGACGCGGGCTCGAGTGCAGGCGCAGGAACGGCCAAAGAGGCCGAGCCTTGGGTCGCGCTGGACTGGACCGGCGGCGCGGGCGACAACGCGCGCAGAGACAATCCCGCGGAGGGCCACTTGAGCCTGTTCAGCCTGAGCCCGGAGTGCGCCGACCCCACCAGCCTGGCCATGGATAACGAGCATATGCGCCTGTTTGCGGCCTGTGCCAACCGCAGGCTCGTGGTGGTGAACGCCGTCGATGGCAGCAAGGTGACGGCGCTGCCCATTGGGCCCGGGGTAGACGCCGTGGGCTACGACCGCGAGCGCGGGATGATCTTTACCGCCAACGGCGGCGCTGAGGGAAGCATGACAATTATCCGCCAGGACGTGACCGACACCTATGCTGTAATCCAGACGCTGCCTACGCGGCAACGCGCGGGTGAGCTGGCTGTGGATGCAGAGACCGGCTCGGTGTTTTCGGTGACGGACTACCTGGGCGTGCCGCTGGACAAGCCCGGCGGAATCGGGACGCTCGAGCAGACGCCGGTGCAGGGCAGCTTTCAGGTGCTCGAAATTGCGAACTGAGAAAGTCAGGGAACAGGAAGCAGGAACCGGGGAGCGAGCGAAACGGGAGACACGAATCGACAAGCCGTCGGAGCGTTTTGAACAGTTCCTTATTGCGGCGGCGTCACGTCAGCGCTCCGATTCGCCCGGCTGGGCAGCCACGGCCCGATGATCCACGATGCGATAGCCTGCGTGAACCTTAAAATACTGTGGATCGGCGACGGATTCGGAGATGTCGCTGAGCCAGAGGGTCTGGTCGCCGTCGCGTGGGTCGTGGCGCACTACTTTTACGTTGATGCCAAGCGCGGGCGAGTACCAGTAGTCCACGGTGCGCAGAATGGTGCTGGTGTTGCCGACGCTCTGCTTGTAAAAGGTGAAGGTCTCGCGGGAGCGTTGGACGTCGATCCCTTCGAAGGTGTCTGTGCCCAGATTTTCCCGCGTCAGGTAAGACATGCCGTCAGGCTGCAATCCAGCTGGGCGCAAGGGCTCTGTCACCGGCTCGTAATAGGGGAACAGGTTGCAGACCTTCCCGTAGGGATTGCAGCGATAAAACGTGTGTTCGAGGGGGTCAGTGTAATCGACCATGCGAACAAGGGATTGCTGCTTGCCGTCGCCAGGTACGGGGATGAACGTGCGGCGCTCCTGAAAGATGCGGCCGTCCATGTCGCGGGCCACCACGCGCTCATTCTGATAGGTCACAGTTGAACCGTCGGGAAGGATCTGTACCCAGGTGGTCCTGGCGATCGCCGTAAACGGTGCATCGGGCTTGGGCGGAAAATCGAGCGGTGCAATGAGTTTCTGAGCGCGGTAGTCGGGCGCGTGCGCAGGCCCCTCCTGAGAGGATGCAGCCCAGGGAACCGCGAGCAACGCCAGGGCAATAAGAGCGGGAGCCAATCGCTTCATCCGGAAACCTCCGCTGCAAGTGGATTCAACCGGACTCGAGCCAGGACGCCGGGAACGACGCCATTCTAGCGCAGAAACGGAAGCTGCGGCTTTGCCTCCCGGCAAAAGCCGCGGCACCGACGGCTTTGCGCGGCTTATTTCTGCTGCGGCTGAGTGTTGGGCTGCGTACCCGGCTGCTGCGGTTGCCCGTTGTTGGTAATGTCCTGGCCGTTGTAAAGGATGGTCGTGGTCGTGCCGAAGCGCTTGTAGTCGGCGTATTTCACAGTCTCGCGAATGTGCACGTCCTGGTCCATGTAACCGTAGCCGCCGGCGAAGTGAAGCATGCCCTCGCCTTTGGTGTAGACAGGAAACCAATAGTGCCCGTCGATCTGCTGGCGCCAGGTAATGAAGGGCGGATGCAGATCGGCGTTGCCGCGCCGGGTGTCGTCGGGAACCATGCGGCCATCGCTGACAACGATCTGCAGCGCACTCGCGTCCACCCAGATGCGGCCCTCGAAGCGGCGAATCTTTTTGTCGATGACCTTGGGCACGACGTCGAAAACATAGCACTCTACCTGGTCGATCCTCTGCCGCCCCACATATTTCACGTCGTACTGGGAAAGATTGTCGGGAGTGAGGACGAAGGTCCAGTTGTGCTGGATGTCCTGGAGATCGGTGGGCGTCATCATGATCCCTCCCTGGTCCAGGGTGCTGGCGGGTGCGTAGACCACCTTCTCCGTGCGGCCGCCGCCGGGATCGAAGATCACGTCGTCCACTTCGTACCATTGGCCGCTCACTTTATGGGTGTCGTCGTCAATGGTTTCCACGCTGGCCGTGCGGCGATAGGTGTAGTGGCTGAGGGCTTCCTGGAACTCCTGCTCCTTTTCGGAAAACTGCTTGATGATCTGGTCGACCGGAACGGAGGGCTGAGAAAGGTCCATGGGCCCGAAGCCGGAGTCGAGCGGCATGGGCGTGAAGCTGTCCTTGTCCTGCGCCGCAGCGGCGGAGAGGCACGCCGTTGCGAGGAAAAGCAAAACCGGAAAAACCATGCGGCTGGGGGTGCGCATTTGTATTCAACTCCTCTCGAACTGGCGCGTGCACGAAGCGCGGGCCACCTGGGTCATTCTCCGCCGGGGCAGGGTCCACTTTCAAGTGCCCGGATACAATGGGCCGGGCTCCAACCGGAGACCCAAAGCGATGCTGCGCCTCTGCAACTTTAGACGCATATACAGCCTCCGGGGGAGATTGAAGAATTTAACTTGAGGGATTGTGCGCCCAAAACGGCCCGCCGAGCGTTCGCGGCAGGCTGAAACCAGTTTTCTCTTAAGCCTCATCCCGATATCGAGACGCAAGAGCCTGCTCTATTTCCGGGCCCCTGAAATAGAAGGAGTTTTTCGGTTTTCATGCCCGATACATACCATACACCGGCGTTGATACTAACCGCGCTTCTGTTCCCCGCCTTCGGGTATCTTTACCTGCGGTATCGCGACGCGCGCACGCTGCTCTGGCTTCTCGGCTTCTTCTTTTCTCTGCTCGCGGGGCTGCGTTTTTACGCGGCGGGGAGCGGACTGGCCCACCCCTGGCTTCTGGCTGCCGGGCAAAGTTCCATCCAGATCAGTTCGGCGCTGTTTCTGGCTTCGCTTTCGCCGCTCAAGTTTCGCATCGGCAGGTTTCAGATCTTCTACGTGATTCCCTTCATCCTGCCGCTGGTCGTTTATTCCATCCTGCTCTATGGCGTGTTCGGCGGCGTAGAGCCGCGGGGACCCTCTCTACTGCTGTTTCCTGCTCTGGGCCTCATCTGCCTGTGCTCGGCGCTTTCCTGGGGCGCGGAGCGGAACATCATGCCTCCGTGGGTGGGCATTTCCACGTGCGCCGTGCTCGGATGCGTCGCCTTCTGGACGTTCTTCGTCGCCGGAGCAGGCTGGGCGCTGGCGCTTGTAGAGTCGGCCAACCTGCTTTTGACCGCCATGTTCGTGGTCTTCGTCTTCCGGCGCTTTTCTCCCGGCGTGCTGCTGAGTGTTGCCGGCTTCGTGGCGTGGTCGCTCAACATTCTGGAGGCAATTCCCACCATAGCCCAAAGCCCGGCCATGCATCTTGGGCTAAGCCGGGTTTTCGAATTGGGCAAGGGAGTAGCAGCGCTGGGAATGATCGTGCTGGCGCTCGAAGACGAACTGGCCGGCAACCAGGCCGCGCGGGAGCGGGAGCGGCGGGCAAGGCGCGAGCTCGAAGCTTATTCGAAGCTGGTGCTGGCGCGCCGGCGCGTAGAGGATTTCGACCATCAGGGTAGCGAAATTTGCGAGCTGGTGGCGGAGCACAGCCGGTTTGCTCAGGCGGCGCTGCTCCTGCAACACTCCGGCCGGTTCCGGCTGGCGGGCTCCGCCGGGTTGGACGCCGCGACGGCCAGGGCGCTTGCCGAACTGGCCGGGCGTATTTCCGCATCGGACTTTCTCACCACCGGCTCTGCGCCTTCCGCGGTGGAGCAAAGCCTTACGGCGCGGGTCGATCTCGAGCCATGGCTCAGGCCGGGCGACGACCTGAAGCGGCTGCGGTTCACCTCCGTTCTGGCCGTGCCCATGACCAGCCGGGCGTCGACCGAAGGGGCGCTGCTGCTTGCGGGGATGCGTGCGGCCAAGGCAGGCCGCAAGCGGGAGCCGCTGCGGCTGGACGATCTGCTGCCTCTCGAACTGCTCGCCGGGCGGCTGCAGGCCACGCGCAGCCAGACCATGATGATGGAGAAGCTGATCGATTCGGAAAAGTTCTCTCATCTCGGCCAGCTCGCAGCCAATATGACCCACGAGTTGAACAATCCGCTGACGGTAGTGCTGGGCTATGCCACCCTGCTCGAAGAGACCTCCTCGCTGCAGGCGCAGGACCGCAAGGCAGTGGATTCGATCCTGGCCGAGGCGCGTCACATGCGTTCCACGCTCGAAAGCCTGGCGCGTATTGCGCGGCCCTTCGGCGATCAGCAGGCCGCGGTTTCCGTCTCCGAGCTGCTTTCCGACATGGGCGAACTGCACCGCTCAGAGTTTCTGAGCCGCTCGATCGAGTTCCGGCTCAACATTGCGCCGGCATTACCGCGGGTGCTGTGCAGCCCGCACCAGTTGCGGCAGGCGGTGCGGCATTGTCTGCAGTTTGCCATGGACGCGGTCGAGAATCCTGTGCCGGCGACCGAGGAACCGAGGACGATCCGCATGGAGGCGGCCAGCGAAGGCGACCGGGTGCAGATTCTCGTGGGTCACTCGGGACCGAGCTTTCCCAATCCCGAGCGCGCTTTCGATCCCTTTGCTGCCGCGCGCACCGACGCCGAAGCCGCAAGCCTGGGGCTGAGCCTGTGCGCCACTCTGCTGCGCGACAACAACGGCCGCGCCCTGGCCGTGAACCTGGAGCCGAAGGGTGCGGCGATCATTCTTGAGCTGAAGGCGGCTTGAGCGCTGCAGCGGCGCGCTGCTCCTAAAGGCGCGCTTACGCCAGGCGGGCCAGGCTGCATCGACATATGAGCAACTTGTAAATGCCTGTCATGCTGAGCGAAGCAGGCGCGGCTTGTCGCGCCTGCGAGTCGAAGGATCTGCGGTCGTTTTTCGCCGCGGCAGCCGATTGCAGCATGTTTATTCGGGGCCGTTTGCCCAATCCAAATGTCGATAAAGCCTAGTTCCCGCTCATTGCAAACGCCCGTGCGGCCTCGAGCAGTTTCGCCACGGATTCCTTCGAGCACGACTCGGTATAGATCCGCAGCAACGGTTCGGTGCCGCTGGCGCGCAGCAGTAGCCAGGTTTCGGCAGCGTTCGGCTTGGTTTCGGCTTCCGGATTGTCGAGATAGAACTTTACCCCGTCGAGGGTCTCCACGCGCAGAATCGGCATGCCCGCAAAGACCGGAGCGCCCGGCACGAGGGCGCGTGCGCGGGCGATGGCCGCATTCTTGATCTCATCCGGGATGTGCAGATCGATGCGGCCGTACTGGTGCTCGCCGTACTCGGCCTGCAGATCGGCGACGAGCTGCCCCAGGGTTTTTCCCTCTTCGGCCATCACGTTGGCAAGCAGCAGGCAGTTGAGCAGGCCGTCGCGCTCCGGCAGGTGGCGCTGGAAGCCGATGCCGCCAGACTCCTCGCCGCCCATCACGATTTCGCGCTCCAGCATCAGGTCGCCGACATACTTGAAGCCGATGCCATGCTCGATCAGCTCGCGCCCATATTTCTTTGCAATGCGGTCGAGCATTTTGGTGGTGTTGAAGGCGCGCGTAACCGCACCCGGCCAGCCCTTGCGCCGCAGCACCCAGCTCAATAAAACCGAGTAGATCTTGTGCGGGTCGACGAAGTTGCCATTTTCGTCAGTCGCGCCGATCCGGTCGGCGTCGCCGTCTGTGCACAGGCCGGCATGACAGCGGTTGGCGGCCGTGGCCACGCCCAGCGCACGGATGTTCGGCTCGATGGGCTCGGGATTGATGCCGGGAAAGAGCGGATCGGGATTGGCGCGAATCTGCACGTGCTCGACGCAGAGACGCGCGAAGATGTCCGAGAGAATGGTGGCGCCGGCCCCGTACATCGAGTCGATGCAGAACCTCATCCCCGATTTTGCAATCAGATCGAGATCGGCGAAGCTCTCGATAGCCTTGAGGTAAGTGGGCAGAAAATCGACTTCAACGATCGACGCGGGCTGCGCGGCACGCGCGGGCGGCT
>Ga0335072_10008119_pt1 | contig 15239 bp, 13 predicted proteins | sample Lox_Sample_21_FD_206725 | JGI IMG/M metagenome (GOLD analysis project Ga0335072, IMG submission 206725) | Soil microbial communities from Loxahatchee National Wildlife Refuge, Florida, United States - Lox_Sample_2.1 | ecosystem: Environmental > Terrestrial > Soil > Wetlands | place: USA... | reverse complement strand
ATGTTCAGACTCCTCCCCACTGACATATAGGACCCTAGCCTTTCGTCCTACCGTATTGGCAAGCTGCAAAAGCAGGGTGCTCTTGCCAATCCCTGGCTGCCCGGCTATGAGGTTCACGCTACCAGTGACAAAACCGCCACCAAGCACCAGATCGATATCCGTAAGACCCGTCGGCAAGCGCTTACTGTCGATGCGTGTACTTTCAGCTATCGCCTGTGGCTTTAGTACAGTTCCGGCGGTCTTACCACGGCCTGGTCCTGCCACCAAGACCGCTTCCTCCTGAAGAGTGTTCCACTCGCCGCACTGCGCACAACGACCCGCCCAAGCGCTTGTTACGGCGCCGCAGTTACTACACACAAATCGAACGGCTGGTTTAGCCACACTTCCCTCCTCTACGTAAGGTTAAGTCTACATGCCCTTGCCCAGTGACTCAAGGTGCTGATAGGAGACGCGTATCTATAGCGCTTGCCAGCGTTGTCAGTTGACCGGCGACACTGTTACGAATACTGACCAGTTGGTTATATGCCGCTATCTGTGCTCTGAGGGAACTTACCTGCTGATTGTAGGTATCAACTTGGGAGTTATAACTGGCTACGGCAGCGTTATACGCACCTACTTGGCCAGTGGATAGCTCTTGCTGTAGCTGGTCATGCTCACTGTTAAGGTTAGCGCTCGCGGTAGCTAGGTTGTTTTCCTGATCATCTATCTGCGTCTTCATGGCAGCCAACCGTGCATCGTAGGCAGCAATTTGCTGCTGTCTACTCGTGAACTGCCCTTGGTATTGCTGTTCATAAGCTACGATCTTTTGACGGTTCGTAAAAAACTGGCTGTAGTACGCGTTCAGCGCACTTGGTAAATCGGCGATCTCGGTGCCGAACGTACAGCTCATTTCGTCGTATACCGAACCTGGTTCAGTTTTCTGGTACAGCGCCACTTCGGCTTTGACATTCGGGTCGGTCAGACCGTGCTTATAGTACGATTCAAGCTCACTATCCAAAGTCTTGCGAGCGCTATCGCTGAGGCGGGCATAGACAGCGTGTAGTACCTCATGGGCGGCCGTAACCTGTTGTATACCAGCCAGAGTCGAATCCTGAACGGCGTAAATGAAGATACCGTTCTGGCCAGTGTGGTAACACCCGAGTACAATCGTATCCTCGTTTTCAGGGCAGTCTTTTCGGAAAGAGTCAACCGTTGTCGGCAGCTGTGGCTTATTGAGATAGAACAGATGCCTTGTATATGGTTTCATGGTATCCTCATTTGCCAGCTGCACGACCGCAGTAGGCGGCGTATAATCGCGCAGTTTCCACCAGTCTTGGATCTCCTGTTGCTTGGCCCAAAGGAGTCCGCACAGCCCCATCACAATGATGAGCGGAAGTAGCTGTAGCCGATTTGTTTTCATAGCTCTAGTGCTAGTGTACCATTTCGACGAAGCAATAGACTGAAGCATAAGCATGTACATTGTATAACCACCACGTTTATGCTATAATATTGCTCACTTCGTTGAGTACGAATTACTCCGAGGTACCTTGACAGCGGATTTAGATAGACAAACAGAACCTGTGCATTCATTGGTGCATGGATTCTGTTTGTCTTTGTTAGGAGTACACCTATCCGAGAAGATCTAGGAAAGGGGCAGTAATGCTCAGAAGTAGTACCCACTGCATGTTTGCAACAGCAGCCATTGGAGTCGTCATCAGTCTATTTTACCTGCCGGCGCGTGACACGACGATCAAGGTGGTACTTGCCATTGTCGCCGTTTTCATCCTTCTCGTGTGGCTGGGGACACACACCGTTAGTACGTGGCGGCTGCGTAGGCTGCAGTTCCCGAAGCGAGTTGGACGAAGCACGCCGCCTGCTCGGGAGATGACCGGAGGATTGTCCTTTCAGGATACCACGGTTATTCGCGAGTTGGTTCGCAACTACGGCAGTGATGCTGATGTCAACGACTGACATCGTCGGCACTCTATACAGAACCGAAGAAGGGCGCGGAAGCCAGCTAGTACGGCATTCGCGCTCCGATGCTGCGTCCCATACTCCCCAATTTTTCCTCCTAAACTCTATTCCGCTGTCATAATCATCCCTGAGGCCGTGCCATAACGACACTAGAGATGATTATGCTATGTAGTCGGCTATTCAGTAATAGTCGTGTAAATCAGCTCGCCGCTCTTAGTACCGACATGTACGATGTCGCCTTTTTGGTAGTGCTGGTCTAGCAGCTCAACAGCCATCTGATCTTCAATGGTGTCCTGGATGAGACGTCGTAATGGCCGCACACCGTTCTTGGCGTCGTAGCCATGCTCAAGCAGGTAATCCTTTGCATCCTTCGTGAGCTGAATACCAATACCCTGCTTTTGCAGGCGGTTCTTTAGCTCGTCGATCTGCAGGTCAATGATGCGGAAAATATCTTTCTTACTGAGACCCCTGAAGACTACAATCTTATCAATACGATTCAGTAATTCTGGACGCATTTCTTTCTTGAGGCGATCAAGCACGTTGTCACGGTTCGCTTCGTGCATGGCATCAAGGTCGTCGAGATCTTTGGGCCGCTCAGCGCGGAAACCGAAGCTTGACTCTTTCTGCAGCCGTTCGGCCCCGATGTTGCTCGTCATGATGACGATGGTATTGGTAAAGTCGATGCGGCGCCCCTTCGCGTCTGTCAGATAGCCATCCTCCAGGATCTGGAGCAGCATATTGAAGACATCCGGGTGAGCCTTTTCTATCTCATCGAAGAGCACCAGACTGTACGGCTGACGACGGATTTTATCGGTCAGCTGACCGCCGTCATCATAGCCGACATAACCAGCCGGCGCGCCGACGAGACGACTCACATTGTGGTGTTCCCCGAACTCGGACATATCAATCTTAACGAGTGCTGACTCGCTGCCAAAGAATTCACGGGCCAGTACGCGGGCCAGCTCTGTTTTACCGACGCCGGTTGGGCCGAGGAAAATGAATGAGCCGATCGGCCGGTTAGTAGCACCAATGCCGCTGCGGTTGCGGCGAATAGCCCTGGAAACGGCCTCAACGGCTTCTTCCTGGCCGATGACATGCTTACCGATGTTCTTTTCAAGGCTCAGCAGGTATTTTGCCTCGCTCTTGATAACCTTCTTGACAGGTACGCCAGTGATACGCGACACAACTTCTGCCACATCCTCACTCGTAACCGTCAGCCGCTTCGACTGCTTAGTGCCCTTTAGAAGCTCTTCGAGTTCCTTATTAATCTGCGAGGCGCGAGTCTTAGCTCGGGCAGCACGTTCGTAATCTTCGTTGTCAACGGCCTCATCAATACGGGCGTTGACCAGCTTTAGCTCCTTCTGCAGCTTACGTACCTCTGGGCTTGTCTTACCCTTCAGCACACGCAGATGCGCACACGTCTCGTCCAAAAGGTCGATTGCCTTATCTGGCATAAAGCGGTCGTTAATGTAGCGCTTGGCCAGCTGGACAGTGTCTTCTAGCACCTCATCACTCACGGTAACGCCATGGAAACTCTCGTAGTGCTTACGAAGACCTTTTAGGATGGCAAGGGTCTCAGCGGGCGTAGTTTCTGGTACCTGGATGGGCTGGAAGCGGCGTTCAAGGGCAGCGTCCTTTTCAATGTGCTTCGTGTATTCAGCGGTCGTGGTCGCACCAATGACCTGGATCTTTCCACGAGCGAGTGCGGGCTTCAAGATGTTACCAGCGTCCATGGCGCCTTCGGCTGCACCAGCACCAACGATTAGGTGCAGTTCATCGATGAAGGCAATGGTCTTCTTGTCTTCTTCGAGCTCTTGCATGACTTTCTTCAGCCGTTCCTCGAACTCACCGCGGTACTTCGTACCGGCGATCATACCGGCCAAATCGAGCATTACGATGCGCTTATCTAGTAGGCTGTCTGGCACATCCTCAGCAACAATACGTTGGGCTAAGCCCTCAACGATGGCAGTCTTACCGACACCTGGCTCACCAATAAGAACCGGGTTGTTCTTTGTGCGGCGGTTTAGTATCGTAATCATCCGCTTGATCTGATTCTCACGGCCAACGACAGGGTCAAGTTTCCCTGCACGGGCCTGCTGTGTCAGGTCAGTCCCAAAGTTATCGAGGGTAGTCTTACGAGCACCCTTACGAGTACCTCGACGCACTGCGTCACCGTGAGCGCCATCATCTTCATACTGCTGGCGACTCAGGAAGTTTTCAAGCTCGCCCATAAGGCGGTCGACGTCGACGTTCATATCGCGTAGCAAAATAGTAGCGCGTGCATTTTTCTGGCTCAAAATGCTGTAGAGAATGTGCTCCGTACCGCAGAAGTCCTGGTTATAATCCTGTGCGACATCGTACGCCATCTTCAGTGTCAGCTTGGCAGTCTCTGAGTATCCTTTGGCGCCCATGTTGATAACAAGAGTCTTTGGGGTCAAATTAAGTGCCACGCGGGCCTTTTCCAGGGTCACACCCGCGCCCTCAAGGAGTTTGGCGCCCATACTGCTGTCTTGCGCAAGCAAACCAAGCAGCAAGTGCTCAGTACCTACATAGGCATTGCCGAGACCACGTGCAATAGTGCCGGCGTGTGCCAGGCTTTGCCGGGCGTTGTCGGTTAGAAAGTTTTGAAATTCAGCGTAGTCGGGCGAAGGTGAAGTTGAGTCCATATATCTATTATCCTCCATAGTTCTTTCCTGAAGCTAAGTCAGGTTAGGTCACTTTTTGTACAGTGAACTATTACTATGATACTGCTATTAGCACTCGAAGGTCAAGAGTGCTAGTTTCGCATCTGGGGCCAGTATTCAAATGCTACGCGGCCCGCTGATCTACGCCTGGATATTCGCCCTCAGATGGCGGACGATTAGTATGAAGTGAGATTACTACGCCCTCGGCGTCTTTTGGTTGACCCGGCCCCGGATCCGGACTAAAAGTGAATTCCGTTTGATGCCTTTTTCTTCGCCGGTCAATCAGACCAATGATGCCAAGTGCTTCCAGCGCCGCGGAGCCTTCGGCAAACTTCTGCTCTCGCGAAACGGCACTCGAGTAATTGTATCCATACTCACGCTCAAAGGCGCCAGTAGAAGCTGGGTGTGCAGAGACTTGCTCATGACCGGTCACGGCATCGGCCCCCATACTTATTAGGCCAACCGCTCCAAGTACTATGGCGGGCCATGCAAAACCGCGTACGATTGCTTCCGCCCTACCGTAGTGCTCTCGGCTCACGTTATAGAACTCTCTGGTTACTGGCCGTGCTCTTCAATGGCTTCAAGTAAGCTGCTTTCAAGCTGTTCTTTCTTCTTCAGCTTGGGCTGCTTGGGTAGTTCTACGGTCTCGACTTGACCCTGTACTTCAGGCTCTTTCTCGGCCTCGATGTCCAACTCGTACTCAACGAGTTTACTAGCCAAACGGACATTCTGTCCGCCACGGCCGATGGCAATGCTCAGCTGATCCTCGGGTACGATGACCTTGGCCCGTTTGTTTTCTTCGTCAACATTGACGCGTGTGACCTTGGTCGGGCTCAGTGCCTCAGCAATGTAGTCAGAGATATTCTCTTTCCAGACGATAATATCGATCTTTTCCTGCTCGCCAATCTCGTTCATGACGGCATTCACCCGGGTACCGTGTCCACCGACGAATGTACCGACTGGGTCAACACCTGGAACGGTGCTCGCGACGGCCACTTTAGAACGCACACCAGCTTCGCGGGCGACATTCTTAATGACAACGGCACCGCTTTCCATTTCCGGCACTTCGGAACGGAATAACCACTCGAGAAACTCGCGGTTACCGCGGCTTACAACGAGCTGAGGACCACGGGGACCACGCTCAACGTCTTTCAGGTAGACCTTGAGGCGCTGACCGGGGTAGTAGCGTTCGCCCTGAATCTGTTCACTCTTCGGCATAATGCCTTGAGCCTTACCAAGCTCGAGTCGGACGATCATACCTTCGACGCGGCTCACCGTGGCGTTAATAACTGTACCGATCTTATCTTCATACTCGGCAAGTACGATCTCACGCTCCGCTTCCCGCAGGCGCTGCAGGATAACCTGCTTGGCGGTCTGGGCAGCCACGCGGCCAAAACTGTGTACTTCTTCGTGAATCTCAACGAAGTCGCCAACCTTGGCGTCCTTCTTGAGCTTCTGGGCATCAGCAACGCTCATCTCGTAGTTCTCATCACCGACCTTTTCGACTACTTCTTTACTGACGTACGCATCCACCTCACCAGTGTTCAAGTTCATTTCTACCCGAACTTCCTGCTCACGTTCACCGTAGTCACGGCGATAGGCAGCGGCTAGGGCTTGTTCGACTACTTCTTTTACCGTGCCTTCGGGCAGGTTTTTCTCTTCTGCAATGGCTTGGATGGCAACGGCCAGCTGTTTAAAGTCCATGTCCATATCTATGTGTATCCTTTCTTTTACTCATTCACTCGAATGGTTTCTCACGAAAAAAGCCGACCTGCCGGCCGACTTCAACAATTTGTAGTATAGCAGAGCCGTAAGTGTTGTCAACCGAAGAGGACCTGAATCCCGAAACCTACCCCACCCTCAGTAACTGGTAGGCGAGCAGTGTTCGCATATAGTGAACGGCGTAGCCGTTCACGCTTCTTGGGAACGAAGTGACCAAGAGCAAATGTTCCTTGAGATAGTCAAAGACAGCCTCAATCTTTGGCCTGGCATGCAACAAAGTCAGTTGCCAGTTGGCGAGAAGTTGTTTCTTCTGGGTTGGGTGCGGTGGCGACAGGATAAAGCAGCCGTGTTCTCGCCACATTTTTCGTCTCATGACCTGAGCAGTGTAACCACCGTCACCAACGGCGACTACTGTCTGGTCGTTAACCAAATGAGGTATTTGCTGTCCGTCATTTTCGTTGGCCGGAGTGAAGTAGATGGCGGACAGCTGTCCACTGGCGTTACAGGCTGCATGCAATTTGAAACCGTAGTGCCAGCCCTGCCAGTTCTTACCGAAGGCGGCAACGGCCCTGGCCACCCGGTGCCGGTCAGCTCGGATGAGTTTACAGACCGGGAGCATGGTTGAATCCATGAAGCAGAGCTCCGTTCCGTTATCCAGTGTTTGCTCTAGCAGCCAGCAGAGAGCTGGTAACGCCTTGTGGCAGTGTTCTACAAACTTAGAGTAGGCCGGCAGATTGAAGTCATCTGAGTGGTTGGTTTGTGCCCAACGCCAGACATTTTTGAGGAGCTTCTGTGGTGCAGTCAGACTGCAGAACAGAAGAATGGTGACCGTTTCACTGGTCGTAAGCTTTGCGGGACGACCACCAGCTGGATTGGGTAGTTGTTTGGGCAGACTGTCGTCTACCCAAACGAACATATCTACGATATGCTCGGTACGTAATACGTGCATGTTTGTTTTCTCTTTTAGGTTGACACTACAAGAGTAGCAAACGGCACGTTTTACTTTAGGGGTAGGTTTCGGGATTCAGGTAAGAGGACATTGACTAATGATGGCGCTTATGCTATAATATATGTTGTTTCGTTGAGGTGGAAATCTCCGAAGCACATTGACAAGTACAGAGAACGATTGGAAACCCAGCGGTTTTAACCGAAGAAGCTTCTAGGTTTCCAATCGTCCACTACCACACCATCCCGTTCAATCCGTTAGGAGTATTTGAGTGTACCCGATCAGCACGAATGAGCCTAGGTACCACGCTTACAGCAGTAACCTGCGCACGCCCTTCAAGCCGATCTACTTCCTGCCGGGCATTGCTGCCCTGCTGCTGACCCTCATCCTTCTATCGATCCTGTCCTTGACCGCAAAGTCGTCCCCGCAGCATGCTGCGAAGACGGTCGATTCGATCACCGACGTCATCGGATCAAACGTCGCCGTTTCTACACTCCGCGTCGTTACTCGTTCGGTGTCAGCTCCAAACGCACGCGGTCAGGTCACCGTGAATTTCACGAATGGCCAGTCTGGCACTCTAACCTCGAAAGAGGCCAAAAGTGTCAGGCCAAACAGGGCTTACTGCGCGAAGTTCATGACCGCCCTTCGCGGCACTAGCGGGGCCCTTGTCGGACTCACATCGCCATCCCCTTCGGGTATGTGCAATAAGTGAAACAGACAAGACGGGGCGTGTGGCACCTATGGCTACACGCCCATGTGTGACCCTGTACTTGTCGTTCGACCGTGCAGTCTTTAGCAAAAGACTTCAGAGTCGAGCAGACCTATCTACCCCCGTGCTACACTGATTAGTATGAAATCAGTTGCGAGGCTCTATACCCAATTTCAACCAAACTTATACGATGTCACATTCGACATTGACGAAGACAACATGCGCTTTTCTGGCAAAGTTGTTATTCATGGCAAAAAGGTTGGGCGCCCAAGCCAACGTCTGACATTGCATCAACATGGACTAAAGGTCACCTCCGCAAAGGTCGTGAAGCAAGATAAGAAGGGCGAGCAGGAGCTAGAAGTTGTTCGCATTAACAACCAAAATAGTCTCCACGAAGTGCGCCTACACACCGAAGGCATGGTCTACCCTGGCGAGTATACGCTCACTCTTGAATTTGAAGCGCCGCTGACGACCGGTATGACCGGCATTTATCCGTGCTTCTTTAAGGATGGCAAGAAAGAAAAGATGCTTATTGCCACCCAGTTCGAGAGTCACCACGCCCGCGAAGCTTTTCCCTGTATAGACGAACCTGAAGCCAAAGCCGTTTTTACGATGACGCTCGTGACGCGCCTGGGCATCCAAACACTGGGCAATACTCCTATCAAGACTCAAGCCGAAAAGAACGGCCGTCTCATAACTACTTTTGAACCCACACCTCGCATGAGCAGTTATCTGCTGGCATTTGCAATCGGTGACCTCATTCATAAGACTGCCAAAACTGACCGTGGGACAGATGTGAGCATCTGGGCCACTGACGTACAGCCGGCCGACTCGCTTGACTTTGCACTCGATGTCGCCAAGCGCAGCATTGAGTTCTTTGAAAACTACTTCGGTGTGCCCTATCCGCTCGCCAAGTGTGACCACATTGCATTGCCGGACTTTTCAAGCGGCGCCATGGAGAACTGGGGTCTCATTACCTACCGAGAGCGGGTCCTGCTGGCGTACCCGGGTGAGACGGCTCAGAGTACTTTCGAGCAGATCGCCCTGGTTATTGCGCATGAAACAAGCCACCAGTGGTTCGGTAACCTCGTTACCATGAAGTGGTGGGACGACCTCTGGCTCAACGAAAGTTTCGCCAACATGATGGAATACCAGGCAGTCGACAGTATGTTCCCGGAGTGGAAAGTGTGGGACAGCTTCGTCGCAGCCGAAGGCCTCAGTGCCATGAGGCGCGATGCCGTTGCGGGCGTACAAGCCGTCAAAACAGAGGTACATCACCCTGACGAGATTAGCTCGCTGTTTGACCCATCTATTGTCTATGCCAAGGGCGGACGACTGCTCTACATGCTTAAAAGTTATGTCGGCGAGGAAGCCTTCCGTAGCGGCCTCAAAGCATACTTCGAAACCCACGCCTATGGGAATACCGAGGGGTCCGACTTATGGGCCGCCCTAGCTAAGGCGAGCAGGAAGGACATAGCCGCCTTCATGGACCCATGGCTTACACGCAGCGGCTTTCCACTGGTCAGCATAACTCAAGAAGGCCGAATGGTGACCTTACGGCAAGAGCAGTTCTTAGATGATCCCAAGAAAGCCGACCCGGAGCGCCTCTGGCCTGTTCCGCTCTTCTCAAGTGCAGAAGACCAACCCGACACCTTTAAGGGACGCGAGGAGAAACTGGCGCTATCATCTGATGAGACCATGCTCATAAACACCGGCGCCCGGGGACACTACCTGGTTCGCTACATGACTGACGCCCAGAAGAAAGCAGTCATCGACATGGTAAGCGACCAGTCGCTGGCAGAGCCAGACCGATTGATGCTTCTCAATGGCGGCAGTATGCTTTCCCGCGCCGGCTATGAACCCTACGGCAACGTGCTCACCATGCTTGGAGCGTATGACAAGGAAGATAGCGAGCCGGTGTGGGACATCATGGCGCTCGTGATCGGCGAATCCAGGCGCTTTATTGATCTGGATGATTCTTTGGATGAACGAATCAAACCGTTCGTTGATAGGCTCACGGCCGCACAGGTAAAACGTTTAGGCTGGGACGCGAGGGCGAACGAAGCCGCCGCCGATACAAAGCTACGTGCGCTGGTATTAGGTCTTAGTGCATACGCCGATAACCCTACGACAATTGATAGGATTAAAGAACTGTTTGAAGCGTACAAAAAGGACAACAACGCGGTCGCGGCCGAGATCCGCCCGCTTGTTTTCTGTATACCTGTGCGAGATGGCGACGACGCCGCCTTCGACTTCCTCATTCAATTACATGACGGCACGCAAAATAGCGACTTAAAAGGGGACGCCTGCGATGCGCTCACTGGGACACGAGATCCGAAGAAAGCCGACATCCTGCTCGCACGCCTGAAAGATGCCAACCTAGTAAAGCCTCAAGATGTTGACCGCTGGCTTGTCTATCTGATGCGTAACCGCTACACCCGTGCAACCGCCTGGGATTGGATGGTGAAGAACTGGCAATGGCTCGAAGATACGTTTAAAAATGATAAGTCCTACGACTACCTGCCCCGCTACGCCGCCAGCTGCGTAAACACGCGGGAGTACCAGCAGAAGTTCCACGACCTATTCGATAGTAAACAGGACCAACCGCTGCTCAAGCGAAACATTCAGCTTGGCTTCGAAGAAATCGAAACGCGGGTAAGTTGGCTTGAACGCGATCTGGCTTCCGTGCAAACATTCTTTGCGTAGAAAACCTACTTCTTGGCGGACTGAAAGTACACACAGCCGATGGATTCGAGCGCTTCTGCACCGATGTGCATAGCAACTCGTAGCGCATCTTCACGTAGATCACCTATCCTCGACATAAGATTAAGGCTGTCAGGGTCTAAAGCGGGTTCGAGAGGGCTGAGAATACCCCGAATCTCTTGGCAACGTTGTGCCGTCTCTCCCGTACAATGCGCGCACGGGACGAATTCTGTCATGGCGACAGTAGGCCCCCAGTCAATCTACGCCGTTATCCCAGTCGGAGAAGGCTGCTGTGCCCGCGCCGCAGGGCCAGTGCTATCCGCCAGGGTCTCCATGGCTTGGTTAATAAGATCATCCCCTGTGAAATTCGGGCGAACAAGTGTAGTAATCAGTCCAGCCACTTCCTCCATATGTTCGGGGTTTTGACCGATAAGCTCCGCCTGCTGAAGGCCAGCGTAAAAGTGCTTTAGCGCGTCCACAATCAAGCGAGCCTCAAGATGGGTACCAGAAAGCGCCACCTGATGCACTTCAGGACTCACGTGGAACTCAACGTGTCCGGCATCTATGTCATTAGGATCGAAACCCCGTTCATATCGATCGAATCGTCTCATGAAAGCCTCCTTATGTATGCTGAGTGTAGCACAAACGTGCTATAACCCCAGGGCCTTAATGGGCCTATAGCTCAGGCGATGTATATCGGTCGGTCCGTACTTTTTTAGCGCGGCAAGATGTGCGGCCGTTCCATATCCCACATGAAGTTCAAAACCGTAGCCGGTATAAGTGGAGCTGATCTTAGTCATATATGCATCTCGGGCAACTTTAGCGGCAATACTCGCTGCACTAACACAAGGAACACTGTCGTCAGCCTTAACGATCGCCCGGGCTTTTGGGTTGTCTGATAAATAGTTGATATTGCCATCGATAATAATCTCGTCATACTCGGCGGCAATTCCCTCGAGTGCACGCACATAGGCGAGCCGAACGCTCTCGGTTAGCCCCAATTTATCAATTTCTGCGGACGTGACCCAGCCTAGGCCAATCGCGGTGGCATGCGCATCAAGCCACACCGCAGCCTTTTCACGCTGCTTAGCGGAGAGTTTCTTGCTATCCCTGAGCTGACATTCGTCGCTTAGCAGTAAAGGTTCTGGCAGGATAACAGCGCCTGCAACCAGCGGCCCCGCCCAACAACCCCTGCCAACCTCATCAATGCCGACCGTAACCATAGCTTCATTGTACTAAAAAGCTCCGGACATGCCGGAGCCTTTATGTGTTTCAATGTCTGAGTACTAGGCGTCTTCGTGACGGGCTGCAACTTCAGCAGCCTTCTTCTCAAGTTCAGCTTCTTCAGCGGCTTTCTCGGCTGCCTTTGCTTCAGCTTCGGCAGCTGCTGCTGCTTTTGCTTCGGCCTCGGCTTTTTCAGCTTCAAGATCACGAACATCGTTTACCGCCTGACGGTCGAAGTCCCGGCTAGATAGACGAGCGCTCTTACCAGTCAGCTTACGCATGTAGCTCAGATAGTTGCGACGAACTTTGCTACGCTTAGTAACTTCCACCTTCAGTACGAGCGGGCTGTGTAGCAGGAAGCTCTTTTCGACGCCCACGCCACTCGCGATACGGCGGACAGTAATGCGACTCGTATGGCTGCCCTTGCGGTCAGTGCGGATAACCAGGCCTTGGAAGATCTGGACACGCTCTTTGCTACCTTCACGAATCTTCTGGTGCACCTTCACAGTGTCGCCAGAGCGCACGTCAACAACGGCGCCTTTCTTGAACGATTGGTTGAGTTCTTTGATGTATTCCATAGTCAAGGTGTAATTGTACGCTATTTGACCCCTGAAAGCAAGTAGGCTACGGACGTGACTATTATGGAGCGCGTTGGACCATGCGAAATTGGTAGGCAAAGACCTCCGCTTCTGCCGCGCAGCTATATATGTCTCTGAGGAGTGAGTCGGGCCGCATAGAATATGGTGACACCACAAAATTACCATGTGTTTCATCCAGGATGTCCTGCACCGATAATGTGTACGGCCGGCCAGCATATGATGTACCCTCAAGGCTGGTAAGGCGGGTACAGACAGGACCATGAGAGAGTCCCACACTGCTTACACTTGCTAAATCGTCGCATAGCCCTGCAATATCCTCCACCGTTGGTTGCGCGTGCCACTGAATGTCAAAATCATTTTGATGCAGAGCCTGCTCAAGCAGGGCCATTCTTCCCTCACCCACTGAACGTATACGCTCTACCTTCGCCTTTCCGCCTACTAATACGTCACGCCGCGTCACGTACCCTTCCCGTAGCAGCGCATTAATAAGGCCGGTCGCAAGACCGCTCGGGCCTGGTACTAACTCCGTAACAGAGACCTGCAGCCAAGCTTTCCGTGCTTCGCCGTGCAAACTTTCAGCGGCCAGCTGCTGTCGTTGAAGTCCGGTGACAACTAATCGTCCGAATTCGTTAATACTGGCACCTTCCCGGAGTAAGCTTGCATCGCTCAGTATCCGCTGCTCTGTGGCCCATTGCTGTTCAGGAGTCAGGGGTGCGTCAAACGCTCTGCTCGCGTCTCGCGTCATAGGGTGCACTATAGCAGCTTAGCCAATAACCCGATAGACTTCGTCCAGAGTCGTGAGGCCAGCGCAAACTTTCAGGATACCGTCCTGCAGCATCGTACGCATACCGCTCATCCTGGCGGCCGCTTCAATCTCTTGGGCCGAAAGCACGGTAGTGTGCTGCTCGAGAATACGGCGGATTTCGCCGCTCATACGGAACTGTTCACGGATGGCTACCTGTCCTTGGTATCCGTACGGGTTCTCCGCAGAAGAACCTGGCTTATAAAGCTGCATGGTGTCTACATTCGGACGTTCGATACCCTCGGGTAGCGTATCGATAACCTCGTGAAGCTTCTTTAGTTCCGCTTCACTCGGCTGGTACGGCTGTTTGGTGGCGTCATCTAGCTTACGGATGAGGCGTTGGGCCATAACAAGACGGATTGCCGACACGAACAGCGGGTTTTGTCCGATGATATCCATGAGCCGTGTCAGCGCCTCAGCGGCCGAGCCGGCGTGGTAGGTGCTGAGCACCAAGTGACCAGTCAGGCTAGCCTGCAGCGCCGTTTTGGCGGTATCGTTGTCTCGAATCTCACCGACCATTACGATATCAGGGTCAAGCCGGAGCGTAGCGCGCAGTTTGTCCGCAAAACTGCTGTCATTGCCAGTCTCACTGCTATGTACGGATATCTGGGTAATACCTGGGAATTGGTATTCGACCGGGTCCTCAATAGTTATAATCTTGCGCTCGTCGCTATTCAGCGAGTTCAGGATGGAATACAGCGTTGTAGTCTTACCAGAGCCCGTTGGACCGACAACCATGACCAGGCCACTCGGCTTCGCAATAATGTCGTCTAGCACACTACGTTCTTCCGTGCTTAAGCCAAGGCGATCAAGGTTGTACTTACTGGCGTCCATGTTAAAGAGACGCATGACTACGTCCATGCCGTTAATTGTCGGCACGGTCTCCAAACGGACGTTGACCTCTACTGTCGTGCCGTCCGCCATGGTGACCGCTTGGCTGATGTGGCCCTGCTGGGCCTCGTTGCTGCTCGTACTCACATTGCCTGCACTGGCGATAGCGCTGATGAGGATACGGTACGTATCGGGCTGCAAGTGGGCAATGGGGTGTAACACGCCATCGATACGGAAACGAATGCGAATATCATTGCGTTGCGCCTCAACATGAATGTCGCTCGCTTCTAGCCGATGCGCCTGGCTTACCAGATATGCCAGCATGTCGTCGGCGCGTACCTGAGTGAGGGTCTGCGACACCTGTGTAACCAAATCTTCACTGCCAGCATTCCCGACAGTAATATTTTGGTAGACCACCTCTGGCGGCGGATTGTATAGACGCATATATTCGCGGAAACCGGCGTCTGATATAAGCGTGAAGGAAACGAGCTGGTCACTGAAACGTCTCGACAGCTCTGTCATTGTCTGTTGAGAAGTAGTGGTCGTTACGCCGAAGTGGATATTACTCCGGTCTGCCTGGAGTGGTATGGCTCGGTAGCGCTGCAATTCGTCAATGGTGAGGATATCTTTATACAGCGGCTTTTCAGTCGTGGCTGATGTGTCGGTGTAGGGGACCCGAAGAATCTGGGCCCGACGTTCAGTTGCCAGCTCCTCATCACGGCGGGCGTCTTGTGACATATGTCCAAGTATAGCCGCTTGTGCTTGTTTAGAAAAGCGGTGCTTCGTGGTACATGCTGTACATTTGACGGTTTACTACCGTAGACTAGGTACACCTGATGCACAAGATTGTCGTTATCGCCCATGATATACGTAGTACCCACAATGTCGGGTCACTGCTGCGCACCTGCGAAGGGCTCGGTGCTACGCATGTCTACTTCACCGGCTATACACCGTATCCACTTAAACCAAAAGATGAACGCCTGCCGCATATCGCGCGGAAACTAGATTCTCAGATCCATAAAACAGCACTCGATGCGGAAAAGATGGTGCCCTGGACCCATCTGTC
>Ga0335072_10008118_pt1 | contig 15242 bp, 8 predicted proteins | sample Lox_Sample_21_FD_206725 | JGI IMG/M metagenome (GOLD analysis project Ga0335072, IMG submission 206725) | Soil microbial communities from Loxahatchee National Wildlife Refuge, Florida, United States - Lox_Sample_2.1 | ecosystem: Environmental > Terrestrial > Soil > Wetlands | place: USA: Florida... | reverse complement strand
GCCGTGACCCCCGTCGAGATAGGCGGCGCGACCAGCCAGCTGAACATTCAGGCTCTGGAAGGCCTTCCCACGATGAAAGGAGAGAGCGTAGTGCATATCTCTCTGCCCAGCACGGTAAGCATCTATAATACAAGCTTCGGGTCGCAGCAGTTTCAGCCAGATGCTACGGACACGGTCACCTGGACCTACGGACGGCACCTTTTCACGTTCGGTGCAGATTACCGGCAAACGACCGCATATTACAACACCGGCAAAATATCCCGCAGCCCCTATGTCGCCTACGGCTGGACCAGCGCCGCTGCCGTCCTCTCGAACACCGCGAGCTACACCGCGAGCAATGAGCCCCGCGTGGACCCGACCAGCAAGAACCTCGGCCTGTTCGCAGAGGACGATTGGCACATCTTGCCGCGTCTCAGCCTGTCTCTCGGTCTCCGCTGGGATCTTAACCCCCCGCCTTCAGTCTCTGGAATTCAGGCCTATACGTACAGCGGAGACATTAACAATCCCTCTTCTCTGAGAATCTCGGCGACACCGGGCGGACCGGTATACAAGACGACCTACACCGATTTCGGTCCCCGGTTTGGAGTGGCGCTCGCCATTCACGATCAGCCCGGTCATGAGCTGGTTCTTCGCGCGGGGGCGGGCTTGTTTTACGATCTGCTCGCCCCGGAAAGCATGTTCGGCAACGGCACCGGGATTGGGACATCGGCAACGAGCACGGGCAAGACGTCTTTTCCTCTGACCTCGAGCCAGATCCTTGTGCCGATCGCCAACCCGCCGAAGCCGCCGTACAACCTGGAGTTCTATGCCGCGAACAATCTCATTCCGCCGTCGGCGATCGAGTGGAATCTCACCGTGCAGCAGGCGCTTGGAACCAAGCAGAGTTTTACCCTGGGTTATGTTGCGTCGCTCGGCAGAAACCTCACCCACTTCCAGGAATACAACCTGTCCACGGTAAATCCGGAGTTCGGATACGCCTATTTGTACGAAAATGGTCCGGGCTCGAATTACAACTCGCTGCAAGCGAAATACCAGCGGTGGATGTCGCATGGCTTGCAGGCGCTGGCGTCGTACACCTGGGCTTACGCGATCGACTGGGCCAGTACGGAGGAGTACAGCGTTTCCTTTCCGCTTCAGAGGGGGAATTCTAATTTCGATGTTCGTAACAACTTTACGGCGGCTCTCGTGTATAACCTCCCGTCGCAGTATTCTGACCATCTCGAAAGAGCCATACTGGGTCACTGGAATACCGATTTGTGGTTCGTGGCGCGCACGGCCTTTCCCTATGAGCCGACCGGTCCCTCCATCACCGATCCTGTAACAGGAGACATTATCAACGGGGAACTCAACTACAACGGCAACTACCCCTATGTGCTCAGGGCCGGGATACCAGGAGGACGTCAGATCGATCCAACGATCTTCAGCGTAACCGCGGAATCCCTGGGAGTTGGTAACGCCCCGCGCAACTTTTTGCGTGGCTTTGGAGAAGACCAGGCAAATCTGGCGATTCAGCGCAGCTTTCCGCTCTACGAGCGTTCGGAGCTTCAGTTCCGCGCGGAAGCATTCAACGTCGCCAATCATCCCGTCTTCGGAGCGGTGAATTCAACCTGTGGCGTCACGACTGCAGGAGCCACCTGCGATAACGCAATCATGGGACAGGCGACGGCTACCCTCTCAGACAGCCTCGGCGGGTTGTCCTCGCTGTACCAGCAGGGCGGGCCGCGCTCCCTGCAATTCGCTCTCAAACTGCGGTTTTAGAGCATTGTCGCTTCACTTATTGATATTGCCGCATCGTCCAAGGTGGCCTTTATTAAGGAAAGAGCCGCTTGGCGGCGCTGGTTCTGTCAACACTTGAAGCGAAGATGCTATAGCCCCCGGGTGGACCTCGCGTCTCGCCGGCGCAACGAGGATAGGTCGCGTGAAATCCGAAGAGTCGTGGCCCGGCTAACTTACATACGAGTTGAATGGTCACAGAGGATGAAAAAGAGACTGTTATGCTGCATCGCGCCATTCCTGTTGATGGCCTGCGCATCCTTCGCCGCCCGCCATCCGGAATCCGAATGGACAGGCAGTTGGGCGGCATCGCCGGAAGTGACGCGGCTGAAGGAGCCAGTCGCCGCTTCTACAATTCGTGATGTGGTGCACCTGAGCCTGGGAGGGTCTGCTGTCCGGGTTACGTTGACAAATCAATTTGGCAGGACGCCGCTGCTTATCGGCTCGGCGACCATCGCGCTGTCGGCGGGCGGTAACCGGCTTCAGCCCGGCACCGTCCGCCAACTCACTTTCAATCACCAGCCCTCTGTCTTGGTTCCTATGGGCAGTTACGTGGTCAGCGATCCGGTCCCGATTCCGGTCGCGGCCTTCTCCGATCTCGCCATCAGCCTCTATCTGCCGCAGCAGGCGGTTGCCGTTCCGACGTGCCATGAAATTGCGTCATCGACAAACTATATTGCCCCGGGGAATGAGACAAGGGATGGCCAGCTGGAGAATGCTCGCGGCTTTCTCTCGTGGTGCTTTCTGCAGGGAGTCGAGGTTCGTCCCAAGAGGAGGGGTTCAGCGGCAGTTGTGGCGCTGGGCGATTCGATCACCGACGGCGCCCCTTCGACCGTCGATGCCAACCATCGGTATACAGACTATCTCGCTCTTCGCCTGCATGCTCACGGAAAGACTGCTCGTCTCTCCGTGCTGAACGAAGGCATTTCCGGCGGACGCGTGCTCTTTGAAGGGCACGGACCGAGTGCGATGCAACGCTTTGACCGCGATGTGCTGGCCGAGCCCGGTGTACGCTACGTGATTTATCTGGAGGGCATCAACGATATCGGGCAGCTTCTGAGACCCCGCTCTCCGGAGAAGACGCTTACGGCCGAGGATATGATCTTTGCTGCCAGCCAGATAATCGCACGGGCTCACATGCACGGGGTCAAGGTCTTCGGAGCAACATTGCTGCCCGCCGGCGCCAGGATTGAGTCCAACCCCGCCTGGGTGAAGGTGCGCCAGGAGATCGGCCGGTACAACGACTGGGTCCGAACCTCTCATGCCTTCGATGGAGTCGTCGACTTCCATAAAGCGGTCGCCGACCCAGGGGAGCCCGACATTTTGCTCCCGGCTTATGACAGCGGAGATCACGTACATCCCAACGACGCCGGGTATAAGGCCATGGCGGACGCCATCGATCTGGCTATCTTCAAATAGTGCCGCGCGGTTCTGCCCCCTAAGTCGTCATAAGAGGAGCGCACGAACAGGTTCAGCGGGTTCACGGGATTTTGACTCAATGCCTCTCCCGTGGACGAAGAGGGAAAGGAGCGGAGATTGAAGGGCTACTCTCGTCGTATCTTCCTAAAGACTGCGGGGCTCGCTGCCAGTGGTCTGGCCACGGGTCCTCTTGCCTTCGAGGCGCCGGCAATGGCTGAACCTGGGGAGCTGCGGGAACAGGGCGGGCCGGAGAGCGATCTGGGCCGGCTGATCTCTGCTTCCGACCTTATTTACTCCCGCCCCGTGGCACGCAGCGAAGAAGGAATTCCAGTGGGGAATGGGCGCATGGGCAGCCTGGTGTGGACGACGCCCAGCCGGTTGCATTTTCAGATCAATCGGGTTGACGTCTATGCAAACAACTGCCGAACAAACAGCTTTGTTGAAGTACACGACGACTACTGCGGCGGCTGTGGCTTTCTGGATATTGAGTTTGAGGGCCAGCCATTTCCGGAATCCGGCTTTCGTCAGCATCTTTCCGTCTACGATGGAGCGCTGACCATCGACGGCGATGGGGTGTCGATCCGCGTAGCGCCGTCCATGGAGCAGGACACCTTCGCGATCGTCGTCGATCGGCACCGGCATTCCGGGCAGCGCATTTCCGTTACGTTGCGCATGCTGCGTTATGAGACGAAGTTTTTCGGCCGGCAAACGGAGGCTCTCGCGGAGGAGCACGCCATTCGGGTTCCGCATCGCAGCCAGACGGCAACATCACAGCTCATCCAGGACGGAAACCGCATCGCACTGACCCAGGTTTTTCGCGAAGGGGACTTCTGCGCGAAGTCTGCCGTCGCTGCCGGCTTTCAGGGAATATCCGGAGTGGCGGAGATTCCGAACCAAACGGATGTTTGTCTTTCCACCAGCGAAGCCGGACCTGTCACCATCATGGTAACTTCAGCCGCCACCTTTGACGGCGACGATGATATTGCAGCGGCCGCGCTCCGGCAACTCGATACCGCCTCGACACAAAGCGCTGCCGAACTCGAACGCCGATCTCAGGAATGGTGGCATGGCTTCTGGCAGCGAGGCGCCGTGGAACTGCACAGTGAAGATGGTATTGCGGATTTGGTTCAGCAAAACTATCACTACTTTCTCTATCTGATGGCGGCGACTTCCCAAGGTAAGTTACCCCCTAAATTCAACGGCATGCTCTGGACCACCGGAGGCGACCTCCGCATGTGGGGCGCGCAGCACTGGTTCACGAACCTGAGCTGTTACTATAACGCGCTGTTCGCGACTGGCCATTTCGAGTTGATCGACCCCACGTTCCAGATGTACTCCGGCATGTTCGAGTCCTGCGCCCAGGCCGCGCGTCAGCAGTGGGGAAGCTCCGGTATCTATATTCCGGAAACCACCTATTTCGACGGGCTCGAGGATCTGCCTGAATCGATTGCCGCGGAAATGCGGCGGCTCTACCTTCTTGAGAGTCCCTGGGAGGCGCGATCCGGCGCGTTCATGGAATTCGCGGTGAAGAAACACCCGTTTTCCAGCCGCTGGAACTGGATCGCGGTGGGAGACTGGAAAGACGGAGAGTATGTGATTCGCGAACGCGGTTCTGGTCCGTACGGCCCTACCAGCCACATGTTCAGCAGCACCGCGAAGATCGCCTGGCTCTACTGGCAGCGCTATGAATATACGTTCGATTGCGAGTGGCTGCGCGAGCGCGCATATCCAATGCTGAGCGGGGCTGTCGAATTTTATCGGAACCATCCCAATCTTCGCAAGGATGATGACGGCAGGTATCATATGCACTGGTCCAACAGTGGAGAACCCGTCTTCGGCGTCCGCGATTCCTTTGAAGACATGGTGGCAATGCGATGCATTACGGCTGCCGCGCTTCGGGCTGCGAAGATTCTCGGCACAGATGAGACCATGATCCCGGTATGGCGGGAGTTTCTGGAACATCTGGCCCCACTACCCACCAGCACGGATCCGGATGCGCTGCATCCTCCCGGCTACCACGGTCCGCGGATCTTCGTAAACGGTCTGAAGCCGGCCGTCAAGGCCGATCGCGTCCCTACCGGCTGGATGCCGGATATCAACAGCCTGCCGATTTGGTTCTTCGATTTGTACAACGTGGAGACTCCGGATCGCGATGCTTTCGGGCTGGCCCAGGCTACCTTCGTTCAATTGCTGCCGGAGGGATTGCGTCCCGACATGCGAGTGGGCATCCTGTCGATGCTCGCTGTCGCGGCCGCATCTTTAGGGCGAGCCGATGCGGTGAAGATTTTGTTGCCCAATCAAATTCGGGTGCAGCCTGACCCGCGTTCGCCATGGTACAAAAAGTCGGGCCTTCTGGAAAATCGTATGACTCTGGGCGAGGGCGCGCAGGCCTTGCATGCGGAGCACCTGGGACGCGCGGCCGACGCCTTGCACCGCTCTCTTCTGCAAAGCAACCCGCCTGCACCCGGCGAAGACCCGATCCTGCAGCTCTTCCCCGCCTGGCCGCGGGAGTGGGAAGCTCGCTATACGTTGCGCGCGCGCGGAGGATTCATCGTTACAGCCGCTATGCGCAATGGCTCCGTCGAACATGTTGAGCTGGAATCGCATGCTGGAGCCCCGTGCCGGCTCCGCAACCCGTTTCCGGGGGAAGATGTGCAGCTTTTCCGGAATGAAACACAAGCCGAGAAGCTTAGCGGCTCTTTACTGACGTTTGCGACCAGTCCCGGCGAACGGATCGTCGTGCGAACACTTCGAAATGAATCGCAAAATCAACCCTCTCCGTAACCGCTCCACAGGGCCCGGCGCAGGACGGTGGAATTCGCTAAGGGAGAAACTAAATTGCCTATACGACGCCTTCGGCAAGGTCTGGACTGTAAACGGATCGACGCCGAACGATTATCTCTGCTGGACCGTCCGGTCCATTGACCGGCGCGCCCATTCGGTTCGACCGGGTGCCAGCGTCAGCGCCCCTCTTGTCGTCAATGACCAACCCGAGCCAGAGGTGCGGCAACAAGACCTGCTCGGGATAAGTCAACCTGCAAATTGAGAGAATAGGGATATGTTCGTCTTTAATCGGCGTCGGTTTCTGCAGGGGCTCTACGCCGCTGGAGCACTGGAGTTCACCAGGCTCGCTCCGCTGGCGCGGGCAATAGCGGGCGTGGCTGAGAATGGCTCTGCGTACAGACCGGGTCGTATTCCGAACGAATACAGTCTCTTTCTGGCCGGAGAACGCGAAGCTCTGGCTTCCCCTCCCTTGATAGAGGGCATTCGCGGACAGGAGGTTCTGCGGGCCGGCAAGGCCCCCGGCGCGTGGCTCCGGCCCGGCGCTTCCATCGATGGCTGGAGGCTGTTGACTGTCGCCCATTTCAACGGCGCCCCGACTGCGGTATTTGAAAAACATGTGACCCATCGCGGAGCAATCGCCTGTGTGACGGAGGAGCGGGGCGTCATCGCGTGCACTCCTAAAATTGTCGGTCGACTTTCCAGCATTCGGCCGCGCCCCATCAATACACCGGGCGGCGTTCGCCTCGAGCGAACCGGCCAATATATTCCCGGGCCGGATGAAACCGGCGATTACATTCTTCATTCCGATGAGGATCCCTGCTATGAAAACGTCGCGGCGCTTGGCGCGGAATATATCGGCTGGAGCTTTGCGGGGAACGAGCAAGCGGGACCGCTCAAATCCGTCTTTCTCCAGGCCGACGGAAGAAGCCGCGAATGGACAGACGACGGCCAGTCCACCTGGGCTCCTGATATGGAGGGGCGCCTCTTCGATCCCACTTCGATGCTTCCCTGGGGCAATCCGCAAATCTACGAATATCAACCGGGATACAGCAAGCGCACTCTGCTCGGCGGATATCTTCCCGTCGCGGACATCGGTGTCTGGAATCCGCAGTACAGGGCCGGGTACGAGTGCATCGTCATGGTTTCGCCGGGCGACGATGCACGTGTAATGGGGCGGGTTCGTTATACGGTTTCCCCTGGGGCGGGCGGGGCCGCGGAATCGGCCGCGTCAGAGGAGGATCGCTACTTCAATGCCTCCCCCGGTGAGTTCTACGGGGCGCTCGCCGGCGTCTGGAATCACTGGCACGATTTCTACGAGAATTCGATGCCCGTCGAGATTCCCGACGAGTGGCTGCTCGATGCGGCGCGCGCCGGCATCACGCTCTCTCGTTGCAGCTACCGCGGACTGAAACCGACCTATCAGATTGGCGAAGGGGCTTATACCAAAATTCCCGAACGCAGTCATGCGCTGTTTCCTGTGGCCCACTATGAATTTGTCTGGGCGCAGCAGCTCTGGAATCTGACCGCCGAGGTTGAGCCCTACTTCCAGTACTATCTGGACCACTACATTTTGCCGGACGGCAATTTCCTCTACAACACGCAGGATCAGGTGGAAGCACCACTCAATGCCGGAGTCTTTCTGGCCAATTCTGCCCGTGCATATGATTACACCAGAGATGCGGCGGCATTCTCCGCCCGCCTGCCGGTGCTGGAGCGCATGCTGGCCTATGTGCTGGGACGATACGAGTACAGCAAGAAACAGTTTCCCCCTGACAATCCTCGTCACGGGCTGATCTGGGGGTCGCCTGAAGCGGATCTCGGCGATCCTCTGAACGATCATCCGGAGTCGCACCCCTATTACTTCCAGAACGCCACGTGGACTTGGAGAGGGCTGGCCGAGCATGCCCGCTGCCTTCAGCGTGTGGCGCGCGAGCACAATCGCGCTGACTGCCAGGCTCTTGGCGATCGCTATTCCGCAACTGCCGAGGAGATGCGCGGTCTGATCCAGCGCTCACTGCAGATGACACTCGCCCGCTGCTCGCCGCTGATGAAGGAGGCCGGCATTACTCCGTTCACGCCGGATGATACCCGTCACGATCCCCGGGAGCTCGGCAGCTACGAGAACCACCGCTTCATGATGGACTGGTTCACCGCCGATTGGGGCAACGAAGCGCTGGACCTGGGACATCTCCGCCATCGCGAGTTGGCAGGTATGCAGATTATTGGCCTCAGCACCGATGGCGCGGTGGAACGCACCTCCAACTTCATGGCGCACGGCACACTCTCGGTACGCATTCGGCAGGAGGACTACCGTCCGTTCCTGCTCAATCTCTACGCGCTTACCTGCTATGCGGCCGATTCCGGCAACCGCTACTCCCCGGAGGATGCATGGATTCCGGGTGGCGCACCCGTACAAGGCAGCCGGTATGGCTGGTCCGCGGTGGTGAACAGCGTGCTGCAGCCGGCGATGGGCCTGCGCTGGCTTCTTTGCTACGAGGAGGGCAACCGGGAGCTCTGCCATCTCCAGAAGGGCGCGCCGAAGCACTGGTTCGAGACCGGAGAGCGCATTTGTGTGCGGAGCTGTCCGACGCGTTTTGGCCGCCTTGGCTGGTCGACGACTGCCAGGAGTGATCGCTCTTGGCAAATTGAGATCGATTTCGAAGGAGCCTTCTCCGGGGACCTTCTGGTTCATATTCATCCACCGGACGGGCAGCCGTTGCGGCACACCTCCGCCGGAGTTCTCTCGGGCAGTGCCATCCACCTCACCGCGGATCAACTGCGCGGCATCCAGCAACTGGCGATTCAAGCGGGTTAATAAGCCGGGTCAAGTCGCCTCGGAACGCCGCAGACACCAGCGTTACCACGACGATCCGGGGCGCTTTTGCCGAAATATTCGTTGCGACCTGTTCCAGACCTGCTGCGGCCACAAGCGCATCGTCGAGAGCAGGCGTACGGCGGTGCTCCGTCGCGGATAAATCTCTGCGCGGACGCATGCACCGCTGCCGGGTGTGCTCTCCACGCTGAAATTGCCGCGGACCGCCCGTACCCGTTCCCGCATTCCGGCCACGCCGAATCCCTGGCTCCTTAAGGTCTTCGGATCAAATCCGACCCCGTTGTCCCGCACTGATAGCGAGACACTCGTCGACGTGTATTCCAGTTGCACTTCCAGCTCGGACGGGCGGCCATGGCGCAATGCGTTCGCGATTCCTTCCTGAGCGACACGATACAAGGTGTCAGTCATGATCAGCGGAAGACGGATCACAGGTCCTCTCGAAGTGAAGCGCACATCGAGATAGCAGCCAGCGGTACTCTGTTCGAGCGCGGCCTGGATCGCCGAATGCAGATCTGTCCCCTCCTCCAACGGCTTTGGACGCAGCATCATAATGCTGCGATGAGCCTCTGAGTGGCTGTGCCGCACCATTTCCAAAGCAAGGTCAAGATGCCGTGTCAACAGGTCGTTGCTTTGCGGTACGATTTTTCTGGCCGCCTGAATCTGAAAGGAGACCCCCGCAAAGCTCTGCGCTAACGTATCGTGAAGTTCATGCCCCATTCGGGCACGCTCGGCCATAATAGCGCGAAATCTTGCCTTGAGAATTTGCACCAGCATTACATGCCCCGCAACGATCAGGGCGGCTAACAGAAATCCGAGTTCCAACAGATGTTGAAGGTTCCACCACGGAGGTCCGGCGACCACGGAGACATCTTCGGCCGATCGTAAAAGGATTGCGAATCCGCCCTGGTATCGCGTGTCGCGAGGCATGAGCGAGCAGACACCGCGCAGCCGTAATACCGAACCAATTTTCACACGGGAGAGTAGGGAACTGCGGCGCCCGGATTTCAGATGGGCAAGAAACATCTGATGACCACTCTCCAGCCACAACCAGATTTCGCCATTGCGCCTGTTGGTAGCCGCCAATCGGCCGTTCACTTCGATCAGTTGCGCCGCGAATTTACCCTGTGCGGCTTCGTCCGCCGTCACGGAAAGCGGTGGCAACGGAGAGCCGTGCCACAGCAATTCGGCACGGCTTTGCCGCAGCAGCGTTCCGGTCTCCGACTCATCAGGATGACCGGTAATGAGCAATACATCGCCGATTCTCAGTCCCTGCGACGTCAGACCGCTGACGGCGGCTCCGCCCGTGGAATCCTGAACGTACGACGGACTGCCGATTGCCGTCAGTGTCGCCCGCACTGTAATTGAGGAGTTCTTTGCCGGCGGCATGAACTCGATCTGGCCGATCGGCATATAGGACGAACTACCCGGGCCGGTGCCTGCAGCGCCAGGTATCAAAACGATGAAAGTCATCAAACCAGCTACGTTCATACTTCCGCAATGACCTACAGTCCGCCGGTCCGTTTCTTCAAATCAGTCACCATGATGTTCTTCCACTGTCCCCCCGAATCGTAGGAACGCAATCCGATTTTCCCCTGCTTGGGACATTGCTCCAGCGATTCATGAAATTGAACGATGCGATTGGGCCGTACGTCCGGCCAGGTGAAGACCGTCAAGTCACAACCTCGAACCTCCATACGAATGTGATACCAGGCATTTGATACGATTGGAGACGGCAATGGTTTCGCGGCAATTTCGTTCCAACTGTGATCTGCTATTCCCACCACCAGCGCCTCATCGCGCACCCGCAATCCAGCATAGATGCCGCTATAGGAGTCTACCCCCTGCTCGGCGTCCGAAACTCTGGCGATGAGTCCTGCCTCGCCGGTGCTGCTCAGAGATACGTCAGCGTCCATCGCATAGTTAGCCCAATAAGGCGAGCCCGTAACCAGCTTGGCTCCCCGTTCGTTCGACTCATTGACCATCATTCCTGCCTGCACGTTCCAGTTGCCGTCGTAAGCAACCCAACCCGAATCGCTGCCACCGGCAAAATCGTCATGATACGGCAGGCCGCGGGAAGGCGATCGCAGCAGGCGAAGCATGCCGGCAGACACGAAAAAGGCCGCGGCGGCGGCAACTGCAAACAGAATCAGATCTCGAAACAGCGGGCGCATGTGCAGCACTTCGTGAATTCTGTTTTGCCGGCTTTCTTCTTTGCCGGCGGTCTCAGTTTTTCCGGTCAGTGACTGCCGCTGAACTCCTGGTCCGTTTGCGTTAGGAGTTCGGCAGGCACGTATTGAGGAGCAGGAAGCGGTTGGTCGTTGACCCCTGCCAGCGCCGCCTCAGCCGCCAGATAGCCGATCCGGTACCCGTCCGCTGACACCAGGGAATCGAACTTCCCTTCACTCAGGTTCATCTGCAGGAACAAATCACGGTCGCACCCCACCAGGGCAATCTTGTGGCTTGCATGGAGATCCTGCAGCGCGAGCATGGCGCCCTGCGTTGCATCCGCGCTGACAGCAAAGATCGCTCGCAGGTGCGGGAATGTGATTACCAGTTCCCGGGCGCTCTGCTCAGCCTCCAGAGTCTGCACCGCTCCCGAAGATTGAGCTACAACCGCAATGGCCGGATACGCCGAAATTGCCTGAATGAAGCTTTGCGCGCGCTTCAGGGTCTCCGGCGTTCCCCGGTCGATACCCACGATCGCCACCTGCCCGCTGCCGCCTGTTACCCCTGCGATTCGTTGCGCGGCCAGCGCGCCGATTTGGGTTTGATTGGGCGTCACGAACGTCAGATAGCGCCCCGTTGGTTCCGCGGGGTTCGTCTGCACGAAAACGACGGGAATCTTGTGCGCGACGAAGCCGTTGACCATGGTGGTCACGCCCCAGATATTCGTTGGTCCCAATATTACCGCTTTCGCTCCCCTTCGCACGGCAGTTTCTGCGAGCACAATCTGACGATTCAGGTCGTCCTCCCTGGTTGGCGCATTCCAGTAAATTCGATAGCCTGAGTTCTTGGCGGCGGCAAATGCCCCTCGCCGCATGTCCTCGGTAAAATTAGTCCCGCTGGTGCGCGGAATGAAGGCAATCACCGGAAGGTTCGGCGCTCCCCGCAGCGCTGGATACAGCGATAGGAAACACCCGAAGCTTCCTCCCAGGATCATCGCTATCGCCGGACGAACAATTCGCTTGAACTGGAATCTCATGGATGGCCTATCCCTCCACTTCCCTGCGCCGAATCGGCAGGTACAACGCGCGGGACCCTCCCGCTGCCCGTTCACTCCTTCAAGGTCACCAGCCCGCGGCGAATGGCGATGGTTGCTGCCTCGGTACGGTCTTTTGCATTCAGCTTGGAAAGCAAGCTGACAACGTGGTTCCTGACCGTGATGTCGCTGATGCCTAATGCCTGAGCCATTTCCTTGTTGGTCTGGCCTTGCACCAACAGCTCGAGAACCTCATGTTCCCGGGCGCTCAGGGCCGACCGCCCCATGCGCTCGGCGAGGCGCGCGGCCAGGGCGGGGGGAATCCGCCGCTTGCCCTCGCTGACCGCCCGGATGGCGTCGACGACCTCTTCCTGCGATGCGCTCTTCAACAGATATCCCAACGCTCCTGCCTCAATGGCGTTAAAGATATCTTCGTCCAGCTGGTAATTCGTGAGGATCAGGATTCTGCTCTCCCTCCGCGCCGCCCGCAAAGCAGCAATCACCTCAACCCCACTCATGTCCGGCATGCGGAGATCGAGAAGCACCACGTCGGGATTCAGCTCTCTGGCGGCCTGAAGGCCCTCCTTCCCCGAGCTTGCCATCCCTATAACGCTGATTCCAGACTCCCCGTCGAGCATGCTATGCAATCCGCGGCGCACGACTGGGTGATCGTCTACAACCAGGACTCGTATGCGCCCGCTCTCCGTCATCATGCTCCCGAACCCACTCGTATGCGCCTTCCCCGATTCCGGGATGCACGAAAGTGCATCGAAGCCGAAAGAAGCCAATACAAGAGGCATGCTGCCGCGTCCCAGAATTCTAGTGCAGGCGAACCACGACGTGCATGGTTCAGATGAACCAGTAGAGAAGCACTGACCCGGGAAATGATTCCGCACAGAATACCCCGGTCAATATTACAAAATGCCTCGGCCAACATTATTGGCCGCCGCCTTGCCTCATCGCCGCTGGAAATTGTTCCGCCGCCGGTCCTGAGGTCACCATGGAGATGAACCACCCCTGAATGGTGCATTTGCATCATGACTTCTATCTGACGAACGCAATAAAGTTCTTCTACGGCTAGACAGGGCCTGCTTCCGGCAATCCCGCTGACACCGGCAAGTCGGCGTGTCTACAATGAGGGCCATGAGAATCCATGAAGGGCTGAAGATCGCAGCAGTATTGGGACAGGGCATTCTACTCCCCGTTCTGCTGGGAATGTGGCCAGGATGCATGGCTGTTTCTCAGGTGGCAACCGGTCGGACACAGGAAATCGACCGGTTAGCCAGGCAGGCCGCAAGCGATCTTCATAATCAGCAACCGGCCCTAGCTGCTGCCGAGTATCGCAAGCTGCTGGAGATAGTCCCGGATGATTTCGAAGCCCATTCCAATCTGGGCCTGGCTTACTATCTCCAGGGAGATTACGCGGAGGCATCGAGTGAATTTAATATCGCTCTGCGCCGCAAGCCGGATTTGTGGAATATCGCCGCCCTCTGCGGTCTGTCGGAAGCGCAGTCGGGACGAAACGCGGATGCGGTCGTGCACCTGAGCGAGGCCTTCGACAACGTACATGACCCGTCGCTGCGCAGTGCTACGGGCAGACAGCTATTCAGTCTTCTCATGGAAGCAGGAGACCTCGACCGTGCGGCGATGGTGATCGGCCAGGTGCACCAGATCGATCCTGCAAACGTTGATGTCCTCTATGCAGAGCACCAGGTATATTCGCTCCAGGCAAACAAGGCTTTTCTGTCCCTCGCCCAGCTTGCGCCCGACTCCGCTCGCATGTATGAATTACAAGGCGACGAGATGGCCCAAGTTGGAGATGTGCCCGGATCGATAGTCGCTTACAGGCTCGCCATTCAGCGCGACTCGCATCTTTCAGGCGTTCACTTCGCCTTGGGCGAGGCGCTAAGCGCGTCGCACTCTCCGTCGGATCAGGCGCAAGCCGAAGGCGAGTACCGGAAGGCCCTGGCGGACAATCCCGGCGACGAGAGAGCTGAATGCAGGCTCGGAAGTATCGAGCTGAAACGCTCCAACCTGGAGGCTGCCGCCCTCGATTTCAGGCGCGCCGTTCAGCTGCAGCCTGATGATCCCGACGCTAACGACGGATTGGGAGAGGTCCTGATGGAGTCCGGATCGAGCCGGGAAGCCATAACCTATCTTCAACGCGCTGTTAGAGATGACCCATTCGACGTGATCGCATATTATCACCTTAGCTTAGCGAGCAGGAAAGCCGGAGATTCGGAAGCGGCCGAACGTGAGATGAAGGAGTTCCTGAGCCTTAAGGCAAAGAGAGATCAGATGGAAAGCAGCTTCCGCGACTTACAGGAAGAGGCGAGGCACCCGAACCAGGCCGGGAAGCGGGTTTCTCCCGCGGAGGCTCCGGGCACGGCTGGTAGCACTCCGCAGTGATCGACTTCCGTCTCTACGGCGCGGCTGCAATTCAGAACTTTGGCACCGCATGCCATTCTCTAATTCGTGTTGTCTGGCAGCTGAGCCTTGATCTCTCGCAAATCCTTTGCATGCGCAATCACGTGTCCGTCGCAGAGCACTTGAAAACCGGTGCCTCTGTGATATCGAGTTCCGTCCCTGTCGTAGAGGATCGTCAGCAGATGTCCGTGATAGGGTAAGCCCGCGAGAGCAAAATAGCGCCATGTGCCGGAAGGCAGCAGAGGATGCACGACAAGCTCATTACCCGCAGAGGGTCTGAGACCAATCAGGCCGGTAATGATCAAATCCGCAAAACCGGAGTGGTTATAGTATCGGCCGCGGTTCGTCGGCAGCGCATGCTGAGATATGAGAATATCCCGGGCAATCCATTCTCCAGTATCGGGATTGAGATCCTCATCAATCCAGGGAATCACCCGGCCGTCAGGAAGACGAATGTGCTGGGAATGCGTATAAGTTTTGAGAAGGCGAAAGTAGTCCGACTGCCTGATCACTGCCTGCTTGGGACCGTTCAACAGGTTTGCCAAAGCGACTAGAGTTTGCGTGGTCGCAAAGGGCCACGACGGTCCATTCCACAGGCATTCATGCTTGACTTTGTAGTTGAACCTGGAACTATCCCGTTCGGCCGTCGTCGGACCGTACTTGCCCGCGAAACCATTCGCGGCAAAGAGAAACTTCCAGGCCGCATCGTGCGCTTCAGGAGGAATATCGAAATACCACGGAATGTAGCCGATCAGTTCACGAACTCCGGACCATGCGGAACTGGAGTGACGCGGCACGGTCTCATAA